>Ga0306921_10000761_pt1 | contig 29693 bp, 31 predicted proteins | sample sta12Cox44000080_FD_203760 | JGI IMG/M metagenome (GOLD analysis project Ga0306921, IMG submission 203760) | Lab enrichment of tropical soil microbial communities from Luquillo Experimental Forest, Puerto Rico - statoxic.12C.oxic.44.000.080 (v2)... | ecosystem: Environmental > Terrestrial >... | reverse complement strand
CGACGACTACAACCACTGCCGATACCACGAAAGCATCGACAATCTCACCCCCGCCGACGTCTACTGCGGGCACGGCTCGACCATCTTGGCCGAACGACACAGGATCAAACGACAGACCATTGCCAACCGTCGCTTGCAACACCGCCTGCAGGCGGCCTGACAGCACCACATCGATGCGCCAGAGCCTCCCTTAATTTACCCAGCCCTTGTCTCAAAAACCCTGACGACGGACAGTTGCGCAACATCGCCAAGGCGGTCGGCGCCTATGAGCGCACACTGGTGACGCCATCGCCCTTCGATGCCTATCTCGCCGGCAATCAGGAGGCGCTGCCGCCGGCCGCAAAGGCCGGGTTGGAGAAGTTCATCAACACGGGCTGTGTGACGTGCCACAACGGCGTCGGCGTCGGCGGCGGGATGTATCAGAAGTTCGGCGTTGTGGAGGATTATTGGAAAGCCACAGGAAGCGACCCCATCGACAAGGGTCGCTTTGACGTTACGAAGGATCCCGATGACCTGTACGTGTTCCGTGTCGCAAGCCTGCGCAATGTGGCGATGACGCCGCCCTATTTTCATGACGGGTCAGTGGCGACGCTGCCGGAAGCTGTGAAGGTCATGGCGCGCGTGCAGCTCGGGGTGACCTTGAACGATGCCGATACCCGCGACATCGTCGCGTTCCTGCAAAGTCTAACCGGCGAGCTGCCGGCTGATTTCGCCACGGCCCCGGTTCTTCCGGTAGGCGCCGTTGTGCCGGCGAAATAGTGGGCAAGGTCTGAAAAAACGCGGACGAGGACACAATATTTGTACAACATTCCGAAGCCTCGCCTGTGTTCACGCACCAAAGGACCCCGGAGCAGCGCGGCCAGATCGGCACCGGGAACGACCTCGATGCTCCGGCGACCGATAAAACTGTGTTAAACTCGGTCCCGCAAAAAAGTAACTCCTTGTCCAGTTTGTATTGGCGGCCATGACAGAGGAACGGGTCGAGCGGCGCCTCACAGCAATTCTGGCGGCCGACGTCGCCGGTTACTCGCGCCTGATGGGGCTAGACGAGGAAGGCACGCTCGCTGGGCTGAAGACACTGCGGCGAGAGGTTGCCGACCCCAAGATCAAGGAGCACCGCGGCCGGATCGTCAATACAACGGGCGACGGTCTGCTCAGCGAGTTTGCGAGCGTGGTTGATGCGGTTCGTTGCGCGGTCGAGGTTCAGCGCGAGATCGCCGCGCGCAACACTGGCGTGCAGGCTGATCGGCGCATCGATTTCCGCATCGGCATCAATCTCGGCGACATCATGATCGACGAGAACGACATCTTTGGCGACGGTGTCAACGTCGCGGCGCGTCTCGAGGCCTTGGCTGAACCTGGCGGCATCTGCGTCAGCCGAGTTGTACGAGATCAGGTGCGCGACAAGCTCGCAATCTCCTTCGAGGACATGGGGGAGCAACAGGTCAAGAACATCGCCAGGCCGGTGCGTGCTTATCGCGCTGTTCTCGCAGAGAGGGCCGACAGGCCTTCGATCCCGTCGGAGACGGCCTCGCCGCGGATCCTGCCCGACCGGCCCTCGATCGCAGTCCTCCCGTTTAACAACGTCAGTGGCGATCCCGAGCAGGAATATTTCGTCGACGGCATTACCGAGGACATCATCACTGCGTTGTCAAAATGGCGCTGGTTTCTCGTCATTGCCCGCAATTCCACGTTCGCTTACAAAGGAAAATCCGTCGACCTCAAGGAGGTTGGCCGCGACCTTGGCGTCCGCTATGTTCTCGAGGGTAGCACCCGCAGGGCCGGGCAGCGGGTGCGCATCAGCAGCAAGCTTATCGATATAGCTACTGGTACCCATCTCTGGGCCGACCGTTACGACCGAGATCTGACTGACATCTTTGCGGTGCAGGATGACATCACTTCGCGCGTCGTCGCCGCGATCGAGCCTGCGCTGTCCCGCGCCGAAAGCCAGCGCGTAATAGCGAAGCGGCCAGAACACATGGGCGCCTGGGACTATTGTCAGCGCGGCTTCTGGCACGTGCACAAGGGCACCCGCAGCGATGGCGAGACAGCCTACGGTCTGTTCGAACGAGCACTTGCGCTCGATCCGAACCTGGCGGACGCCCACCTTGGGCTCGCTCGTGCCCTGATCGTCCAATGGAACTATGGCTCCGTCGAGGACTTCGCTCCATTTGTGCGTCAGGCTCGGGAATCCGCGCTTCGGGCTGCAGCGCTCGATAGGGAAAACCCGCAGGTCCAATATGTCCTCGCCCAGACCAGTCTTTGGGCGGGCAATGTCCGGGCCGCCATAGAGCACGCGAGCCGTGCGATTGAACTGAACGAGAACTTCGCTCTCGGTCATTTCTATCTCGGAGTCGCACTGAGCCTCGACGGCCGCCACGAGGAAGCGCTCAAAGCGATCGACACGGGGTGGCGTCTTAGTCCACGCGATCCCCGGGCCTCCACCTGGCTCGCCAACAAGGCCCGGGCATTTTATCATCTGACGCGCTACGAGGAGGCGATCGAGACGGCGTTGTCAGCTCGCCGCATCCAACCTCACGCCTACGGCCTCCTCGTCCTGATCGCAAGCCACGCCCAACTCGGACGTAACGAAGAGGTCAGGGCCGCGTTGGCGGACATAGACGCCTTGCCAGAGGGCAGCGAGAAAACGACCCGCTGGTATTTGGACCGCTACTCGGACGCGGTTGCCCGTGAGCATATGGCCGACGGCCTGCGCAAGGCCGGTCTTCTCGACTGAAGGTCGTCAACGCCCACGGCGCCCGCATAACGGGTAGTGATTGTGCGCCCCACGCCGAGCATCTTCACTCGGGCGTTGCTTGAAACCTCGAGGAAGCGCCCGGTGTCGTGACGCTCCGCCATCTCCGTCGCCGCGTCAGGACGCCAACACGCTCTCGATCGCGGTTAGGGATCCCTCCCGAATAGCGAAAACGCGGTCGACCGGGCGGATCATTTCTCGATTGTGCGTGACGAGGATGAGGCTCTTGCCTCGTTCGCGACAGGCGCTCGACAGCACCCCGGCGACCTTGTGTGCATTGTCGTCGTCGAGATTCCCGGTCGGCTCGTCAGCGAGAATGATTGCAGGTTCGTTGGCGACGGCGCGGGCGATTGCAACACGCTGCTGCTCGCCGCCGCTCAATTCCGAGGGCCGGTGACCGACTCGATCGCCGAGGCCAACGGCGTCGAGGAGCTCCACTGCGCGGCGACGATCCAATCGACGCTTCGGCAGCATTGGCAGAAGGATGTTTTCGAGCGCCGTAAGCTGCGGGAGCAAGTTGTAGGACTGGAAGATGAACCCTACCTGCTCATTGCGGTACCGCGCGGCAGCAGACCGGGACAGACGGGTGATCTCCGATCCGCCGACGATGATTTCACCGCGATCGGGATAGTCCAGTGCAGCGATGAGATTGAGCAGGGTCGTCTTGCCGGACCCGGATGGACCGACGAGAAGCGCGACCTCGCCTTGCGACATCTCGAAGGACACATCCTGCAGGGCGGTAATGGGTCTTTGCCCACGCCGATAGGTCTTCGTCACTGATCGAACGACGACGGAGGCCATTTTCACCGTCCCTGCTCCGACAACGCCCCTGCGACAGATCGTCGATGTAGTCTCCATGCAGTCGGGGCCATGCCGAGCGCGACGGCAACCAGTGCTATGCCGATCACCACTGCTGCGGTAAGCAGGTTAAAGCGGGGCTGGACGGTACCCAGATCGGCCATCAAGGAAGGCATCGCAAAATGGTGCGGCATGCTAGCCACCGCTACCAGGGCGCCTATAACCGTTCCGACGCCCGCTGCTGCGATCCCGACTACGATCGCCAAAATTGTGGTTCGCATCGGGGAAAAGCCAAGCGCGAGCAGCATCGCGTACTGGCGCCGCCTATCGGCATACACATCGTGCAACAAATTAGCAGCGAACGATCCTGCCAGCGCTGCTGTCGCCGCACCGATGATTGTAAAGAGAGCGAGCGTCTGTGCAAAGTCATGCACCTTGCGACGAAACTGCCCGTAGCGTTCCGATATGAACACCCCCGGCTCAAGGCGGAACGCTTCGTGCAGCCCGTCGACCACCGATGGGACATCCTGCACTGTCGGAGCGACGACGAGAGCATCGGTTAAGGTCGATCGGGCAAAAATTTCCTCGCTCGTATGCAGCGTGACGAACACACCGCTCGACACGTAAGTCGAATCCGGTACCAGGGCAGGCGCATCGATTGTGCGTGGAGGCGGGTATCGCATCTCCAATCGATCCAGGATCCCGACGACGGTCAGCGTAAGATCCTGGCCGTCCGCCTTGCGGACCGGGAATGTTCCTCCGAGATCGACGCCAAGCGCCTGGGCCGAAGCCTGGTCGAGAACGGCCACGGGACCGTCGTCGCTGTTGAGGAAGCGACCCCGTCCGACCGAGAAGACACTCAATCGGCGCTCTTTTTCTGGCTCAATGCCGAAAATATAGATGTTGAGAAAACTTGCGCCTGCCACAACATTGCGCAGCAAAGATTGTCGGGCGACGACCGTGCCGCCTGCCGTGCCGAGCTTTCCGGAATCGATCAAAGGCTCGTAGACCGGTAGAGTCAGCGGCGGCAGCCTGCCGCTTCGAGGGGTCTCGAACACGGCACGATTGAACCGACTTTTGACCTGGATAATGTCGGGCCGATCCTCACGCTCGGCACGGGCCATGGCCGAGCTAGCGCCTTCGATGACCATCATCGCGCCCGCTACAATCGCGGCGGCAACGGCGAGTACCGCGAGAGCAACGACGGCCTCGAGTCCTCGTCGGCCGAAACCCCCGAACACCAGCTTTGCCCAAATCATCCAGTGTCTCGGAGCACCTCGGCGGGAGGCCGCAACACCGGCCAGAGAAGGATCGGCAGCGAGGCAAGACCGGCCGCAACCGCGGCGAGCCCGGCGCCCACGATCAGTGAGATTGCGGATATGGTCGACAGTGGGAGAGAGGCGATTGCGGCGATCGCTATACCACTAGTCAGCACCAGAGCGAACTGCGAGCCGTAATAGCCCAGGACCTGTCCTGGCGTGAACCCGACAGCCTGCAAAATTCCATAATCCCGCCATCGGCTAAGGACAGTTTGAACCTGAAGCCCGGCCGCGCCGATCGCGAGCAGTATCAATAAAAGCGCAATGAAAAACCCGCCGCCACGGCCGACCTTGTTTTGCTCCTCAAGCGCCGACCGGAAGTTATTGCGCTCGGGCAGTCTCAAACAGAACGAGCGCGGGCGCTGCTCTTCACATCCTCGATTAAGACCGCGGTCTTGGAGCAGCCGCTCGACAGCAGCTTCGGCAGCCGGCACGCTGCCGATTGACGTTGCCCGCACGACGAGCTGATCTCGGGCGGGCAAGTCGGCCGGCCCGCCTCCACGGCGCGCGAGCTCGTCCCTTACTGACGAGAGAAATTTTCTGAACAGCTCCAGGTTGACAATGGTCGGCAGCGAGGTATTGCCGATACGGGCAGCTTCGGCCCGAACCGTGAGGACATCCTGGCCTTTCGCATTGAAGCGCCAGAATGGCTCGAATCTGCCCTGATCCGGCCCGGCCATATCGAATGTCCCAATCAGCCGAAGCTGGTCGAAGCGCTCTATGATCGGCTCCCCTCCGCCATCATAGACGAACTCGACTATAGCCTCCGCGCCCGGCTGCACGCCGACGTAATCAGTGACACCGGACGCGACGAGGACCTCTTGCGGACCCGGCGGCCGCGCCTCCCCCGCAGTAAGGAGAAGCGGCATACCCAGGACGATTTGAGGCGCCTCGGGATTAACCTTGTGGAAATCGACGTAATAGTCGCGAGTGAGATCGAAGCGCTGGTCGACACCCAGCACACTGGTCCGAGCGCCGAGGTATTCCTGCTGCTGCTCGTTGCGAAACACCAGAAAGTAAGTATCGACAGCGATATTGCCGCTGATCCCGCTGTAAGGCGCTTCCGCGGACCTTACGTCATCAAGTGTTCGGACAGAGCCTGCCAAGGCATCGATCTCGTCGTCAGCAATCCCCCTCAGCTGGACGACGAAAGTTGCGGCGCCGGCAGCCTCATACCCGGCCAGCACTTCGCTCTGGCGAAATTGAATCTGCCCAGCAAAAAATGCCACGGCGAGAATCGCTGCAGCGATCGCCAGCGCCGCCAAGCCTGACCGCAGCCAGGCTCGGCTCAAGTCGGCGAGGGCGAGCCACAAAAGCCCGCGGTTCACGCGAGATCTAGCGCAGTTCGCGCGCGATATCTTCGCGCAGCTCCTCGAGCATACCCGAGACGGTAGATTTGACGTCCTTGGGGGGCGCACCGTCCTTCAGCTTCTTGCCAAGGGGATCGAACAGAAGTTGCTGTTCGCGTGCCTCGCGTGCCGAGATCGCTGGAGCGATCTTTTCCCAGTTCGACCTTGCTTCTTCGAATTTGGTCTGGGCCTCTGCCGCATTGCCCGAAGCATAAGCGGTGTCAACGGAGCGCAGCGCAGCCGTCACTTGATTGAGTGAGCTGCGCGCCTGGGCTTTCTCCTGCGCCGACGCCGCCCAAGCGACCCCGGTACTATACCATCCGTGGTAACCCGGCCCCGAAAATGCGCCGCTTCCCGCAAGCAGAGCCGCTACAATAAAACCATTACGCAAGCTCTTTATGTTCACAGTTGTCCTCCTTTGCACCTTGCGCCGCTCGTTCTGCGGCCGCTTGTTTAAGACAGTTTTAACGGTATGTTTCGGCTGGGTGAGCGATTTGCTTGGGCTCGGGATTTTTTGGCTGACTGGGCACCTCGCCTACCGGTGATCGCGTCGCGCCATTGAATACCCCGTATCACGACCCCTGATATCCACGGTGCTCTGCGTCCGGCGCCGCTGTCACTATCCTTCAGGGCCGCCGACCGGCGCCGTCGCAATGCGGACCCAGCTGGCAAACACCGCCGCAACCGCCGCGATGATCGCCGCAATCACGTCAAACGCCGGCTCATAACCGATTTGCCCGATCAAGATACCCGCAAGTATAGGCCCCGCCGCTTCGCCGATGTCCCAGATGGTGCCGAACACCCCCATCCCCGCCCCGAGACGCCGGGCGGCGACCAGATCGGCTATCAGCGCATTGGTCGCCGGGGTGACCGCGGCGACTCCGAGGCCAAGCAATGGTACGACCGTGACGAGGCCCGCAAAGCTCGTCATTCGGAAAATCAGGGGCAGCGCCGCGGCCGACGCGAATAGCCCGAGCACGATAACCGGCTTCCGACCCAACCGATCGGACAGATTGCCGGTCAAAGGCTTCGCGAGCAGCGCAATCGTGAGCTGGACAGCAAGGACCACCGCGATTGCCCCGTCATTTAGACCGACGGTCCGCGCGTAAAGCGGCAAAAAGCCAAGAAAGGCTCCGAAGCCGAGATACATAGTGGCCTCGACCGCGGCGGCGATCAGCACCGCCGGCGTGGTGATCACGTCGCGCAGCCCCTCCCGGAACTCGGCCGCGCGCGCCGACAGAGAACGCTCGGCCGGCGTTGTCTTCGTCTCCGTCTCGGGCACAAGCAGGGCCATTCCGAGCGCGAGCACACCAAGCACTCCGACAAGCAGATAGCTCGCCGCAAAGCTGGCCGTTGCGTAGAGGATCAACCCGCCGATCAACGGCCCCGCCGTCGCGCCGAGGTCGTTGGCCGACGAAAACCAGCCGAGTCGGGCGCCTCGCCTCGCCTCGCCGAGGCCGGCCACATAGGCCGATGCGACCGGCGCGAAGATCGCTGTCGCAAAGCCATGAACAAACCGCAATACGAGCAGCGCGACGGCATCGTTGACAAAGGGATAAACGAAGGGCGGAACCGCAAAGAAGACCGCACCCAACAGCATCACGCGTCGCCGCCCTAAAAGATCGGATAACGCGCCGGCAGGGAGCTTGAACAGCACGCCTGTCACGGTCGAAGCAGCGACGATTATACCGATCAGCTCCGGCGCAGCGCCGAGACTCTCGGCGAACCGCGGCAGCACCGGGCTGCGGGCCATCTGATAAGACAGGCGGGCAAGACAGCTTGCCGTCAAAACGGCAAGAAACGGGTTCATCGCTATTCCTCGGGCTCGAGGTCGGGTCGGTGATGCCAGCGCCCGTCCGGCGTCTTGACCGGCGCGGTTCCGGTCGGCGCCGCCGATATCTCGTCCGGCAGATCAAAATCGGCAGCTGGCATTCGCGCATCAAAGCCAGGGTTCTTGTGCGTCACCGTCATTGACAATGCGACCGCGACCTCCGACTGAATGAGCCCAAGCTTGCGCGCGGCGACGGCAACCCGAGTCTGACAACGCGTATCGACGCCATAAAGACTGGCCGCCTTGGCGGCCGAACCGACCGCGATCCCCAAGTCGATGTCGCGCAGATTGCATTGCGGCCCCTTGAACTCGAAAACCTCGCTGTCGGCGCGGCGCTGTCGCGTCGCTTCAGTGAACTCGGCGCAGGTCGCAAAACCGCATGCGCCGCAATCGTAGATCGGCGGGTACCAATCCTTGAGCCCGATAAACAGCACGCCATCGAGACGTTCAGCGAGCCCGGCGTCGCGCAACCAGATCGCCTGCCGCCGCTCGCGCCCGCGCCGCCGCATCCACTCGGCAAGGCGCAGTAGTGTCTCATGATCATCGACCAATACGGTTTCGATGAAGAGGGGTTTCCCCCGCAGAAAGAGCTGCCCGCCCGACTTCGGTGCGGTGACGGCTGCCGCGGCGCAGAGCCGGCCGACGGAGCGGATGACTTCGCCCTTTGCCTCATCAATCGAGTTGAACATTGTTATCCCTCACCGTTTCTCACCAGAAGGTCCGGCTGATGCACCGGTTTCGGCATGTCGGCACGGCGAAGAGGAAGCGTCCGGGTGGGAGGCGCGACCGAGCCCCGGGCTTATCTGTGTGGGATCGCGAGAGGCGCACGCCGGACCTCCTCTTGCCGATTGCGACAAGTGCCGGCAGCGCTTGGACGGACCACCGTCTTTGGGCGCGGGGTGGCTGCTGACCCCATTCGGCCGAAAATACCAGCTCATCCGCTGGATATGCAACCGCGTTGAGATGTTTGAGGCGCCACAGATCTCGACCACGATCGTATGACCGCGTGGAGTATGCCCTAGCCTCCCCCTCGCTACGGGGCCGCTTCCGCCACCAACCGCTGACTTAGTTCCGAGCGAGCGGTAACGCGCATTGCTCAGCTCCCGCGCATAACCAGGCCAAGCCCCGAGATCAGCAGCAGACCCAGGACCACCTTTCGAAAACCGGCCTCATCGAGCCGCGCATACAGCCGGAGCCCGACCCAGGTTCCCGCAAGCAGTAAAGGCAATCCGATCACGAAAAGCCGCAGCGTTTCGAAGTCGACCAGCCCCGTCCCGCCGAGCCAAATGCCGGTCATCAGGAAGACCGCGACGCCAATAGGTTGGAAAACCGTGCGTTGCTCATCACGCGGCCAACCCCGCAATGTGCACCAGATTGTGATGACAATCCCGGCAAGCCCGGTCGCGCCCCCGATGACGCCGTTGAGTACACCGATCACCCCGTCGGCTGTCTTGCCCGCCCTGAGCGGCGCAAATTGCGGCCGCTTCAGACTGTAGAGGCTGAAAAGGATCAGGACGCTACCCACTGAAAGACGCAATGTCCCCGGCGGGATACCATGCAGGAACTCAACGCCGATCGGCGCACCGATCGCCCCGCCCAGCAAGAACGGCAGCAGTCGCGTGAGTTGCATCGACCGGCGTAGCTTCCAAACGGAAACGCCTTGCACGATCAGGCCATACGCGACGATCAGAGCAGTGGTCTGCGCCGGCGGCAAAAAATGAAGCCAGGCCGCGGCAGCCACAATGCCAAAGGCAAACCCCGCTACACCCGTCACCAGCGCAGCGGCAAAAGTACCGGCCGCAAATAGAAGCAGATCGAGAATTGGAAAACCGGCCATGGCACACCCTATCTCGCTCGCCGCAGTCGATTGCGGCGATGACAGGGCAACTCTTGGCCGACAGGCGGCTGAGGGGTGGTTGCCGATGACCTGAGTCCCATTATCGGCTGCCGCCGCCCGAGGTCAACAGGCGATTGGCAACGCAGCCTTATCCTAGTGAAATCCCCGCAATGCCGAAGCGACCAGACCTGAGAGAATGTCCGGGCCCTTCGTTACACCGAACGCGAAAGTCACGCCCGCGCGGATCTCGCCGGCGGTTTGGCTATTGATGCGCGCGCCGCGTACGCCAAAGTCAACAGCGATATTGTCTTGCACCTGCCAAATAGCTCCGACGAGAGCGGAGCCGGTTCGAAACAGGCTAACGTCGCTCTCGTAAAAGATTTCGGCGACCGGTCGCACGGGCCAGTCATGCGGACCCTCGATGATCGTGTCGAGAAAGTAATCCGCGTGCTGTTGGCGGGTGAGCTCAATTTGAACGTTGAGGTGGGTCGTTCCCCAGTCCCAGCGCTGCGAGACGATGCCGTTTAGGACTGCTCCGGTCCCATGTTGATCATTGATCCCCGGCAATAAAACGCCGAATTCGGTTGCGATAGTGGGCCCGGACTTATCCTGCAGGCTGCCTTCGCGCAGCACACCTTTCAGTAGAGCCTGGCTTTCGACCAGGCTTGTATCGGGGATGCCGGCCGTCAGACCATGTGTGAGCTTACCCTCTAGCGCTGCTTCCCAGCCCGGGATCAAGCCGAAATTGATCCTGAGATCGGGAGCGAGCAATGTGCGCTCGGCTCCCACACGAAGGTACTCGATCGGGCCGAGCTCGATTTCCATCTCGCCCGTTTCTGCCACCGCCGCATCGGTGCCGTCGAACGGCCGATAGGCCTCGACCTCACGACAACAGAGGGTAAGTACCGCCGCGGTAGCGAACGCCGCGACGCCTCTGGCCGCCCTCATGAGGCCGGCCGGAACACCCAAATCGACGCCGGCTCGTTGGACCCCGCCCGCACCGCCACGAACAGCCGGTCAAGCTCAGGCACGAACAGCGACGTGCGCGCTCCCGCTACTGTCGGCACGCGCGCAAGGCGCCGGTAGCCGGCCTCATCTGGCTCGAGCACATCGACGACGCCTTCGCCGCAGCTCACATAGACGCGGCCGCGCTTGCGATCGACGAACACATCATCGGCATCACCGCAGGTCTCGATCTTGGCCGCGACGTAGCCGTCTTGGCTCGAGAGCGCCATCAAAGTTGGCGGGCTGCGAAAGACGACGAGGATCCGGTGCGCCTCACCGTCGATCGCCATCGGAAAATTCGCGCCCGCCCCTTGCGTCGGTAGCGATTGCGTCGACCCGCCCGCAAGGTCGACAACGCTGATCTCGCGCGCGTCCGGCACATTTACAAAGACTTGCGTCCCGGTTTCGTCGATCTGAAACCCTTCGGGATGCGCTTTAAGACGAATATCCGCGATCTTCGACAGGCTAACGGGATCGATCACCGCAAGCGCGCCCTTGCCGTAGCCCACCAGCACCCGGTTGGGAGCAGTGTCTACGCGCACATTGTCGGCATCGTCACCGAGCTCGATGCGCCCGATCGGGGCCAGATCCTCCCCCCGCAGCACGTGCACCGAGCCGTCACCGGCATTGGCCACAAATACGCTATCCGAAGAAGGAGCATATGCAACGCCCTGCGGCTCGCTGAAATCGGGGATCCTGCGCAGGACCTTGCCCGCTGCCAGATCGACCACGCCCAGGCTGTTGTTGCCGAGCTCAGCAACAAGCAGCCGCTGCCGCTTCACATCAATGCCAAGGTGATCGATGCGGCCGCTAACCTCCCCCAGCAGTATTTTCGCCTCGAGTATGAGAGGTGGGCTCGCCGTCTGCGCACTTGTCGCGGCGGGCCAAATGAGGCTCGCCAACAGAAGGATCGCCCACCCTAACACGCTCAGCTCTTCACGATATTGATCTGTGCCAGTGCCGCTTTCAGTCCTTCGGCAAGCTTCTTCGCGTCGTCATTGGCCCAGAAGTGCATGAAATAGAGGTGAGGCTGATCGTCGAGCATGTGATTGTGGATTGCCGTAACCTCGATCCCGTGGTCACGCAGCGCTTTTAGGACCGGGTTCACTTCCTTCGCGATCAGCACGAAATCGCCGGTGATTGCCGCCTTACCGCCGCCGGTCGGCTGAAAATTGATTGCATTAGCCGAGCCCATTGGCGGCGGAACGTCCATTCCACCGTCCTTGATCGGTTCGGCGCGGGGAATGCCGAACTGGTAGACGCCGCCGTTGTTGGTGCCTTTGGCGCCAAGCGTTTGATCAAGGGCAGCCGTGTCGAGATCGATTGGCGGCGGCGGGGTCGGCGCGGTTGGAGCAGCCGTCAGCGGCGTCTTGCTTTCGGCGAGCGCTGCGTGAAGAACCGCAGCCAGTTTCACCGGATCGCCATTGCCCTGCACGTGCATGTACATCGTGAAAGGCTGATTGCGCAGGAGGTGATTGTGCAATGCAGTCACTTCGATCCCGCCGCCGGCGAGTTTTGTCATGACCGGAGCGACCTCGTCCATCGTCAGCACGAGATCACCCATCACCATGCCTTGGTCGCCCATCTTCTCGAAGGCCAGCCAGCTGCCGAGCGCAAAGCCAGGTTTCAGCTCGACGCCATCCAGAGTGACCTTCAGATCGGTGCGCGGCAGCCCCACGCGGTAGATGCCACCAGGCGCCGCTGCGCCCGTTTTTCCAAGCGCTTGGCCGACTTGCGCCTGCCAGTCATCGGCAGCAACGGCAAGACCCGGCGCTCCCGCTAGTAAAGCTGCGAGCGCCAACTCGCGCACATTTAACCTCATCGTCATCCTCCCTCAGCTATAGAGTGCGTAATCCGAGACTGCCGTTCTTTCAGTCAAGCTTCTCCGTCACCTTCTTGAACGCCGTGCCCTCAAGCAACGTCACCTCCGCTGTCGCCTGTCCGTTCTTCAGCTCGGGCACGATGCTAACCGCCTTGGACCCCGCATTCGCGTTCACCGCCGCCTCGGTAGCGGTCAGCAGGGGTGTCTTCGCCTTCGCCATGGCAGCTTTCTGCTCTGCCGCTTCTTTCAAATCCCCCGCATCCGTGATCTTCTCCGCCTTGGCGATCGCCCCGGTGTTGGGATCCGCTACAACCTCCATGAAGTCGTTGCCCTTCATCGTATAGATCGACAATTGCAGTTTGCCGTCCTCGATCTCGAACTTGGCCGAGATCGGGGTTCCTTGTGCCTCACTGGCTTTGAGTCCGCCCTGCAAGGTAGCCGATGCGTTTTTCATCGCAGCGGCCAACGCTGCCGTGTCGGCGTCTTCAGCCCAAGCAGGGACAATTGACGCGCCCAAAAAGCCGATCGCCGCAACCAGCAGTATGAACGGAACCGCTCTTGAGGTCATTGTTTTGCTCCTCCCTCGGGACATGATCGCCGAAAGCCTCGTACGGTTCCTTTAAGGCAGTTTTAACGCTACCCGGTCTCGGAGCAGCCAGGGGCCGTTGTAACCCTCGGATATCGATCAAAATCGACGGATCCGGGCAGCCTCATAAAACAGTGTTAAACTTCAGGCTGTTCCGTGGAGAGACATCTGTGCCCAGCGATCGCAGGGAGGAGAGCTGTCATTGCGTCTTCTGGTTATCGAGGATGAAGACCGCCTTTCCGGCATCTTGAAATCGAAACTCGGCGATATCGGCTTTACCGTCGACATTGCCGGCTCGGCCGCCGATGCCAACGCTGCGCTCGAGCTGATCAATTATGACGCCGCGATCCTCGATCTTGGCCTACCCGATGGTGATGGTCTCGCCGTGCTGAACGCAGCGCGCGCCGCTGGAAAATCTCTCCCAATTCTGATTTTGACGGCGCGGGACGCGGTCGAGGACAGGGTTGCAGGGCTGAATGCGGGGGCGGACGATTATCTGACAAAGCCCTTCGCGATAGCCGAGCTCATTGCTCGTATCAAAGCGCTTCTGCGCCGTCCCGGCGGGGTGCTGGGAATGACGCTCGAGGCCGGCAATGTCCGGCTCGATACGATCGGACGGGAGCTGTCGATCGGAGACATCCCCGTCAGCTTGTCGCGTCGCGAGCTGGCGATCCTCGAGCAGATGATGCGACGGTTCGGGCGTATCGTGCCCAAAGCCGTGCTCGAGGAAAAACTTTACGGAATTGACGAGGAGCCAGATTCTAATCCGATCCCGGTCCACGTCCACCACTTACGGCGACAACTGGAGACAGCGGGCGCCAGCTTGATGATTCACACCATCCGGGGGATCGGCTACATCCTCGCCGAGACGAAGGCATGAGCCGCCGGATCAAGTCCTTGCAACTTCGGCTCACGCTCGAGCTCGCCGCGCTCTTCTTTGTCGCAAGTTGCCTCGCCGTTGGCGGTCTCATTTATAGCGCGTCGCTGACCGCCGGGTCTCTCGCTGATCGGGAGCTCGGGCTGCGCGCCGAGGACCTCGCCCGCTACGTTTCGCTGGACGAGAACCAGAAGCCCCGGCTCGAGCTCCCGCCACCCCTAAAGGAGGCCTACTCCGCTGCGGCCCAGCAATCGGTCTTCGCGATCCGGGACAAGGAGGGGCACCTCGTCGAGGCTTCAATACCAGAAATCGGTGCGGTGATCGCCCGATGGCCGCAAGCGGATTCCGAACCGAGTTACTTCCGCCTCAGCAAATTTGGACCCTTGGAGCGAGACTATTCGGGAGTCAGGATAAGACTCGATAGCGCAGCCGGGCCGCTATCCGTGGTCGTCGCCGAAGCATCAGGCGGCGCTCAGCTCATCCACTCCATCCTCCGCGAATTCGTCTTCGACATCGCGTGGTATGTGCCGCCCTTCGTGGCACTCGCCCTGCTGCTCGCCGCATTCAGTGTCCGCAGGAGCCTGCTGCCGTTGCGGGCGGCCTCGGCGCAGGCGAGCGCCATCGGACCCGGATCGATCGCACTTCGCCTGCCCGAGACCGATGTGCCTACCGAGGCGCTGCCGCTCGTCACCGCCGTCAATCACGCCCTCGACCGGTTGGAGCAGGGCTTTGTGATTCAGCGTCGCTTCACCGCCAATGCCGCGCATGAATTGCGAACGCCGCTAACCATAATCACAGCGCGCCTCGATACGCTCGAGGGCAATGGTCAACTGTCGGCGCTCAGAGAAGAGGTCGCGCGAATGAACCGTCTGATCGAGCAATTGCTCTGTGTCGCCCGTCTCGACTCGCTTCAACTGAATGTCTCCTCGTCGGTCGATCTGCATCAGCTTGCCGAGGAGGTGGTCGGTTCAATGGCGCATCTGGCCCTGTCAGCCCGCCGGACTATCGCGCTGACCGGCGCCGATCATCCGGTCCTGGTCACCGGCAATGCTGCCGCTATTGCCGATGCGCTGCGCAATCTCATTGAGAATGCACTCGCGCATACGCCGCCGGAGAGCGAAGTCGTTGTCGAGGTCGGTCCAGACGGGGCGATCAGCGTCCAGGACAACGGCCTGGGGATCCCAGTGGAGGATCGGCCGCACATCTTCGAGCGCTTCTGGCGCGGCAAAGGGGTTCGTGCCGACGGAGCCGGACTGGGCTTGGCAATCGTTATGGAGATTGTCAGGGCGCATGGCGCTAGCATAACGGTACGCGAACACGTCCCGCGCGGGGCACGCTTCGATCTCCGGTTTCGAACTGCTTGAAAGCGCTAAAGACCTACCCGCTCCTCTACGAATCCCGCCGCTCGGGCCGCAGGCCGGTGCGCCCTGCTTCGTGATTCTACGCATGAGTGGGTGTTCGTTCGGCCGCTCGCTGGAGCGTGCACCCTTGCACAGACCGTTTATTCGATAACCGCTGCAACACGGAGCGCGCGATCGCAGCCGACGCCTGATCCGGGATCGCAAAGCACGAACTGACATTGATCTCGCACAACACGTAGCTGTCTTCGCCTGATGCCGTCCGGGGGCCGTACGGGAAGTCGGCGTCCCAGATGATAGGCAGCGAGGCCACGTCGATGCCGAGGACTTCCATCATCTGCGGCGTCCATTCGTCTTCCATCTTGCTTCTGAGGGCCTGAAACGGCACCGCGTCGGCGCCGTGCATAATGCGCGGGCCGGGCTGCGCGGCTGGCGAGTCCGGCACCTCGGGAGGAGGCGGGATCAGCGCCTTGATGAACTGGTGTCCGAAGCCGACGACCTTATCGGTCCCCATGTAGCACCGGATCATTCCGTCCGGCAGGCGCGGCTGAAACGGCTGATCGATGATGCACCCGCCCCAGGAGAAATAGGGCTCGCAAAGTGCCATGAATTCTTGAAGCGGCAGATCCTGAGGGATGCTGCCCCGTTGCGCATGCAGGATACGCACGGTGTCCGCAGCGCCGGTGCGCGTCGGCATTTGCTCGACTTTCCAAACCCCCTGGCCGCCGTTACCCCGGTTCTGCTTGATGACTCGCGGGCCTGACGATTGCAGCCGCCGCGGGAACGCCGCACCGAACTCGGCGCTGGTGCGGTAAAGGTGCGTGTCGGAACCCCAGCCGAGATGCTTTGTTTGGTACAGGACCTCTTTGACCCCCATCTTCAAGATTATGTCGGGGTGCGCGCTGACCCAGGGGCCTCGCGAGGCGACGTCGCGCAAAAACGGATCGAGTGCGGCCCGGGTCTTGCCTTGATGGATCGGATCGACCCATACGAGCACTCCATCAGCCGCCAGCAGCTGCTCGCGCACCTCGTCGGCGAACTCCTCGTCATAGACCGCCGGCTCGGCATGGATGCCGACCGTGCCAAGCTCCTCGAAGATCCGGTAAAAGCGATTGTTTTGCGGTGTGGCGGCTTGCCTTGCTTCGGCATCGCCGCGCCAGAGGATTGCGATCTTGTAGGGTTTCAGGTCCAAATTGCGTCCGTGCATGCGTCGCTCCTCGCTTGGCGAGTGGCGCAGAGCTTGGACGGGGCGTCTGACGGGGTGCCTGCTCGACCCCGTGGTCATAAATTATCCCCTCCTCGCGAGGCTGACAATCCTCAAGTAATGACTCTGTTTGAAATCTGAGCCGGTATCAGACCTCGCGAAGCTCGCCAGCCCTTATGAGCCTGATGAGTTCGTTCCAATGCGCATGCGACAACAGAACGGTGTTTTCGTCCTCGCCGATCGTGACACCCTGATCGGTAATCTCAACCTGTGGGCAGGCCGTACAGGCTGGACATAGGGTGAACTTCCTTGGTTCCATCTTTCGGTCTCTCCTTCTGGAGCTCATCCGCTGCGATGATCGATCATGGTCTTCAACGCGGCAACGATCAGAACCACGCCAAGCAGCAGCTGCAAGAAGCGAACCAGCGCGTAGCCGACGGCAAGCCCGCCACCTGAAATTTCAAGGTGCGTGAGCACAAATCCTCATCCACTCCCTGCCTCAATCTGCCCGAACTTTGTTTGGTCAGGCCGCCTTCGCAGCGGTCAGCCGATCGAGGCGAAGGCGGTGGCGCCCGTCGGTGAGGCGGTAAACGCCGCCGAGCACTGCCGTTACCGCCCCCAAACCCGTACCCCCCGCAATCAGAAACATCACGAGGATCTGGTACTTGACCGCCTCCGCCGGCGGCGCAGTCGAACCTCGAAGGCTCGCACCGGTTGAAATCGAGCCACTCTCGCATTACGACCATTTCTCGGGCGAGTTGAGGGCTGTGCTTACTCCGACGCAACTACTTGCCGGCTGCGTTGAGCTTAGAGGGGCGGGATGAATGAGCCCAGTCATCAAAAGCAAGTAGCTTTTCAAGGGCTTCTAGGACCCGGACTGCCCGCGGCGTTGCCGCCAATTCCGCACCGCAATATCACGCTGTTGATTTCGGGCCCAGTTGTTGCGTTCGTGGAGATCCAGAGCCTATCCTGAAACCCTCAGGGCGCACCGCCGCAAACGCCTGCGGGTGATCTCTTGCGCCGCGGCGAAACCGGACTGCCCGCGATGGCGTAAAGTCGCGGAGATCATGACGCAGAACGTCATCACTGTGACCGCGGACACTCCGCTCGACGGGATTGTGCAGCTGATGGAGCGCCGGCGCATCAAACGCGTGCCCGTTATAGAAGGCGATGCGCTGGTTGGCATCGTCAGCCGTGCCGATCCCAGCGATGAGGAGATCCTCGACAGATCCAGGCCGAGCTGGCGAAAGTGGTCTGGGTGCCGCGGGACGGCCTCGCGATCACGGTGAAGGATGGCGCGTGGACCTCAATGGCGTCATCTTGGAGGAAAGAGAGCGTGAGGCGCTCCGCGTCGTCGCCGAAAATGTCGCGGGCGTCAAAGCCGTCGAGGATCACCTCGTCTGGATCGAACCCGTCTCCGGGATCGTCATCGGTCCCCGGCAGGACGAGCGGGGCTCATCCTAATACGCAAGGAGGAAACAATGCGGACGCATCTACTCGGCTTCATCGGCGCGTTGGCGTTTTTGGTCGGTCTTCAGACTGCGGATGCAGCCCCATTTGTGCCAAACGGCTTGACGCTCGCCTCGCCGCCAACCGTCCTGCCCGTGAAGCATCATTGCGGTAAGGGCCAACGTTGGATCCTGGCCGGCTACGCCGCGAAGGGGAAGTACCGTCCGGGCCACTGTGCTCCGGTTTCGCCGAGTGCATCGAGTACCACGTAACAATCGTCACGCTGCGTTGCTGGTCTCGCCGCTCACAGCTGACGCGCAAGTCGTGGATATCTGACCCCTAGTTCGGATGCGCCAGGGCGAGACCGGCTGCGGCAGCCTGGCCCACTCGGCTGTCAACGCCGGAGAGAAATTGCTTCGGCGGGCCAGAGTAAAAATACATCATGGGCTGAGGCGGAGGGCTGGCCCTGTTCAGGTCAGTGACGTCCAAACTCAGCTTTCCTGTTCGATCGATGAACCTGCTTTCCCGTCCCGACCGGCCTCCCCCGAGCCACGGTGCGCAACGTAGGGGATGGGAGGAGCGGAGCTATGCGCAGTACCGCGAGCATGGCGAGCACCGGACCTTCCCCGCAGTGAGCACCGTGGCAAGCTGACCGCTCGCCGGGGTTACATCCGCCGCTGTCGTTGCTTGCTCTGTTTGAGGCGATAGCTGTCGCCGTTCATTTCGAGGATGTGGACGTGGTGGGTGAGCCGATCGAGCAGCGCGCCGGTCAACCTCTCGGACCCCCGCCGCCGATTCGCCCTATGACGAAGGCGGGGTCTGACTTACGGTCGCTGAACGAGGATTCCGGTCGCATGCAGCACGGCAGCCCGATTTTGTGTCGCGGTTGCCGCTATGCGTGCGGCGATCTTCCTCTCTGAGCCCTGCTGTTTCGACTTTGAAATTCGATCGGACCGCAACCTTCTTAAATTCTAACGTTTTCTGATAGGATTTCCTTGCGTTTGTCCGAGAATACTGACATTCGCGAATGGTGGCCCAGTTGGAACCAAGATGACGCTGTTGATGGGACATGAGAGACTACCAATTTCCGAACCTCTCGCTGGGCTCCTAAGGGAGCGAACTCGAGCGCAGATTTCGCACCGCTTCGGCTTGAGGATCGGCGTCTCATAACAGTGGAGTTGGAGATCGGAGATGAACCAATCCGAATTAGTTGAAAAAGTCGCTCAGGCTACTGAGCTAAACACAAGGTTGGCAGGCCAGGCGGTGAAGGCCGTGGTAGCCGCCATTCTCGACTCCCTCGCGGCTGGGGAGGCGGTGCGTGTCTCGGGTCTCGGCACTTTCAATGTTTCGGCACGGCCTGCACGCGATGGGCGGAATCCACAAAGCGGAGAGGCCATCAAAATCCCAGCCAGCAAAGCAGTGCGGTTTCACGCCGGCAAAGCCGTCAAGGATGTTCTCAATCCGCGGAAGGGTGCGGCGCGCAAGAAATCTACTCCGTCAAAGAGATCGGTAGTGCGGAAGTAAAGCGGCTACGACAGTCGCAGCCGATCGAGAAGGCTCGGAAATTGAACGGGACGTCCAGCGATCCTCCGCTCGGGCAACCCGTGCCAAACTGGCTACCCAGGCAACTGCCGCTGTTTGCGGTGATGAACGGACGAACCTGCCGGATCGAACCAATCGACAGCACCCGGCACGGGGAGGCGTTGTACGCCGCCTACGCTACGGATCGCGAAGGCCGCCTCTGGACATACCTGCCGTGGGGACCCTATTCCGGGCCCGAGGAATTGTGCACACGGATCGATGCCGTCCGGGCCAGCGGCGTACGCCCGGAATATGCACTGATCGATCTCGCGAGCGGCAAGCCGTTCGGTCAGGCGAGCTATTTGAATATTGACCCGCCCGCCGGCAGCATCGAAGTCGGCGGGATTGTTTACGCGCCGGCATTTCAGCGTGGGATTGCGGCGAGCGAGGCAATGTACCTGATGATGCGGCACGTCTTTGATGAACTTGGCTATCGCCGCTACGCTTGGCAGTGCAATTCGCTCAATGCCGGATCGCGGGCAGCTGCAATCCGGCTCGGCTTCACCTTCGAGGGCGTCTGGCGGCAGGCCAACGTCCACAAGGGGCGCAACCGTGATACGGCGTGGTTCTCGATCCTCGATAGCGAATGGCCGACGATCAAGGTTGCTTTCGAGCACTGGCTCGCGCCAGAAAATTTTGACACTGAAGGCCGTCAGCTAACCCGCCTTTCGGAGCTCACCGCCGCAGCTCATGGCAGGATTAAGAGAGGGTTTCGAAATGAGACGCGAATCGGAAAATCGCCTTGATTCCATAATGGATGCGGCGATTGATCAAGCGATCGCTGGGGGTCAAGAGAAGGATCTGGAGAACGCTGCCATCACATTGTTTTTGAAAGCTCGGGATGACGTGAAGCTGGCGTCGTTTCACGATGAGATTTTTGGGGGGTATTTGTACGCTGCCGCTATGGATGTGTATCGGCGCCGCGTCAATCTTCGTCGATAGGTAGGCGGAACAAGATTGATGGCGACTTGCTCGGTCGCGACGACAGCCTCGCACGCGGTTGGGAAGTTCGCCTGACTCCAGGATGCGGTCTCGCTCTACCCGCGTTTCACGGTGAGTCATCGCGATGTCGAGCTCGAGGAGTTGTCTCTGGGGACCTCTCCACCATCACCGGCGCAAGAACAGTCGCTGACGAGGCCGACAAACTCGGCCGCTTCGACGCTGTAATCCACAATGCGGACATCGGCTATCGCGAGGGGCGGGCAGAGACGGAGCCGGGAGTTCCGACCGTCTTCGCTGTCAATGTGCTCGCGCCCTACATTCTGACCGCGTTGATCGAACGACCGAAGCGATTGCTCTATGTAAGCTCCGGCATGCATACGCGGTGTGCACCCGCGTATGGACGACCTGCTCTGGACCAAGCGCTCTTGGAGCGGCTTCTCGGCTTAGCGGAGAGCAAGCTGTGCGATGTCCTGCTGGCATTTGCCATCGCTCGCCGCTGGAGAGTTAAATCCAATGCGCTGGAACCCGGATGGGTAGCGACAAAGATGGGCGGCCCCTCAGCGCCGGACGATCTTCATCAAGGGTGCGTAACCCAGGCGTCTCTTGCCACTAGCGAGGACGTGTTGACGCAATCGAGCCGCGGGTATTTCTATCATCAGCGCCCTCGTGCACCGAACCCGATCGCGGACGACCTCCGGACGCAGGAGCAGTTGCTGGCCGAATGCCGCCGCATCCGCGGCATAGCTCTCGATTGAAGGTGGCATGACCCTGGGGCGGCGACCGAGAGTGAAAGCTCCATTGGCGCCGTCTGTTCGTTCAGTTCAAAAGTCCATTGCCGCGACCTGCCCGGGTAGAAGAAGATAATCGCGGCGTTCACGCCGGTGCGAGCTGGTCTTCTCGAACAACGCGCTCGTGGTCTTTGGTCTGACTTTTGATGCGGTATTGGGGTGCACCTCCCATTTCAGGTAGCAAGCGAACAACCTCGAAGAGGTCGCCTCTGGTGTGTTCCTGACCCTTATCTGGTGAAAAACTGACCGCCTCGCCAACCGTAAACTTGTGCATTGTCATCATAACCTCAATCATCTCACGCCGTTGCATGATTTGTTTGATGGACTGGATCAAACGCTGACTTTTGCTGATGGCCTGTAGCGTAGTTTGGATGATATGCTGCGTAATGGTCCGACTTACCGGGTTTACGCCTTTTGCAGGCAAATGTTCCACCAAGGCGGGGTCGCCAAGCTAATCCCCCTCTCGACGTGATCCGCTTGTGGCGCAAACGAGCGCAGTGGGGACTATGTAAGCTCAAGGCTGTTCCAACGACGATGCGGGTCGTCGTAATTTCTATAGCCGTGCTGGCCGTCTTTTCTGTAACGAATCTCGTTTATCAAGTCCTGCACAAGCCGACGGAGGTGTTTTCTCCCGTAAGCAGCCAGTTCAATAAAGCCCCTGTCGAAACTTGGCGCCGATATGCGCCGCTCTTCCAGGACTATTCTACTGCCTCGATCTCACCCGAGCTGCTGGCCGCACTCGCCCAGGTCGAGAGCACCGGCAATCCAATCGCGAACACCTATTGGCGGTGGCGTTTGACCTGGAATCCATTCGCGGTGTACCGGCCTGCCTCGACCGGCGTCGGCATGTACCAGATGACCGATGCGGCCTTTGCTGAGGTGAAAGGCTATTGCATTCTCCACCATGACGTCGTCGAGGACGGTTGCTCGTCGCGTGCGCTTTATTCTCGGGTCGTGCCGAGCCGCGCACAGCGCAGGCCATGGCACCCACGCGAGGCGCTTGATCGAGATGGTGCCCGAGTGCGTATCGCGGCCAAAACGCCTTCCTCACTTCCTAGCGCTACGGCACCGAAATGACGGTGCTCGATTGGACCGGCACTATCGCCCGACTGTGACCCTTGTGGGGCATCGTCGATTTGCGATGCGCCAGCTCGTCGCCCTGGTGTTCACTGGGCGATGGCTGGTTGGTTCCACTTTGCGGCTGACTGCCTTGCGCTCCTTATCCTGGCGATTGCTGTGGTTGGCCTTGTTGGGATCGTTGTTGCTGCGCTTCGCGATCGGTGATGGCAAACACCTGTTCCCCGCCGATCGCTATCCGCTATCGCCTCGCATCCAAACCTGGCCCGGTATTCTCGCCAAGTTTGGCCCGATTGCTCCCGCGCCACTGCCACTTGCCAAGTCACCCACGCCGGAGGAGCGCGACCACAGCTCGACTGGCTCAGTTCGACGACGGCAATGATCGTGCTATTTTGGTCCAGGGCGACGAGGGAGCTGCTCAGGTCGTTCGGCTGGGGCATCGCGGCACTCCATCGGTTACATGCAGCGACGAAGTTGCCACGTCCCCGCCGCCCGCCCCATAGCGTCTTCCTGTTCCGCGCGAGATAAGCAGCGGTTTCGAGGCTTCGGCCGAGTTGAGGCCGATCGACCGTCGGCGTGGCGGTATCATCCGAGCAGTCGTCAGCCTCGGCCCTCGAATGAAGGCGCCCACGCTGATGGCGGTGGCGACGTCTGTCCGCAGAACCAGAGCTTCGGTGAAACGCGAGATTCCGGCCTAGGACAAACATCGAAGCCTCGAAACCGCCAGCGGAACAGAAGATTCGAATCCATTTCCCTCCAGCGCAGCGTCTGCGAACTTTCTGTTTCGTGCAGTGTTTCCAACGCTGCGCTGCTCGCGTATCTCCGAGATCCGTGAGACTACCAAAGGTACCGAGGAACTGGAATTTCGAATCCAGTTCCCTCCAGCAGAGAGTCCGCATAACTATCGGTTCCTCAGCGGCGCCTCCTCGCATATCTGCGAAGCTCTCGAACTCTTTGCCGCGGAAGTCATGCCGGAGTTCCGACAGAACGCATTCGGTGCCCCCACCGAGCACCTCAGTGCCGAGTTGATCACGCACCGCCAAATAGCGGTTCCAGATGCGGCCTCGCCGTTGCCGCGTACCCGCTTGGTCGCGGCGTAGAAGCCGTTGCCGAACAAGTTCAGAAACACGCGGGTCATCTCCTGCGGCGCCAGCTCGATCGGTGCGACGGCGGGGTCGAGATCGCGTTCCAAGTGATGTTGAAGCTCGCATCCTGGGCGCGGGCACCGTGATAGGCGAGGTTCAATGCCTCGTCCACGAGGGCATTGAGATCGACCTCGCGGCGCTCGCCCGAGACCCCGCGCGAGTGCTCCAGCATGCTCTTGACGATGCCGTCGGCGCGCCGGCCGTGCTCGGCGATCTTTTCGAGATTGCCGGTCAGCATCGCGACGATTTCGTCGAGTTCGGCGCGCTCGTCTTCGGCCAGCCCGGCGATCGCCGGGCGTGCGGTTTCCTTCAACTCGTCGAGCAATTCGACCGAAAGCCGCCTGGCACGTTCGAAACCACGTGGACGCCAGAAAGGGTATACCCGCAACTGCTTGAGGGAGTCCGGGGCATATAATAAGCCCACAGCCCTAATGTCCGACGCATGGCGAACGCCTGCGGCCGAAACCAGAGAGGCGAGAGGGGGTCGAGCATGAACTGGTCACGGTTGTTGACGGTTCCAGACGGTCCTCAGGCGTCGTGTCGCTTGCAGCGAGCCCGCCGAATGCGGTATCGCGTGGAAAGGCTGATGGCGGAGCATGGCGACGCCAAGCTGATCGACCTCTTACTCCCCGTGGGAGCCCTGTCGGAGGCGGAGCGCCGCAGTGTCGAAGTTTTACATTGCCCATAAGATCACGGTAGGCGAAGACCGTCGACTAGCGAAGGCCCTTGCGGCCGAGCTGGAGGCCATGGGGCACATCGCGATCCACCATGCAGCATCGGATGATCCAGGCGCCAACTGGCGCGAGGCCCATATCAAGGCGTTGGTTGATTCAGACGCGGTTGTCGCACTCCTTATTAAGAACCACTCGGACTCCGTGATGGGAGAAATCGGCATGGCGCGAGTGCTCCAGCATGCTCGGGGCAAGATGCTGCTCCTCCCAGTCCTTGTCGAAATCGACATACCGAATATCGTGAAGGATACCTTTAACTTTCGGATGAAGCTGAAGCCAACGCGCGAGGAAATCCAAGGTGTGGTAAAGGAACTTGTTCGGGCGGTCCGTAGGCAACCGGCTTATCCCAACGTCTTCATCAGCCATCGACACTCGGATGCGCGGGTCGTACGAGCTCTTGTCAAAGTTTTGGAGACAGCATTTGAAATTCAGCCGAGCAATCTTCGGTGCACCTCGGTACATCCCTACCGTCTAAAGGCCGGGGATCGCACGGCCGAACGGTTGCGCAGGGAACTCCAACATGCCGAGGCGGTGCTTGGCCTCATTTCGCCCGACGTCAAGGACTCGAGCTATGTGCTGTTTGAGCTCGGCGCATCTTGGGGCCGCGCCGGAATCACGTTTCCATTGCTCATTCGCGGGGCCACGACCGCCGATGTCCCAGCGCCGATTGGCGACCTGCACACGCTTTCGCTAACCGAGGCAGCTGAGTGCCATCAGCTTCTTGATGATCTCGAAGACGTAGTGTGCCTGAGGCGTCAAACCGAGCGGCAAGCAACTATTGAAAGTCGAATTTCAGATCTGATCAATGCGGCGAGAGCTTAGCTCAACTCGCTCGCCACAACCTGCTCGAACACGACGTCAGCTCGGCCAGGCGGGCGTTTGACCCGCATAGGTCATGACGAAGAGAATGTCCTGGATTTGCTGGTTGGCAAACCAGGCTTGCGTCGCCGCTGTGTTGGGAAGCGTAAGCTGCCACTCACCGAAAGGCGCAATGCCGAGCAATTTCGCCTTCCAGCCCGTACCATTCGATCTGCGCGTGCTGATAATGCCACCTACCGTCGTCGCCGCGCCACCGTCGAGCGCTGCCGCGGCCCCCTGCGGGGTGAATTGGAAATCGCCGACCTGGACTTCAAACGCTGCGCCGCTGGCCCTGACAAAATAAAGCACCAATTGAGCAATGGTTGGGTTCTCGACATTGGGCGGAAAATCGGCAGCCCCGGTTGGGAATGTAACCGTGACCGTCGCGGCAGTCGGGTCAGCATTGTTGACCCTCGTACCAGGCATCCGGGAAGTTCTGCACGAAGCTGTACGCAAGGTCAGCGCTGACAGCGCGGTTCAGTTGTTGCAGCACCTGGTCCCGACGCGAAACGCTGTAATGCGCCGTGTAATCTATTGAGAACAGCACATCGGCAAGCGAACTGTAGTCAAACGGGTTCGCAGCCTGGGGCATCTCGAACCGCCAGGACGTGTCGACGCCAAAATTCTCAAAGGGGCGTAGCAACTGCGATTGAGGATCCAGATCAAAGAGGCCTGTAGTATTGAGTGGGGAGCTCAGCGCGACCTGTTCCGGCTTGCGCGCCACGCTCACCTGCCGGAAGGAAGGCACCCCGGTTACGACCCGAGACACGCCCTTGTTGCAAAGCGTCGCGCGAATGCCTACGCTGGGCGGGATCAAAGCCACCACCGAGAGTCTGACTGTGCTGATCAGCCTGACATATTGACCCGGAAAATCCTGATCGAACAGCGATTCCGGCGTACTGAAAGTCAGCAGCCCAGTTTGGCGGAATGTTTGGAAAGCAAACGGGTCCAGTTGCGATAAGGAAATGGTCTTGGTCAGTTGCAGCTTGCGCTGCTCTGTCTCGAAATCGTACTCGTCGAGCTGGGTGATATCGGCTAGCAGCCGCTCGGCGCCTGTTAGTCCACGACGGTCAGACGAGGTGGAGCCAGTGACAGACAATTCGGAGAGCGGAATCCAATAATCGGGTTGAATCACCGAAAGAGCCGGTTGCTGCCTTTCGAAGGCCAACTGATCTTCCGCGAGTCGCGCCAACGAGGTCGCCTGCTGCAGGAAAAACCGGTAGACCTGACCCAGCTCATCCAGTCATACAGATCAGCGTTGGTGAACTTTTTTGAAAGAAAATTCACGATGTCCTGAGCGTTAGTTTGCTGAATGGTCGCAATTTGTTGCTGCTGCTTAACTACCGTCTGTTGATCGGTTGCAACCAGAACTTGGGCGGTCGCAGTTTTGACATCATCCTTGGCCAACTGAAGCTGGTATTCCCATTCTTGCTGTCGGCGCTCGTAGCTGGCCTCAGTGGCGTGAATTTGCGCCAGCTGGGCGGATCCGGTTGATATGCCGGAAAATATTCCAGAAAGGGAGCCAATTATTCCCCCGATTACTGCACCATATGGGCCGGCCGCTGCCCCAGCAGACGCACCCGCAGCTGCACCCTGAGCCGCGTTCATCAATGATGCGCCGACTCCGGATTGTAACTGGGTATGTTGCTCGTTAAGCGCTTGCTGCTCATACTCGTTGAGACCGGCTTTGATGAGATCCTGGTAATGTGTCTGCTCGTCGTTTGCCCGCGCCAGTTGGTCGTTGGCAACTGCGATGCTATCGGTGGCCTCTGTGACCTGATCGCCGAGGAGTGTCACCGTGGCATTGGCAACGCTCAAGTCGCCCTGCGCTTTCATCAAGTTGTAAGTCTCGTTATCTTCGTTCGCCAAGTCGCCTAGATAGCTAGTTTCAGCCTGCTGCGCGAGCGCAACGATCTGTTTAGCGCGTTCGATCAGGGTGCTGTAATGATACTGGGTTGGCTCCAGAGAAACGCGCCTGTCCGCAACCGTGTCCAGACCCTGCGTGCCAAAAAGGTCGAACTGGAGCACCAGCCCCGCAATGTTTCGGTTACTGCGCATCTTGCCGAGATTACTCTGCGCCCTTTGCTGCAACGCGGCCAGTTGCGGATTCGAACCTAACCCCGGCACCGGAGCAGTCATTTGCTCAAGCTGGTCCAGTAAATCGATGCTTTCCAGATACAGCTCTCGCGCGTTTGAAACCGATTCTGCGGTCTCGCGGCAAAACTGCGTGTCCGCCAGGTCCAACATAATACTCACGATCGACAGGAGGGCATATCGCGTGTACGGGTAGACACGCGTGACGGCCACGTCGTGCGGGTTGGAATCTTCGGCCAATGACCCCGGGATGGTGATGAACTGCGGATTGCCGCTCCTTTCGATGGACAATCCGAAGAAGATCTTTCGCCCATCGTCGCTCCATTGCCCGGCGCTTTGTACCAGCGGCTGATCGATGTCATAGACGGTTGTCAACCAGTCGAGCGCAGCCTCGTACTGACCGACCTGCTGGAGAACGAGCGCCAATTGGACGGGAACGAAATAGAAGACCTCCCAATATCCGGTCAGAAACAAAGGACTCGCGCCGGCCAGAAGAGTCTGCGTCAGCGATCTTCGGGTCGTCAGGTCGACGTCACTCGGATCCGCATATGTGAAAGTGGAGGGCAGGCCGGGGAGCAAGTTGACAGGATTACCGTTTGTATCCGTCGTCCCGGTTCTGAGGTCCGTTAGGTACCGATTTGCTGCCGACGTTGCTGCCAATCTTGTGAGATAAGGCGTCGTACGCAGGCTCGCGATAAAGTTCTGGAATGGCGTGGTGGGATCCCAATGTGAACCAACAAGGAGACTGGGAGTCAAGAGGTTCTCGGGATACAGGAAGGCAAGCGTCGTGGCCCGCCACGAGTTATAGGAGCCTAACCAGTCCCAGTTAGTATCGAAGCTGGTGAGACTGTCGAACTGTCTTCGGCTTTCGGCATATACCGAGACGTATCATACCCCCTCGCTGCTGCAAGTTAACCGAGCAGGAAGCTGCAGCGCATGTGGCTCGCGCAGCCGACCGCGATCGCACATCGAGAAGAACTGCTTGAGGCGTTTCACGTTAAACAACCGTAGCGGGAGATCGAAGTGGGATTGACCGTCGGATACCCGCACATATGCGCCTGCGGTACAACCCTCACTAGCACCGAAAACGTAAACGTGACAAAGCCGCCCGCGCGCCTGGGGGGGTATGGGCGCATTTCGAGCATCTGCCGGACGAGACGGTGCAGGAGGCGCGCTCACTTGACTGACGGATCGGTCCCCTCCGTCTCGAAGAAGAAAGCGACCGTGACCGCTATACCGAGTCGCTTGATGTGCGCTGATGCTGTCGGCGCTCCTCACCGAGATCCCTACACCGCAAGCTGGCGAGATCCCGCCCACTTCGTGCTCCGTGCGGATCCAGTCGATGGCGTCATCATCGGCCAGCCACCCCAGGTCGCGGGGTCGGGAACGAGCGACGGGGATGATTTAGCAAAGAACGCCTCGGACCCGCCCGCTTTTTTTCGTCGCCGGGCGAGCCGGCTCTCGCCTCGCGCGCTACCCGGTGGCTCACGCGGCGCTGTAGCTGCCGTCTAACTGCAGGATGAGCGTCGCCATCGGCGGCAAATTCAGCGCCAGCGAGGCCGGCTGATCCCGCCACGGGCGGGGCTCGGCAGTCGCCGCGGCCCCATCACCATAGTTGGAGCCGCCGTAGCGGGCCGCGTCGGTGTCGAGCACGGTGCGCCAAGCGCCGGCCTCCGGCACGCCAAGCCGGTACCCGTCGCGCGCCACCGGAGTGAAATTGACGACGGTCAGGATCGGCGGACCGTTGCCGCGGGGCATTCGCAGATAGGCAAACACGCTCTGCTCGGAGTCGTCGGCAACGACCCAGCGAAAGCCGCCGCCATCGTGGTCGCGTTCGTGCAGCGCCGGTTCGCTGGTATAGAGCCGGTTGAGGTCGCGCACCAGACGCTGCACCCCGCGATGTGCCGGGTCGTCGAGCAGGTCCCAATCCGGCTGAGTGTCGTGGTTCCATTCGCGCTCCTGGGCGAACTCATCGCCCATGAACAGCAATTTCTTGCCCGGCTGGGTCCACATGAAGCCGAGATAGGCGCGGAGATTAGCAAGGCGCTGCGATCGGTCGCCGGGCATTTTGCCGAGCAGCGAGCCCTTGCCATACACGACCTCGTCGTGGCTCAGCGGCAGGATGAAGCGTTCGGAGAAGGCGTAGAGCAGGCCGAAGGTCAGTTCGTCGTGATGGTATTTGCGATAGATCGGGTCGCGCGCGACATAGTCGAGCGTGTCGTGCATCCAACCCATGTCCCATTTGTAGTGAAAGCCAAGCCCGCCTTCGTCGGGATGGCGGGTCACG
>Ga0306921_10000760_pt1 | contig 29697 bp, 38 predicted proteins | sample sta12Cox44000080_FD_203760 | JGI IMG/M metagenome (GOLD analysis project Ga0306921, IMG submission 203760) | Lab enrichment of tropical soil microbial communities from Luquillo Experimental Forest, Puerto Rico - statoxic.12C.oxic.44.000.080 (v2)... | ecosystem: Environmental > Terrestrial >... | reverse complement strand
TTGCTCCGATCCAGCGACGTAGTACGGGTTGTGATTGCAGAAGCCGCGCTTTGCTAGCGCGTTGGGGTAGCACTCTTCGAACGAGCGATACTGGCAGCTCCACGCACCCGGTTGGTCCGCCGAGTATACCGCGCACCACGGAGCCTCGGAGGCATTAACGTGTCGTGGACTAAAGCTTGCCAATGCAAGAGCAGCGGCGCCCACCAAAATTGTGCGTATTATCATCTTTCACCCTCGTCGCGCGGCAAAAGAAGCGCGATGATAATGGATCACGCCGGAAGCTAGTACGGGCGAGCGGTACGCTTCCGGGTCTGCCTTTGCTCCGCGTATCCGGGAACGTAGTACGGGCTCGGATTACAAAAGCCCCTGTTGCCTGCCAAAATCATGCCTCTGTGGTAGCAGTCTTCAAACGAGCGATATTGGCAGTCCCAATACGCATTACCAGGGCCCAACGAGATCACCGCGCAATACGGAGCCGCGGCATCCGCGTTTCCTGGAGTGAAGCTTACCGATGCAAGCGCAGTGGCAGTCAACAACATCGTGCGTATCATCATCTTCAACCTCCATGCAGGGGTTAGTAATAACACCAAGGAGGTTGTCGCTATTTCAATAAATCGTGTCCGCTTGCGTTCGGCATGTCCCTAGTCCGCCGTCAGTGTCTTCTGCAACTGCTTGAACAACCGTTTGTCCGGCGCATCGTATCGAAACCACTTCTTGCCTCGGCGGACTAGCGTCTCGTTCGTGGTCACGCGAGCATCATCGACATCATCTTGCCGACGCAGAGCGATGGCGATGGGATGTCGCTTCGGGTCTACCGTGTCGCCTTTAAGCAGGTCATCGGCCCTGACCGCGACCGTGATCTCTTCGCTCTCATCGACTTCGATGACTGGGAGGCCTGCGATCTTCATCACTCAAACACGCTTGTACTAGGTGACGCATTACATGCTGCAAATATAGGTAAAAAGAAGTGGGGCCGCCACCAGAGGGAAGCTCCGGCGTATCCGATGCCGCGCCTTGCGCCACTATCATCTTTGCCGGATAGTTGGAACCATGACATATCCGACGAAGCTTTATCTGATCGCTGTGGGCGCAATTATCATTTTGTCCGCGGGCACTGCCTCGGCCCAGTTGCAGATGCCGGGCATTGATCTGGGGAATCTGGGGAAAGAAAGTCGCCCCTTAGACCCTGAGCAGGAAGCGAAGCGAAAAGCGGTTGATGATGCCTATAAGTCGACAATGGAAAAACTCCCCGATCAAAAAAAATCAAACGATCCTTGGGGAAACATTCGTTCGACAACAAAGACAACTCCGAAGCAGCGATAAGCGTCGCGTTCAACGGCTTGTCGGGCCGTGCCGAGCGGCTAGATCGACATAACGAACCATGCAGGCGTAGTGCATTTGTCCATGACGCCTGCACGGTGCAATTTCCTCTAGCGCGAAGCGTCATGTCGCGGGCGTCCGGCTGATAAAGCGATTCCGGACCTTGTAAAGCGCCCAATAAACAGTGCCCGGGATAACGAGCAGCCAGGGCCCCGACTGGTCATCAGCGAGAAAAAAGGCGGTCACCATGAACGTCAGGAAGAGAAGCTGTCCAAGGTGCGGCTTCTTTATTTGCATTGCAATCGCTGCCTCGCCCTGAGAACAGCGTAACAAAGGCACAGCTAGACTTTTGAAGTTGGACCTTGGGGCAATGTCATTTGACCTCGAACTAATGTCGATGGCGTCATGCGTCAAAATGGCAACTTAAAAGCTAGTGCAGCCTCATGTCAGTATAGAGTTGCTTGTACCACCTTGGCCCGCAAACGCCTCGCATCGTTGCGGGCCTTTCTTTTGGTATATTCAGCCGGTGGCCGATCTCAAACTTTCTCCAACTCGCAAGCATTACCGGATCGGAGATAAGGACGATTATGTGGTCCTTGATGGCGTCCGAGTGATCGGGCGCATTTTCCTTCAACCGCAGTCGCCGGAAGGCCGACCGTGGTTCTGGACGATAACGGCGACTGATATTCCGCCCTCACTCGACAAGTGGGGCCACTCAGCAACACGCGAGGAAGCGATGGCGCATTTCAAGGCGCGTTGGATGGCGAAATAGCGCCCTTTAATTCCCTTAGTTGCAGACCCAAACCCAGCCACGGTTCGTCCACCGCCAACAGGCTGCGCCTACTAAGCCTACGCCTACGCCTACAGCCGGGGCTATCCACCAGCCACCGCAGCCACCGCAGCCACCGCAGCCACCGCAGCCGCACCCACCTGCACACCTAGCTACTGCACAGCGACCAGCTGCGCACCTAGCTACTGCACAGCGTCCGCCGCCTCCGCACCTGGCTGCTCCTCCGCACCTGCCGCAACCTCCGCCGCGTGCCGCAAGTCTTATACCTTGGCCGAGCTGGGATTCGTTTTCCTTGTCGAAGACGTAAAACGTCCCCAAGCTGACGTCGGCAATTTCCTCTTCATCGAGAGTGATGGCAGGACGCAATGAGGTGTCTTCCAACGATGGTATATTCGATGTCGGTGCGTTTGCGGCAGCGCCGCCCGCCATCATCAAAGACATCCCGGCGCCCAATGCCGGTAAGCCTATCCGTCGACGCTTTCGCTTGGAAACTTGCTTCGTCCGCGCCATCGTAAACCTCCCGTCAGAACACGAAGGGTCCCTCATAAGCAGGAACTGAAAAGACGCTGGATGGGTTCCGGGCTTAACCTCCGCAAACTTCGAGTAGAGCTGAGGTTACGACAAGCCATGCGACTCTCAAAGATAAAAAGAGTTGCGACCGTGATCTCTTCGCTCTCATCGGCTACGGCAGCACTATGTAGGTCGCAGACTACCTGAGTAGTCCCCCCGGCATCCGCCAAGCGCCTTTCTCACTCAAGCACCGTCACGTCATGCGTGGCCAGCTTGTCGGGATACCGCTTATCCGGCGCGACGAAGTAGGACACGCGCAAGCCCCGTTTCGGCTCGTTGTCGCCTAGGATTTGGCTGAGATGAAAAAACACATCGCTGTCGCCGCCATCCGGCGCAATGAAGCCGTAGCTATCGCGCCAGTATTTTATGATCCCGTAGTCTTTCACGTCTTTAGCCATTTAAGTTGAATCCCCTTCGATGATTTTCGATTTCTTCGCCAGCGTCGATCCGCTCATTGATGTACTCGTCAAAAACCTGATTCCAGGTCTTCGGCTTACGCAGCTGCGCAAACGGGTCCGGCTTCTCAGGCTCAGCATTCATCGGCTCACGCCAAGCCACCGCGAGATAACGGAAGGCGTCAGCGGCGTGTGAACTCCAATCATGTTTTACTTGAACGTCCGCAGGTCGTCATCCCACTCGCTTTTATATTCCCGGAGCGCCTCTAACCCTTTCGCGCAACGCGTGGCATCGAAATAGGTGAGCGGGATTGTCTGGCGAGCGGCGTTGATTCCGTCCATTAGTGAATGCGATGGAACAACACGCGGCTTACGTCCGAGTCTGAGCATTGACTCGATACGGGTCCGGCCACTTCCGAATTCACGGACCCGAGCATCGTGCGGCACCCAATCAATGCACTTGCGATAGTTGTTATCGTTCAGCCAATCAACATAATGCTCTAAGCCGTAGCCGCTGCTTTCATAGTAGTCGATCACATTGACGCGCCCAGGCTCGACCTGAAACACCCAAATCGCTGTCGGATCGTCCACGCCCAAGTCCCAAGCCGTGCATATCGGAAGGTCGCGGTTGATTTCGACCTGACAGACACGTCCGGCGATCTCTGCTGCGGTTAATTCCTTGCCGTAGAACGCGCCAAGCACAGCCGCCGCGAATGAACAGTGATATTCCTGCGCGATGAGTGCATCGCCTGCGTCTTCGCCAAATAGCGTGTGATATTCACTCGCAGCCCTTCATTCTGCGAGCCGCATCACCGCGTGCATCAGCACAGCGGCGCCGGCCTCGATATGCTCGGGCCGGGTCTCTTCGCGCACGTTGTGGCTCAGGCCGCCGACACTCGGTACAAATATCATCCCGGACGGGCAGATACGGGCCATCATCTGGGCGTCGTGGCCAGCACCGGACGGCAGCCGGCGCGAGGGCAGCGCAAGGTCACGCGCGGTCGTCTGCACCAGCGAGACGATCTCGGCGGGAAACGCGACCGCCTCGAAGCGTGCGAGATTGCGGGTCGAGATCAATACGTCCCCATCACGGGCGAGCCGAGCAAGCGAGTCGGTAAGCTCCTGCTCCGCAGCCTCGAGTTGCGACTGATCGGTGTTGCGCAGGTCGATGGTCAGCACCGCACGCTCCGCGATCACATTCACGAGATTCGGATAGAGCTCGATGCGGCCAACCGTGCCCTTCTGATGGCCGCCGATCTTTTTTGCCAGGCGATGCACCAGCGCGATAATCTCGCTCGAGACCAGCGCCGCATCGTGCCGCAGATGCATCGGCGTCGTGCCGGCATGGCCAGAGCAGCCGGTGACGGTGACCTCGGTCCAGGTCAGTCCGGTGATGCCTTCGACCGCTCCGATGGCGCGGTTTTCGTCCTCGAGGATCGGACCCTGCTCGATGTGCAGTTCGAGGTAAGCATGTGGTCTGAGCCAGCCGGGTTGGGCGCTACCGATGTAGTCGATGCGCTTCAGCTCCTCCCCCACACTCCGTCCGTCGATCCCGCGAATCGCGTAGGCGTCCGCGAGCGCAAAACCGCCGACATAGACTAAGCTGCCCATCGCGTATGGTGGAAAGCGCGAGCCTTCCTCGTTGGTGAAAGCGACGAGCGCCAGCGGCCGGCGGGTGAGGTAGCCCGCATCGTTCAGGGCTTCGCACACTTCAAGCCCGGCCAGGACCCCATAGAGACCGTCATAGCGACCGCCAGTCGCGACTGTGTCGACATGCGACCCGAACATCACCGCCGCGGCGTCCGCACGGCCAGAGCGGACGCCGATGATGTTGCCAATGGCATCGATTGTGACGGCAAGGGAGAGCTCGCGCATCCATTCAACAAGCAGATCGCGCCCGGCACGATCCTCGTCGCTGAGTGCGAGGCGACAATTGCCGCCGCCAGGCAGGGCACCAATCCGGTTGAAAATCGCAAGCCGTTCGAGCAGTCGATTACGGTTGATCCGAGGCGGCGGCGCCATTTGATGTCGTCACTTTGTGAGGTGGTCGACCATACAAGGAACGATCAACCGACCAGATCGCTGCGCCCCTAAGAACGGTGAAGAATTCACGCCGTTTCATCGCCCCCAACTGGCTAACGACAAGTCCATCATACCGTTTGAATCAGCGCTCATTAAAGGACCATCTCCAGCCCTGAAAGCGGAAAGGGGGATAAACAGCAGTACAAGGGTCAATGTCCGCTTTAGCCCCGAAAGCGGACATGTGCAGTGCAGGAGCGCGCATGTCTCTTATGGGACATCAGCGGAAATTTCGCGTAGCACTCGTTGTGTCCGCTTTACGAGTCGCGTCGTTCCCAACTTTTTCTACCGCAGCCTCGATTTCTTCTGTCGTCTTGTTGAGACGTTTGCGCCAGCGTTGCGCCAAGGCTCTCGTGGAAATGGCAATCCGATTTCGCTGCGCCTTTAGCCTGTACCGCGTGACCAAGGCAGTGCCCCAATTAGATTGAGAACAAGCCACACAAACCAATTTAACTTCCCAACTGCGCCACCAGGAAGAAGAAAATTGCCATCATGTCCTCTTTGTCCCCAAAAACACACGTAGGTCAGCGCGATTTGACGAGGCCCGCTAAGGGCCATAAGCGGACATTTCGCATTGCAATCGCCATGTCTGCTTCACTCTCAAAAACAGACATGTGCAGTGCAAGAGGCTATGTCCGCTTTGGGCCAATAGCGGACTCATGCAACGCAGCAAAGATCGCTATTCAATCACTTCTTCGGCGCGTGCAATCAGGGTTGGCGGCACGGCGATGCCAATAGTTTTGGATTAATAACGAGTTGAAACTTTGTTGGCTGTTGTACCGCAAGATCGGCAGGAGGCCATGTCCGATTTAAAGAGCAGACATCGGTGGGTCGGCTTATTTAACTGGCTTTGGATAGGCGTTCATATTCAGCACGAATAACCTCTTTGCCATAGATTCGTTCTAGCCGCCGCACGGTGAAGTGACCCCTAGCTATTCCCTGAAAATGCGCGATGAATGCGTAATTCACGACGGCACCACTAACGGCCCCGATGAAAGGAACAACCTGCGCCGCAGCTTTTTCTGTGACGACAAATCCAAAACGGGACGCGACTTGTGTAATAAAGCGCACCAGTGCTGGGGCGCTTTCTCTGCTGACGCCATGTTCTGCGATGAAGCGTGCCGACTGAGTCACACTGTTCGCTAGTGCGGCGCGCACGGCCAAATATCCACTTTCGGATGCGTCGTCCGATCTGGAAGGACCGCCCATTGCGAAGACTTGCATGCATGAAAGCATCGATTCAGGGTCACCGAGATCTTCGCCCTCACTTTTCGCAATATCCATGATGGATCTCAGTATGATGATCGTCGAGATTGGAAGCTCAATCGGCAATGTCGTCAAACCGAACGCACCTCCGGCAGCACCCGATGCTGTCGCCAAGATCTTATGCAGGCCCCGCGAGCCGGCGTGAGGCTCACGCTGCAAGGTCCGCACTGCTACCTGCATGGCGGCCTCAAGCGCTTTGGAGGTCGCCGTGGCAATAGCGCTCGCCGCAAACGGCGGAAGAGCCTGTTCAACGAGCTCGATGGGCTTACCGACCATATTGGCAAGGCGCGCCGCGAAACTCGGATGTTCAAGAGCTTCAACTGAGCGTTTTAGTGCGGCCAGATCGTCGGGCGTCATTTTCACTTTTCAAGGCATGAGCATACATGACGTCATGTTAAACCATGCCAATCACGGGCATTACCGGCTGCTGGGCGCGCGCTATGAACGGCCACGTCGCCGTGCCACTGAGAAGCGTGATGAAATCGCGCCGTCTCATTGCAGCATCAGAAGCTCCAGGGTCCGCCATCGTCTGCTGTTTGCGCGGCTTTCGGCCACAGAAAAGTAGGCGATGACCGCCGCGATGAAAAGCATCGGATTCATTCAATCATCTCGTCCGCGCGCGCTTGCATCGACGGAGGCACGCTGATGCCGAGCGCCTTGGCGGCTTTGAGATTGATGACCAATTCAAACTTGGTTGCCTGCAGGACTGGCAATTCAGCAGGATTTTCGCCCTTGAGAATCCTGCCAGTATAAGCGCCGGCCAACCGGTAGCTCTCCGATATGTCCGTTCCGTAGCTCATCAGACCGCCAGCGGCAGGAAAGACACGATACGAATAGATCGCGGGCACAGCGTGGCGAACTGTCAGGGCGGCAAGCTTGTCGAGGCCGCGTAGGAAGACCGGGCCCGCGCCGATTACGAGCCCGCCAACTCGCAAACGTTTTATGTCTGCGAAGACCGCATCGAAGTCACCTTCGCTCCTGACATTGAGGACATGCAACTCTAGCCCGCGGTTGTGGGCCGCCGACAGCACCTCGCGCGATTGGATTTGGGCCAGATTGCGATCGGCTGGGTTCACCAAAAGAGCCATGACTTTCGCGGTTGGCAGAAGTTCGTGCAGCAATTCCAACCGCTTTGGCGCAACCTCCACAAACAAATTGGTCACGCCCGTAACATTACCATCCGGCCGGTTCAAGTTAGTGACGAGACCAAGCCGAACTGGGTCGGTTCCCACCTCAAAGACGATAGGAATGGTCGTGGTCGCCGCCTGTGCCGCGAGCGCCGCCGGAGTAGTAGTTGCAGCGATGACATTTACGCGACGCTGAACCAGATCAGCGGCCATCGCAGGCAGTCGATCAATTTGTTGGTCGGCCCAGCGATATTCGATCGCAACATTCTGGCCCCCGACATAGCCGGCTTCTTGGAGCCCGCGTCGGAACGGAGCCGCCCTGGATTCTCCCTCTTCGGGCGAGTAGGAACTGAGGTAGCCAATAACAGGCAGTGCTACCTGCTGCGCCAGCGCCGCAAGCGGCCACGTTGCCGCAACACCACCGATTAGGCTGATAAATTGCCGCCCCCTCATGGCCGTCTCCGGCACGAACGCAGGACATAGGAAGCATAGCACTTGGAACGGGATTGCCTATGTCCGCTTTGGGTCAAAAGCGGACATTTGCAGTGCAAAACGGCATGTCCGCTCTACGCCCGACAGCGGCATCAAATACGACAGATGGAATGTCTGCTAAGGGCCATAAATGTACGGCGCACACTTTGCTAAGACGATCACGATGCTCGTCGACCTGCGGCCAATTCTTTCACGGCTTCGGTCGTCAGCGGCTGGCCGCCAATGCCCCACTCACCGCTGTTTACCTCGAAAATCTTCAGCCATGTCACGCCGCGCATGTTTTCGCCTTCGACCGAAACCATAGCATCGGTCAACCTTTGAATAATGTGCCTTTTTTGTTCGGTGTCGAACACGCCCTTGATCAGACGGAATCTGTGGCATTACCTCGTCTCCTATGTGCAACCCCCGCTTAATGATTGGATTTCGTCGAACTGCGTCTGTACCGGTACGCCATTGCGGAGCGTCTGAAACACAACACAGCTATGTTCAGCCGCGGCCTGCAGCATCGTCACTCTTTCCGGGGGCACTTTGGCTCCTGGGTCGAGACGCACCTGGCACCTTATCTTTTGGAATCCGACCGGAACATTTCGATCGACGAGCAAGGTGCCGCGAACGTCAACTTCTGCGCGCGCGCTGACTTCGAGACTCGCAATAGGAATTTCGAGCCGATCCGCAATAATGCGCAGTGTTGAATGAAAACAGGAGGCGAGCGCGGCGCAAAGTATATCACCGGGATTGGGAAAATCATGATAGCCACCGACAGCGCGATGGATACCAACTCGCCACGACGCGCCATGCTCATCTCCCGCCACCACCGAGGCGTGAAAAGGGTCTTCAGATCCATTCATGACGGTTTTAGCGCCATCGACTATGCGGGCTTCGTCCGCCGCTGTTCGATAGCGCTCGCGCAACGGATCTTGGCGCTGTTTGGCAATGCCTTTTACATGATCGGTCATCGCAGTCATCTTTCCTGTTTGCACGTTTGATTTTGAAATGATGCGACCGAAACACGCATAATGTATTGAGGCACCGGTCCTATCGGCGGCTGCCTTTTGGCTGCGAAAAGGCTCGATTTTAGGGTACTGGCCCTAGTGGGCTTAGCTGATCAATCCCGGCCGAGCCCCCGCCTTGCGAGCGACGACAATCGCCTGGGCACGATGTTCAACCTCAAGTTTGGAAAAAATCGTCGTGATGTGATTGCGTACGGTTTTCCCGGCGATGCCGGTCCTTTCAGCAATTTCATCGTTCGCTAATCCACGGGCGATGTAATCGAGGAGTTCTTTCTCGCGTGGGCTTAACGCGTCCAGCTTGCTCTGCGACAGGATTTCAGTCGGCTCGTCGGCTGCGAGAAAATTGCGGAGCTCAGTTGTGAAAGTCTGCCATGCCCTCTCATTGGCCAGCAGAATATGATTCTTGCCATCAATCGGGACGAAACGGGCGTTTGGAATCGCCGCGGCAAGCCGGCGGCCCGCCTCGAAAGGGACCATCGCATCGCCTCTGACGTGAAAGACAAGGGTCGGCATTTTGAGCTTTCCGACCTCAGCTCGAATGTCGAACGTGTTGAATGCATCCCAGAGCTTTCTGGCATTTGTCGCGGAAGCGCTCCGTCGCTGGAGTTCGCCAATCCAGCGAAGCTGATCTTTTGTTGCATCCGGCATCAGCAGATTTGCAAAAACTTCGCGAAATGCTCCGGCTTCCCGGCCCCAGCCCATCTCAATCATCTCTGACATTGTACGCGCCTGCTTTTCCAGGCTTTGATCGACGCCTTCGGCATAGGCACCCGACAAGTAACTGTCATACAGGATCAAGCGGCTGACACGCTCTGGGTGGCGCGCCGCAAAAGCAACGGCGACGACGCCTCCCTGACACAACCCTATCAGCGGGAAGCGCTGAAGGCCTGCCGCGTCCACGACCGCTTCGAGATCGCTGATCCAGGTTTCCAGGGACAAATCATCGACATTGCGGTCGGACAGGCCTGAACCACGCGGATCATAGCGAACGAGCGTTCGGCCGTCGGCAAGCGCCTCAAACCAGTGTCGCCAAATTGCGCTGTCCCAATCCAATTCCAGATGGGTGAACCAGTTCGCGGTTCGAACCAGTGGCGGACCTTCACCTGCTTTGGCGAGAGCAATCCGCACTCCATCTTGCGTCTGGCAAAACTGTATATGCTGCTTCATCTAGCGCGCACTTAGGCACATCTAACTCCAACAAGAATAGCACAATGCCTACCAGACCGAGAGACCGTCGGTAATGCGTATTTTTTTCAATGTTCGCTTCGGGTCAAAAGCAGAAACCCGCAGAGCAAAACGGCATGTCCGCTTTACCCCCGAAAGCGGATATGTGGCAGTACAAAGAGAAATGTCCGCTTTGGGCCAATAGCGGACGTCAGCCATTCGATCACAGAAGTCAAATTGAGGCATGCTATCCTCCCTATGTTGCAGCGGAGGGGAACGGTATCCATGACACCTTCAAAGACAGCGAAACTTACCGGTTCCGCGCCGGTGCTATTTGTGCGCGACGTTTACGCAGCCACCAAGCACTACCGCGACGCAATGGGATTTTCGTTCGGGGAAATTTTCGGTGAGCCTCCGTCTTTTGCGATCCTGCAGCGCGACAATATGTATGTAATGGTCAAACAGATTGATGATGACAAACACATCGTTCCGCACTGGACTGTGTCCGCCGGACTTTGGGACATGTATTTCTGGGTCGATGACGTCGATGCTCTTTATCTGGAGTTCGTAGAGCGCGGTGCAAAAATCGATTACGGGCTGTGCGATCAGCCGTATGGTTGTCGCGAATTTGGTACGCAGGATATCGATGGGCACGACATCGGTTTCGGCCAGGTCACTTCTTGATCGCCCGGAGCGGTATGTCCGCTTTGGGTCAAAAGCAGACATTTGACTGCAATCGACCATGTCCGCTTTACCCAAAAGCGGACATCATTGCGCGCGATCAACTGGGTGAGGTCGGTTCGATGTTTTTGCCGGTCGCTCCACGCTGCGCGAGCAGGCCACCTATCAATGAAGACAAGATGCCGGGCAGTTCGTCGCGTTGAAACGGAATGGGCCGGCACATGCCCATTGTCACCAGGCCGAGCCGCGCCATGCGTTGCGCGGCATACATGGACTCGGCTGCAGTGGTCGCTACTCGTTCGAGAACAGCGCCTCCGATGTGCTGGGTCAGCGCAACTCCCGCAAAATCCACAGCCCCGAGCTTTCCGGCTTCTACCACGAGCCGCCGCAGCAGGTGGACGGTGGCGAGCGCGGTCGGCCGATGGCCATAGCAGCCGGCAATCCCGCGCACCATGCGGACGCTGCATGCGACAAAGAACAGGACATCGAGCACCGCAGCCGGGCTGATGGCGATAATGCCGAAGGCGCGGGCGCTGGCGCGCCGCACGATCGCCTCGGCGCGTCTGTCGAGCGGAGCCATGACTGTCTCCGACAGCAATCCGATCTGTTGCGCGGGCGAATGATGACGCTGCACCTTGCGCTGAAACGCCTCGATTGCAGCCGTGCTCTCGCGGTCCTTTGGGATCTCCGCAATCACGTCGCGGATCGCCTCGTGCACGTCCGATGTGTGCAAATTCTGCCTTTGCAAGGCCAACCGTTGTTGATTGGTTTCAACACTCTTTAGGGTGAAATAGCTCCTCGCCTCGTGCACAATTATCGCGCTCGCGGCGAAAATACCGACCATCGCCGCTGCCGCCGCTGCCCAGCCTAGTCCCATACTGAAATTGAACGCCGATGCGATCCAGAGATACAGATCAACGCCGAGCCAGCCGCAGAAGGCGAGGAGTAGACCGGCCACAGCGAGCTTCATCGACAAACCGTAGCGCCGGTGGCCCGGTTCGACCGCGGGCTGAAGTTCGGCCGGAGGCGCGGGGATGATGCGACCGGTTTGTGCCGTCCTGATTATGCGGGGCGCCAATGGATCGGCGATGGCCGCTTCCGGTTTCTCGGACACGTCGACCACAATGACCTGCGGACGCAGAATGTCATCGGATCCGATTTTGTCCTTTTGTTTGCTCACCGCAATTGATCTCCAATGAGATATTCGAGAGCCAGATCGAGGTTGATGTGCGCGATGCCGTCGACCGGCGATGCGTCGATAACCGGAGGTTCGAAAACCGGAATATTGAGGAACGGCTTACCCCAGGCCTCTGCTCGGGGCGGACGGGCGGGCACGTTGCCAATAAAAAATTTCGCTCTGGTGTCACTTCCGACCGGCTTGCCGACGACGACCTGGACCTGGTGCCCATCGATTTTCTGAGTGTCTTCCTCCGTCGAAATGACCGACGCGAGTGCCACTACGTCAAACATGGCATTACTCATGCTCACATCGAGTGCGGGCAGCGCGACCATATTACGCAGTAGGACGGCAAGATGGTCGCGTTGCACCTCGGGGACATGATCGGCCTTTGTTGCAGCGAACAGCACCTTCTCGATACGCACGCTTTGCAACAACCGTAAAATGATTCCACTATGCCCATAGCGAAAGCTTTCTAGGATCGCATCGAGAGCGTGTCGCGTGTCATCGAATACCTCACGGCCCGCAAGGAGAGCGCCGAGGACGTCCACGAGCACCACTTGTCGCGAGTAGTTGCGGAAATGCCGGTCATAAAATGGCATAACGACTTCTGTTTTGTATGCTTCGAATCGTCGTTCCATCAAAGCGGCCAGCGTGCCGTCGGGACTGCGTTCGAGATTGCCAGGAATATCGAGCGGGGCGAACCACATGTACGAGTTTCTCTCAAGCGAACCTGGGTCGAGGAAGCGGCCCGGCTGCAAAAAGCTGAACCCGTGCTTGTCGCGTGTCGCCAGCAGGTATTGTCGATAAAGTTCATGCGCGCGCCTGGCATCGTCCTCGCTCGCAAGAGCGTCATGGCGATGATCGGACAGAAAGGCGATGAAATCGCGCGCGGTGCCGGCCCGCATTCCGCGCCGACAGAGTTGTAACGTTGCGCGCGACCAATCTGCGTAGCTTTGATCTAGCAGCGGCAGATCGAGAAGCCATTCGCCGGGATAATCGATTATTTTGAGTTTCAAAGTCGCAGGGCCGCTGTCGATCCAGCGCAGTAGCGTACCGAGCGGACCGGCAGGAAGGAAACGGATGTCAATTTCGATTTCGCTAATATCTGTGGTACGCGCCGGCCAGTTCGGCGGGCTCGCCGCCATAGACTCGATATTTCGCCGGTAGGGAAATCGCGGTAACCCATCAGTCTTGTCGCCGGCCAGCCTTGCTCCAGCTAGCCGGCCGTCTCCGGCGACTTTCAGAAATGGCATGCGGTACGGTTGATGCAGAGCACTGAGCAGGTTGTGCACAAGGCTGGTAATTAAAACCGTCTTGCCGGCGCGGCTTAAACCGGTAACGGCGAGACTTACGGTTGAGCCCCTGGCGAGTTCGGCAAGATCGAACGCGTGTGAGAACCACTCCGAAAGATTCGCCCCGGCGCGCTCGAATACTGATTTGTCGAATATGCCTTCCGTCATCGGAATGATTTGCACCGGCGCTTTTCTTCCATCCAACCAAAGGCCTTGCGGTGATTACGTACCTAACATCGAGGCTTGACCAAGGTACACTATGTGGACCGACACTACGGAGTCATGTGTCTGAGTTTGCGGACACTCATCCGGTATGTCCGCTTTGGGTCAAAAGCGGACATTGGACATGTCTCTGCTTGTCGCACAAATACGGACATTCATCGGCGCAAACGCAACGTCTGCTTTGGGCGAAAGATAATTTTATAGATTTTTTACTGGGTGGTCGGGGTGTCCGCCGATTGGACTACGGTCCAATAGTTTACGAAAAGGAATCGGCAGATCATGGCTACTTAATTTCGGCGGGATTTCCGCTATCCACCAAAGATCCTGAGGAGCAGACGATGGGACTTCTCGACGATGCAGTACCGCAGGGCAGTGTTTCAAAACCGCTGATGATCGCGCTTGGTGCACTTCTAGCGTCGGGTGCTTTGTACAAGCACGCGAGCAGCGGTTCGCAGCCATCAAAACCAGCAACTCAACAGCCCAGCGACCAAAGCGGCGACGTGGCAGGTGGACTGGGAGGCCTGCTCGACCAATTTCAGCAAAGTGGCCTTGGAAACATAATGAAGTCGTGGATTGGCACGGGCCCCAACCAACCAGTTTCTCCAAATCAGGTTGGCTCAGCGCTCGGACCGAACATCATTAAAGTCCTGGCCCAGAAAACCGGCATGTCGGAACAAGAACTCACGGCGCAACTCTCTCAAATTCTGCCCGGAGTTGTAGACAAGCTCACGCCCAATGGCCGATTACCCTCGTAGTCCAAGCTAATGAACGTAAGGTGATCAAGGAATGTGAGCTGCCACGACGCGGCAACTATACAATCGCGCACGATGGAGAATGGCGATGTCCATTATCAGTTGGATCATACTCGGGCTTATTGCTGGCTTTATCGGGAGTAAGATCGTCAACAAGCAGGGCGAAGGCATGTTACTCGACATGGCGCTCGGCATTGTCGGCGCAATAGTCGGTGGCATCCTATTCAGCTTTTTTGGCGCAACCGGAATAACCGGTCTCAATATCTGGAGTATGATAGTTGCAATCGTCGGTTCTGTAGTGGTCCTTTTGGTTTATCACGCCATCTCAGGCCGCCGGACAATCTGAGCGCATACGAGTTGCTGGTGTCCGCTTTGGGTCAAAAGCAGACATATACACTGCAACAGGCCATGTCCGCTTACCCCCGAAAGCGGACAACTGAGCGACCCGACGCTAGCGGTGGCCAACGCAGACCAAAGGATCAGAATGGTAACGCTAATGGCGGGTTTGGAAATCGCCATCCATTTCGCAACTGATCCCAGCATCACGCAAACGCTGCACTATCTCGGCAGCGATGCGCCACCGATCCAACTGGCGCCTTTGCTCCGAGTGTGAATCATCTTCTGGTGTAGTAGCCAGATGGCGAACGATACTCGATAGAACGTTCATCCGAAATTCCCGTGCGATGTGTAGCGATGTCGATCCTATAGGAAGGCATTACAGCGACAGACACAAAAGTGTGAAAGATGGTAACGAGGTGCCTGCCGCCTAACTTTTCATCAGCGGGAGGAACTTCGGCGCGTCACTTGTTGCTTGTAAGGCCTCCAAAGCCGAGCCGTGCCATTGAAACGGTTTTGAGCGTCCACTTACTTCCTCAGGAGCGCTCTCGTCATCGAGCGAGAGAAGGCCGTTATCATGGATTGCGATTATCGTGGATCGTCTGCTCGGCTTTGGTACTTTGGTGTAGCAAGAGTCTGAGAGTTGTATCGCCCGCGACACACGTGACCGCAATTCGTAGGCCAACTCAGATTGCGTCAACCTATAGTCACAATTCCTGTTGGGAATGTTGACTCCGACTTCGGGGACTTCCCAACATGAGACTTTGCAAATGATCTTCTTCTTTTTTGCCGTACTAATCGCTGCCGCCTTTTTCGTCAGTTCAATGTTTCTGTTGAACTACGGGCGACAGCTCGGTTTGCGATACTTGCAAAAAGATGCTGGCACCATGACGGGCCTCACCACCGTCGAGGGCGCCGTATTTGCATTGATGGGCTTGCTCTTGGCATTCACAATTTCTGGCGCCTTGCAGCGGTTCGATGAGCGCCGACAGCTCGTCATCCAGGAAGCAAATGCTGCCAGCACGGCACATGATCGTCTTGCTCTATTTGAGGGCGAGGTTGCTCGCGACCTGCAGAACAAACTTAGAGACTATTTCCAAGCCCGCATCGACCTCTATCGCATGCCACACGATTACTCCCTGCTAAAACGAACCGAATATTTTTCTGACAATCAGGAGGACAAAATCCTCCGTGCTAAAAATGAACTGTGGAACGCGGCAGTCGGGGCATGCCCACAGAGTAGCTTTCGCCCCGCGTGCGGGCAGGCTCTCCCGGTGCTTGCCAACTTGTTCGAAGTGGCGCGCCTGCGGCTCGGAGCCGCCGAAAAGCATCCGCCTCAAATCATCTACGTCATCTTGTTCGGTCTTGGACTAGGCGGCTCATTACTTGCTGGATTTGGTATGGCCGCTGCCAAATCGCGCAGCTGGATTCACATGCTCATTTTTGCCACGACGCTGACGGTCGCGCTTTACACGCTCACAGACATGGAATATCCGCGGCTCGGACTCATTCGCATTGAGAATTTCGATCATTTTCTTGTCGACGCTCACCAGCAAATGCAAACGCAGGACAGCGCGTGGGCAACCCTTGGTTACGGCAGATGAGACGGCGCTGCGATGTTCGCTTTGGTCAAAAGCGGACATCTCGCAGCGCAATCGGCATGTCTGCTTTACACCCGAAAACGGACATCCAGCGCTGAGTTTGAAATGGCCACTAAGGGCCAATATTGGACATTCGAGCGAACGTTCTATTCTCTAGGCCGCCTTGGAGACCCGCGTGTCGATTTCACTACGAAGCAGGCCGAAATCGATCGGTTTTGTAAAAAGCGCGTCGGCGCCCCCTTCCAAAGCCTTGCGCCTAGTCTCGGCATCCCCGTAGGCGGTGATCATTATCACCGGGACGTCCGGTCGAACCGCTTTGGCTTTCGGCAACAGCTCAAGGCCGGTCATCCCCGGCATGTTGATATCTGACAAGACTAGAATTAGTGAAACATCGGCCGCATTCTCAATGCATTGCAGCGCGGCGGCAGCGGATTGAGCAAATTCAAAAGTGAACCGGCCGGCACGGAGGTCGCGGCGAAATTGCTGGCGGAACAGCATTTCGACATCGGATTCGTCATCGACTACGAGGATTAGCAGGTTCACGGTTGACCCCCAATTCGGCAAGAGACCTCTACGCTATCCAACGATAAGCGACGAACGCACAAATTTTAGTCCGCCAGGAATCGACAAGATGCCCCTGTCACCACCCCAGACTTAAGCCGATTCGCGAGAATCCAATGTGACCAAGGTCACAGAATTTCACTTTTGGTAGCGACCAATGGTGGCCCACCGTGCGATGCCCGCTTTACCCCCAAAAGCAGACATTTGCAGTGCATTACGTCATGTCCGCTTTGGGCAAAAAGATAGGGCGCAATTATTCGATCACCTTGTCTGGCGCTATCGAGCAGCGATGGTGGCACTGCGACGCCGAGCGCCTTGGCGGTCTGGAGGTTGATCATCAGCTCATACTTGGTCGGCGTCTGTACCGGTAGATCGGCCGGCTTCTCGCCTTTGAGGATGCGATCGACGTAGCCGGCCGCGCGCCGGTGCAAATCGGCGATATCGACACCACAGGACAAGAGACCTGCACTTGGCAGCACGACCAACGCCGAGCCTCCCTCAGTCGCAAATGTTTCCACCACACGCCCCAGCTCGGTGACGCTGCAAAACCCGGCCGGCGTGAGCCGCACATTGAGCGCCGGCGCGGCCGCCTCGCGCGCGCACACATAGTCGACCCATGACGGATTTTGCCGCCGTGCCTGCTAGCTACTTCGCGGGACCATCCGCATCATCATTACGCAATCGTTTGCTTGAGTGCGGTGACTTCTTCGTCGAAGTCGTCAATGCGACGCACTTGTTGATCACCAAAACTGACGCCAAGAAGGCACAGGCGGCGGAGCCGTCACGCGCTTTGCTTTGGTGCGCCAACTCGTCAAAATACATCTGGGCTCCGGTTTCGTGCCGTCGAGCCAACCAAAAATCCGATACTGACGACGGGGCTTCATATCCCGTTGTGTCGCGGTCCCACGACGACCAGGACGACCATGCACGGGGTACACATCAAAAGTTGCCGCCGCGAACGGTTCATTGTTGAACTGTTCAGCAAGGCATATGGTCTGCCCGCTGCCACGGAAATTGGGTATAACGTCCCACCAGATGTTATTGACCTCCCACCCGCTGCCGTAACTCGTACCAACTGATGTAACGATCAAGAATCCTGTTGTTAGAGTTGTCTTGACGAGACGCACCATCACGGCCTCCCCTTCAGCAAATCCGCATCAGAATTGGACCATCGGCCAACTTTGTCCGCTATGGATCGAAAGCAGACAGGACAACCACGCCGCCTATTTCGCTTCACATTCCCATAGCTTTTTTGCGCTGATCACACTCGCTCCAATAAGTCGGCCAAGTCATTCCTGCGGTCACGCTGCCCGCTGCTTTGACAGCCTTCCAGTCCGCCGCGCAAGAACGTTCGCGGGCATATTCCGCCCGCCGCGCGTCTGCCGGTTTGTTTGCCCACTTATCGCCTCGGCATTTCGCGATCCAATTCCTTTTCGTAATCCCCGCCGCCTGGTTAAACGCTTTGTTGGCTTTCCATTCCTTCTCACAGGTCGGCAAAGCCTTTCTTTGAGCGAAAGATGACGTCGGAAATGCAAGTCCCACGCAAATGGCGGAGCACACAATCAGCATTGATCGTTTAGCCACGTGATCCAGATGGAGCGCGCTCGCAATTCGCCCGGTGATCTCGGGTGTCGTAAACCTCACAATGAGTGAGACGGGGTTCATGGGTCATCTGCCTTTCTTCCATCCCCAAATTCGATGATTTTCGTAAGCCGGAGTTGCGCCCTCGATTGTTTAGTCTGTCAGCGTCGCAATAAAAGTTGGACCTCGGTCCAACTTTTATTGGGCATCAATTAAGTCAGGAGTGCTGTCGTTCAAGTTGTTGTAGCGAACGCTCGTCGGCACGATCCGCACACATCTTGTGTCTTCCTGAACGAGCATTCACGGAACAGCCGGCCCCCTCTTGAGTTGAGAAGTTGCGCCCGTCTTCGAGTGACTCGATGACGAGCAGATCAACCATGGAAAAATCGGGTGCACACAATGCTACGCATACTATTTGCGGTCGGAATTGCGGGCCTGGTGTTTGCGGGTGGTTCTGGAACTACCCAAGCGGCACCGATCCTCCCGCTTCCTGCGGCAGCAACCGCAGGCATCGACAATATGACGGACGTGCAATGGGGGCGACGGTGCTGGCGTGACCGCTGGGGACGACTGCGCTGTGGTCCTGGATGGGGGCCCGGCTGGCGACCTGGTTGGGGCGCTTGGGGCGCTGCTCCTGGCTGGGGTGTTGGCTGGGGCCCGGGTTGGGGCGGAGGTCGCAACTGCTGGCGTGACCGTTGGGGCCGTTTGCGTTGCGGATGGTAATTCCAACCACCCGACTTAGACGACGCTGAGGGCCGGCATCGCGAATGTCCGCTTTGATTAAAAGCGGACATTGGCGAACTTACTCGATCAACGAGTCGGCGCGCTCCTGAAGACTTAAAGGCGTGTTCAGGCCCAGCGCTTTGGCGGTTGTGAGATTGAACTTGGTCGGATTATGCACCGGCAGATCCGCGGGGCTGACGCGCGCGCCATTCTTCTCATTGTCACGCCGCGCGAAGCGACCTGAAGGTCGCGCGCGCATCGGACACGAAGAGTGCTGTCGCGAAATGCGTACCTTTGGGGTGGCTGCTATAGTGGATGAGATTCGGGTACGCCTTCTCCGCCCAGCTCTTCGGCGCATTCGCCGTTGGTCAATTGCGCCATCTTGATGTCCCCCCACAAAGCCCACAATCGGCGCCCCTATTGCGATAGCAAGCACTGCGCCCGTCAGCACATTCTTTGCTCTCAACGGCGAATGCCTTCCGGATTTCGATCCATGTTTGCCGCGCCCCGAAGCCTTCGAGGGATGAAATTAAAGCCACGATCTCGTCCGTGCTGACGATGGCGGCGGCATAATTCGGGAGGTTGACGTCGAGGGCGGCGACCGAGGGCAATCGTAGCGGCTTAGCCTGCAACATTGGAAGAGGTCAGCAATGTCCGCGTTGGGACAACAGAGGCGTTATTCCGGTATACTGAAAATGTCAGCCAGAGGACGAGAGCCATGGGTGTTTCATTGCGAGCCACAACTCTTATCGTCGCAACCGCGGTTGTCACATTATCGAACGCCGCGAATGCGCACTACCGTCACGGCGCGCCGCACTACATTCGCTGGTGTTCGGGGCCTTCGCCGGCCTTTGGTTTACCCTACTTTTACCCTTGCGGTCATTATCGCTACCACTACGGCGACGCTTATAATCGCTATTACAGTGGCCGTTAGCAGCACAGCAGCAAGTATCCAATAAGGGTCATGCGCGGAGGTGACGCCATTGATCATCCGCCTCAGCCCCGCTTCCTAGAACGAACTGTGTCTAATGTCCGCTTTGTATTTCGTGACATGCAGTCGGCCAAAAGGCGCGGCATGGCTTGTCATCGACGATCTTACTGTCGTATGCTGGTCGAACACTGCTGAAGGGCGCTTCAACGCACATTCCGACCGGCGCGCGCGCGTCGGTTTGGTCGGCCGTAATGGAACCGGTAATCACCCTCCTTTATGCGCACATACTCATTCGTCTTGGAACGTCCATTCTTGAGCGGCAGCTGGCAATTCCGGAGCGGCAGGGGAAAGAAGATCGGCGGTGTTCCGATGATTGCCTGCGAATACTCCAGATCGTGATAAAAGCGCTGATGAGAAAAATTGCCCTTGCGCTCATTGTTGTGATGCTGCCGACGTTGAGCGCCGCTCAGCAAACCAATCGCGCACCCACGCATTTAAAAAAGGCAGTGAGGCCGCATACTGCCATTGGAAATCCTTGTGCCCAGTATGGCGAAGGATTCGCCAGGATCGCAGGTTCGGACACCTGCATTAAAATCGGCGGAAGCGTCGGCGCTGAAGCGGGTGGAAGTTCGAGACGCTGATGGGGAAAGGGCGGCGCTCTCTTCAAATTCCGAGGTAGGCCGCCTGCACCTGCTTGTTGTTGGCCAATGCCGCGCTGGTACCGTCCAGGATCACCTTGCCGCTTTCCAGCACATAGGCCCGCTGCACCAGGGTCAATGCTCGGCTGACATTCTGCTCGACCAGCAGGATTGCTGTCCCCATCTTGTGGATTTCAGCAATTTTCTCAAAGGTGACATCGCACATCACCGGCGCAAGGCCGAGCGATGGCTCGTCCAACATCAGGAGCCGCGGCTTGAGCATCAGGCCGCGGCCCACTGCGAGCATCTGCTGCTCGCCCCCGCTCATCGTGCCGGCAAGCTGCTTTCGGCGCTCGGCGAGCCGAGGAAAGATGCTATAAACGAGATCGAGCGAGCTCGCGCGATCCGCCTTGGCGCGCGGCGCATAGGAGCCGATCTCGAGATTTTCATTTACCGTCATCTCTGGAAAAACCTGGCGGCCCTCGGGAACGTGCGCGATGCCGAGTTCGGTGATCCTGTGCGGCGGCAGCGACGTCAGATCGACGCCAAGGAACTTGATCGCGCCAGATGTCGGCTTCACCAGGCCGGAGATGGCGCGTAAGGTCGTGCTTTTGCCTGCACCGTTTGCACCGAGCAGGCCGACCGCCTCACCCTCCCCGACATTGATGGTGACGCCATCGATCGCGGGAACGCTGCCGTAAGACGCGCTGACGCCGGAGAGCTCGATCACGACGGGCCTCCAGCGGGAGCGTGCACGTAGCCCGATCCGAGATAGGCGCGGATTACTTCCGGGTTTTCGACGACGTCTTTCGGGCTGCCTTCGGCAATCTTCTGGCCGTGATCGAGCACAACGATGTGCTTCGCCACCGCCATGATTGCGCGCATCAGGTGCTCGACAATGACGATGGTGAGCCCGCGACTCGACAGCTTGCCGACCAGCGCCACAGCCTGATCGATCTCCGCCGGATTAAGGCCCGCCATCACCTCGTCGAGAAGAAGCAGCCGTGGCTGCGTTGCCAGCGCCCGCGCCATTTCGAGCCGGCGCTGGTCGATGGTCGTGAGATCACGCGCCGCCGCGCTCTCGCGCGCCGAGAGGCCGACGAAATCGATCGCCTCACGGGCCTTTTCGCGAGCTGCTTCCGGCCTGCGATCGCGCAGAAAGGCTCCGGTCATCACGTTCGCCAGCACGGTCATGCCGCCGAAGGGCTTCGCGACCTGAAAGGTCCGCGCCAGGCCAAGCGCGCAGACCTGATGCGGGCGCAAGCCGACGATTTCCTGGCCGAACGCGGATACCGAACCGGAATCGGGCCGGTAGAAGCCCGTGATCAGGTTGAAAGCGGTGGTCTTGCCTGCACCGTTCGGCCCTATCAAAGCCAGCGTCTCATTTTCCCCCACTGTAAAATTGACGTCCTGCACGGCGTGCAGCCCGCCAAATCGCTTGTTCAGATTTTTGATGATGAGAGCGTCGGCCATTGGTCTAAGCCTTCGCCGGCATGGAGAGCGATTTGGTGCGGCGCCGCGCGTAAACTTCCGCGAGATAGCCTATGATGCCAGTTGGCCTCCACAGAATGACCGCCATCAGAATGAGCGCGTACACGGTGAGCTGCACGCCGCCGATCGAATTGCCGAGCCGGCTCTGCAACAACGCTGACGTCGTCTCCAGCAAGACGGTGCCGATGACCGGGCCCCACAACGTTCCAACACCGCCCACGATGGAGACCAGCGCAGCCTCGATCGATACGTTGAAATTGAACGCTGTCTGCGGATCAATGAAATAGATGTATTGTGTATAGAACGTGCCGGCGAGCGCGGTGAGGAATGCACTGATCATGAAGATTTTTCGCTTGACGCTCGGCGCGTCGACACCGATCGCTTCGGCGGCGTCCTCGTCCTCACCGATGGCGACGCAATAATAACCGATGCGCGAGCGCTCGATCCTAGCAGTAATCAGAAGCGCGATCGCGAGCAGGCCGAGTACGATGTAATAATACGGCGCTTTGGTTTCGAACTGCATCATCAGCGGCGCGTGGCCGAGATTGGGGATCGTGGTTCCCTCCGCACCCCACGCGAAATCGCGAAACTTGAGGAAGATCAGCATCAGGACTTGTGCGGTCGCGATGGTGGCAATGGTGAAATACGGCCCGCGCAGCCGGAAACACAGCCAACCAATCGGTAGGCTGGCGAGCATGGCGACGAAGCCGCCGGCGACCATGCCGATCCATGGTGAAATTCCGAAATCGATCTGAAGAAGGGTCGATGTATAGGCGCCGAGGCCGAAGAACGCGGCATGCCCGAGCGAAAGCTGCTTGGCGTAGCCGCCCATCAGGTTCCAGGCAGAGCCTATGAAGGAGAACAGCAATACGCGGATCAGAATTTCAAGTGCGAACGAGTTCTTTATCACCAGCGGCAAAACCAGCATCACCGCGATCACAATGACGAGCATAGCGAAACGCCAACTGCGAACATTTGGCATCAGCGTCGCCTCCCGCCGGCAAGACCGCTCGGCCGCACGGCGAGCGTAAACAACAGCAGCGCGAAAACGACGATCAAACCCGAGTCGGCGCCGATAAATTGGATGCCCAGCGATTCAGCGACCCCCATCAGGAGGCTGGCAACCAGCGCGCCAATCACATTGCCAAGTGTGCCGAGCACCACCGCGACGAAAGCCATCAGCACGAAGACCTGTCCGACCAGCGGATAGGCCGGATAGAACGGCATCAGCAGCGAACCGGCGGCGCCGGCCAGCGCCAGCGCGATGCCGAGCGCCACGGCGAAGACGCGGTTCGGGTTGATGCCCATCAGCTGCGCAACATCGCGGTTCTGCGAAGCCGCACGCATCGCCTTGCCGAGATCGGTGGTGTGCAGAAAGATCCAGAGCAAGCTGCTCAAGATCATCGCCAGCACGAATGCGATCAGCTTTGCTACCGGAATGTAGAGGCCACCGACGTGAAAAACCTCGTCGGAGTACCAGGTGTGAACCGTGCGGTAGTTCGCTGTCAGCAACATTAGCGCTAGATTGACGATCAGCAGCGACAACGCGAACGTCAGAAAGATCTGGGGCAAATCGTTCAGCCCCAGAACCCTGCGGATCAGGAAATGCTGGATCAGGACGCCGATGACGAAGAGAACCGGCATCGACACAACCAATGAGACGATGGGGTCGACGCCGAACTGTGTGGCCAGGAAGAAACTGATGTACATCCCGATCATCACGAATTCGCCCTGGGCGAAATTGACGATCTTCACCACGCCGAAAATCAGCGTGACGCCGATGCTGACCAGCGCGTAAATCCCTCCGATCAACAGGCCGTTGATCACGGCCTGGGCCAAGATTTCCAGCATTGTCGGCTGACGGGCCTTATGTCTTCAATAGTGGAGCACGCGCGTCTTCTTTCGGAAACACGCTCGCAAGATCGCCATTCTGCCACTGCACTCCGAGCGGACGGCCGTAAACGTTCTTGCCGTCGGGACCGAACTTGACCTTTCCGCCCGGCGCCATCGCTGCGTAACCCTTCGAAACGTCAAGCGAGGACAACGCCTCACGCACTTTTTGCGGATCGGTCGAGGCCGCACGCTCAAGCGCGTCGGCGAGCATGAAGGTCTGAGCGACAAGGCCGCCGGCATATTCGAACAGGAACTCGCCGGTTCGTTTCTTGTATTCGGCGTTCACCTTCTGCGACTCGTCGCTCATGTCGTGGTTCCAATGCGCGACACCCTGCAAGCCTTCGGCGAGCTTGCCGACATTTTTGTAGAAGTCGGGAATGACGAAACCCCCGGAGCCTCCGTTGATCGCGACGTTGAGGCCGACTTGCTTGACCGTGCGCACGATCAAGATGAGGTCGTTCAGGTACGACACCGAAAACAGCGCATTGGCGCCGGACGCCTTGACCTTGTTGACGAGTGGCGAGGCATCGGTAAAGCCGGCCGAATAAGGTTCGAACATCACGATCTCGACGCCTTCGGCCGGAGCCAGTTCCTTGAGGCCGTTCGAGGTCGCGGTGCCGAATGCCGTATTCTCGAAGATCACCGCGACCTTCGGACTGTCGCTGACGAGCTTTGACATCTGCAACTGCGCTTTCGCGAACTGCGAGGCACGCGCGAAAGGCGTGAATGTGTAGCTGCGGCCCTTGTTGAGCTGGTCGGAGCTCGAGCCGGTGATGATCGGCACCTTAGCGCGTTCCGCCACTTCGCTGGCAATCAGCGTCAGCGCGCTCGCAAAGCAACCATGAATCGCGGAGAGCTTGTTTCCCGAAATCAATCGGTCGGTTTCGGTGCGGGTGACGGTGGTGTCACTCTGCACGTCCGAGACGATGAGGTTGAGCTTGGCACCGCCGAGCGATTTGATGCCGCCGGCGTCGTTGACCATCTCGACGGCAAGCTTGGCGGCCGCGACACAACCCACACCGATTTGCGCCATGCTTCCCGTCGTCGGATAAAGCGCGCCGATGTTCACGGCTTCCGCGGCGCCCGTCATGATTGGTGGCGACGCAATTGCGGCGGCGGCGAGCGCACCACCTGTCTTGATAAGAAACTCTCTGCGGTTCTGCTTGGGCGAAGTTCGGCGTACGGACCGTTTCATCGTCATCCCTCCCTGGGACGTTAGGAGACCGCTCATTCCGGCAGCCTCAGTTCTTATTTCTCGTTCGTGCAACCTTGGCTGCGTTTTCCGGTGCGGAGCCTTGGTGCTTGCCGCTTACTCTACACATTATTGCTTTTGACATGCAGCCGGTTTTTCCAGCAAACGAGATCGAATGGGATTGGCTCATGCGACCTGATTCTTTGAGAAAGGCGTAAAAGAGCAGCCGCTATAGTATTCGTTGTGTTTTGGAGGGGGTTCGCCATGGATCTTAACACCGCACTGACGCTTGCGGATGACGTCAGAGATGACATGGTGCGCAGGAAAGTCACCTGTCCGTTCCTCGGCAGTGCAGTCCATCAGACGTTTCTCGCACTACGCGGCAATGCCGATAACCCTTTGGCCAGCATCGAGGATGTCAGACGGTTGGGCAACAGCGGAGGCGGCGATCTCGGCGATCTTCTTGTGATGTTCGCATCGCGCAATCATGCGTTTATGCGCGGTGATGACGGCAAACTAAGCCAGAAAGTCGCGAATGGTTTGTTCTCGTTGGAGCTTCCCGGTTCACAGGGTTCTCACCCAGGTCATAGTGGCATCCTCCAAGGAAACCCCGCGACACTCGATTCCGGTCGCGTGAGTGAGACGGATTTCGCAAGATTAGCCACCCGGGCAAAAGGCGGCTTTATAAAGCGATCAGATTTCGGACGGTTCATTGCAGAGAACTTGTTAAGGGATCCAAAGTCGAAGGTGCTCGAACTGAGTGCTGCGGAGTTGTTGGTGGGCGACCTCGGAGCGCTTGTGGAAACGATCGCTCGCTCGCTGGGAACAATACTTGCTGGCGCCGATGGTGACGCGGCTGCAGCTCGACGAACGGCCGAAGAAAAGCTCACCAAGCTGCTTGGGGAGGACAATCTGGTTGGTTCATCCGGCGAATTTGGCCTGCTCTTCGCTTTTCTGATCAACAAGCCGGGAGTGAGCGAAATCGACGGCGAGCCAGCGCTGTCCTTGGAAGACGTGCGGGGCATGTTTTTGGGCATGACCCTTCCGACTGGTTGGCAGACGTGGAAAAAACGTCGCGTCGACTGGACCGTGCATACCGCTGGACTGCTGTTCAGCGCGGCTAAGGAATATCACGTCCAAAAACGCAACGCTTCGAAGTCGGCTTGATCGGCTGGGTCTCGTTTGCGGCAGCTCACCGCGAAGCCAGGTTGATGTTGCCCATCGTCCAGAGTGCCACAGCCGCGACCAGACCTGCGCTGGCGAACACACCCGATACAACAGCCGCGCTGAACAGAATTATTCCCAACGCATAGGCGATCCGGTTGAGCGCCCATCGTACCACTCCGATGAAGCGGCCGAACACCCAGTAGAACGCGTACAGGAGAAACAGGAGCACGAGGACGAGTACTATAATCTTAAGAATCGGAACGCTGCCCCATTGCGTACCAAGGAGCCGCGAGATCTGGCTGATGCCCCAGAGGCATCCGAAGACAATCACGTCGACGAGCCAGCCGAATCCCTGCTTAAGCCACGCACCAAACTCCCGGATCAGGTGTTCCATACACAAGTCCCGTCGTTTGTATTCCCCACCCACTAACGCGACAGCGACGAATAGGTTTCAGACAATCCACAGACGCTGATCAGCGACGCAGCTGGCGTCGGTACGCTTTTCACCTCTCTGTCGTCGCGATCCATATTCCGATGAACACGGCGATCAGTCCGATGACGAGATTGAGAGTGATCGGTTCACCGACCAGCTGTGTGGCGAGCAATCCCGCTGCGATGGGGTTGAGCGTCATCGTATTCGCTACGCGGGTTGGCGACGCTCTTTCAAGGGCCAGCACCCACAGGATGAAAGCAAGCGCGCCGCCACCAACGCCGAGATAGATGCCCGCAATCCATTGCGGAACGCCAAAGGTACTCAAGACGGCCACGCGGCCCGTGAGCAATCCAACGGCTACAAGTCCGACCGCGCCGGCACCCATGCCGACCGTGAGAAAACCGAGAGCGCTTGACCTCTTGATAAACGGGCGAGACCAGACGTTGTAAAACGCCATGCACAGCACCGCACCGGTCATGATGAGTTCGCCTCGCCAGGCCCCCGGCGGCGCAGCGGCGAGGCCGGATGCGAGCGCGGCAAAAACGCCAAAGATTGCGATGCAGACCCCGAGTGTTTTTCTTTTGGTCAGCGGCTCAATTCCCAGCAGCGCGCCGACGACCATTGTCTGAAGAGGCAGAGTCGAAAGGGCAAGGCTTGCACGAGCCGCCGTCGTGTAACTCATCGCAATATTGTACAGGACGAAAAACAGGCCAAAGAAGCAAAGCCCCAAAGCGACAACGGCCATCCAGTCGCTACGCTGCGGCCATCGCACCCGCAGCAAAAGCGCCGTCGGCCACAGGCATAAGAGACCAATTCCCCACCGCAGAATGGCCAGCGTGATCGGGTCGGCGCTTCCGACCAGATACCGGGTAACAGCGGCCGCGGTCCCCCCGAGTGAACTGGAGACGACCGCGATCAGGACCCCGACCCATTCACCCAAAAATCGTAGCTCCAGAACCGCAAAGGTGGCGAAAGTACACCCTTCAGCGATTTTTGGCTTCACGGTATGGTGAGAACAGGTGCCGGCCGCCCTCGGCGATGCAAGACCGCCGCCGTCGTTCCCGGAAAAACGGCAGCCTTGACGTTTCCTCCCTGGACGACCGGCAAAGCTTAAATCGTCTCTGCCCGCATTCGTTCCGTCGAGCTAGGCGGAAACCCCGATACGTAGATGGTGTCACCACTGCCTGGTAACTGCCGAGGTCGGCGCCTTCCAGCGTTCGAGAGTGGCGGGTTCGCCAATTTTGGCGGCAGTGACTTAGATCCGGTCTATTGCGCGAGGCCGGCCCCGGACGAAGAATATTCGGTAAGGAACGGGTCGCGATTGTCGCGTATTTGACATCAATCCCGCTTGACCGATTGAGCCATCAAACTTGAATTGGACTGCGCTTCCTGCCGTTCGACGTCCGGCCTTGGTAGCGGCATCGGAACGCTCACGCGGACCCTCTGTCGGCCGTCGTGAAGCATGCCGAGGGCTTTGGCTGCGCCATACGACAGATCGATGCGGCGCTCGAGATCCATCTTGGGCAAGAAAGGCCCACGATCTTTCACAACCACAGCCACACATTGGCGGCGAAGGCACACGTTCAAGATGGTGCCGAGGGGCAAAGTCCGGTGGGCCGCGACGAACTCCTTGTTGTTGTAGACCTGACCATTGGCTAAATATTTTCCGCCTTCCGTCGGCGCCGATCCGCCAACCCAATAGGTCGCGATCATAAATACGAATGTCGCTGTGCTCATTGTCTTGCGTGTGAAAGTTGCCCCACCAAAAGATGTATAAGTGAGTCGCCAAGAATCCGCAGGTACCGTGATGGACTGCCCGGTGACTATCGCCTTGGTTCGCGGGCACGGCGTTCGCCAGGTTCTCGTCTATTGCCGTGGCAAGCGCGCTGACAACTGGCCCTGTCATCACCCGGGGGGGGCGCTGCCAGTGGGTCGTTTTGGTGCCGACGAAGCCTTACGCACATTGAGCGGCGATGCCGTTGCACCGCCTGCGGGTGGCGGCGCGCCGACCTGCGACCCGACTACAGCGTGCAGCGGACACCGCGGACTAGCGTCGGATGGATAAGACCGCCTAGCTGAACGCGACGGTTACCGTTTCGGCGTAAGCGCACGACGAGCACTCGAATGTGCGCTGGTCATGGCCCGTCCTGTCCGCCGGCTCGACGGTAAGCGGTTCGCCACAGACGGGACACCGTCGCGATGCGACCGGCGGCGGTGATGAGAGATCAAAACGATTTGGTTGTGCCAAGACGCAGACCCCAACGCGGATTTGAAATGACGCTAGCCCACGTCACCGCTCAGCACCTAATCACTTTGACATGATGCGCTGCGACATGATGCGCTGCACCAATCTCTGCTCCGCGCACCCACCGTGCCAGGAGCTACGAACTAGGGCTCCTCAATTTTGCGCGCAGCCTTTGCGCGCCACATTTTGAAGGCAAAGGCCAGGTTGGACCATACGCCTGCCGCCAGCACGCCCATCAAGAGCCGCCCTTCGTGAATTCCAGGCGTCTGCTGCAGTGCCACGAGAATCATTTCGACGGTTAGTCCAACCGCCACTGCGGCAATGACGACCTGCCACCACGCCCGACAGAAATACCCCACGACCAGGGCCGGCACGGCCGCGAATGGATCAAGAAGCTTCGCAACGAAAATGACGAACGCGACTTTTAAGGTGAGCTCTGACATTGACGTCCGTACGCCTCTTGGAAGTCCTGCCTCAGCGTAACAAGCCCCACCAATCAGAAAAAGCCGACGGATTCACAGCCCTTGCCGGCTTTGAAATGATGTTTGTTACGACGCTGCGGGAT
>Ga0306921_10000752_pt1 | contig 29833 bp, 25 predicted proteins | sample sta12Cox44000080_FD_203760 | JGI IMG/M metagenome (GOLD analysis project Ga0306921, IMG submission 203760) | Lab enrichment of tropical soil microbial communities from Luquillo Experimental Forest, Puerto Rico - statoxic.12C.oxic.44.000.080 (v2)... | ecosystem: Environmental > Terrestrial >... | reverse complement strand
GGTCACGCAAAACCCGTCCCGCTTATCCTCGCTCGCGGGCCGGAATAGCACGCGATTGTTACCGCTTGATAACGGATCGGCCGTGCGGAGACAAGATTCCGGGACAAAATTTCGCTGCTCAGCGGGTCGGGACCGGCTTTTCTCCGTGGTAATCGTAAAACCCGCGGCTGGTCTTGCGGCCGAGCCAGCCGGCCTCGACATATTTGACGAGCAGAGGGCAGGGCCGGTACTTGCTGTCGGAGAGCCCTTCGTAGAGCACCTGCATGATCGCGAGGCAGGTGTCGAGCCCGATGAAATCGGCGAGCTCGAGAGGACCCATTGGATGGTTGGCGCCGAGCTTCATCGCCGTGTCGATCGCCTCGACCGTACCCACCCCCTCATAGAGCGTGTAGACCGCCTCGTTGATCATCGGCAACAGGATCCGGTTGACGATGAAGGCGGGGAAATCCTCGGCGGCGACCGGTGTCTTGCCGAGCTTGAGTGCCAAGTCGCGGGTCAGCGCGAAAGTCTCCTCATCAGTCGCGATGCCGCGGATCAGCTCGACGAGGGTCATCACCGGCACCGGGTTCATGAAATGCATGCCGATGAACTTGCCCGGCCGATCGGTCGACGCGGCGAGCCGGGTGATCGAGATCGACGAGGTGTTGGTCGCAATCAGCGCCTCGGGCTTCAAGGTCGGGATCAGCTTCTTGAAGATTTCGCGCTTGATCTCTTCCTTCTCGGTCGCGGCCTCGATCACCATGTCGCAATCGCCGAACAGCGTGTAGTCGAGGCCGGTGCGTATGTGGCCCAGAGCTGCCGCTTTGTCCTCCTCGCGGATCTTGCCCCGAGCGATTTGGCGCGACAGGTTGCGACCGATGGCTTCGCGGCCCAGTTCTAGAGCCGCCTCACCGACATCGGTCAGCGTGACCTCAAAGCCGGCGAGCGCGCAGACATGGGCGATGCCGGCACCCATCTGCCCGGCGCCGATCACACCGATGCGGCGCAACCGGTCGAACGACACCGAGCCCGCCGTCACTGCCGGCGCTCGAGCTCGGCGTCGAGCTCGGGAAGGATCCTGAACAGATCGCCGACAAGACCGTAATCGGCGATCTGGAAGATCGGCGCCTCCTCGTCCTTGTTGATCGCGACGATCACCTTCGAATCCTTCATTCCGGCGAGATGCTGGATGGCGCCCGAGATCCCGACGGCGATGTAGAGCTCCGGTGCGACGATCTTGCCGGTCTGGCCGACCTGGTAATCATTGGGGACGAAGCCGGCGTCGACCGCCGCGCGCGAGGCGCCGACCGCGGCACCGAGCTTGTCGGCGACCTTTTCCAGCAAATGAAAGTTGTCGCCGGATTGCATGCCGCGCCCGCCGGAGATGATGACACGTGCGCTGGTCAGTTCGGGACGTTCCGACTTCGACAGCTCTGCCCGGACAAACTCCGACAGCCCGGCCGAGCCGGTCGCTTCGATCGTCTCGATCGCCGCCGAGCCGCCCGTCGCCTCCCCCGGCGGAAAGGCGGTCCCGCGCACCGTGATGACCTTGATCGGGTCCTTGGATTGAACCGTCTGCAACGCGTTTCCGGCGTAGATCGGCCGCACGAAGGTATCGGGCGAGACGACCGCGCTGATGTCCGAAATCTGCATCACGTCGAGCAGTGCCGCGACCCGCGGCATCAAATTCTTGCCCGAAGTCGTTGCCGGCGCCAGCAGATGCGCGTAGCCGGGGGCGAGCTTGACCAGCAGCGGCGCCAAATTCTCGGCAAGCCCATGGTCATAGGCCGCGTCGTCCGCGAGCAGCACCTTGCGAGCTCCGGCGACCGCAGAGGCGGCCTCTGCTACCGCGCGACAGTCCTTGCCCGCCACGAGAATGTCGACTTCTTGGCCGGTAATCTCCTTGGCCGCGGCGACGGCGTTGAGGGTCGCGGGCTTGAGCGCGCTGTTGTCGTGCTCGGCGACGACGAGGGCCGCCATCAGATCACCCGCGCCTCGGTCTTGAGCTTGTCGACCAATTCGGCGACCGAGCCCACTTTGTGTCCGCCTTGTCGTTTCGGGGGCTCCTCGACCTTGAGCACGACCAGACGCGGCGTCACATCGACACCGAGCGCCTCCGGTGTCGTCGTCACAATGGGTTTTTTCTTTGCCCGCATGATGTTCGGCAGCGAGGCGTAACGCGGCTCGTTGAGCCGCAGATCGGTTGTGATCACCGCCGGCAATCTGATCGCGACCGTCTCGAGCCCGCCATCGACCTCGCGCGTCACCTCCGCATGGCCGTCGCTGATCCTGAGTTTGGAGGCGAAGGTCGCCTGCGGCCAGCCGAGCAAGGCCGAGAGCATCTGGCCGGTCTGATTACAGTCGTCGTCGATCGCCTGCTTGCCGATGATCACGATCTCGGGGTTTTCCTGGAGGATGACGGCCTTCAGCAATTTGGCGACGGCGAGCGGCTGCAGCTCGGCGTCAGTCTGCACCAAGACCCCGCGATCGGCGCCCATCGCCAGCGCCGTCCGGATCGTCTCCTGGCACTGTGCCACCCCGAGCGAGACCGCGATGATCTCGCTGACGGTCCCGGCTTCGCGCAGACGCAGCGCCTCTTCGACCGCGATTTCGTCGAACGGGTTCATCGACATCTTGACGTTGGCGGTCTCGACCCCGGTCTTGTCCGCCTTGACGCGGATCTTGACGTTGTAGTCGATGACCCGCTTGACCGCGACCAGCGCTTTCATCTCGTCCTCGCCCCGCCACCAGCGGCGCGTGCGACGCTCGCCGCCTGGGCCGTGATTTGCGCACGGCCCCCAGGCGAAGGCAAGCCTCTCTTCGGTCGCGTGGCCGCCGCAATCGACAATTGCATCGGCGAACCCTCATTGCTGCATCTGCAGCGGATCTGCAGCAAACGCTCTCCTATAGGTTGATTTCGGCTAGCCCAGCGCCGCGCTCGCCGGGAGGGTGCACATCCACTTCGAGTGGCACGTTATCATGCGATTGTGGCAATTCTCGGGTGCCGCAGGGGTCCGCAACCTATCCGAGTTCGATACCGAGAGCTTCGATCAAGGGTCCGATCAAGCGGCTGTAGGGGTGCCAACGTCCGACCGAGGTATTGTAGATCGGCTGGCGCGCCTGGGCGGCGCTCGCCGTCCGGATGACGCGCCGTGTCTTATAAAAGCTCAGGCACGCGTCATCCCATTCGAGGCCGCAATGGGCGATGATCCGGCGCGCCTCGCCCTCGATGTCCTCGACCACCGCCTCGTATTGGACGTCGAGCATCACGCCTTCGGGCAGCACATGCCGCCAATGCGCCATCAGCGCCTCGTAGGCGCGGTAATAGCGGCCGAGCTCTCCGAGGTCGTAGCAGTAGGGTTGGTCACCCCCGAACAGCTTCGAAAAGCAGGAGAGACAGGTGTCGATTGAGTCGCGCACCGTGTGGATGATCCGCGCATTGGGGAGCGCCAGATGGATCAACCCGGCGAGTCGAAAATTCGCCGGCATCTTGTCCACGATCCGGTCCGCCGCAGGGGCCAACGCTCTGACCCTCCCGACGTAGCTCGCCCCGAGCTGCCACAACCGGTCGCCCGTTAACGAAGCGACGGTCTCGGGAGCGGACATCGGTGCGCTGCCCGCATCACCGAAGCCGGCCGCCGCATCCTGGAAGTCGGTGAGCTCTCCAGCGCCGAAAACTTTTGGATGGCTCGCCAGGATCTGCTCGACCAAGGTGCTGCCCGAGCGCGGCATGCCGAGAACGAACACCGGCACGGTCGCAGGATTGCCAAGACCCTCTTTATCGCGCATGACGTCAGCGGCGTAGGCGGCCCGGATGCGGTCAAACGACCTCAACGCGGCCGCCTCGTCGTAGACGATCTGCCGCCGCTTGAGCGCATTGCCCTCGAGCAAGTGAGGGAACGATCGTTCGGGGTGTCCGAGCTCGGCGAATACCGTGCCAAGGGCGAAATGGAGGTCAATCTGCTCTTCTTCGGAGAGAGAAGCCATTTCTTCGGCCAGCGTCTCCATCGCCGCGAGGCAAGGATCGCCGGCGGCGATACGCTTGCACCCGGTCAGGCTGCGGTAGAACCGCACGTTCCTCGGCGCGCGTTCGATCGCCTTCTCGAACGCATCGGCGGCCTCCTCGATCCGACCGACCAGCTGCAAGGCGAGACCAAGATCATGATATGGCTCCGCAAGCTCGGGTTTGATCGCCAGCGCCTGCTGATAGTGCGGGATCGCTTCGTCGGGACGGTTTAGCGTCTGCAGCGCGGTGGCGAGGTTGTGATGCGCCTCGGCATAATCTGGCCTGAGTGCCAGCGCCCGCCGGTAGTGCGAGATTGCCTCTTTGGGACGGTTGAGTGTCTGCAGCGCGAAGCCGAGACTGAGAAGGGCTTCGGGATAGTCGGGTCTTATCGCCAGCGCCTTCCTGTGGTGCTCGACCGCCTGTTCGGGCCGCTTCAGCGCCTGCAGAGCGACACCGAGGTTGTTGTGGGCGTCGGGGTTGTTCGGCTTTTGGTAGCAGGCTTTGCGGAATAGGCTGACCGCCTCCTCGACTCTACCGCGCTGCAGCAGAATGAGACCGAGATTGTAAAGGGACGCAAAGTGATTGCGGTCCTGCCTCAAGACCCTTCGATAGAGAGGTTCGGCTTGGTCGAACAGACCTTGCTCCTGGAAAGCAGACGCCGCTTGAAACGTCTGCGAGGGTGCGAGGCTCGCGGCGTGCGCTCCGAGGGAAACGTGATGACCCGGAAAGACCGACTCCTCGTATTTTCCGATCATCTGCTCCCGACGTACGGCACACCAAGAGAATATCCTTATACATTATCAAATATCCTAGACCCAGCAAATCCTGCAGCGTTAACTATATATTTTGCAATTGGAAACAGACTTCCCATTTTTACTATGATTGATGCTAATTTTAACCTTTTATCCTATGAAACTATCGGCGGGGCTCCGAATTTTTGAGCGATTGGGCTCAGTTGTGGGAAGGCATTGATGCCCGCATATTGGGCCGCTCGGCTCGAGCGGGGTCGACGTTGTCCCCACCCCCCGCGCGAGCGGTTACGGCGGAGCTCACGGGCGAGATACGGTTCCGAGCCTTGCGGCGAGCGTCAATCGCACCCCGCTCTCAAAGCTCACGCCTGGGCCATGGCCGCGTTCGGGGTTGTCGCGCTGCTGGTGCGACAATGTGAAGCCGCCAATGGCCAGGGCATCAACCGGATTTGGGCGATGTTGATCGTTGAAAACTGCAATCGACCGCGTCGTCGAGGCGATAGCAACGGCAGAAACAATGTTCGCGCAGCCACCTCTTGACGAATGGTATCATGCCATTGCGGTCATTTTGCCACCCCCTGTCGCCATTGTGGAAGCATCCCCGAAATAGCCCAGCTTCACCGCGCTCTCACCTCCCTCCGGGCCGGGACAGACCTCGGCTGATCCAGACCTCGCCGAAACCGAAAAAGTTCGCGGACGATCACTGCGAGCAGCAGAAACAACGGGACGCTCCTGAACATCGCCGGCCGCCAAGTCTCCAACGTGATCTCCGGGACCAGCAGCGCTAGTAAAAGCACGGCGGCCTCCGGTATCGTCAACGATTGATCGGTTTTGTCTTTGTGCCGGATGACCATCAGCACGGCATTGGTCAGAATCGGCAAATCATAGAGAAAGGCGTAAGGCGTCGCGAGAATGGTGCCGACCAGGAGCGCCGCCGTCGCGAGAATAGTTACCCCGCGCCGGAAGCAAACCCAGATGGTGAGGGCGACCAGAACTGCGGTAGAGATTTGGACAATTTGGACGAGCGCCGAAGGAACGCCAAGAAAAGCCAAGTTTGCCGTAATGGTCGGTTTGAACTTGTCCGGCACCGCCTTAACCCATTCCGCGTGAGTGGGCAGCTTCGCGAGCCATATCGGCCAAATCGACCAACCAAATGCCAGGCTGCTCACGAGGATAAGTATGGCAATAGTCACAACAGCGGCAATCAGAGGCCGCCAAGCCCGCGCCGAGATCAGGGCTATCGGGATCAATATCCCAAGAGTTGGCTTGAATGATGCCAATCCAAATAAAGTTCCGCTCAAAATAGGTCGGCTTTGGGCAAAGCGAAAACCTCCGATAATTAAAGCAGCTGACAGAAATCCAGTCTGGCCCGTACAAAAGTTTTGAATAGCCGCCGGCGAGAAGATTAATAACAACACGGCGGAGAGACGCCATTTTCGGTAAAACGAGGCGATAAAGTAGATTGCAAAAGTGAAGATATTCCAGGTCGCGAAAGCCAGAGGAAAAGACAGAAAGCCTAGCGGTAAAATCATCAAGAGGAAAGACGGCGGATAGGGATAAGGGCGTTCGCTTGGAACAGCGCCGAGATCCATCTGAAAATCCAGCAGCGTCGAATTATCGTAGATTTCCGGCACACGATTAGCGAGCGCAAATTTTGCAAATGACCATATACTGAAAAAGTCCATATTCCACATTTCCGGAGGCGAATATTTATAGAACCTTAAATAAATATATCTGATTGCTAACCCGAGGACGGCGATAGCTAGTGCGGCCGGAAGAAGCGAACGAATTTTACGATTTAGGTAGCGCAGGGAATTGATCGTCAAAGCGTTCATTCGTTCCGACCCGCGTTCAAATGCAAGTCATCTCGGCCGGTACCGGGTCAGCGTTCGACTTCCCAAGCGCCGAGCGGGCGCGGCGGGCGGGACATGTCCGACATCGGAATCGGCGAACACTTGCCTTGCCGCTGCGCGACGCAACTATCGCCGAAACAGGCGAGCTCGACATACCCGGCGCCGACCGGTTTTTCGTGGTCGTAGACGACAGTGTTAAAGGCAACGGAGTCCGGGTCGAGGGGCCCTTCCGGTGTCGCCCAATAGAGCGGCACTGCGTGATGGAACGACGCATAGCCCCCAGTGACGAACCAATTCTGGTCGAGCACACCGATGCCGCAGACCGATTTCAGACGCGCGACGTAGCGAGCGGCCATTATCATGTCTCGACCGCTTTTCCACAGGGTATTATAGGGCTTGGATCCCACCGCTAAAGACAGTTGCGCAAGGACTACCCAGGCGAGAACCGCGACGCACGTCATGACCGATGCGCGACGTCGGGTCCAGCCTTTATGATACAAGGCCTCGACGATCCAGGAAACGAGCTGCGCCAACCCCACGCCACTGACGATGATCGCGAGCAGAATGACCGGATAAATGAACCGGAATTCCTTGTGCCCGAATATCGAATAGGTCACTGCGATCAGCAGGGCTGCGATGAACGGTTGCGGCAGCCGCACGGCGCCGATCAAGCACAATGCCAGCATCACTGCACTCAGCCCCGTCCAGTATTCGAGCAGGGTGCTCAGATACCAATTCCACGGCATGACCCCGTGCGCGGTCTGGATGTCGTAATAGAGGTTGGCAACGACATTGCGCCATAGCGCCTCGAACGGATAGCTCCAGGTGAGAGCGTCGACGGCGCCGTAGAGCAGCCCGATCGAGAGTCCGCTGCCGACGAAGGCAAAGCGCCGGCTGCGGAACGTCGTCAACAGCTGCCATAGCCCGATCACGCCGATCGCCGGCAACAGCTGAACCCGCACCGAGCCGGCGAGGACCAGCAGTGCCCCAGCGGCGGCCGCACGCTGCCGGGTCACGACCGTCTGCGCGCGCGGGTTGCTCGCGTAGATGCCGATGACGAGGATGTGAGCCGCGACTGCGTCACTGAGAGTGCGCGAGCCGAAATAAACGGCATCGATCCAAACGGCAGCCAGGGTTCCTGCAATGACCCCGCCCGCAATTCCGAAGAAACGTCTTCCCCAGAGGAACGCACATAGCGCGCTGGCTGCACCAAGAGCGGCCAGCGCCAACCCGATCATCGGCATGTAGTAATCGGGGCCGTCACCGAACGCCGAGGCGGCGGCCATCAGCCCGGCGAGCGCCCCCGGCAGCACCCAGGATCTCGTACCGTAGACGAACTCCCACGGCAGGAGACCGTTGCCGAAGACCAGTCTGTGCGCCTGCTCGACGGTCTGGAACACTTCGTCCGGGTGGTTGATTCCGGGAAAAACGAAAACCGGCAGGAGGCGCGCGACCAAGGCCACTACGAACACGACACTCCCGGCAATCGCGTCTGCCGGCACCCGGGGTACGGCTCGATCGACCTCCCAGCGCGCATGTGACCGATCCTCCGGCAATGCCGACAGCTTCTTTGTCACTTCTCCCTCGAGCGGCTCTTAGCTGCTTTCGGGGTCCGGCGTAGCCCCGATCCGAAGCATTCTCGCAGAAATTCAGGCTTTCGCCTTCTATAATCCAGTCGAATATTGAGCTAATATATCAACGATAGTTTTTCTCAAGATCGTGTTAAAGCTGACAAAATTTCGCTAACTCGACTCATAACCAATTAGTAACTATTACACATTTAACATCTGAGAACGCGCTTTTTTTAGTGTGAGGTCTTCTCACGCAGCAGCGACAGCTTTGATCAATCGAGAGGAAAGAATGAATCCGCATTTCGCACGCGGCCTATGCGCCGCCGGCCTCGCCGCTGTCGTGGCGAGTGTGCCGGCCGCCGCCCAGACCACCCCCGCGTCTGAGGGGGGACGCACGCGCCGATGCAAGCGTATCGAAATCCCGACGGCAGCATTTACCGCTTCCACAACACGATCGTCAGCTCGTTTTGGTCGGGTTACGCCGTCACCGCCTCGCCGCCTTACAACTCTGCCTCGGCGACATGGCAGATCCCGAGCGTGTCCTATGACGGCGTTTCCAACCCGCCGGCCGGCGAGGAGGCGGCAGTCAACTGGGTCGGGATCGGCGGCGATGGTGACTCGACCCTGATCCAGCTCGGCACCGGCGAAACCGCCTTTACCACCGGCGCCACATCATACGGCGCGTGGTACGAGCTCTACCCGGCCGGTGCGGTAGGCATTTCAAACCCTGTCAAACCGGGCGACATCATCACCGTCTCGCTGCAATGCACCGCCGCGTGCTCGCCGAGCTCGGTACAGACCTGGCAGCTGACGATGACCGACGCGACGGCCGGCTGGACCTGGACCCAGAGCTTCCAGTACCAGTCCAGCATGGCGTCTGCCGAATGGATCGTCGAGACACCAGAAGTGGGCAGCGGCTTTGTCCCGCTCCCCGACTATGCGCAGGCGACCTTCGACCCGGTCGAGGCCAACGGCCAGAACCCGAACTTGTCGCTGTCCGCGAACGGCATCATCATGCAGAGCGCTTACGGGGAGAGCTCGAACCCCTCCTCCCCGGTCAACGGCGACAGCTTCAGCACCTGCTGGGGCGCGATTGGGGCTGCGCTGACACCTTGCACCGCCGGCTCCTTTGCAGCGCCGCCGCCGCCGGCACCAACCGTCGGCCTTTTGGCCAACCCCAAGTCGATCACCACAGGGCAGTCCTCCACCCTGACCTGGTCCTCGGCTGACGCCACCTCCTGCACCGGGCATAACTTCACCGCCTCAGGGACCGCGGGCTCGGCCGTTGTCTCCCCGACGGTGACGACCTCCTATTCGGCCACCTGCACCGGGCCTGGCGGGTCCGCCACCGCCTTGGCCACGGTAACGATGAGCTCACCCAACACCTGCCACGGAAGGAAATGCAGGTGAGCGCCGAAGGCTGACGAGACGGGCTCACGTGCCAGAGGTGTCCCGGCACGTGCTGCTCGAACGTGGCACCGGTCCGACCCCTGTTAAATCGATACTCTTGAAGCCCCGCCCCACTCAGGCATTTACGAGCGTGACTAATGCGGGCGCAATGCCACAAATACTTAACAAGTTTGCCCTAATTTGAACACAACCGGCGGCCGCGGCGCTCAGCTATCTATCTAAGCGCGTACGAGGGGGAACCTTTTAGCGCATCCGCTCTGTCGTAGCTGCTACCGGCTCGCCGCCGGGTCCGGCAGATACGGCCATCTTGCGACAAATCCGGGGAGACCAATGAAGACGAAGCTCACGCACGTCCTGTGCGCTGCCGGCCTCGCCGCTGTCGTGGCGAGTGTGCCAGCCGCCGCCCAGACCACACCCGCGTCTGAGGGGCGGACACACGCGCCGATGAAACCCTACCGAAATCCCGACGGCAGCATTTACCGCTTCCACAACACGATCGTCAGCTCGTTTTGGTCGGGTTACGCCGTCACCGCCTCGCCGCCCTACAGCTCTGCCTCGGCGACCTGGCAGGTCCCGAGTGTGTCCTATGACGGCGTTTCCAACCCGCCGGCCGGCGAGGAGGCAGCGGTCAACTGGGTCGGGATCGGCGGCGATGGTGACTCGACCCTGATCCAGCTCGGCACCGGCGAAACCGCCTTTACCACCGGCACCACATCATACGGCGCATGGTACGAGCTTTACCCGGCCGGTGCGGTGGGTCTTCCGCACCCTGTGAAGCCAGGCGACATCATCACCGCGTCGCTGCAATGCACCGCCGCGTGCTCGCCTAGCTCGGTACAGACCTGGCAGCTGACGATGACCGACGCGACGGCCGGCTGGACCTGGACCCAGAGCTTCCAGTACCAGTCCAGCATGGCGTCTGCCGAATGGATCGTCGAGACACCGGAAGTGGGCAGCGGCTTTGTCCCGCTCCCCGACTATGCGCAGGCGACTTTCGATCCGGTCGAGGCCAACGGTCAGAACCCGAACTTGTCGTTGTCCGCGAACGGCATCATCATGCAAAGCGCTTACGGGGAGAGCTCGAACCCCTCCTCCCCGGTCAACGGCGACAGCTTCAGCACCTGCTGGGGCGCGATTGGAGCTGCTCTGACACCCTGCACCGCCGGCTCATTTACCACGCCTCCGGCACCGACCACCGCTTCCTTGTCGGCCGACCCCAGGTCGATCAGCCTGGGCCAGTCCTCGACGCTGACCTGGTCTTCGACTGACACCACGTCCAGCACGGGCAGCGATTTCGCCGCGTCCGGGACGTCGGGATCGGCCGTCGTCGACCCCGCAGTGACGACGTCCTACTCGGTCACCTGCACCGGTAATGGCGGCTCCGCGACGGCCATGGCCACGGTGACCGTCAGCTCGCCTGCCCCGGGCACCCCACCGCCCAGCCCGCCCAAGAGCTGCCACGGCAGGCACTGTAGATGAAGGCCGGAGATGAAGGCCGGCTGTGTCGGGCGGAGCCCCGGCCGACAAAGATTTAGGCTGCCGTTTGCGCTCCGCAGGCAAAGTGAAGGCGCGACCTGAGGGTCGCGCCTTTGCTAGGATTACGGTTGCTGTTCAGACGGATCGACGGCGCCGCCACACGAAACCCAACCCGGCAAGCGCGGTCCCCAACAGCGCCAGAGCGCTCGGCTCGGGAGCCGAAGGCGGCGCGGTGGTCGTGGTCGCCGGCGGGCTGTCCGTCTCAAAGATCGCGCCGCTGTTTGCGGTCGCCACCCAATCCGGCACTGCAGCGGTGCCCTCGTTCAGGAACGCGACGATGTAGGATCCCTGTGGGAGAACTCCGGAGGTGATGTTCTCCAGAGGCGAAACGTTCGGATTGGAAGAGCCTTGGAGCGTGATCGGCCCGAGATCGGCCGCATAGACGTTAAAACCAGTAGCGCCAGGATCTAACGCCTGCGTGCTGGGAAGATAAGCACCGATCGCATTTGCGGGCGAGGCGCTGATCCCGAGATAGGCGTCGAGGAAGCCGCTTGTCCATGGTCCGGGCGGTATTCCCGTAGCAAGGGTCGCCGTCCCGGAAGGCCCCGTCAGCGTAAAGCTGGGTCCGGCGGCTTTGTTGTCGGGCGTCAGAATGTCGACCATATACTCGCTGCCCGACGCCGGCCCGGGAGAAATCGTAAATCCGAAATTAATGGGCGGGTTGCTGCTGGTCGGCGAGTTCGTGCCGTTATCCATGCAACCAACGGCGCAATAGCCGTGCAACGGATCCATTAACGGAGTCGTCGTCGGCGCCGCCGTCTGCGCGGATGCGGAGGCTACGGCCATTACGAGAGGTATCGAAGCGACGCCTGCTCCGGCAAGCTTCTTGGCGCGGGTCGACAATAGTTTTGACATAACGTTCGGCTCCTTGCTCCGAGGGCACGGTCGATTGGATTCAAGCAGGATTCATGCCATGCGTTGTTTCGCGCCAATTCGGTGGTTAAAGAGGGTCATCGGAAGTCCCGAGTGTAAAGAACTCCGACAGCGGTTTCGCGGCGACGGATGTGGCCATCAGCGACATGAGTTCGGGAAATCAGATACTTAGCCAAATGCTGGCGCGCCACGAGGGGTCGGCGAGGTGTAAAAAATTCCGACGATGGCTGCGCAAGCAGGCACACCAGAGGGCTTTCATCCGTCCGCATCATGCAAGCGAGATCAAAGGGGTAGCTGGTTTGAGCCCCCGATGTGTAAAAATTCCGACAGGGGACCGTCAGGAGCGACATCGAGGCAGCAGAGCGGCGCGGTTCGAGCGCCGGCGTTGCAGAGACGGCTGCTCACGGCGCGGCGCGCTTCACCTCATGCAGCAGCTTTTCGGCTTCGGCTCTGTCGGCAAATGAGGCCGACGGCGGGAACCCGAACCTGTCGCTGTCCGCGAACGGCATCATCATGCAGAGCGCTTACGGGGAGAGCTCGAACCCCTCCTCCCCGGTCAACGGCGACAGCTTCAGCACCTGCTGGGGCGCGATTGGAGCTGCTCTGACACCCCGCACCGCCGGCTCTTTTACCACGCCTCCGGCGCCGACCACCGCTTCCTTGTCGGCCAACCCCAGGTCGATCAGCCTGGGCCAGTCCACGCTGACCTGGTCCTCGACTGACGCCACGTCCTGCACGGGCAGCGATTTCGCCGCGTCCGGGACGTCGGGATCGGCCGTCGTCGACCCCGCAGTGACGACGTCCTACTCGGTCACCTGCACCGGTAATGGCGGCTCCGCGACGGCCATGGCCACGGTGACCGTCAGCTCGCCTGCCCCGGGCACCCCACCGCCCAGCCCGCCCAAGAGCTGCCACGGCAGGCACTGTAGATGAAGGCCGGAGATGAAGGCCGGCTGTGTCGGGCGGAGCCCCGGCCGACACAGATTTAGGCTGCCGTTTGCGCTCCGCAGGCAAAGTGAAGGCGCGACCCTCGGGTCGCGCCTTTGCGAGGATTACGGTTGCTGTTCAGACGGATCGGCGGCGCCGCCACACGAAACCCAACTTGGCGAGTGCGGTGCCCAGCAGCGCGAGAGCGCTCGGCTCGGGAGCCGAAGGCGGCGCGGTGGTGCTGGTGGGCGGGCTGTCTTCAAAGATCGCGCCGCTGTTTGCGGTTGCCACCCAACTCGGCGCCGCAGCGGTGCCCTCGTTCAGGAACGCGACAATATAGGAACCGCGCGGGATGGTGGAGCTGAGGTTCAACAGAGGACTTACGTTCGGGTTCGACGCGTCCAGGAGCGTCCGTTGGCCGGCATCCAGCTGATAGACGCTAAAGCCGATGGCGCCAGGATCGACCGCTTGCGTGCTGGGAAGAAAAGCGCCGAGCGGATTGGTGGGCGAGGCGCTGATCCCGAGAAAAGTGTCTAGGTTCCCGCTGGTCCAATCCCCGCTCAGTAGAGCCGCAGTGCCGGAGAACGTGCCCGTCACCCCGTAGGTCGTTGTGCTGCCTTGTTGATTGTTGGGAACCAGAATGTCGAGCAACAGATCGCCCGTCGCCGGCCCGGGAGAAATCGTGAAGCCGAAATTCGTCGGTGGGTTGCTGGTGGTCGGCGAGTTGGTGCCGTTGTCGATACACTGGCCGGCCCCCGCACAATAGCCGTGCAACGGATCCATCAACGGAGTCGTCGTCGGCGCGGTCTGCGCGGATGCGGAGGCCACGGCCATTACGAGCGGTATCGAAGCAACACTCGCTCCGACAAGCTTCTTGGCACGGGCCGACAACGGTTTTGACATAACGTTCGGCTCCTTGTCTCCGAGGGCACGGTCGATTGGTTTTATTTTGGCAGGATTCATGCCATGCGCTGATTCGCGCCGATTCCATACTTAACGAGGGTCATCTAGAGCCCGGAGTGTAAAGAATTCCGACAGGGGTCTCGCGGCGACGGATTTGGCCATTAGCGGCGTGTGTAAGGGTTATCAAATGCTTAGCTGGGTGCTGCTGCTTCGGGAGGTGTCCTCAAGGTGTAAAAAATTCCGACAGGGGAAGGATCCGAACGGACACCGTGAGTCCCCCATCCGACTCTCCACCTCAAGCCATATCAAAGAGTTATATCGGACTATGCTGTGTGACAAACTGTATCAAGATGTAAGAAAATCCGACGCCCCGCCGCGCTTGCGGCGCTGCGGCCCACGTATCGGGCGGCGCCGACCCGGCCGACAGCCAACGACGCGAGGGAGCGGGACGGGGGATTGCCATTTCGGCTCGAGCGCGCGCGAGGCGGCGGCGGCGGGAGGCGCGGCTCCTGCAGGGGCCCTTCGGCAACGGCGGCTTAAGGCGCGGCGCGCTTCACGTCGTGCAGCAGCTTTTCGGCTTCAGCTCTGTCGGCAAACGAGACGCCGGAGGCAAGCAAGGGCTCGAGCATCGCTCGAGCATCGGCCGGCCGGCCGACCCGTTGCAGTGCCATCGCGAGGTGATATTGGATGCCGGGGTCCTTCGGGTCCGAGAGATTGGCGGCGCTGAGGTAGGTCAATGCCCTGTTTGCCTCGCCTTGCGCCAACAGGATCGACCCGAGGGTATCGTGGGTATACGCCGTACGCGGACTGGCCTCAAACGCTCGCTCGGCAAGTTGGCGGGCGGTCGCCAAGTCGCCCTGTTGCCGATCGAGCCTGGCGAGATTGCTCAACGCATCCGCGTCGGCGGGGCGCTCGGCGACGAGGCGACTAAACTCGGCGATGGCCGCGGCGGGGTTGTCTTGCCGCATGTAAAGAGCCGCCAGCGCGCGACGGACGACATAATCCTTCGGATCGGTCTTCAGCCGGGCTTTCAGGATCGCTTCGGCCTTGGCGGGATCGGCCGTGCGAGTGTAGAGGCCAGCAAGCGCGATTGTCAGACCACCGTCCGATGGATGGGCCGCAACCGCCTTTTCGAGCAGAGCAACCGCCTCGGCAGCACGTCCCGCCTTTTCGTAGAGGCCGGCCGACGCGACGTCAGAGGCGCTGCTGTCAGGATCCTTCTCGCTGAAAGAGCGCGCCGCGGCGAGACCTGCGTCGAGACCGCCAATTTCGGCCTCGACCCGGATCAGGTCGACCTTGAGGGATGAATTCTGCGGATCGCGATCGAGGGCGGCCTGCAACACCGTCCGCTCTTCAACGAACTTTTTTGCAGCGGCGAGCGCAGCGAGATAGCCGGACAAGATCTGCGGCGACCGGGGCGCGAGCTCGTATGCGCGTTTATAGGTGGCGATCGCGCCATCTGTCTCGCCGGCTCCGAGCAGCGTCCGGGCTTGAGTGTCGAGGACGTCGGCATTGTCCGGGAATTCTTCGGCCAGCTCGGCCGCCGTCGCGACGGCCTTCTTCCAATCCTGACGAAAGCCGTACATGTTGACGAGCAGGAAGCCGGGCGCCGGATCATTCGGCGCAGCAGCGCGGGCGCGGCTGATATAATCCGCGGCCTCCGGCCACTTCCTCTCCGCGACAGCGATCTCGGCCAGGCCGGTGAGTGCGGCGACGTCCGCCGGCCGTTGCGACAGAACCGCGGTGTAGAGCTTCTTGGCGTCGTCGGGGTGGCCGATCGACATGTAGAGCGGCGCCAACAGCGAGGCGGCGGCAAGATTCGGTACGCCGGTCTTAAGCCGCCCGGTCAGCAGCGCCTCGGCTTTAGCGAAATTGCTCGTCTGCGTGTATATCCGGGCGAGGGTGATCGCCAGACCCTCGTTCGACGGTTCGGCAGCGACCGCCTTTTCGAGCAGCGCGACCCCGTCTCCGGCCCGTCCGGCCTTTTCGTAAAGCTCGGCCGATACGACGTCGTAGAGGCTGCTGCGCGGGTCGTTCTCGGCGAAGCTGCGCGCCTTGGCGAGGCCCGCATCCAAACCGCCGACGTCCGCTTCAGCCCGGATCAGCTCGGCTTTCAGCGAAGGGTTATTGGGATCGCGGTCGAGAGCAGCCTGCAAGATGCTGCGGGCCTCGGTATAATTCTTCGTGGTCTTGAGCAGGCCGACATAGCGAGACAGGATCGGCAGCGGGAGGGGCCCGATCTCCTGCGCGCGCTGGTAAGTGGAGAGCGCGCCGGCCGTGTCGCCTGCCGCGATCTGGATTCGGCCCTGCGCGTCGAGAACGTCGATGTTTTGCGGAAATTTCTTAACCAGCTCGGCCGCTGCCGCATTGGCGCTCTTCCAATCTCTACGCAACCCGTAATGTTAACGAGCAGGAGCCCGGGCGCCGGATCATTGGGGGCCGCGGCGCGCGCGCGGGAGATGTAGTCCGTGGCCTCCGGCCATTTTCTGCCGGCAACGGCGATCTCCGCGAGACCGATAAGGGCGGTGGCGTCGTCTGGTTTCTGCGAAACAACACCGCTGTAGAGCCTCTGGGCATCGTCCCGGCGGCCGGCTGTCAGGTAAAACCGTGCCAATTCCGACGCCACGGCGAAATCCTTCGGCTCGGCCTGCAACCGCCGGGTCAAAACGGCTTCGGCTTTGGTCGGGTCACCCGTCCTGGTGTAGAGGTGGGAGAGAGCGATCGCGAGGCCGTCGTCGGCGGGCCGGGCCGCAACCGCCTTCTCGAGCAGCGCAATGGCGTCTCCGGCCCGTCCCGCCTGTTGGTAGAGCTCCGCCGACACCAGATCGTAAAGATCGTTGTCGGGATCGTCCTTGGCGAAGGCCCGCGCCCGGGCGACGGCCTGGTCCACGCCGTCGATTTGCGCTTCGACCCGGATCAACTGGGTCTTCAAGGACGCGTTTCCCGGCTCGGCGGCGATCGCATTTTGCAGCGCGGCCCGCGCCTCGGGAAAATGCTTCACCTGGCTTAGCAACCCAATATAGCGCGACAGGATGGCAGCCGATTTCGGTGCCAGCTCGTAGGCGCGCTTATAGCTCGAAATTGCACCGTCTGTGTTGCCCGCTCCGAACTGGGCACTGCCTTGCGCTTCGAGGACGTCAACGTTTTGAGGAAATTGCGCGGCGAGTTCGCCAGCGACGGCTCGGGCGTTGGCCCAGTCCTTCTGCAAGCCATAGAGGGCAACCAATTTGAGCCCGGGGGCGGGATCGTTGGGTGCGGCGGTGCGTGCGCGGTTCACGTAGCCAATCGCCTCTCGCCATTTCTGTTGCGCGATGGCGATGTCTGCAAGCCCGAGAAGGGCCGCGACGTCGTCCGCTTTTTTTGCCAGAAGGTCGGTGTAGACCTTGCTGGCGTCGTCCGTGCGTCCTATTGCCAAGTAGAGCTGCGCCAAGCCGCGTGCCGCTGGGGCGAATTCCGGGTTGCGCGCGAGCGCAGCGCGGAATGCGGCTTCCGCCGCGGGATAATCCCGCTGTGCCCCACGGGCCTCACCGAGCAGCGCTTGATAGAGCGGATTGCCGGCATCGCGCGCGACCAAGGAAGCGGCGGCCTCGGCCGCCTTGTCGACTCGTCCGGCGGGCAATTCGCTGAGAACCAGGGTCGGGCCGGCGACGGTTGCGCCCGCTTCGCTGGCGAAGGCTTGCTCGAGATCAGCAAGACCTTGCTGTCCCCGTCCGATGCCGAGTTCCGATTTCGCGAGTCCCGTCTTGATCGCCGTGTTCTCGGGGTCGAGAGAAGCGGCCTTTTGGAACTGCTGCAGCGCCAGCTCCGGCTTGCCGTCAGCCAGATAGGCATCGCCGAGCAGGCTCAATGTCGCTGCCTGCGGCGGCACTTTACTCACGACCGCTTTCAGAAATTCGATTGCCCGTGTCGGCGCATGCTGCTGCAGCGCGGCAGTTGCGGCTAGCCGCGCCGCGCTCTGATCGTCCGGGACACGTCCGAGGTATTTGGCGAGAAGGAGTTCCGCCTGTGCAAATTGCCCGAGCGCGAGCTTCGTCTGGCCCTGGAGCAAGTAGCCTACCGAGAATTTCGCGAAGCCGCGGCTGATGGGATCCAAGGTCCGATCCGCCTCGGCGTATTTTTTCTGCCTCATAAATTCGAACGCCCGCAGGTAATTCGCTAAAAAATTGTCGGGAGTGGCCTTCAGGATCGGAGTGAGATCGGTGTCCGCGGCGGCGAAATTGCCCCGCACGATGTTGAGGTTGGCACGGCCCAGCCGACCGCCCACGGCGTCGGGGTCGATCTTGAGCACCTCCTCGAAGAGACGCATGGCCCCGTCGTCGTCGCCCCGGGCCCGCAGCATCTCCGCCTTAGCTGCCAGGGCTTCGATCGAGTGCGGGTCCACAGCAATCGCCTCGTCGATCAGCCTATCGGCCTGCTCGGGCCTGGTTACGCTCAACAAATGGGCGAGCCGGACCTTCGGTTTGATCGCGTTGGGGTCCAGCCGGATGGCTTCGCTCACCAACTCTTCGGCTTTGGCCTGGTCTTGCAGACCGGCCGCGGCCTCGCCGAGCGCCAATCTGACCTTGCTCTCGAGAACCGGGTTGCGATCGTCGGGCTTGATCAGATCCTGAACCTCGGTGAACTTGTTTTGGCGCAGCAGGGCGTCCGCCAGCACAGGCAAATAGTCGGCCTCGTCGCCGTGGCGTTCGCGTGCGGCCTTTGCCTCGCGCTCCGCCGAAAGGCCGTCGTCGAGCCGGAGATAGACTTCGGCGAGCCGCACGCGAATGACCGGATCCTGCGGGGAAGCACGGATGGCGTTGCGCAGCTCGATCTCGGCAGCCTTGAGGTTTCCTTTTTCGAGATACTGCTCGGCCTCTTTGACGGAGGCCGAGGTGTCTTGGGCGTCCGCAGCCTGGCAGGCAAACAGGAACATCGCGGCGCAAGCCATGCTCCACCACAGGCGGTAAGGCTGAGGCATTGATTTCGTTTCTCCAAGGGTTACAGAAAAGCACCAGCTTAAAGAAAAACAGTTTAATTTATTTCACTAGGGGTTGAAATCGGCCTGCAATTTGCCCTTGGCCGCGAGGACACGAGGAGATGGAGAAAAACCCGGTGGTTGCCGGCATTGCCGCAATTCTTCCGGCGTGCGCCTGTCTTTTGACAACGGGAATCTAGCCATGCGCGCAGCGGATGTGATGACGACCGAGGTCGTCTCCGTCGACCCGGACATGTCGGTGCAGGCGTTGGCGGCGCTCCTTTCCGAGCGTGGGATCAGCGGGGTTCCTGTCGTCGATGCCGACAATCGGGTGGTCGGCATCGTCAGCGAAGGTGACCTGCTGCACCGCGTCGAAACCGGGACCGAGCGCCGGCTGGAGGGTCGGGCAGGGCACCGGCGGTCTTGGTGGCTCGACACGATCGCGTCCGATCGCGAGCTTGCCCGCGACTATGTCAAGTCGCATGGCCGCACGGTCAAGGACGTCATGACGCGCGATGTCGTCTCGGTCAGCGACACGGCCGAGCTCGCCGATATCGCCATGCTGCTCGAGACGAAGCGGATCAAGCGCGTGCCGGTCGTGCGCGACGGCAGGCTCGTCGGCATCGTCAGCCGGGCGAACCTGGTGCGGGCTCTGGCGACGACAAAGAGCGCGCCGGCGACCATCGCCGATCCGGACGACCGCGCGATCGGCGACCAGCTCCTCCGCGAACTGAAGGCAAAGAGCTGGGTAGATATTTCGTCGGCGGACATCATCGTCCGGGACCGGGTCGTGCATATCTGGTTCTCCGACGACCAGCCCCGAGAGGAGCAGCTGACGTTCCGCGTCGCGGCCGAAAACATCCCCGGAGTGCGGCGGGTCGAAGAACACATCGTAGCTCCGCCGGCCCCTGAGGCCGCTCCGGGCAGCGGAGAAGGGCAGACATGACCGAGTTCTTCCCAGGCTTCGAGCGCCGTCGGATCGCGACCTCGGGCGCCGACATACATCTGGTGACCGGCGGCAGCGCGCCGCCGCTCTTATTGCTGCACGGCTACCCGCAGACCCATCTGATGTAGTGTAAGCTGGCGCCGCGCTTGGCCACCGAGTTCGCGGTGGTCGCCCCGACCTGCGCGGCTACGGCGACCGGGAAAGCGGTTGAACCACGCCGCGGCCGACTCCTCGCCCTTGCAGAGCGCTGCCGCTTGCCCGACAGATCCCGTGCATGCCATCGTTTCGCGGCCCGGCGATGGCCTTGCGATCATGTGCCAGGGTTCTGACGGCGCGGAATGGCGATCGATACGCTGAAAGTTGCAAAGCGACTGCGTGAGGCCGGCTTTACCGAGCCGCAAGCCGAGGCCGTCACCGCCGCGGTGCAGGAGGCGACGCAAGGGGCTGAGCTCGCCACCAAGGCGGACTCGGACGGGATCAAGGCGGACTTGGCCGAGGTCAAGGCGGACGTCGCCGAGATCAAGGCGGACGTCGCCACTCTGCGCAGTGAGCTGCGCCAATCGGAGCTGCGCCTGGGGGCGAAGATCGAAGCCGTAAGGTCCGAGATCGGGGCTGTGAAGGCCGACATCCTGAGCCGTGTCTTCGGCATGATCCTCGGTACGCTGGTCGTAAACATCATCGCTGTCGTCGGCGCGATATTCGCGGTGGCAAAACCAGCCGGACATTGAGAGCCGGGGTGGGTGCGGCCGAGCCCAGCCGAACACCAAACGACGCTTGCCGGATTTCGTTGTTTCGGCCCCCAAGCCAATTCGTTGTTATTCGATTGTTCGGGCGGTTCAAATTCGTTGATCCGCTGAAAATTTCCGTTGATCCGCGGCGTAACGAATTTGCGATCTAAGCCATTGAAATAACGTTCATTTTAGATGAATATTCGGACGATTCCGTGGCAAAAAACGCGATTTTCGTTGTATTTGGGCGTCAGCACGCTATGCGTCCGACGACGCCGGGCGTAGTTGGCGATGCCTTGGCGGGCGCCTATAACAGCCGTGCCGGTTGCCTTGGTATGCTCACAGGCTGATGCCGTTCCTTGCGATCCCGTTCCCGGCGATCGATCCGGTCGCGATCTCGCTCGGCCCGGTGGCGATCCGCTGGTATGCGCTCGCCTATATCGTCGGGCTGCTGATCGGCTGGCGCTACTGCCTCTTTCTCGCCGGACGGCCACCAGATCTGGCCGGACGTCAGGACGTCGACGACTTCCTGGTGTGGGCGACGCTCGGCGTCGTCCTCGGCGGGCGCGTCGGCTACGTTCTCTTCTACAAGCCCGGCTACTACGTCTTTCATCCGCTCGAGGCGCTCTACGTCTGGCATGGCGGGATGTCGTTCCACGGCGGCGCGCTCGGCGTGACGATTGCCATCGTGCTGTTCACCCGCGCGCGCAAGATCCTGCTCTTCGCGTTCTCCGACATCATCACCGAGGCGATCCCGATTGGTCTCTTCTTTGGCCGGATCGCAAATTTCATCAATGGCGAGCTGTTCGGCCGGCCGACCCAAGTTCCCTGGGCGATGGTGTTCCCGAACGGCGGCTCGATGCCGCGTCATCCGAGCCAGCTCTACGAAGCCCTTTGCGAGGGCATCCTGCTCTTCTTGCTGCTCTTCGCCGCCGAGCGCCTCGGAGCGCGGCAGCGCCCCGGGATCGTCACCGGGTTGTTTCTCGCGGGGTACGCGGTCGCCCGCATGTCGGGTGAGCTCTTTCGCGAGCCGGATGCCCAGCTCGGCTACCTGGTGTTCGGAACGACGATGGGTCAGCTGTTGTCGGTTCCGCTGTTGATCGCCGGCGGCGCCATCATCCTCTGGGCGCAGCGGGCGCCCGTTCCTGCTCGCCCTTGATCGCCGACACGCTCGCTCGAAAGATCGCCCGCCGCATCCGCGCCGAAGGGCCGCTTTCTGTCGCCGCCTATATGGCGATGGCGCTGCACGACCCCGACGAGGGCTATTATGCGCGGCGCGACCCGATCGGGGCGCAAGGCGACTTCATCACCGCACCCGAGATCAGCCAAGTGTTTGGCGAATTGATCGGTTTGTGGTGCGCCGTGGTGTGGGGACACCTGGGCCGGCCGGATCCGGTCATCTTGGCGGAGCTGGGACCAGGCCGCGGCGTGCTGATCGGCGATCTCCTGCGGGCCGCGGCAACGGCGCCGGAGTTTCGCCGCGCGCTGCGCCTCCATTTGGTCGAAACGAGTGCCCCACTGCGCGCCGCGCAGGAACGGCGCCTCGGGCAACTCGAGCCGATATGGGTACCGCGTTTCGAAGATCTGCCGGACGGCCCGATGCTGCTCGTCGCCAACGAGTTCCTCGACGCGCTGCCGATTCGCCAGTTCGTCCGCCGCGACCTCCACTGGTCGGAGCAAATGGTGACGCTGGACGACGAGGATCGCTTCGTCTTCGTCGACGGACCGCCCAGCCCGATCGCAAGATTGCTGATTCCACAGGGTTTTCGGGACAGCGCTCAGCAAGACACAGTCGTCGAGGTTTGCCCGGCCGCCCTCGCCCTGGCGGCGGCCCTCGGCGCCCGCTTTTCACGGCAGGCGGGTGCGGCGCTGTTTATCGATTACGGGTATTTTCCGAGTGCGCCAGGCCCAACACTCTGCGCGCTCCATCGGCATCGCGCCGTTTCCGTGCTGTCGTCGCCGGGAACCGCCGATCTCAGCGCCCATGTCGATTTCGCGGCGTTCGCCGAGGCCGCTCGCGCCGGCGGTGCCGAAACCCACGGGCCGGTGCCGCAGGCCCGGCTGCTCGCGGCACTCGGGGCTGCGCAGCGCGCTGCCGCGCTGCGCGAGCGGGCCACGCCAAGCCAGCAGCGCGCGCTCGACAGCGGGATCGAGCGCTTGCTAGACCCCGGCGGAATGGGGACCCAGTTCAAGGCCGTAGCGCTAGTCTCGCCCTGGCTGCCGCCGCCACCCGGCTTCGACGACGGCCTTTGATGGATGAGGCTTAACCAGTGATTACATCGGGCGCGCTCGGCGCGGATCCCGGCATCCGCCACGCGTTCTTCACCCGCCAGGGCGGTGTCAGCGAGGGTCTGTTCGGCTCGTTGAATTGCGGTTTCGGTTCGGGGGATGCGCCGCAGCGGGTTGCGGCCAATCGAGAAATCGCGATGGCACGGTTCGGCCTGACCGCTGATCGGTTGGTGACCCTTCGCCAGATCCACAGCGCCGGGGTCGTCATCGTGGAGCAGCCGTGGCGCCGCGAAGAATCGCCCTCTGCGGACGGTCTCGTGACAGCGGTTCCCGGCATTGCGCTCGGCGTGCTGGCGGCCGATTGCGCGCCGATCCTGTTTTACGATCCGATTGCTCGGGTCATTGGCGCGGCACATGGTGGCTGGCGCGGCGCCCTCGGCGGCGTCGTCGATGCTACTATCTTGTCTATGTCCAAGCTCGGTGCCGAGCGCCCGCATATCCGGGCGGCGATCGGCCCGTGCATCGCCCGGCGCTCCTACGAGGTTGGGCCGGAGTTTCCACAGCCCTTTGTCGCGGAAGACCCCGGCAACATGCGCTTTTTTGCGCCTGCGCCAAGAATCGGCCGATTTCTCTTCGATCTCCGCGGTTATATCGCGCGCCGCCTCGCGCGGGCCGGGATCACGACGGTCGAGGTTGCCCCAAACGACACGGTCGCCGAAGAGGAACGGTTCTTCAGCTATCGGCGTGCCCGTCTGCGTGGCGACCGCTCTTACGGGCGGGGGCTCTCGGCAATCGTGCTCGAGGAATAATGGCGATGGCGCTCCGATTGCCGTGTCGCGCGGCAAGCGCCGCGGCGGTCGCATGAGGTCCGGCCGATCGTGCCCTACCTGATCCTGTTCGCCGGCTTCTGCCTCGTTGGTCTGCTCGTAACCTGCTCGCTGCTCTTGTCATAACCGGCATTCTCAGCCTGCATTGCCGACGCGCGGCCGCGGCCGCGGTCGTGATGCTGGCGGCCTGCCAGCCGCTGCCGCATCCCTTCGCGGACGACGCGCCGCGGCCGGGGTCGCCGATACTGACCTTGCGAGACAACGCGAGCGTGACGATCGCGCCGATCGACGGCACGCCCCGGGCAACCGCCGAAAAGCTCGGCCCGGCTATGGCGAACGCGCTGCAACAGCGCGAAATCGCTGCCAGCGACAAGACAGCAAGCATCGGCAGCTATGAGCTCGTCGGCAAGATCGAGGAGATGCCGTCCGGAGAGAAGGTCGCGGTCGTTGCGGTCTGGGAGCTGCGCGATCCTTCGGGCCAGTCGCTCGGCGCGCGCACCGAACGCCTCGAGGCTCCGGCGCGCGATTGGGAAGAGGGTAGCGAAGAGGCCGTTGCGCACTTGGCTGCGGCGAGCGCCGAACGGCTCGCCGCCTTGCTGCAGGACGACGCCCCGGCCGAGGCCGAGGCCGGCGGGCACACGCGGCTCCTGATCGGCGGCGTTGCGGGCGCACCGGGCGATGGCGGACAGTCTTTGCCAAGGGCGATTGCCGAGATCCTGAAGCGGCAGGATCTCGCGATCGTCACCGACCCAGAGGCAAAGGCCGAGCTCGTTCTCGACGCCGATGTCGCCGTCGCAAACCCAAAAGCGGGTAAGCAGAATGTCAAGATCGTCTGGCGGCTGCGCCGTAAGGACGGCGCCGAGATCGGCACGGTCGGACAGGAAAACGACGTCCCGGCCGGTCTGCTCGACGGCCCGTGGGGCGACGTTGCCTATATGGTCGCCGTCTCGGCGCAAGACGGCATCATGCAGCTGGTCGCCCGCGGTGCGCCGCCATCGACCGGTAAGTCCTGAGCCGAGACGTTGCCAAGCCGATGACGCATAGTTACATTGGCTAATATGTGAAGCCGTTGGGGTGCACCCGGCGGCGCGGACGCTTGTCGGCGACAAATGAAGATCCTCGCCTGCAACAGTAATCGGCCCCTCGCCGAATCCATATCGAACTATCTCGACGTGCCGCTCACCAAGGCGACCGTGCGCCGTTTTCCGGACATGGAAGTGTTCGTCGAGATTCACGAGAACGTGCGCGGCGAGGACGTCTTCGTGATCCAGTCGACTTCCTATCCGACGAACGACCACCTGATGGAGCTGCTGGTCAGCCTCGACGCGTTGAAGCGCAGCTCGGCGCGGCGAGTGACGGCGGTGGTCCCCTATTTCGGCTATGCCCGGCAAGACCGGAAATCGAGCCCGCGCACCCCGATCTCGGCCAAGCTCGTCGCCAACATGATCACCGCGGCCGGCGCCGACCGCGTGCTGACCCTCGACCTCCACGCCATGCAGATCCAAGGCTTCTTCGACATTCCGACCGACAATTTGATCGCCGCGCCGGTTGTGGTGAAGGACATCCAAGACCGCCATTCGCGCCGGGACCTGGTCATCGTCTCGCCCGATATCGGGGGGGTCGTGCGCGCCCGGGAAATCGGTGGCCGAGTCGACGCCGACCTCGCGATCATCGACAAGCGTCGCGAACGGGCGGGCGTCTCCGAGGTGATGAACATCATTGGCGACGTCGCCGGGCGCCCCTGCATCCTGATCGACGACATCGTCGACACCGCGGGGACTCTATGCAACGCCGCGGCGGCGCTGATCGAGGCCGGGGCCTCAGCCGTCTATGCCTATGTCACTCATGGGGTGCTGTCAGGGCCCGCGGTGCCGCGCGTCGCCGCCTCGCCGATCGAGACACTGGTAATAACCGACAGCATCATCGCGACCGAAGCGGTGCGCGGCGCGCATAATATCCGCCAGCTGACGATCGCACCGCTGATGGGCGAGGCGATCCGCCGGATCAGCGAGGAGCGCTCGGTCTCCAGCCTGTTCAATTGAGTATCGCGGTTAGGAGCGAAAGTCGATGCCTGAGATCGTGACTCTCAGCGCCGAGCGGCGCGCGCGGCCCGGAAAAGGGGCCGCCCGAGCGACGCGGCGCATGGGGCGCGTCCCCGGGATCATCTATGGCGGCGACCAGGACCCGATGATGATCAGCCTGGAGCCGCGCGAGTTGTCGCGCGCTCTCGCCAAACGCGGCTTCCTCGCGACGGTCGTCGAGGTCAGAGTGGATGACGCCGTCCATCGCACTCTGCCGCGCGACGTGCAATACCATCCGGCGACCGACGCGCCCCTGCATGTTGATTTTATGCGGGTCGGCGCCGACACCCGGGTCACCGTCACCGTGCCGGTCGTCTTCATCAACCCGGAAATGTCGATCGGGCTGCGCCGCGGGGGCATCCTAAACATCGTCCGTCACGGGATCGCGCTGATCTGTCAGGTGGACAACATCCCCGAGCAGCTGGTGGTGGACCTCAATGGCCTCGACATCGGCGACAGCGTCCACATCAGCGCGGTGACTTTGCCGCCATGCTCACGGCTGACGATCACCGATCGAGATTTCACGATCGCCAGCATCGCCGCGTCCTCGGCCGTGCGCGAGGAAGCGGCGACCGCTGCGACTGCGCCTCCCGTGCCCGAACAGCCTGTCGCAATCTGAGTTATCCGGCCGGGCGGCTTTCTCGATCGGGTGGTGATGCGTCTCGTCGTCGGCCTCGGCAATCCGGGCGCGCGTTACGCGCGTAACCGACACAATGTCGGCTTCCTGGCGCTCGACGCGATCGCCCGGCGACACGGTGTGCCGGGGTTTCGTAGCCGGTTCAAGGGCGAGCTTGCAGAGGGTGTGATCGGCGGCGAGCGACTGCTGTTGCTGAAGCCGCAAACCTTTATGAACGCTTCCGGGGAATCGGTCGCCGAGACGGCGCGGTTCTTCAAGATTTCCCTGTCTGAAATCGTCGTAATCCATGACGAGATCGATTTGCGGCCGGGCAAGCTTCGGGTGAAATGCGGCGGCGGGACCGCTGGGCATAACGGCTTGCGGTCGATCGACGCGCTACTCGGACCGGATTTCTGGCGGGTGCGGATCGGCGTCGGCCATCCCGGGATCAAGGAGCTCGTTCAGCCCTATGTCTTACAGAATTTTTCGAGTGAAGAGGTGACGCTTTGGGTCGCGCCGCTGCTCGACGCGGTGGCAGAGACGATCGGGCTACTGCTGTCCGACGCGCCGGACGCCTTCATGAGCGAGGTGGCGCGCCGCTTTGCACCGCCTGATCTCGAGGCGGCGGACAGTTCCGCCCAGTCTTAGACGAATAGCGCATGGGGTTCACTTGCGGCATCGTCGGATTGCCGAATGTCGGCAAATCGACCCTTTTCAACGCGCTGACCGCGACCGCTGCGGCAGACGCGGCGAATTATCCGTTCTGCACGATCGAACCCAATGTCGGGCGCGTCGCCGTGCCCGACGACCGGCTCGCGATTTGTGCCCGGTTCGCAAAATCGGCTGAGATCGTCCCGACCCAGCTCGAATTCGTCGACATCGCCGGCTTGGTCCGCGGTGCCGCCCGCGGCGAAGGGCTCGGCAACCAGTTTCTTTCTCATATTCGCGAGGTCGACGCGATCGCCCATGTGCTGCGCTGCTTTGCCGACGGCAACGTCACCCATATTGAGGGTTCGATCGACCCGATCCGCGATGCGGAGACGGTCGAGACCGAGCTGATGCTCGCCGACCTCGAAAGCCTCGAACGGCGCGCCGTGCATATGGTCAAGCGCGCGCGCGGCGGCGAAAAGGAAGCAAAGATGCAACTCGCGGTCGTCGATCCGGTGCTGGCCGGGTTGCGCGATGGCAAGCCGGTACGTGATGTAACCATCGACGTGGAGCAGCAAAAGACCCTGAGAGCGCTGCAACTACTGAGCGCTAAGCCGGTCCTCTATATCGCCAATGTCGACGAGGCGAGTGCCGCCTCGGGCAATGCCGAGAGCCGGCGTGTTGCCGAGTATGCTGCGGTGCGCGGCGCAAGCTCGGTCACGATATCGGCGGCGATCGAAGCCGAATTGGCGCAGCTAGCCGATGCCGACGAGAAGGGTCAATTCCTGGCCTCACTCGGGCTCGCGGAAACCGGTCTCGCCCGCGTCATTCGCGCCGGTTACGCGCTTCTGCGCCTGGTCACCTTTTTCACCGCCGGCCCAAAGGAGGCGCATGCCTGGACGGTCGAGCGGGGAACAAAGGCACCCCAGGCGGCCGGCAAGGTCCACACCGATTTCGAGAGGGGTTTCATCCGCGCCGAGACGATCGCCTATGCCGATTTCGCCGCCTATGGTGGCGAGCAGGGTGCGAGAGATGCCGGCCGCATGCGCCTCGAAGGGGCGGACTACGTCGTTCAGGATGGCGACGTGATGCGGTTTCGCTTCAACGTTTAGCGACTCTCCGCGGGCCAAATACAACGAAAATCGCGATTTTGCGCCGATAGCGGCCGATTCTTCGTCAAAAACAACATGGCGGATCAAGAGGTTGGAGGGCAAATTCGCTACTCGGGCCGAACAATGGAATTTTCCGCACCGATCAACGAATTTACGCGCGCTAACAATAGAATAATAAGGGAAAATCCGTCCGTACGATAATAGCAATTTTCTGTATTGACAATAAGCAACTTTTCACCTATATCGAGTCCCCTCTGACTAGGAGAGGACGACATGCCGACCCGGACGAACGGCGACTATGAGATAGGCTACGGCAAGCCACCGCGAGGGTGCGGCTTCAAGAAGGGCCAATCCGGCAACCCGCGCGGGCGGCCGCCGGGTGCGAAAAACCTGACGACGTTGCTGAACGATGCGCTCAACGAAACGGTAACGATCACCGAGAACGGCCGCCGCCGCAAGATCACCAAGCGCGAGGCGGTCATCAAGCAGCTGGTGAACAAATCCGCCTCGGCCGAGGCGCGCTCGCTGAAGATCTTGCTCGACCTGATGCTGAACCTCGAAGCACGCGCCCGATCTTCCACCGCCCCGACCACCCCCGCCGTCGGCCCGGACGACGAGGAGGTGCTGGCACAGCTGAAAGCGAGGCTCGAAGGCGCCATCCGCGACGAGATGGCCGCCGAGAAATGACGGCGATGGTGCTCCCTCTCTCCGCTTAACGGGGAGAGGGGTGGGGTGAGGGGCGAGGCGCTGACCCGGCGCGACGAGGACGCCCAGCTGCGGCTCGATTTCGCCGCCTTTGCGCAGCGCCGTTTTCGCGAGCTCAACCCGCTGACCCCGTTCGCAATGAACTGGCACGTTGAGGTCATGGCGGCAAAGCTCACTGCCGTGTACCAAGGCAAGATCCGCCGGCTGATCATCAATGTGCCGCCGCGCTATCTGAAATCGCTGCTGGGCTCGGTGGCGTTCCCGGCCTGGTGCCTCGGGCGCGAGCCCAGCAGGCAGATCCTCTGTGTCAGCTACGCGCAGGATCTCGCCGACAAGCTGGCGCGCGATTGCCGGCGGATCGTGATGTGCGACTGGTACCAGCAGGCCTTCCCGACCCGGCTTTCGCCGCAGCGACAGGCCGTACCCGAGTTCGAGACGACGGCGCAGGGCTGCCGGCTCGCGACCTCGGTCGGCGGAGTCCTGACCGGTCGGGGTGCCGACCTGATCATCATCGACGACCCCCTGAAGCCCGAGGAGGCGTTGTCGCAAGCCCAGCGCCGGGCGGCCAACGAGTGGTTCGACCACACCCTCTACTCTCGCCTTAACGACAAGCGCAACGGTGCGATCGTGCTGATTATGCACCGGCTGCACGAAGACAATTTGGTCGGCCACGTACTGGCCCAGGAAGAGTGGGAAATCGTGCGCTTCCCGGCGATCGCCGCGGCGGACGAGACCTTTGTGGTCGAGACAGTGTGGGGACCGCGGCGGTTCACGCGGCGGCCGGGCGAGGCGTTGCACCCCGCGCGCGAGCCGCCCGAAATGCTCGCGCAGATCCGCAAGACGATCGGCGAATATAATTTTGCCGGCCAGTACCAGCAGGCTCCCTCGCCACTGGGCGGCGGGCTCGTCAAAGCGGCGTCGTTCCGGCATTACACTTCCAGTGAATTGCCGCAGAGCTTCGACCGCGTCGCGCAGAGCTGGGACACTGCCAACAAGGCGACCGAGCTCAGCGATTTCAGCGTCTGCACGAGCTGGGGGATCAAGGGCAAAGAGCTTCCTGATTACGCACTATCCTCAGCTATCAAGTCATGGTACAAAACAGGAACGTACGGCTGTTTCTGCGGGTTTGAACGATGGCGCGCAACAAGGTGCAATTTCAAAAGGGGCTCAGCGAGGCCCA
>Ga0306921_10000750_pt1 | contig 29878 bp, 18 predicted proteins | sample sta12Cox44000080_FD_203760 | JGI IMG/M metagenome (GOLD analysis project Ga0306921, IMG submission 203760) | Lab enrichment of tropical soil microbial communities from Luquillo Experimental Forest, Puerto Rico - statoxic.12C.oxic.44.000.080 (v2)... | ecosystem: Environmental > Terrestrial >... | reverse complement strand
GCCGCCCCTGACGTTTCTGCCGAGGCCGGATGCCCCCGCGGAGTCTACTTTCACGCTGTCTACTTGACGGGGAAGCTTACGCCTCCATGCCCCGGCACGCCATCGACGAGGATCACGTCGACGCGATCCTGCGTCTCGACCAGATCGCGTCGCTCATTGCCGCGCTCGCGGTAGGACAGAGCTTCAAGGGCAGCGGCTGAGGCCGCCCTCAGTTGTCGGCGGCGCTGTCCGTCTCGGATTCCTCGCCGGGAAGGGGCCGACCGACCAGATCCATCAGGTGGTCAGGAGCTGCAGGCTTCACCACGAAGTCGTCGAACCCCGCGGCCCGGGCGCGCTGGCGGTCCATGACCTGCCCGTAGCCGGAGACGGCGACGAGCCGCACTCCCCTTTGGCCGAGGCTCTCGCGCAGCCGCCGCGCCGTCTCGTACCCGTCCATGACCGGCATGCCCAGGTCCAGAAAGATCACCTCGGGCCGGAAGGAGGTGGCGACCTTCACGGCGTCCGCGCCGCGGTAGACGACCTTGACCTCGTGCCCCCATTGACCCAGGAGCATGCCCAGCGTGTCGGCCCCATCCTCGTTGTCGTCGGCCACGAGGACGCGGCGTGGGCGCGGGAGAACGGGCACCGCCGGGGAAGGCTGCGGAGGGCGCTCGACCCGGCTTCCGGGATGGAGCGGAGGAGACAGGCGAACGACGAACTCCGCCCCCTGCCCTTTCCCTCCACTGTGGACGTGCACCGAGCCACCGTGAAGCCTGACGAGGTGCCGGACGAGCGTGAGACCGATCCCGAGCCCGCCCGCGGCGCGATTGACAGAGGTATCGGCCTGCATGAATCGATCGAACACCTTCGAGAGGTGCTCGGGCGCGATTCCGATGCCGTCGTCCCGGACCCTGATCACGATCTCTTGATTGGCCTGTGGCTCTTCCACGGTCAGCCAGATGTGACCGTGACGCGGCGAGAACTTCGAGGCATTGCTGAGGAGGTTGCTTAGGACCTGCTGCAGGCGAAGGGCGTCGGCTTCGATGATCACAGGCTCGGCGGGGGCGGACAGGACCAACTCCTGCTCTCGCTCCTGGAGGTTGACCCGAACGGCCTCCATAGCCCGCTCCACCACCGCAAGGAGATTGACGGGCTCCTTTCGCAGGTCGACCCGGCCGAGGGTGATCCGCGAGATGTCGAGGAGGTCGTCCACCATGCGGGACATGTTCTGGGTCTGGCGGTCCATCACGTCGCGCACCCGATCGAGCGCAGGGGGCTCGATGTCCGGCTGCCGGAGGAGCTCCAGGGCATTGTTCAGGGGCGCCAGAGGATTGCGGAGCTCGTGGGCGAGCAAGGCGAGAAACTCGTCCTTGTTCCGATCAGCCGCCACCAGCTCGGAGGCCTGACGGCGGAGGTTCTCCTCGATGATCTTGCGCTCGGTGACGGGAGTGTTGGTCTCGAAGACGAGCTTCGACGGGCCGCCCTCCCGCTCCATCATCATGCGGCTTTCCACCACGATGCGGAGCCCGTCGCGCCGCACGTTGGTGAGCTCGCCCGTCCACTGCCGCTGCGCGCGCAGAGCGTCCAGGAACACCGAGGGCCGCGGGAATGAATTCAGCAGGTCGTAGCTCTTCCGGCCGAGGGCCTCCTCTCGGGTGAAGCCGTAAGTCTCTTCCGCTCCGCGGTTCCAATAGGTGATGCCGCCATCGAGCTCCCAGATGAAGATCGCCTCGCTCGTCTGGTCGAGGAGCTCGCTTTGCCGCCGCAGGATGTCCTGCTGGCGCTTGAGGTCGTCCACGTCGAGGAGCACGAGCACGGCCCCGTCGATGCGGTTGTCCATGGTGCGGTAGGGGCGGAGACGCAGGAGGTGCCATCGCCCCTCCTTGTCGCGCACCTCCGCTTCCCTCACCGACATGCTGTCGATGACCTCCCGCAGCATGGCGGGTAGGTCCGGCATGCCGACGCCCAGCTGGATATCGGTAATGGGCCGCCCGACGTCGGCGGCGATGAGGTTGAACATCCGCTCCGCCATGGGGGTGAAGCGCCGGATGCGCAGATCAGGGCCGAGCATAACGATGGCCAGCTGCACGCTCGCGAGCAGATTGATGAAGTCGTTGTTGGTCTGGCCGAGCTCGGCGTTGCGGTTGTGCAGCTCCTCGTTGACGGTGGCCAGCTCCTCGTTGCTCGACTGGATCTCCTCCTTCGAGGTCTCCAGCTCCTCGTTGATGCTCTGGAGCTCCTCGTTGGCCGACTGCACCTCCTCGTTCGAGGACTGGAGCTCCTCGTTGGCCGCTTCCTGCTGCTCGATCACCGATTGCAGGTACTCGCGCGTGGCCGCCAGCTCCTGGCCGAGCCGGACGGTTTCCCGCTCGGTGGCGGCCGCTTCGTCGGAGCGCTGACGCCCCGGAGCCTTCGCCGTGGGCTCCCCGGCCTTCCAGGCCCGCGGCTTGTCCGGGGCCACCGCTTCCTCGAAGAGCACGAGGTAGTGCGGCTGGCTGCCCGCGTTGCTCGCCTTGACGGGAATGACCTGCACGTTGACGTCCCGGTGGCTGCCATCGACCGTGACGCGCAGCCCATCCTCGCGGACGGAAGTCTCCACGCGACGGGCCTTGTGAAGGGCGCCTCGAACGCCCACGAGCAGCCCCTCGCGGAGCATCTTGAGCACGTTCATGCTCGCCTTGCCGGGCGCCGGCGTGAGGTAGGGCCCGGTGTCACCGCGAAACTGGATGATCTCGAGGTCGGAGTTGACGAGAACGCTGGAGGGAGCGAACCGATTGAGGAGGTATCGGTCCGCCTCACGGTACACGTCCGCGCCCATCCCCGCGGACTCGCGTGGGCGCTGTTCCCGGACCGGCTCGCCGGAGGCCAACTCGCCGACGAAGGTCTGCGGCAGATGCCGCGAGCGCGACTTCCTGATGTAGAACTTGTGCTTGGCGTCCTCCACCTCGAAGAGATCGCGAAAGCCGCCGATGGTCTCGGAGTGCCCCAACCACAGATATCCGTGGGGCTTGAGCGCGTACTGCATCACGCTCACTGCCTTCTGCTGGAGGGCCGCCTCGAGATAGATGAGCAGATTGCGGCAGCTGAGGAGGTCGATGCGCGAGAAGGGGGGCTCCGTCAGCACGTTGTGCTTGGCGAAGACTACCGAGTCGCGAATCGTCTTGGAGATCTGATAGGTCCCGTCCGTCTCGAAGAAGAACCGCCGCAGACGATCCGGGGAGATGCCCTGGGCGATGGTCTTCGGGTAGATGCCAACCCGGGCCTTCTCGATGCCCGCCCCGTTCAGGTCGGTGGCGAAGATCTGCAGCGGCACCTGGATCGGGCTCACCTCCGAGAACTCCGCGAAAGCGATGGCGATGGAATAGGCTTCTTCTCCGGTCGAGCAGCCGATGACCCATAAACGAAGCGGGTCGTGGCGCGAGCGATCCCTCGTCAGGGCGGGAAAGACCCGTGTCTTGAGGACGTCGAAGGCCCCGGGATTGCGGAAAAAGCTGGTCACGTTGATGAGGACGTCCTGGAACAGGGCTTCCACCTCGGCCGGGTTGCTCTGCAGGAACTGGGCGTAGTCCTTGAGGGCCTCCATCTGATGGAGGACGGCCCGCCGGACGATGCGACGGTAGAGCGTGTTGCGCTTGTACTGAGAAAAGTCGACCCCTGTCACTCCCCGGAGCTGGTCGAGCACGTGTTTCAGGCTCGGCTCTACCGCCTCCACCTGTTCTTCGGTTTCCCGAGCCAGGAAGGGATGCCGGCTGATGCGCGCGATCTCCTGGGCGATGGCCGCCGGGGGGAGGACCAGGTCGACGCATCCCGCGGCTACCGCGCTTTTCGGCATGCTCCCGTGCTGCGCCGTTTCGTCCTGGGCGAAGGTCAGGCCACCCTCGGCCTTGATGGCCTCCAGACCCAAGGTGCCATCGGTGGCGCTTCCGGAGAGGATGACCCCGATGGCTCGGTGGTGCTGATCCTCCGCGAGCGATTGCAGAAAGTGGTCGATGGTGCGCTGCTGTCCGCGGAGGTGCGTGCGAGGCGACAGGCGGAGAATCCCCCGGGTGATATCCATGTTGACGCCAGGAGGGATCACGTAGACGTGGTTCGGCTCCACCGCCATCTGATCGGTAACTTCCGAGACCGGCATCGAGGTAGCCCGGGAAAGAATCTCGGTGAGGAGGCTGGCATGGGTCGGATCGAGGTGAAGGATGAGCACGAAGCCCATATCCGTATCGGCAGGGAGGGCACGCAGGATCTGGCTGAAAGCCTCCACGCCGCCGGCCGAGGCACCGATACCGACGATGGGGAACTGCGCCCCGGAAGTCCCCGCGGGCTCGGGGGCGACCTGCACAGGAGGCGGAGCTGGAGGGCCCGAGGCGCCTTTGGGTGAACCCGTCTGATTGCCGCGAGAGTTCTTCCTTGCCAACGCCAACCTCCTCGCCGCACTGTGGTCGACCGCAGTGTGGCGCACCGATCACTCGAACGCAAGCCACCCGAGTGCATGGCATGTGCCGTATGAACCGCTCGACGTGCTTGGAAGTGGAAAATGCCGTGTAGGCACCACCGGCAGGCCCGGTGGTTCGCGAACTCAGGCGCTTCGGCGAGCACCGCCCGTCATGGGAGAAACGGAGACTTCACTGCTCGGCACCACGTATCAGTGCTGCCTCCCGAATCTGAGGCTGGTCGGTCAATCCTTCTATCGAATTGCGGTCAGCCGCCGTGTCCTCAATCGCGCATGAACGCTCGAGGGCGGCTCCGACGACGACGTTCTTGCCAGCGCCACGAAGATCTGCATGCTCTGTGAAGAGCCGATGCCCTTCGGCGTGGAGTGCGAGATCAACGGGCCGGGAGGCTCAGTGCCCGTCCACTTCGTCTGCGATTCGGTCTGACGCGAAGAGAACGACCCTGCCAGGAGAAGCTCGCGCAAGCACCCTGCAGACCACGCACCCTCATCCAGTAGGCGCCCGCCCCTCGCAGGTCAATCAGGTCAGGGGCCCGCTCGCGGTGTGCCTCGATCAGACGTACCAGTGCACCACAGGGATCGGCGCCGGCTTTGGAAGGGGCCACGCGACGGCCGAAGGAAGTGGACGGTCCGGGCTTGTCGATACCGTCCGACGGTCTGGGCTCTGCCTCTCTGGCATGTGCGCTCCTCCTTTCCTCGCTCGATCTCGAATCGCTGCCGGCGGGCGTTGCCATGGACCCGCCGTCTTGAGGCACCTGTCCGCAAGTGATGTGCCAGCTATGGTCCTGACGAAGCTGGGAGCCAGTGGGGAAGTCTCGGCGAACAGACCGGCGTAGAAAGGGGTGATAGATAAGGCATGGATCGCAACGACCGGGCGCAGAAGAATGGCAGAGCGGGCAGCCGAGCTCGACGGCTTGCCAACGACCGCGATCGTGACTGGGTCGTCTCTTCCCGCGAAGGGTTGGGCCCGAGGAAATTCTACATAGCCGGACCTAGGCTCGAACCGGGCCGCCCGAGACGCGAAAGCGCGCGCCTCCCAGCTAGATGAACATCTTTCCCCTGCGCCAGGCCTCGTTGAGGGGCAGCCTCAGGCCGCGGCATACGTGGATGGGCCACCGAGTCTCGAATGGCATCGCGTAGGGCGACTCGACCCGGCCCACAACCTCGACCTGCGCGAAGACGCTCGCGAGATCACGGGTCGGCCATCCGACCATGATGAAGACCGATGGCGCCCCGGAGCCGGGACCCCAGAGATAGTAGTTGTTGTGCTGGCTGGCCGCGGCGGGCAAGCCGTAGCGTCGGCCGTAGTAGTCGATGGCCCCGGCCTCGCCATAGTTCCGCGTGACGATCCCCGCTCGCGCGCGCTCGTCGGCCGGCAGCGCCGAATAGATGCGGGCGACCTCGGCAGCCAGCTCCTCCCAGCCGAAGCGGTCGGCGAAGTGCTGATCGAGCAGGCCGAGACGGTTGTTCTCGTTGGCTGTCGGCCTGATGCCGAGCGCCCGCTGGTAGGCGATGAGCGTCTCCACGGGCAGCACCGGTATGGCGAGGGGCGCCGTCAACGCTCCTCCCGCGACCATCACCACGAGCACCGCCGGCCTTATCCAATGTCGCGACCGCGCTTCCGTGGGGATCTCCATCGCGATGGCTCCCGCGGCCAGCAACATGGGTAAGGCTGCGCCCAGGTAGTACGGCTTGCTGTGCTGGACGGCGAGGACCACGAAGGTCGTCACGAACACGATGGCGAGAGCGCGGAACCGCCGCCCGGTGGGCCCGAAGAGTAGCCAGACGCACCCCAGGAGCCCGAGCGCGGCGTTCAGCGGATGCACGTCACGAGCCTCCGCCGCGGCAAGGCCAAGCGGGGAGAGCGCCACGTTCTTGTAACGGGCGGCGTTTCGCGTGAACTCGACGGTGGCCCAGTCGTGACGAAGCTGCCAGAGCACATAGGGGCTCGCGAGCACGAGGGCCAGGGCGACGCCCTCCCACAGCTCGCGCCGCGCCAGATGCCGTCGAAGCGGCGTGAGCAGCACGGCGACAGCAAGGCCGAGCGCGAAGAGCAGCATGCTGATCTTGGTGAGGAGACCGAGGCCGATCACCACGCCGAGAGGGCGCCAGAGCCGCAGATCATTGGTGCGGACGAGGCGGGCCACGAGCAGCGCGCCCAGAGCCCAGAAGACGAGGTCGAAAGCGTTCATCGAGTAGAAGCCAGCGAGGGCCAGGTACTGCGGAGCGATGGCCACGGCCAGGGCGGCCAGCGACTGGGCGAAGCGACCGCCGCCCATCTCACGGGCCAGCCGCGCGGTCAGCCACACGAGGAAACCGAGAAGCAGCGCGGGGACGATTCGCAACGCGAGCAGCGAATCGCCGAGCAGCGCGCGAACGCCTGCCAGCACCACGATCGACAGGGGCGGGTGATCGACGTAGCCCCAGTCGAGATGGTTGGCGCAGGCTAAGTAGTAGAGCTCGTCACGGAACAGGCCGTAGCGCCATCCCGTGGCGAGCTGAAGGGCCACCACGGCCAGCGCGGTAACGTAGGCGAATGCGGGAGTCGGCGCGTCCGCGGCCCCTCCAGGAGCTGACGGTTCACGAACGGATCCCGGCTCTCTCGCCTCCTCTTCGCCACCGATACGCGACACCGCGTGAGCGGACATCGAGCCACTATAGTCCACGAGCCGATGGGGTGAGGTGTGAAGGGCCGGCCCGGCGGCGCTTCGCGATGCTATCCTCAGCCCATTCACGGGAGGGCCCATGATCGGACCAGATGGACGCGAGACGTATCGGGTGGTGTGGCCGCGTGGAGCGAAGGCCGTGCAGGCGACGGACGTGGCCCCGCGACTAAGCACGCTGGACGGCAAGACCATCGGCCAACTTTGGGATGACCTGTTCCGCGGCGACGAGATCTTCCCCATCCTCGAGGAGGAGATCGCCCGTCGCTTCCCCGGCGTGCGCTTCGTTCGTTACGACACTTTCGGGTCGACGCATGGCCGCGACGAGCAGCGGGTGCTCGCCGAGCTGCCCGGCAAACTCAGAGAGCTCAAGGTCGACGCCGTCATCTCGGGGATGGCCTGCTGAGGGAGCTGCACGCCCGCCGTGTTGCGGGCCAGTGCAGTGGCGGAGCGAGCGGGCGTGCCGAGCGCGTCCCTCGTCTGTGAAGGCTTCCGAAGCCAGGCCGCGACCACCGCCACGGGCCTGGGCCTCCCCGGGCTGCCCACCGCGCTGGTGCCCGGACACGTCGACGTCCAGAGCGCGGACGAGCTCCGGCAGAACGTGGCGGCGGTGACGGTGGACGCGGTGATCCGCAATCTCACCGAGGCCGTGGCGGAAGTGGGCAATGCCGTCGTGGAGCCCGCGCCGTCGGACATCGTCATCGAGGGCAACCTCGATGAGGTCAATCGCTTCTTCTACGAGAACGACTGGAGTGATGGCCTCCCCATCGTGCCGCCCACGCCCGAACGCGTGGGGGAGTTCCTACGCTGGAGCCCCCTGCCCGCGGAGACGGAGCTCGGCGTGCTCCTGCCCGATCAGCGCCGCGCCACCGTGTGGAACGTAGCGGTCAACGGCGTCATGGCGGGCTGCCGGCCCGAATACATGCCCATCCTCGTCGCACTCATCGAGGCCATGGCCGATCCACGCTACGGCGTCGAGCACAGCGGCAACACCCCCGGTGCCGAGACGCTGATCATCTTGAACGGCCCGCTCATCAAGGAGCTCGGCTTCAACTACGAGCAGGGCGCGCTGCGCGACGGCATCCAGGCCAACACCACCATCGGCCGCTTCTGGCGCCTCTACCTGCGCAATGTGGCGGGCTTCCTCCATCACCGCACCGACAAGGGCACCTTCGGCAACACGTGGCGCGTGGTTCTCGCCGAGAACGAGGAGGTGCTGCGCCGCATAGGCTGGACCACCATCGCTGAGGATCAGGGCGTGGCGGGCGCCAACGCCGTCACCATCTCGCGCTACACGGGCGGCGGCGTCATCGTCTCCGTGTTCGGCAACACGCCGGACCGCATGCTCCCCTATCTCGCCGACTCGGTCGTGCGCAAAGTCGGCTGGGAGCTGATGTTTACCGTGGGCATGGGCGTGGGAAGTCAGAAGCCACTTTTGCTCCTGAGCCCGATTCTCGCCGAAACGCTGGCCAAGGCGGGCCTCGACAAAGCCGCTCTGAAGCACCGACTCTTCGAGCTCTGCCGGATCCCGGCCGGGCAGTTCGAGCGCTACATCGGCGACTGGACCAACCTCGTGCCGGGCCGCCCGACGCTCAGCAGCCTCGTGAAGGCCGGCGTGATTCCCGAGGTCTTCGCGGAATCAGACGACCCAGAGCGCCTGGTGCCCATCGTCTGTCGCGCCGAGGATCTGATGGTGGCGGTAAGCGGGGACCCGCTCCGCACCAACGCCTACGCCTTCGCGCACAACGGCATCCTCGGCTTCCCCACCACGAGGCCGGTCCGTCTCCCCGCGGAGTGGTCGCGGCTGCTCCGGGAGGCACGAGGCCGCTAGTGCGCCTCCAACGAGTATTCGCGACACGTCGCGTGGCCCCGCAGAGTGCCGGCCAAATTGCGAGCCAGACGAGGCCCGAGGGAGGCCGCAACCCGAGGCGTACGTGGGTGTACGTTGAGGGTTGCGGCCGACCGAGAACGAAGTATGGCGAAGTCAAGTTGGACCGGCACTAGCTGGACTCGCTCTGGGTGGTGGTGCCCGCGGGCCAGCGCGCGTCGGGCGAATGGATCGACGACACGCTGCGGGTGCGCGCGGAGGAGAAGGGCCTACGGTCGCGCACGCCACTCGCCGGCCAGTTTCCGCGCCAGCGCGTGGAGGTGGTGCGTGGCGCCGATCCCACCGCCGAGCTGAACCGGCTCTACCGGCTGCGCGGCTGGACGGACGGCTTGCCCATCGTGCCGCCCACCCTCGGGCGCCTCGACGAGATGATCGACCACGGCGCCCTCGACCGCCACGCCGTCCTCGGGGAGATGGAACCGCTCGGTGGCGTGGCCAGCGTGGAGAAGATCGCGGCCAACGCAGTGATGGCGGGCTGCCAGCCCGAGCACTTCCCCGTCGTGCTGGCCGCCGTGCAGGCCATGCTGGATCCCGTCTTCAATATGCGCGGCGTGCAGACCACCGACGAGAACGTGGCGCCGCTGCTCATCGTCAACGGACCGGTGGCGCGTCAGCTCGGCCTCAACGCGTCCTGGGGTGCACTCGGCCCGGGCTGGACAGCCAACGCCACGATCGGACGCGCCGTGCGTCTGATCATGAACAACCTGGGCGGCGGATGGCCGGGCGCCGTCTCCTTCGCCGGCCTCGGCCAGCCGGCGCGCTACAGCCTCTGCGTCGCCGAGCGGGAGGACGCGCCGTGGCCGCCGCTCCACGTCGAGCTGGGCTATCGCGCCGACCAGAGCACGGTGACGCTGATGCGGGCGGAGACGGTGATCAACGTGACGGGCGGCCTCGAGGAGCTGGCCAGCGTGATCGGCTCCGCCGCCTCGCTCTTCGGCATCCTCCACAGCGGTAAGGCCGCGGTGATCCTCTCGCCGTTCACGGCGCGGCGGCTCGCCCAGGAGGGCTGGACGCGGGCCGATGTGCGCCGGGAGCTCTTCACGCGCGGCCACCTCTCGGCCGAGACGTGGCGCCGCTCGTGGATCCACGCCACCGTGCGCGCGGTCGACTGGCCCGAGTGGGCGTGCGCGGCTGCGGAGAGCGGCGCCATCCCCTCCGTGCGCGAGCCGGAGGACCTCACCCTGATCGTGGCCGGCGCCGACCTTCCCATCCCCCAGCATGCGTACTGTCCCTCGTGGGGCCATCCGCCTTGCCGCGTCACGCGCGAGATCGTGCTGCCGGCGGCGAGCCGCGGTACCATGGCCGGGCCATGACGACTTCTCCCGAGCCCTCCCGTGCCCTGGCCGCCGACATCGATCCCGTGCGATTCGAGGTGATCCGCAATGCGCTGCTCGCCATCACCGAGGAGATGGGAGCGACGCTCCGACGCGCTGCCTACTCGACCAACATCAAGACCCGCGGCGACTTCTCCTGCGCCTTCTTCGACCGCGACCTGCGCACCATCGCCCAGGCCTTCGCCCAGCCCTCGCACCTGGGCTCCCTCGCCCACATCGTGCCGCGGGCCATCCGCGACTACGGCGCGGATCGTCTCGTCCCCGGGGACGGTATCCTCATCAACGATCCGTACCTGGGCGGTGTCCACCTGAACGACATCACCCTCATCACGCCCGTCTTCCACGATGGCGCGCTTTTCGGCTACGTGGCCAACATCGCCCATCACGTGGACGTGGGCGGTGGCGCCCCGGGCAGCATCGGGGTGTCGAGCGAGATCTACCAGGAAGGCTTGGTCATTCCGCCCGTGCGCTTTGTGAAGGACGGCCAGATCGACCGCGACCTCTTCGCCATGATCCGCTCCAACTTCCGTGGCACGCGCGAGATCTCCGGTGACTTCCGCGCCCAGACGGCGGCCAACCGGCTGGGGGCGCAGCGGATCGAGGCGCTGGCCGCGCAGCACGGCGCGGCCACCCTTCACCAGTACCTCGACGAGCTCCTCCGCTACACGGAGCGGCGCACGCGGGCGGCCTTCGCGGAGTTCCCCGACGGACGCTTCAACGCCGACATGCTCATGGACGGTGACGGCGTCAGCGACGCCCCCGTGAAGCTCGCGGCCTCCGTTACCATCGACGGCGGCCGCCTCACCGTCGACCTCACCGGTTGCGACGGCCAGCGCAAGTCGCCCACCAACGCCACCTCGTCGCAGACCTACTCCGGCGTGGTGTACGTGCTCAAATGCCTCATCGACCCGGACATCCCGGTGAACGACGGCTTCTATCGCCTCATCGACATCCGGAGCCGGCCCGGCTCGGTCGTGCACGCCCAGCATCCTGCCGCGGTCGCCGCGGGCTGGGAGATCGCCATGCAGCTCTGCGATCTCTTGTTCAAGGCCCTCGCGCCCGCCCTCCCCGATCGCGTGGTGGCGGGGACCAAGGGCTGCGTGTGCAACATCGCCTTCGGCGGCATCAATCCGACGTCCGGCGAGTACTTCACGTACTACGAGACCATCGCGGGCGGTTATGGCGCCACCCTCACGACCGACGGCATGGACGCCGTCCAGGCGCATTTCCAGAACACGGAGAACGCGCCCATCGAGGAGACCGAGGCCAACTATCCCGTGCGCATCCTGCGCTACGCCCTCATCGAGAACTCGGAGGGCGGCGGACGCCACCGTGGCGGGCTCGGCGTGCGCCGCGACTACGCCTTCCCCGGCCACGAACCCAGCTTCTCCATCCTCTCCGACAAAGCGCGCTACGCGCCGTGGGGGCTCTTCGGCGGCGGGGCGGCGCGGCCCGCGAAGTACATCCTGAATCCGGACACGGCGGCGGCACGCGAGCTGCCCTCGAAAATCACCTTCCAGCTCGCCCCAGGCGACGTGGTCAGCGTGCAGACGCCGGGCGGTGGGGGCACCGCCGCGGCCCTGGACCGCGATCCCGAGCGGGTCGCCACCGACGTCGCCCAAGGCAAGATCTCCGCGGCGCGCGCGCGAGCCCTCTACGGCGTGGTCGTGGATCCCGTCTCCCACGCTCTCGACGGGGCGGCGACGACAGCCGCCCGCGCCGCTCTCCGTTCGTCGTAGCCCGTCATGGCCATTCCCAGGCAATCGTTCGAGCCGGAGCGCGAGGGACCGCTGCGTGGCATCCGCGTGCTCGACTTCTCCCGTCTCGTGGCCGGCAACATGCTGAGCCTGCAGCTCGCCGATTTCGGCGCGGAGGTGGTGAAGGTGGAGTCGCCCGGTCGTGGCGACACGCTGCGCGACTGGCGCGAGGCAGGGGTGAGCGTGCACTGGAAAGTCTACGCGCGGAATAAGAAGAGCATCACCCTCGACCTCAAGGCGCCGGACGCCCCCGGCATCATCCTCGACCTCGTACCCCACTTCGAGGTGATGATCGAGAGCTTTCGCTATCGCTACCTCGAGCGGCTGGGCGTGGGGCCGGACGCACTCCTCGAGCGCAATCCGAAGCTCGTGCTGGTTCGCGTGTCCGGCTTTGGGCAGACCGGCCCCTACGCGAAGCGCCCGGGGTTCGGCACCCACGTCGAGGCCATGTCGGGCTTTGCCTCGCGCAACGGCTTCGAGGACCGCGAGCCGGTGCTGCCCCCCTGGCCATGGCCGACATGATCGCGGGGCTGTCGGGCGCCATGGCCGCGGTGATTGCCGTGCGCAACGTCGAGGTCAACGGCGGCCACGGTCAGGTCATCGACTTGAGCCTGCTCGAATCGATCTTCTCGATCCTCGGCCCCGAGGCCGCCATCCACAAGCTCTCACGCAAGATCCGCCGGCGCGTGGGCAGCGCTTCGGAGGGCACCTCGCCTCGCAATGTCTACGCCACGAGCGACGGCGGCTGGGTCGCCATCTCCGCGTCGACCCAGGCCATGACGGAGCGACTCTTCCGGGCCATCGGCCGCGACGACCTCAATCACGATCCCGCCTTCAAGACGAACACTGAGCGCGTGAAGCGGCGCGAGAAAGTCGACGCGATCGTGGGCGGCTTCATCAAGCAGCGGACGCTGGCCGACGCCATCCGGTTCTTCGAGGAGGCCGAGGTCACTGCCGGGCCCGTCTACGACATCGGCCAGTTCCTCGAAGATCCCCACGTCCAGGCGCGCGGCATCGTGGTGGAGACGCCCGACGAGGAGATGGGCGAGGTGCCCATGCACGCCGTGGTGCCCCGGCTGAGCGGCACGCCGGGGCCTCTTCGCTACCCGGCGCCCGCGGTGGGCCAGCACAATCGCGAGATCTTCTCCCGCATCGGCTATTCCGACGAGCGCATCGACACCCTCGCGCAGAAAGGGATCATCTGACGATGGCCGCCGCGTACGCCCGCCGCTCGTCCCTCATCCTGCCCGTCAACGTCCGGCGCTTCGTGGAGAAGGCCTACGACCGTGGCGCCGATGCCATCGTGCTCGACCTCGAGGACTCGGTGCCGACCCAGGAGAAGGCGAGCGCTCGGCAGCTCGTCAAGGACGCGCTGCCCCTCGCCGGCCGCGGTGGCGCCGAGGTGCTGGTCCGTGTGAACAACGATCCCGCCCTGCTCGCCGACGACATCGACGCCGCCGTGCATCCTGGGCTCGATGGCCTCTCGATCCCCAAGGCGGAGTCAGCCGCCCAGATCCACGTCATCGTGGCCCACCTCGAGCGCCGGGAGAAGAGCCGCGGCCTTTCCCCGGGACACGTGCGGTTGTCCCTCGCCCTCGAGACTCCACGCGGCTTCCTCGCCGTCGAGGAGATTGCCCGCTCCAGCAACCGCATCGCCACCATGAGCATCGGGGTCGAGGATTACTGCCTCGAGCTGGGGGTGGAGCCCTCGGCGGACGGCATCGAACTCATGTACCCCGTGGCGCATCTCGTCACCGTGTGCAAGGTCGTCGGTGTCCAGCCCACGGGGCTGGTGGGCAGCATCGCGGGCTTCCGCGATCTGGCCACCTTCGAGCAGGCCGCCCAGCGCGCTCGCCAGCTCGGCTGCGAGGGCGCGGGTTGCATCCATCCCGACCAGGTCACCGTTCTCAACCGGGTCTTCACGCCCGATCCCGCCAAGGTGGAGCACGCGCGCCGCGTGGTCGAGGCCTTCGAGGAGGGCGTGCGCCGCGGCACGGCCTCGGTGAATCTCGATGGCCGCATGGTTGACGTGCCCGTGTACAAGCGCGCGCAGGTCGTGCTCGCGCGGGCCAGGGTGATCGAGGAGACCGAGCGGCGCAAGGCCCAGGCCCTCGCGCGGAGTGCCTGATCCCATGACGACCTGGCGCGTGGGCATCGACATCGGCGGCACCTTCACCGATGCGGGGCTGGTTGACGCCGAGACGGGCCAGGTGCGCGTGGTCAAGGTCCTCACCACGCCCGACGATCCCTCCCGCGGCTTCATGAGCGCGCTCGAGCGGGGCCTCGAGGAGTGCGGAGCCGGGGGCCGCGACGTCGCGGCGGTGGTTCACGCCACCACCGTGGCGACCAACGCCATCATCGAGGGCAAGACGGCACGGGTGGGCATGCTCGTCACCCGCGGCTTCCGCGACATTTTGGAGATCGGCCGGCAGATCCGCTCGCGCCTCTACGACGTGCACCTGCAGAAGCCTACGCCCCTCGTGCCACGGCGATGGAGCCTCGAGGTGAGCGAGCGGCTCGACGCCGACGGCGCGGTGCTCCAGCCTCTCGACGTGGACGAGGTGCGCTCGGCAGTCCGCCAGCTCCGCGCGGAGGGAGCCGAGGCCGTGGTGATCTGCTTCCTCCACTCTTACGTGAATCTCGCCCACGAACGGGCCGCCGCGGCCATCGTGCGCGCGGAGATGCCGGGCGTCTGGCTGTCCGTGTCGTCCGAGGTGTGTCCGGAGTTTCGCGAGTACCTGCGCGGGAGCACGGCCGCGGTGAACGCCGCGGTCATGCCCATCGTCTCGCGCTACGTGGACGCGCTCGAATCCCGCCTCGCCGCCCTTGGCGCCACCGCGCCCTTCTACGTGATGCAGTCCAACGGCGGCGTCATGACTTCCGCCTCGGCCAAGGAGCGGCCTGTCTACATGGTCGAGTCGGGTCCGGCCGCGGGCGTGATTGCCGCCGGCGCGGTGGCCGCGCCGTATCGCTACGCCAACGTCCTCTCCTTCGACATGGGCGGGACCACGGCCAAGGTCGGCCTGATCCAGGACGGCCAGCTCAAGCTCTCTACGGAGATGGAAGTGGGCGCGCAGGCGGTAACGCCGCTCGGCGAGGGCCGCGGGGGCGGCTATCCCGTGCGCACCCCGGTGATCGACCTCGTGGAGGTCGGTGCGGGAGGCGGCAGCGAGGCCTGGATCGACGCGGGCGGCGCTCTTCGCGTCGGTCCGCGCAGCGCAGGGGCGCGGCCGGGTCCCGCCTGCTACGGTCTGGGCGGCGTCACGCCCACTATCACAGACGCGAATCTGGTGCTGGGCCGGCTCGACCCGGCCTTCTTCCTGGGCGGTGAGATGGCCCTCGATGCCAACGCAGCCCGCCGCGCGATCGCCGAGCGAGTGGCGACGCCGCTCGGCCTCGATCCGCTCGCCGCGGCCAGCGGCGTCGTGGAGATCGCCAACGCGCACATGATCGCCGCCATGCGCTTGGTCTCGGTCCAGCGCGGCTACGACCCGCGCGACTTCGTGCTGGTGGCCTTCGGCGGCGCGGGTCCCCTGCACGCCAACGCGCTCGCGCGCGAGCTCGGCATTCCCACCGTGCTGGTACCGCCGAGCCCCGGCATCACCTCCGCCATCGGCATGCTCGCCACGGACATCCGCCACGAGTTCGTGGCCACGCGCCGGCTGCGGCTCGACACTCTCACCCCGGCCGCCCTGGAGGCGCTGTTCGCGGAGTTTGCCGCGGAAGGCGAAGCGCGCCTGACCCGTGACGGTGTCGCCCCCGCCGACCGCCGCATGCAGCGCAGCGTCGATCTCCGCTATCACGGGCAGTCCTTCGAGCTGCCGGTGACGGTGCCCCCCGGCTCGCTCTCGGCCGCCGACGTCGCGCGACTTCCCGAGCAGTTCCACGCGATGCACGAGCGCGCCTACGGCTACGCGGCGCCCGAAGACTCCGTGGAGCTGGTGAACGTCCGTCTCGCCGCGATAGGCGTGACATCGAAGCCCCGGCGCGCCCCCCTGCCCGGGGGCGGTCCCGCGGCCACGCGGGCGCAGAAGGGCCACCGCGCGATCTGGTTCGCGGAGACGGGAGGTTTCCAGTCGGCCACGGTGTTCGATCGCGGAAAGCTTCTGCGCGACAACGTGCTCGACGGTCCCGCGATCATCGAGGAGCCCGACGCGAGCACGCTCGTGCACCCCGGCTGGACCGCCACCGTGGATGAGCACGGCAACCTCGTCCTCAGCTCCTCTTCGCGCTGAGGCCGATACGCAGGGAGCGGCGGGCGGCCGTTGCCCGTTGCATCCGCCCAGGCTAGACTCCGCTCGCTACGGGCGGTGATTGAGCACATGGACATCGCGATCGTCGGCGGCGGCATCGGCGGGCTCACGCTCGCCCTCGCTCTGCACCAGCGCGGGCTTTCCTGCCGCGTGTATGAGAGCGCGCCGGAGGTGCGCGAGCTTGGCGTGGGCATCACCCTCCTCCCCCACGCCATGCGTGAGCTCACTGCCCTCGGGCTCGGCGACGCGTTGGCTAGCCAGGGCATCGAGAACCGTGAGAGCTGCTTCTTCAACCGCTTCGGTCAGCTCATCTATTCCGAGCCGCGTGGCCGGACCGCGGGCTACCCCGTTCCCGAGGTGGGCATCCATCGCGGACGCGCGCACCTCGTCCTGTGGCGAGCCGCGGTGGAACGGTTGGGCGCGGCCTCCGTGCTCACGGATCACCAGTGCGTCGGCCTCGACCAGAGTGACCGCGAGGTGACCCTGCACTTCCGCTCCACGGCCACGGGCGCGTCGCGCTCGTCCGTCAGAGCGGACGTCGTCATCGCCTGCGACGGCGTGAACTCTGCGGTGCGCCGACAGTTCTATCCGGGCGAGCAGCTCTGCTTCGCCGGCATCAACACGTGGCGCGGGGTCACGCGCATGAAGCCGTATCTCACCGGCCGGAGCTACGTGCGCGTCGGCTCGATCCAGAACGGCAACCTCGTGATCTATCCGATCGTGGATGACGTCGACAGCCAGGGGCAGCAGCTCATCAACTGGACGGTCCAGGTGGCGCAGCCCGGCTACGATAAGAACGATTGGAACAAGCCGGGGCGCCTGGAAGATTTCCTCCCCATCTTCGCGAGCTGGACCTTCGACTGGCTCGATGTTCCCGAGCTGCTGCGACGCTCGGACGTCATCTTCGAGTACCCCATGGTCGACCGCGATCCCATCGATCGGTGGACGTTCGGCCGCGTCACCCTGCTGGGCGACGCCGCGCAGGCCACCCTCGACGCCCGGGCCCTCGCCGATCGCCTGGCCGCGGGCGGCGATCCCGTGGCCGCTCTCCACTCCTACGAGGCGACGCGCTCGGGGCCGACGGCGCGCGTGGTCCGCACCAACCGCGAGCATCCGCCAGACTATCTCATCCGCCGCGTGGAGGAACTGGTGGGCGACGTCCCCTTCGACGACCTCGACCGCTACATCACGCACGCCGAGCTCCAGCAGCTCTCGGAGAACTACAAGCGCATCGCCGGCTTCTCCCGCGACGACGTGGCGAGCTAGCCTGGATTATTCGCAAGTGCGACACGTGCGACTGCGGCGGGTGTCGTCGGGGCGGGGGTGCGCTCCGCTAGTTTGGACCATTCACAAGTGCCACACGTGCGACCGGGGCGAGTGGCGTCGGGGGCGGGGGTGCGCTCCGGCGGAGTGGGACCCCGAAGCCTGTGCGCCGCCCGCAGGGCGGCGATTCAGGCGAGTGGGTGACGTAGCTGGAGCGCACCCCCGACCCCGGCGACGGCCCCGACCCGCCTCGCGCTCCCCGTGTTCGTGAATCGTTGGCGATGGAGACTAGCTGCGCTCCACCTCGCTCACGCCGTCCTTCAGCACGAGCCGGATCCGCTGCGGATCCTGCAGGATCTTCAAGTCGGCGAGCGGATCGCCATCGACGACGACCAGGTCGGCACGCTTCCCCTTCTCCACGGTGCCGATCTCACGCTCGAGCCCCAGACACGCCGCGGCCAGGCTGGTGGCCGACTGAATGGCCTGCATCGGGGTCAGCCCCGCGGCCACGAGGTGAGCCAGCTCCGCCGCGTTGGGGGGATGGCCGTGACCTCCCGCGTCCGTGCCGGCAACCACGCGCACGCCGGCCTCGAGGGCACGATGGATGGATTCGACGTGATGCACGTGCAGCGCCCGGGAGCGCTCGCGGACGTGGCGGGCGCGCGACTCGCGGTGGTATTCGTAGACGGTGAGGGTGGGCACGAGGAACACGCCACGCTCCGCCATCATCGCGATCAGCTCCGGTTCCTCGTCGAGGTAGCAGCCGTGCTCGATGGAATCGACGCCGGCCTCGAGGGCGATGCGCAGGCCGCGCCCACCGAGGGCGTGGCACATGACCTTGCGTCCGAGCGCGTGCGACTCGTCGACGAGGGCGCGCATCTCGTCCAGGTCGAAGGCGCCGTCCTTCGGCCCGTGGCCGGCGCGCGAGCTCGCCCCGCCCGTGGTGGCACACTTGATGACGTCGGCGCCCGCCCGGACCATGGTGCGAACGATCGTCCGCGCTTCCTCCACGCCATTGGCGACACCGTGGGGCAGCGCGGGATCCGGAGGCACCACGCACTCGTGGCCGGACGGGCTCACGCGGTCGCCGATGCCACCGATGGGCGACACGATGGCCACTGTGGTGAGGAGCCGCGGCCCGCGGATCAGCCCCTCCTCCACCGCGATCCGGAACCCCGCGTCGAGCCCGCCCGCGTCACGCACGGCGGTGTAGCCCATGCCGAGGGTGCGCTCGATGGCGCGCGCCGTGCGTAGGCTGCGGGTACTCGATGGCTCGTCGAGGCCCCAACGGTGCGCGAGGTCGTAGCTGTGGAAGGCCAGATGATCGTGACAGTCGATGAGGCCGGGCAGGATGGTCTGGCCGGTGACGTCCCGCACCTCGGCGTCCGCCGGCCAGGAGCCGGCGCCCGTAGCCACAGACTCGATCCAGCCGTCGCGCAGGACGATCGTTGCGTCGCGCACGGGCGCGGCGCCCGTGCCGTCGATCAGCGTGCCACCTCGCAGCACTCTCATGTAGTTGTCCTCCGTCCGGGAGTATAGCTCCGTGCGCCCGCGCCGGCTGCGACTCCTCGATCACGTCTTCTGGCTTAGACACCGGCGGACGCATGCGGCATACTGCGCACGCCGTCATGCTGCTCGAGGCCGTCATGCTGCTCGAGGAAGGAGCGACACGTGAGACGAACTGAAGTGCCATACGACCGCGCCACCGCGCGCCGCCGCGGCCATGGCGCCGCTCCCCCCATCGAGGAGTCGGCGTGATGCGCCTGCAGGGACGCGTAGCGGCGATCACCGGGGGCGCCCTGGGCATCGGGCGCGCGACGGCGCGCCTGTTCGCCTCGGAGGGCGCGGCGGTCGTGCTGGGCGACGTGGAGACGGCGGCGGCCGCGGCAGTGGCGAAGGAAATCACCGACGCGGGCGGTCGGGCCCTCGCGGTGGCCGTGGACGTGGGCGACGCCGGTCAGGTGCAGGCCTTCGTCGATCGCGCGGTCGCCGAGCTGGGGCGGCTCGACATCATGTTCGCCAACGCGGGCATCGCCCACTCCGCGCCCTTCCTGGACCACGCCGAGGCGCAGTGGCACCACGTGCTGCGGGTCAACCTCACCGGCGTGTTCCTGTGCTGCCAGATCGCCGCCCGCCAGATGGTGAAGCAGGGCGGCGGGCGCATCATCACCACCGCGTCCATCAATGGCTTCCGCGGCGTCGAGAACCTCGTCGGCTACAACACCGCCAAGGCGGGTGTGATCGAGCTGACCAAAACCATGGCAGTGGAGCTCGCCCAGCACGGGATCACCGTGAACGCCATCGCGCCGGCCCAGATCGACACGCGCCTCACCCGCACGCTCTCCGACGACGCGAGAGCCCGTCGGCTCGCGCGCATTCCCCTGGGCCGCTTCGGCGAGGTGGAGGAGGTGGCCAAGGCCGCCCTCTTCCTCGCTTCCGACGACGCGGCCTATGTCACCGGTCACACCCTCGCCGTGGACGGCGGCTACCTCGCCGGTGGCCTCTGGTCGAGCTCGGGCAGCGTACGGTGATCACGCGGTTCTCCACGCTCTACGTGGGCCACATCGAGCTGGAGGCGTGTGGCCTTGCCGGCGCGCCTGCCGACGGCCGGCGCTATCCCAACCGGCGCCTGATCGAGACCTTCGACACCGCGACGGCGCTGGCTCGGGCCACCGACGAGCTCGGTTATGAGACGCTCTGGCTGGCCGAGCATCACTTCCAGCACGAGGGCTACGAGTGCATCCCCAACATCCCGCTGCTCGCCGTCGATCTCGCGCACCGTACCCGCCGCGTGAAGATCGGCTGCGCCTTCAACATCGTCCCCACCTGGCATCCCTTGCGGCTGGCCGAGGACTACGCCACGGCGGACATCCTGACCGGCGGTCGCGTGGTCTTCGGGGTGGGGCGCGGCTATCACTCCCGCGAGGTCGAGACGTTCGGCAATCCCATGCTCGACGGGGAAGCCAACCGCGAGCTGTTCGAGGAGCAGGTGGAGGTCATCCTCAAGGCCTTTCGCGAGGAAACCTTCTCGCACCGAGGGAAACACTACACGCTGCCGCCCGAGGTGCCCTACCGCGGCTACGCTCTGCACGAGATCACCCTCGTGCCGCGTCCCCTCCACCAGCCTGTCGAGGTGTGGCAGCCCATCGTGAGCGGTAGCGCGCGAAGCCTCGACTTCATGGCTCGTCACGACATCAAAGGCGTGATCTCGGCCACCGCGGAGAGCGTGGTCGAGCGCTGGCTGCATGACTACCAGGCCGCGGGCGAGCGTCACGGGCGCGCGCGCCGCCTCGGCGAGGACGTGATCCTCGGCTTCCGTATGTGCCTCGACGACACCGAACCCCGCGCCCTCGAGCGCGCCCGTCCCTATTCGAGGAGCACGCCAAGTTCATGGCGCCGCTCGGCATGCTGCGCTACAGCGAAGAGCACGTGTCGGCGGTGGCCGCCCGCCAGGCACAGTCCCCCACCGGGGCCACCCTGGAAAACGGTGTCCGCAACCGGAGCTGGCTGTGCGGGCCGCCAGCCCGGATCGTCGACTACCTCAAGTCGCTCGAGGCGAAGTATCCGGGATTGGAGCACGTCATGATCGCGTGGGCCCTCGGCACGCCTCGCGACCTCATGCTCGAACAACTCGCCCGCTTCGCCCGAGAGGTCATGCCCGCCTTCACGTCGCGCGCTGGCGCCTGACGGCGACTCGCCTCAGGCGATAGAGACTCCGATTGGCCTGTGGGTGGTCGTCTGCCCGCGCGACTGGCAGCCGTCCCGCGCGCTCGGAAGGTCCGAGACTCCCTGGGTCTTACTCGATCACGGCCACCGCCTCGATTTCGATGAGGGCGCCGGGAACGGCGAGGCAGGAAATCTGCACGAGCGTGCTCGCCGGAGGGTTGGAGCCGAAGAACTCCTGCCGCACCTCGCCGTAGCCTTCGCGGTAGCGGATGTCCGTCACGAACACCGTGACCTTCACCACGTCACCGAGGCTGGCGCCGCCCGCCTCGAGAATGCGGCGCATGTTCTCGAGGACCCGGCGAGTCTGCGCGCCGATGTCGTTCGGCCCAACGAGCTTGCCGTCTTTGTCGAGGGCGAGCTGGCCGGCAACGTAGACGGTGTTGCCCACTCGCCACCCATGCGTGTAGCGAGGTCGAGGATCCGCCATGTCAGGGGGTTGGATGGCCGTGCGTGCCATTGCATGTCTCCTCAGGGGTCGAAGGGCTCACTGGATGACTGGTCCACCCGGAACAGCAGCGACAGCGTGAACTCGAGCAGCGCGAGGATCTTTCGAAGAACCCCGCCCTGTCAAGAGCCCCGTAGACGCGCTGCCCATCAGACCCGCGGCGCCGCGTCGGCTGGCTCCGGAGCACGCGTCGGCTTCGGTCCACATCATGCTCCGGCAGTGTAGAATGCCCCGGGCGGGTCGCCGAGAGCGCGAGCCCCGGAAAGGCGGGAATGGCCTCGATGAATGCTCCGTACGAGCGGCAGCGACTGGAAGACATCGACTTCATGACCTGTATGACCCTCACGCTGCTCGGCAACTACGCGCAGACCGGACACTTCGGCGGACCGCTGGCGTACACGCCGTTCAATGTGGCGGCGCACCTTGTGGGCCCCGAGCTCGGCGGCCTCCGCTACGACTACCGGCGACCCAAGCATCCGTACTGCGACAAGTTCATGCTGGCCGGCGGCCACTGCGCGCCGACGTGTTACGCGCTGTGGATGATCCAGGGCCAATCCATGTATCGCAAGCATCAGGCTACGGGCGACCCTCGTTACCGCGTCGCCCCCGACCTCGCCGTGCTGCCCGTCGACGCGCTCGGCTTTCGCCGCGGGGCCGGCGCCCTGAAGACTCTCCTCTCAGACCAGGGCCTTACCGATCATCCCCTCTTCGCCCAGGCCAAGGGGCGGGGCATCCGCGCCCTCCAGGGGCATATCGAGTCCACTGATGTCACCAACGACGTGAACGGCGGCCCGTCCGGTGTGGGCATCGCCACCGCGGCGGGCAAGGCCGCGTTCTGGGACGTTGTCGGCGCTCCAATGGGCACGCCAAAGGTCATCGCCTTCGAGGGCGAGTTCGCCATGACCGAGGGGCACGCCCAGGAACTCAAGACCCAGGCGATGGCTTTCCAGGTCGGCAAGCGGCTCCGGATCTTCCTCTCCGACAACAACGCTGGCATCGACGACTCGCTGATCGGCGGCGTGGTGGCGCAAAAGTTCACCGGCTACCGGCTGGTCGACCAGTGGACGTCCTACGGCTGGAACGTCTTCACCCTGCCCGACGGCAACGACTACGATCAGATCGTGAACGTCCTCAAGACCATGGAGACGTGGGATCCGGCGGATCGCCGGCCCATGATCGTGATCGGCAAGACCACGAAGGGCTACTGGCCCGGCGCCGTCAACGGCAAGATCCCCACCGGCGGCGACCAGGTCGTGGGCTATCCGAGCCATCCCTACGCGATGAAGATGAACTCGGAGTACTTCGTCTCCCTCGCCCAGACCTTCGAGAAACGCTACGGGGTGGAGTTCGCGGGCATCCGGAAGGGGCCGGTGACCGATCCCGCCGAGCGGTTGATCCAGTTCAAGACCAACATCGACGTGGTGATGTCCGTGCTCGAGCAGAACGGGCTCGGGGACTGGCTGGCTCAGCGTCTCGTCGAGATCGGCGATTCGCTCACGGACGACCTCCCCCTCCGGATCGACGTCAAGCACGATCCCTTCCTGGACGAGCGCCTTCGCGTCACCAATCTCCCCGAGGAGCCGCAGACCCTCACGGTGCGGAACCCGATCTCTGGCGCGGAGAAGCAGCTCAAGATCGCCCTCTTCCGGAAACCCGGCGAGGCGGCGGGCGCACGCCGCGGCATCTCGGAGATGGTGAAGTGGCTGAATCACGTGACCGGCAATCGCATGCTCACTCTCGCCGCCGATCTGTCCGAATCGATCAACCTCGAGCACGGCAGCATCTGGGGGCACTACGATCCGGAGACCAACCCGGCCGGCTCGCGTCTGAAGGCGGCGATCCAGGAAGCGGGCAACGTGTCGAGCGCCATCGGGCTGGTGGGCCAGAACGCCTCGCTGGATCCCGACAAGTTCGCGGGGGTGTGGGTGGTGAGCGGGACGTACGGGGCTTTTACGCCGCTCATGTACCTCCCCGCGCGTGTGTGGAGTCAGCAGAACCAGGACAGTAAGTTCCGCACCGGCGTGCTGCACATCCTGGCCGGGCACTCCGGCCCGGAGACGGCTGCGGATGCCCGCACGCACTTCGGCATCTTCGCGCCCCAGGTATGGAAGCTGTTCCCCCGCGACCAGACCATCAACCTGAGCTTCTGGGACTACAACGACGTCGCCCCCGGCTACTTCGCGGCCGCGGAGATCGCGGCACGCGAGAAGAAGGTGGGCATCATCGTGGTCGAAGTGGCGCGCCCCGACTTCCGTGTGGCCGACCGCAGCACGTTTGCCGACACGGATCTCCGCGCCGCCGCCAAGGGCCTGTACGTGATCCGCGACTTCGCCCCGGGCAAGCCGAAGCACGGCTACGTGGTCGCTCAGGGATCGAGCTCGACGTTCAACCTGGTGAGCGTGCTGCCGCGTCTCGAGCAGGCCGGCATCAACGTGAAGGTGATCGCCGCCATCAGCGAGGAGCTGTTCGACCGCCAACCCGAGGCCTACCGGAACGCGGTGCTCCCGCCGGAGGCTCGGCAGGACCTCATGTTCGTGAGCAGCGGCACGCGACGCATGTGGCCGCTCCGCAACGTGGGTTCGCTCACCGACGCCTATTCGCTCACCGCCGACTGGGACAACCAGTGGCTGACGGGAGGACTCGAGGCCGATGTCATCGCCGAGGCGCATCTGGACGCGAGCTCGATCTTCGCAGGGGTGCAGCGCTTCGCCCAGGATCGGTCGAAGCGTCTTGGCCAGCAGCGCGCCCTGCTGGACGCTCTCGGATAGCGGCCGCCCACCGCAGCGATCGCCCTCCCACGCGATCAGAGCGAGGCCGACATTACCTCGAGGCGCGCGGGAACGCTCTTGTGCCACGGCGTGCCGACCCACGGATCGCGATCCTCGCTTGCCGTGAATTCGTTCGGCCCCACCCCGGTGCGAATGCGCTGCGTTCCCTCCAGATGATCGAGGCCGAGACCATTCGGTAAGGCGAGGTGCCCAGCGGCCATCGCCTCATCGACGGCCACGGTGACGATGGCGCTCGCCCGTTTCGTCGTCAGTCGCGCCTGCCCTCCATCGACGAGGCCAATCCGCAGCGCGTCACTCGGGGAGACGCGCAGCGCAGCATCCGCGTCGATCTTGCGCCAACTAGGATCCCGGATGATCGTGTTCGCGGTGAACGACCGCCGCTCGCCGGCCGAGAGCATGAACGGCCATGCGGGATCATCGCCCGGCGGGACCTCCGTGCGGAGAGTGTCGAGCTCGCCGAGGAGCTCCGGAATGCTGAGTCTGACGCGGCCGTCCTCGGTCTGGATGCGGCGCAACGTTTCCTCGTAGTCGTCGACCGCGAAGACCACGCCGGACCGACTGCTGACGATGGCGTCGAAGAGATTCTCGCCTGCCTCGACTCCTTCCCCGAAACCAGCACGCCGCACGCTGTCGGGGCTCATGCTCGCGCAGCGATGGGCCACGGGCCACAAGGCCGCCGCGGCGGCGGTATCACTCGGAAGCGTCTCTCCGAGCGTGCGGTAGAGCACGACCGGCGATACGGACGCCAGCCGCGGATTCACTCTTGTCGCTTCAGCGAACGCCGCCGCGAATTCGCGGCGCCCCCGGCCCGCCGCGGCCCGCAGAGGCTCGAGCTCGGCCTCCTTGAACACGCCGGCCGCCTCCACGAGGCGCGCGTGGATCTCGGGCTCGGGCAAGGGTCCCTCCGGCGGGGTCAGGAGCGGTCGCCGGAGATGGAACACGTTGCGCGGAAACTCGAAGTTGAAGAACGTGGCCTCGCACTTCTCGAACTGTGTCGCCGCCGGCAGCACGTAGTCGGCCAGCCGAGCCGTCTCGGTCATGAACACGTCGATGGCCACGACTACATCCAGCGTGGCCATGGCTTCGCGCATCCGCTGACTGTCCGCCAGGGAGTGCGCGGGATTGCCGGACTCCACGATCAATGCCCGATACCGCTTCGGATGCTCGGTGAGGATCTCGTCAGGGATGACGTTGCACGGGATCAGGCCCGTCAGGATTCTTGCGCCTACCACGGGGCTCCGTGGTCCCGTGCGCGGATCGAGCTCGTTGCGACTCGCACGCACGATGGGCACGAAGGTCGCCGGTGCATACTGTCCGCCTGGTTGGCCGAGATTGCCGGTGAGGAGCCACAGGAGCTTCTCGAGATAGCTCACGAGCGTGGAATGCCGGTTCATCTGGACACCGAGGTCCTCGAAGACGGCTACGCTGGACGCGACGGCGATGCGCCGGGTCGCCGCGCGCACGAGCGATTCCTCGACGCCACTGATCCGACAATAGTCGGCGATCGGCACGGCGGCGAGTGCCGCCACGACGTCCTCCAGACCCGAGGCATGCACGCCGAGCCACGCAGTGTCCGTGAGGCGCTCCTCGACCAGGATGGCGCCCATGGCCGCCAGCAGCCACGCATCGCGTCCCGGCCTTACTCGAAGATGAAACTCCGCGAGCTCGGCCGTCTCCGTACGCCGTGGATCGATGACGATCAGGGACCGGGCCGGGTCCTTCGCGATGTTGCGCAGGGTGAGCCGGGCGTGGGGAAAGCTGTGCGACTGCCACGGATTCTTGCCGACGAACACGGCCACTTCACAGTGCTCGAAATCGCCTCGTACCGGCGTGCCGAGCATGAGGCCGTTGACCCACGCTTCCCCCGTCTTCTCTTGCGCGATGGCGCTCGACCGGAACTTCGCCCCGAAGGCGCGCAACGTCGCCGTGCCGTAGAACCCGCCGAGATCGTTCCCCTGCCCTCCGCCGCCGTAGTAGAGGATGGTCTCGCCGCCGTAGGCATCCCGCACGGCGGCCAGCCGCGCGGCGACTTCGGCGATCGCAGTGTCCCAATCGATCTCTTCGAACGAACCGTCCCCGCGGCGACGCCGGGGATGGAGCACGCGCTCCCCGCGTCCGTTTTGGTAGTGGTCCAGACGGAGCGCCTTCTGACAGGTGTAGCCCTTCGAGGCGGGATGGGTCTTGTCACCCCGGATCTGCTCGAAGTGGCGACCGTCCGCGCCACCGAGCTTGACGAGGATGCCGCAATTGCACTCGCAGAGGATGCACGCCGTCGGTTTCCAGTCGGCTCCGCGCAGGGTAGCTGTCTCGGCCGTCATCGGCTCCTCCCAGGGGTCATCGTATCTTTTGGATACCGGATAGTATACTTCGTATATCATGACGTCAATGGCCCCGAACATGCTGCCCCGATCGAAGCGAGGCTACCAGCACTTCTGTCCCGCGGCACGCGCGCTCGAGACGATCGGCGAACGATGGTCGCTGTTGATCGTCCGTGACCTGCTCGCCGGTCCCCGGCGGTTCGGCGAACTGCGCCGATCACTCGCGGCGATCACGCCGAAGGCGCTCAGCGCCCGCCTCCGTGCTCTCGAGACGGATGGAATCGTCACCCGGGAAGTCGCCGGCGAGCGGGAGGTCTGGTATCGCCTCACCCCCAAGGGTCAGGCGCTCGAGCCGGTCTTCGACGCGCTACTCGTCTGGGGGATGGATCACGCGCTGGGCCCCCCGCGCAGGGGGGAAGCCATTCATCCCGGGCGGGCCATGGATACGATCGTGCGATACCTCACGCACCGCCGACCGCAGGGAATGGGTCGCCCGACCTGGGTGTTCCGTTTTGGCGACGATCGCAGCTACACGATTCGCTTCGACGGCGCCCGCTGGTCGCGACAGCGCGGGGAGGCCGTGGCGGACGTCATTGTGCAGACGTCGCCGGACGAGTGGGTGAACTTTCTGAGCGCGGACCCCGAGGGCCGGCGTCGCTGGCTGCGGAAGCGGCGTGCCAAAGGAACGAGGCAGCGACTCGATCAACTCGCGGCCGCTTTCGGAACCGCACCCGGCGGGCCGGGCCACTCCCGTGAGAATCGGCGTTCCGGCTCCTGAGCCACGGCGAGGCGAGCCGGAGTCGCCGCGGCCGCGCGACCGCGAGCGTATACTCAGCGGGCGCTGATCATGAAGGCTTCCCCCTCCCGCCACCAACATCCGAACACCGCCGACAGTCGAGCGATTCTCGACGCCCTGCCGGCGATCGCCTGGAGCAAGCTACCGGATGGTTCGAGCGAGTTTGTGAACCGACGTTGGCAGGAATACGGGCATCCGGGAAGAGGAGGCGCGCGGGCCGCGGTGGCAAGCGGCCGGTTCACCCAGACGACCTTTCGAAGCTGACCGAGAAGTGGGCCGAGATGGTGGCGCCGGGCGAGGGCGGAGAGCTCGAAGGGCGTCTTCGTCATCGCGATGGAGTGTTTCGCTGGCTTCTCGCTCGCTTTGAACTCGTCCGAAATGAGTACGGACACCGCTTGGCCACCCCTCCATGAGCGGGCGCCGTCGCATCGCCCGCGATGTCGTGATGTAGGGATTCGCCGTCCTGGACATCCTGACGAAGCGACGGCTCGGCATGACCATCCGATTCCCTTGGCCGCGTGATGTATCCTCTGGAGCTATGCGCACCACGGGGAATCGCCCGATCGTCCCGGGCGCGACCGGGCAGGCCCTGAGTGCCGGCGAGACCCGAGAGTCATGATCGCTCCGAGCCCAGGGCGTCTCTCGAAACCCGCTGAACAGTTTGGATGCACGGCCATGCGAAAAAATGACCGCGATGACATGAGCCTTCGGCATCGCAGAAGGCGCCGTCGCTTCGAGATTGTCCTGCTCGTTCCAGCGCTCTTGGCCTTCGGGGGGTGCATGGTCGGGCCAGATTTCCAGCGGCCACAGACCGCGGTGTCGTCGAGCTGGCTGGAGACCAGAGATCCGCGGCTGAGCACGGGGTCGGCCACCTACCGCGACTGGTGGACGGTCTTCAACGATCCGGCTCTGGACCGCCTCGTCGAGCAAGCCTACCGTGAGAACCTCCCGCTGCGAACCGCGGGCGTGCGGGTCCTGCAGGCCCGCGCTCAGCTGGGCATCGCCATCGGTGATTTCTTCCCGCAGACGCAGCAGGGTATCGGGTCCGTGCAGTATGTCCGCACCAGCGATCGAGGCGCAATAGCCGCCGGCTTTGGTGGCATCGACTACTGGCAATCCCAGGTCGGTCTCCAGGCCAGCTGGGAGCTCGATTTCTGGGGGAAGTTCCGGCGGACGATCCAATCGGCCGACGCCAGCTTGCTTTCGAGCCTGGCGGACTACGACAACACGCTGGTCACGCTGACGGCGGATGTGGCCAACTCCTACATCACGATCCGGACCGCTGAAGAACGCATCCGCATCGCCCGCGAGAATGTGGGAACCCAGGAAGAGAGCCTGAAAATCGCCGAAGCCAAATTCAAGTACGGCACGGTGACATTGTTGGATGTCGAGCAGGCGCGGACGTCGCTTCTGAACACCCAGGCCACCATTCCGCCTTTGGAGGTACAACTCCGACAGGCGCGAGATGCTCTGAGTGTTCTGCTCGGCATGCCGCCGAGCGATCTCAGCGGCCTGCTGGGAACCTCTTCAACAATACCCGTGTCACCACCTCAGGTTGTCGTGGGCATTCCGACCGACCTGCTGCGCCGCAGACCGGACATCCGGAGCGCCGAGCTTCAGGCGGCCGCTCAATCCGCCCAGATCGGAGTGGCCAAGGCGGAGCTTTTCCCGGCCTTTTCCCTCACCGGTAGTTTTCTTTTCCTCTCGACGAACCTGAACACCTTCAGCCTCAGCGATATGTTCAGATGGGGAAGCCGCTCGGTCCAGGCCGGCCCCACCGTCCAGTGGAACATCTTCAACTATGGGCAGATCACAAATAACGTCCGCGTGCAGGACGCCAAGCTCCAGGCGCTCCTGCTCACCTACCAGAACGCCGTCCTGTCGGCCCAGCAGGATGTGGAGGACAATCTGACGGCCTTCCTGCGCAATCAGGATCGGGCGCAGCTCTTGGCCCGGAGCGTGACGTCCGCCCAAACCGCCGTCTCCCTCGCCATTCGCCAATATCGGGAAGGCATCACCGACTTCACGACCGTCCTGACCGCGCAACAGTCTCTGCTGAATCAACAGGACAGCCTCGCCAGTACTCTAGGTTCCATTTCCGCGAGCCTCGTCGGCGTATACCGCGCGCTGGGCGGCGGCTGGGAGATCCGTGAGGGCCAGGAGCTCGTACCGCCTGCCATCAAGGCCGAAATGGAAAAGCGCACGAATTGGGGCCATTTG
>Ga0306921_10000743_pt1 | contig 30000 bp, 22 predicted proteins | sample sta12Cox44000080_FD_203760 | JGI IMG/M metagenome (GOLD analysis project Ga0306921, IMG submission 203760) | Lab enrichment of tropical soil microbial communities from Luquillo Experimental Forest, Puerto Rico - statoxic.12C.oxic.44.000.080 (v2)... | ecosystem: Environmental > Terrestrial >... | reverse complement strand
AGTCGGTGGGCCTCGTTCATGGAATCAAACCAGCTGCTGATATTGTCCGGGAGGTGGTTCAGGACGCCGCAACGATCCTGCGGAATGCAGCCCAATTGAGTCACTGATCCGCGTGATCGATCGTGTCCGAATGGTCGGTTATAACCGGCCATCCACCCAGAACCTTCAGTTTCGCTGGCTGGAGTAATTGCGAGTGGGAGGTCAATCGCTATTTCTTCCCGATTTCGTGGATAATCTGCTCATGGCTCAGCTGGAGAACTTTCGACTGAAGGTTTTTCGCACTGTTGGCGAACACCTCAGCTTTCGAAAAGCCGCCGAGTTGCTATTCCTCACCCAGCCGGCCGTCACTCTTCAGATAAAAGCACTCGAAGAAGATCTCGGCATGCGCCCATTGGACCGCTCCGGCGGCCACGTGACTCTCACCAAACAAGGCGCGATTCTTCTGCGCTATGCGCGCAAAATTGCAGCGATCGTCTCCGAAGCGGAACAAAAACTCTTGGCCCGAGAAGGCCAGCTCTCCGGAATCCTTGCTCTCGGAGTATCGACCACTATCGCGCAGTACGTCCTTCCGAGGCTGCTTGCCGTTTTTCTCGACGAACACTCACGACTTCAGCTCTCGCTCCACAGCGGCAACACCGACGCGATCGTGCAGCTTCTGCTCGATAACAAAGTTTCGATCGGTCTCATCGAAGGGCCTGCCAGGCAGCGGGAAGTGCGCACCGAACCCTTCCTCGAAGACAAGCTGGTCTTGATCGCCCGGCCGGAGTTGGAATTCGGCCATTTGTCCCGCGATCAATTATTGGCGTCCACGCTTCTGCTGCGCGAATACGGCTCCGGCTCCCGCCATGTCGTCGAGACAGCTCTAGAGGAAGCTGGGTTCAAGCTCAAGTCTTTCAAAAACATGATTGAGCTCGATTCCACAGAGGCCATCAAATCAGGAGTCGAGGCCGGGCTTGGGGTGGGTTTCGTTTCGTGGTGGTCAATCTATAAAGAAATAGAATTGCGTACCCTAAAGGTAGTCGAAGTCGAAGGCCTTCGCGTCACCCGTCACTATTTGGTCGTTTCACTCGTCGGGCCGGAGCCTACCGGCGCTGCCGGCGCGTTTCGTTCCTTTGTGCTGGATCGTGCAAAGCATCTTTCCAAATCTCACGAAAATACTCACCATTTAAAGGCTTCATCCCGATAAGCGCAACTAATCGCCAATTAGACTTACTGCTTGGATAAAGTACCTTCCGGAGTATCAGACTGCGTACATGAGCGAGATGCTCAGGAGTCGGAGTAGGGATCATGATTGCTCACAACCCCCTCCACGGATCCGGACAGGCGGATTTCCCGCATCCGGCTCTTGCCTTAGGTGATGACGCCCATGCGGCGCAGGGGATAGGGATGACAGACGGTAGGCAGAGGCAGCCAGCGGGTGATGAGGCGCCGCATGCGAGCCCAAAGGACGCGTCCGTTCTGGCTACGCCGCGACAGCGAACGATGCCAGAGCCGTCCCACTTGGAATCGAAAAAGAGCCAGCGCCGGGTTGTTCATGGGCACTCCGTAATACCGGAGGTGCCCACGCACCACCGCTTGCAACCACTTGCCCTGTTCGGGGATAGGTTCGTGCATGCGCCGCTGAAGTTCGGCTTTCACCGCGTTCAGCTTCGCCTGCAACCTTTTGCGGATCGTTTGCCGCAGCACCGTGTACATTCCGTTGCTCCTCTTCTTCACGCAGATATGCGTAAAGCCGAGAAAGTTGAATGTCTCGGGCTTCCCTTCTCCACGCCTTTGCCGGTTTTGGATCGCAAACCGACCAAATTCCAGCAGCCGCGTTTTCTCGGGATGCAGTTCCAGGTTGAACTTCCTCATTCTCTCGGTGAGTTCCGCCCGGAACTGTTCGGCATCCGCTTTGCTCTGGAATCCAACCACGATATCGTCTGCGAATCGCACGACGATGACATCACCGTGCGCTCGCTTTCGACGCCACGCTTGGATCCACAGGTCGAACACGTAATGAAGATAGACGTTCGCCAAAAGCGGCGAAGCACTTCCGCCCTGAGGCGTTCCTTCCTCCACCCGTATTCGTTTCCCATCCTCCAGCACGCCGGCCTTCAGCCATTTCTGGATCAGCCGCACGACGCGCCGATCGGCCACCCGATGCTCGACGAACTTGACCAGCCATTCGTGGGAAAGCCCATCGAAAAAACTTTTAATGTCAAGATCGAGCACCCAGTTCACTTTTCTCGTCAGCAGTCCCGTGTAGAGCGCATCCAGCGCTTGATGCTGGCTTCGCCCGGGTCGGAACCCGTACGAAAAGCCGAGAAAATCCGTTTCATAAATGGCGTTCAACACCTCGACCGCCGCTCGCTGGACGATCTTATCTTCCAGCGCCGGTACTCCGAGCGGCCTTTGCCGCCCATCGATCTTGGCGATATACACCCTACGGACGGGTTTCGCTCGGTACGCCCCTCGCTTCAACCTTTCGGAAAGGTCCTGGAGATTCCTCTCCAGTTCTTCCCCGTAGTGCCGCCACGTCTCCCCGTCCACGCCCGGCGCGGCTTCCTTCTTCAAACGGAAGTAAGCCATGCGCAGCGTTTCCAGGTTGTAGATGTGGTGCAGGAGCGCTGTGAACCGCAACTTCCTATCTTTCTTTGCTGCTTGACGTACCCGCTCGAGCGCATTGGGCGCGTCGTTCCGGCTCGGTGTCCGGGACGCGTTTTGCTGGAGCAGGTTCCCTTTGGCCAGACCCCTTCCCTCCATCCCCTCCGCCGCCGGTTGTCCGGCGTTGTTCGGGGACTTCCCAGGTACAGTGGATCTGTCCGACTTCCCAGGTCCGTTCGTCATCGGCGTGCGTCCTTAGACTTCCCGATGCGTCCCAAGGCTACTGCGGCCCTGGGCGGACTTGGGATCTCCCGGTTCCCGTGCGAGGTGTTTCCGTACGTGCTCGGGGTCTCTGACCGCGCGGGACTCTGGTACACCTCGCGATATCGGTGCACCCGATGGTACCTTCCGCATACTCCTACAGCGTCGGCGTCCCGGAGTGAGTTGCTTTCGCGGCTGAATACCCGGCCCGCACGGTCCCCTGTCAACGCTTCGACGCCGCCCTCGCGAGCGGCTCCGCATGACTCGGGGCCGATGTGGGTCGCTACTCCACTTTCGTGTGACTTTTTCATTCACTACAACCTCGCCGGTTTAACCGGCGCACAGGAGTCCGACAATGACTACTCGTCGAGTGGAAACCGTCATCGTGGGTAGTGGGCAGGCAGGCCTAGCCCTGAGCTACTACCTCAAACAGGAAGGTTGCGAACACGTCGTCCTCGAGCGGGCCTCAGCCGTCGCAAATGCGTGGCGCAATCAGCGCTGGGATTCGTTCACACTGGTTACACCCAACTTTCAGGTCAGAATGCCAGGCGCTGAATACCAAGGAAACGATCCTTACGGATTCATGCCCTTGGCTGGGGTTGTAAAGTACTTCGACGACTATGTGCAGCACTTTGATCTGCCGGTTCACTGTAGCGTCGAAGTCCACAGGGTCGAGAAGACTCGAGAGGGATACCTCGTTCGCACCACTGAAGGCACTTATGAAGCCGAAAATGTTGTGATTGCAACCGGCCTTTACCAAGCGCCAAAAATCCCAAATCTCAGCGAACATCTCCCGGAAGAAATTCTGCAGCTTCATTCCATGGACTACAAAAACCCCTCTTCGCTTCCCGCCGGAGTCGTTCTTGTGGTTGGCACCGGACAGTCCGGCGCCCAGATTGCCGAAGAGCTTTATCAAAGTGGAAGAAAAGTCTAACTCTCCGTCGGCAGTGCCGGACGTGTCCCGCGACGCTTTCGCGGCAAGGACATCAACGATTGGTTTACCCGCATAGGTCTCTTCGATACTAAGGTCGAAGAATTGAAATCGCCTCGGGACAGGTTTGCTTACCATCCGCAAATCTCTGGCAAGAACGGCGGTCACAGCCTGAATCTCCACCAGTTCGCTCGCGATGGAGTGGTTTTGCTCGGTCGCGTCCGTGATGCCCGCGAGGGAAAACTGATTCTCGCGCCCGACTTGCACGAAACCCTCGAAAAGGTGGATCAGTTCGAAATCAACGCCCTGCAAAAAATCAACGACTACATCGATCGCGCAGCTCTGAAGGCCCCCATGGAAAGCATTCCCGAGCTCTACGACGGCTACTCACAGGAACTACTCACCGAGCTGGACCTGAAAGCATGTGGAATTTCAACCGTGATCTGGGCCACCGGATACACATACGATTACAGCTTGGTGAAGCTGCCTGTCGTCGACGCCGACGGCTATCCAATTCAGAAGCGAGGAGTAACCCCCTTTGACGGCTTGTACTTCCTCGGAATGCCGTGGCTCCACAACCGCAAGTCCGGAATCCTGTTCGGCGTTGGAGGCGACGCAGCTCACCTCGCCGAAAACATCGCCGCGCGAAGCGCCTCACGCGTTCCCGTCGAGGTGTCGTCGTGAGCGGGTCAGCAGGTAGCTCCCAAAGAGATTCGTAAATTCAAAAGGAAAAAGGAGAACGAGTATGAGCATCACAAATAGGTTTGAAATAAACCGCGTGCCGCGCATCAATGAGACGGCGCCGGATTTCACGGCGGAGACGACGCAGGGCACGATTCATTTTCACGATTGGATCGGCGACGGCTGGGCAATTCTGTTTTCCCATCCGAAAGATTTTACGCCGGTCTGCACGACCGAGCTGGGGCGCATGGCTGGACTTCAGCCCGAGTTCGCGAAGCGCAACTGCAAGATTATCGGCCTGAGCGTCGATCCTGTTTCCAGTCATCGCGAATGGGAAGCCGATATTGAGGAAACGCAAGGCTATAAAGTGAACTACCCTATGATCGAGGACCCGCGCCTCGAGATAGCCAAGCTCTACGGCATGCTGGCGGCTGACGCTGGCGACAACTCCGAGGGACGCACCGCGAACGACAACGCCACCGTGCGCACTGTGTTCGTGATCGGCCCCGACAAAAGGGTCAAGCTGGAGTTGAGCTATCCGATGAGCACCGGCCGCAATTTCGACGAGATTCTTCGCGTACTTGACTCGATCCAACTCACCGCCAGGCACCAAGTCTCGACACCGGCGAACTGGAAACCGGGCGAAGACGTGATTATCGGCGGCTCCGTCTCCAACGAAGAAGCGCACAGGAAGTATCCCGCTGGCTGGAAGGCGCCAAAGCCGTATCTGCGGATCGTGCCGCAACCAAAATAACACTCAACCAACAAAATACATGAGGTCTCGCTGTGCACGTTAAACGCAGTCAGAACCATACTCGACCTGAGGGTGACAAGGTTTTCTTCCGAATATGTATCCCAGTGCGAATGGCACAAGAGTTGCTGCAAATACCTTGTGCCCCCCCTCCGAACCCAGCGTAGCGTCGCAAGCAAAGGGTTTAGGCGCCGTCGCGGTGTCAGCCGTTATGCGGGACGCCGGCCTGACTCACAAAGTTTTTTACAAACACTTCGCGAACAAGGACGAGTTGCTCGTTGAGTCCTTGAAAGAGGGTTTCCAAGAAATCATTGATATCCTGGTGCGTGCCGCTGAGCAGTCGCCCCCGGGTGACGCATGGAAGGCAATTGTTAACACCTACCTGCGTCCGGAAATGTGCGAATATCCCGAGCACGGCTGCCCTCTGGCGACGCTTGCGCCTGAATTGGCGCGGGTAGATAGGCGTATGAAGCCTCAGATCGTGGCGGAGCTAGTGAACTACAAGAGCCGTATGGCGCCGTTCATGCCTGGCCGACGAACTACGGACAAAGAAACGGGCTCTCTTTGCGATCTTTACAACAATGATAGGGGCAATTGAAATTGCTCGTCTGCTGCCAGATCCCGCGATACGAGAGAAAGTGCTGGGGAGGGAGGGCGAGAGATTTTCTCTTACGCAGCTTCTGATGTCCATCTCTCTTCGGCCTGAGTGACGGGCAATCTTGAAGTTATCGATTCTCAGTTTCTTGTTTGCCGACCATCCTCCCAGAATCGCAAGTTTCATGCATGGGACGCGCCGTGTCACCAGTGACAAAGTCTCAGTGAAGAAGGCCAAATAGGTCGATGCTTTTCAAGCAGGGGGATGCGTGGCGGGATAAACACTTTGGGTTATCAAGCCCTAGGCACGAACCTCAAGAAAAGGGATGTGTATATAGTTGTAGTATCAGCCCCCGGAGAACCTCAAGATAAGACAGCTCACCTAGAGGAAAGAGTTGGCTCGATTCAGCGGAGATTGCTTAGCTGGACCACGTCGCTGCTGACTTCCCCGCGAGACAGCAGGAGGCGCCTGCGGTCAAGGGACCAGTGCATGTCAAAGATTTGCCCGGAACTGAATGTAGTCAGCTGTTGGGGCTTGCCCCCACCGAGCCCCTGTTCCCAGATGTTGGAAGCACCGTTTTCTGTAAGGATGTATTGCAGACCTTTGCCATCCGGAGACCAAAGCAGCGAGCCGTAGGCATACGCCCCTCCGGGTGCAGTTAGCACCTTGTCGGGAGGACCCCCCTCAGACGGGATGATGGCTAGTTTAAGTATTGGGGCCGGAGTGTACTCCTCGTAGGGATACGCGAGACGTTCCCCATTTGGAGAAATACTCATGCGGCCAACCATGAAGACTCCCAAAACCTCTGCAATCTTCACGGGCTTTCCGCCCTCGATCGGAACTCGCAAAATGGTGTGGGGCGCGCGCAAATCCAGGTAGAAAACGTTCTTACCATCCGGCGAGCACACTAGGCTCCAACTCGCGAGATCGCCGCTAACCAGCCGGGTAGGGTTCGTTCCGTCGCTATCCACTCGTAGCACGTCGGTGGTCACTGGTCGAGATGCAGTGAACACGACATACTGGCCACATGGCGTTGGCTGGTCTGCGTTCGCGACATCCGTGAAAGGGACGCGCTGACTGCCGTCGCTTCGCATACTCCAGAGAGCGCCGTCTTGGCCTGCTGCTAGTAGGTGGCCATCAGGAGAATCGTTGATCGTGAATAAAGGCAAGGCGATCGAGGTGATCTGCCTAGCTTCATCCAGATGCCCTGCTGGAGCCTCCCAAACATTGGCAACGATCTGATTGGCCACCGCCGCCATAGTCTTTGCGTCGTGCGTCAGGTCCGCTCTTGTGCGAAAGTCAGTCAAATCGTTGGTCACGCGCCGTACATTTGCATTCGGATAGGAAATCGTCCACAACTGCCCACGACCATTCTGGTCTTCCATGACCAGCAATAGAACGTCTCCTTGTGGAAGCCACAGGGGCCGACCAATCGCTCTGGGGCTGGAGTACAGCTCGCGCACGTTGCCATCTGAGACCGTGATGATACTCAGTGTGAAGAACGATTTCCCATAGAGGATTGAGGAAACGGCGATAAGCCGCCCGTCCGGAGACCACGCCGCGCCCGGTTCAAAACCTGGATGCCTATTTTCGAGCGTTGCCAGCAGGTGATTCCCGCTTCCATCAACGTTCGCGATTCGTATCTCGATATTATTCGGGATGGGGAGACCGCGGGTGTAAACAAACTTGCGGCCATCTGGAGAGAAGCTGACCGGGGAATCGATGTCCTTCACCAACAGCCGGGAAGGCCCCCCTAGTACCGGCGTTACATAGAGGTACTTGAATCCTGGATCGTTCTTATCAGCTTTGACGTAGTAGATATAGCTACCGTCCGGCGAAAACGATAAGCCGTCGAACGCAATCGCGTCAGCGGGGAGAATCCGAATATCGCTATGGGTCGCGACGTGATGCAACCACAATCCCGATCCAGTGCGTTCGCGCAGGGAGTAGCATACATACCTGCCGTCAGGAGAAATTGCTACGAGTCCCACCTTGCCGCTGTCGGTTACCTTTGTGACCTGGATTTTTTCGATGTCAGGAGTCCGATTGCGGGTTCGCCAAGTGTGCACGGTATAGACCGCCGCCATAGTGATCGCCAGAGTGACTGCCATGAGCACAGCAGCCTTCCAACGGCTCTGCGTGTTTGCCGCTGCCACGGAGCTGGATGCCGCGTATTGCTGGTCAGCGGCAGGAGCGCCGGAGGCTGCGGATCCTCTGCTTCTATCGTCAGAGTCCTTCAAATCTGTGAATGTTTTCGGTGAGTTGGCTGGTCCGTCCTCAATAGTTTGAGCGACAAACCGGTATCCGCGCTTGGGAACGGTTTCGATGAATCGCGGCTGTTCCGCGGAATCGTCCAGCACATCGCGGAGCCGATTCACGGCTTTGTTTAGGCCGAGATTAAAATCAACGAAAGTCCCTGCTGGCCAGAGGCGTTTTGCAAGTTCGTCGCGCGTAACCATCTCACCGGGGCGCTCCAGCAACGCCGCTAGGATCTGGAAGGGCTTTTCCGGAAGGATGACGTGATGGCCATTGGTTCGAAGCTCCCCCGCGCGGAGGTCAAACTCGAATTCCGCAAAGCGGACAATGCGCTTGGATTCGGCTGGAGTCTCCATCGGGGAAGCCTGCCAAGATGGATCGCCCACAGAGTTTAGCACGGTATTCAGGCGGATACGGACGTTAAGGATACACGTAAGCAATTGAGGCCCAAGCATTTCTTAGTGGAACAAAAAGGTCACGCAAACGTCACGCGCCCGCCATTGACCCGAGCCTCAGACATCCCCAGACTCATGACCAATTCGGTCCAAAGGAGGAGGCCATGAATTCTAGAATTAGCGGTTTGCTTGCGGTGCTCGCTATTGCTGCGGTCATGGCGGTCCCCCGGACATCCGCGCAGGTAGCCAAACGCGAGCATCCGCGGTATGTGGTGAGGGACTTGGGGACATTCGGCGGCCCCCAGAGCCGGTTTTTCTCTGAACCTGTAGTCGAAAGCGTGAACAATCGAGGAACGGTCGTAGGCGGAGCGGATACTCCCGTTCCCGATCCCACCTGCTTTGTTGACTGCAACATACTCCACGCTTTCGAATGGAAGAGAGGAGTTCTGACTGACCTGGGTACTCTTCCCGGTGGCGCCAACAGCTTTGCCCTTTGGATCAATGAGCGAGGGCTCATACTTGGGCTCTCAGAAACTGGTGTGATTGACCCGCCCACCGGCGTCCCGGAACAGGTCGCTGTTCTTTGGAAGGACGGGGAAATCAAGAATCTCGGAACGCTTGAAGGAGGAAGTTTTAGCTTTCCGAACGCGATGAATAACCGCGGCCAAGTGGTGGGCGTGGCTCAAAATACCATCCCCGATCCTTTCTCCCTGTTGGGCCTCCGCACGCAGTCACGAGCTTTTCTGTGGCAGGAGGGAGTGATGCTCGATTTGGGGGACTTAGGAGGTCCCGACAGCTGGGCGGCCTCGATAAACGCGCACGGAGCCGTCGCTGGGTGGTCCTTCACCGACTCAAGCCCGAACCCCGCCACTGGGGTTCCGACGACGCATCCGTTCTTGTGGCAGGACGGCACGATGCACGATCTTGGGACCTTAGCAGGAGGCACTTACGCGGTCGTCGGGTCGCTGCAGTCACCCGGTGCCGGAGCGAGTCTGAATAACCGAGGTCAGGTCATCGGCACGTCAAACCTCGCTGGTGACTTGATACACCATCCCTTCCTCTGGGACGACGGTGCACTCACGGACTTGGGCACCCTCGGCGGAAACAACGGCGAGGCTTGGTGGATCAACAATGAGGGAGAGATTGTCGGCCGTGCCGACCTCCCGGGTTCGCAAGTCCATCACGCCTTTCTCTGGAAGGACGGCAAGATGATTGACCTTGGCGCTGCGCCCGGCCAGCCGTGCAGCACTGCCATTGATATTAACTCGCGGGGTCAAATCATCATCGATACTGGCATTTGCGGCGTGGGCGGTGGTCCCGGCATGCTCTGGGAGAATGGGAAATTATACGATCTGAATACTCTCATCTCTTCCAACCCCGGCTTGGCGGTGGGCGACGTGAGTTTCATCAACGATCGCGGAGAGATTGCCGCCACGGGAGTTCTCGCAAACGGCGACCAGCATGCCATCTTGCTGGTTCCGTGTGACGAGGAGCATTCCGAGCTAAAGGGTTGTGACGATGACCCTAGAGAAGCGGTAACCGAAACTCCAGCTCGTCCGGCGCAAACAGCGCAGGCCTCCGCAGCGGCAGCTACGAATGCGAATTTGTCCCGAGCCGAAATGATGATTCGATTCCGTTCCATGATGGTGCGTCGCTACCGTAAGTTAGCGCGCTTGCCACAGCAATAGCCCATCGGCATATTCGGGAGAGCAGCACGCGCGTAGGTTGCTAAATGGTGATAAGTCGCCGAAAGTCGCGAAGTTTAGAGCCTTCCAAGTCGTGGGGTTCAGTTGTGCGCATTACGGCTTACTCAACAATTGCAGTTCTTCCTCGCTGTGTGGGAAATTGTTCCGATGCCGCTTCCAGGCGATTCCGGGCGGATGACGGGCAAACCTGAAGTAATCAGGATTAGGTAAGAGTAGCCGACGATCCAATCGGAACCGGCGCTCCTAGACCGATCTTTTGGCGCGGTGTCCCGCCGGCATTCGCCATGGCTAAAGCACGTCGATGACGATTAGGGTGATGTCGTCCTGCTGGGCCACCGATGCCGATTGCCAAACGCGGATCTCGGAAAGCAGTTGTTCCGATAACTCAGAAGGCAGACGGGACTGATTGTCGCGAACCACTCGCTCAAGCCTCCGGTCGCCAAAGGAATCGCCGCTGGCATTTTGGGGTTCAGTCACGCCGTCTGTGTAAAGCAAAAACCGGTCGCCGGAGTGGATTGACAGGTCACAAACGGGGTAGTCGGCCTCCGGATTGACTCCGAACAGCAAACCATTGCTTTCGATACGTTCCAGCTTGCCTTCTCGCCAGCGCAAAAGCGGCGGGTGCCCTGCCGCTGAATAAAGTGCCTTGCGATTCTCGATATCAAGCCACAGATAAGCCGCGGACACTACTGTAGAGAAGGCGATAGCCGCGTATGGAAGTGAACTGTGCAGGCCAGCCCTCAAAGTGCTCGACAAGGCCGCGCAAAGAGATTTTCGTATCGTCGAAGGCCGATGACAGACTTTGCCGCTAATCGCCTGAATCAGGACTTGGCTCGTCAACTGTTGCTAGGAATCCAAACTGTCAGCGATCAATTTCCTAATATCCGGGTCGGGCTCGTGCGCTAGACAGTTCTGCAAAACATTGTGAGCGCCGTCGAACGAATACTACAACGAGGACGCTCCATTTATCGCCTAAGACGATTGGGTACTTCGAGCAGTGCAGTACATTCGCTGCGAACATGCTTGCGACCGGGTGACATGAATGTACCTTCTTGTACAATTCAATGATTACGGCCCGCCATCACACCGCCGTCCACATCCCAAATCACGCCGGTAACCCAGCCCGCTTCGTCGCTCAGTAGGAAATCGATGACCGCTCCCACATCTGCTGGCATACCCACACGGCCGATGGGATGAAAAGCATTGAACCCAGCGAGTGTCTTGCCGATGTCCTCAGGCTTTATGAACGCACCGTAGATGGGCGTCTCCACCACTGCCGGCGAAACGGCGTTTACGCGAATACCGTGTTCCGAAAGTTCCATGGCCAAATGCTGTGTCAATGAATGTAATCCTGCCTTCGCCATGGAATAGGCCGAAGAGGGCGTCGCCTTGATGGATTGCTTCGCCCACATCGAGCCAATATTGACGATACTGCCTTTGACCTTCTCGTTCACCATCCGTTGCGCCACTGCCTGAGTGAGAAAGAAGAGTGACTCGTTTATGTCATGGTATTGGTGGAAGTTTTCGCGAGTATGCTTGAGGAACGGCGTTGGAGAAAAATAGCCTGCTGAATTGACCAAATAATTAAATATCGTGTCGGAGGCAAGCTTTTGGGCAAAGTCATCCACTTGGGCGCGATCGTAAAGATCAAGGACTTTCGTAATGACCTTCGGTGAACCCGCTTGCTTGATGGCTGCTGCTGCCGCGTCAAGCTTAACGGTGTCGCGGCCAGCAATAGTCACGGTCGCGCCGCGCAAACCGAGGCGCTTGGCAGCGTCCAACCCGATTCCCGTTGAGCCACCGATGATGAGTGCATTTTTCATGGTTTGCAAATTCATTGTTGCATCTCTTTTCTGTGATCTATTTTCGCTCGACGGATCGCGCCGTCGAAGTGCGTTATGATCACCTTAAGCGATACTCGTATTGTGAAAAAGTGGGCACAATGAGGTGGGGTAGGCACAAACTGGTAAGTCTTTATGAAAACAGGTAAGAAAAAACTTTCGCGCCGTCTGCCACCACGCCAAGTCGGACGTATGGTTGAGACCGTCGTTGGCTGCAAATGGTCGCTTACGGTCGTGGATTTGATACAACGAGGTATTCGGCGCCCCGGCGCAATGGAGCGGACGGTCGAAGGCTTAACGGCCAAGGTGCTGAATGACTGCTTGCGGTTGCTGGTGTCCTACGCTGTGCTGGAAAAACGCAGTTACCCTGAAGTGCCGCCTCGCGTAGAGTATTATTTCACGCCATTTGGCCGTAAGTTCGCGGAGACCTTCAAGTTTCTCGATGCTTTAGAGAAGCGACTCAATCGCGTACACCGAAAGCCCTCCCAAAAACCTGAAAGCTGCTTGATCTAGATTTCATATTTTCAACTTCCATTTTTTCCTTTTCACCGGTAGGGGGCGTTTTCGTCTCCGGAAGCGGTATTGCCCAGGTGAAGTCAAAAGAATTTCGTCTTGAATTCCTCGTGCCGATGGTGACCCTCCTCCATTTGGTGTTGAAATGCGGATTGGTTCCGCAAATTGTCAAGCAGAGGATCACGCAAGAAGTACGGATAGCAGAAGAAACCACCGTCGATGGAGCGTTGCAACATCCGAAGGGCTGACGCCTTGTCGCCGAGCACCGCATAGGCCTGCGCCACCTTGTAAATGAGTTCCGCGTCCGCTACGCCGCGTTCCTGAATTGTTGCTTCGGTTTTGTGCAGGAACTCGATGCCCTGGGCGTTCTGGTGAGTAATCGAATAGCGCAAGGCCTTCCCGACCTGCGCAGGAAGCAATGTAGGGTCGAGCTTGTATGCGCTGTCAAAATCTTCGGCGGCCTGCTGCAGTTTTTTCTCGTGGTACTCTGCGAACGCGCGATAAAAGAGGATATAAACAGAATTGTTGGCCGGAAGACTCTGGAGAAAGCGATCGTACTGCCCCATGTAAAGGTAGCTGTTCAATGCGGAACTGTTGATCTTCACTTCGGGATCGAACCCGCGGGCCTGCTCCGCTTCGGCAATCGATTCCGGTAGCATGCCGCCAAAACGGTATGCGTAACCGAGTTCCCAGTGCGCTTCCGCGCTGTTGGGATGAGCCTGTAATGCCGCGCGCAACAGCGGAACCGCCTGCTCCACCCTTCCCGTGTTAGTTAGCAGGTTGCCCATATAAATTCTGGGCTCAACCAGAGAAGGATTTAATAGCAGGGCTCGCTCGTAAGCCTCCTGCGCTTTCTGATAGAGGACGGCCCCGCCGGAATGCAGCGAGGCTGTGGTCGTGTAGGCCCTGCCGAGTTCGGTCCACGTAGGCGCGTAATCCGTCTGGATTTCGATCGATTTCTGCAGCACTTTCATCGCCGTTACAAAATCGTTCAGCGAGTAAAGGTCTACTCCACGCAAGTAATACTCGTAAGCAAGTGCATTGACCGGCTTGCCAGACTTCAGGTGCTCGGCTTCGGCAGGAGAAAGTTTCAGCTCGAGTCCCTTGATAATCTGCTGAGATACCCGGTCCTGTAAGGTGAGCAACTTGTCATACTTGACATCGATTGCATCTTGCCAAAGAATCCTGTCGGCGCGCGCGTCGATCAGTTGCGTGGTGATCCTGAAGTCGTCGCCGTCTCTGACAAAGCTTCCGGTGAGCAGTGTATCCACGTGCAGTTCGCGCCCCACGGTTTGCGGATCGATCGTTTTGTTCCGATATTTATCCACGGCCGAGGATGGACGCAGCGTAAGCGTATTCACGTAACCCAGCTTGGTGATGACCGCATCCGCCAGTGAGAAACCGAGAAAGTCTGTTGCCGGGTCTGGTTTGAGATTCTGAAACGGAAGAACCGCAAGACTTAGCGGGTGACTGGCGTCGTGGCTCGCTGCTGCCCTTCTCCGCAGCACAAAACCGAGTCCGAGAGCTAGCGACAAGACGCACGCCATTCCCCACTTGATTATAGATAAGACCCGACCGCGGGACTTGAACCTCCCCGAGGTCGGCAGAACTACCGTCGTTTCCGTTCTGCTGGAAGAGTGATCCCCTGTCTCTATCGCTTCGGTCTGCGCCACGCTTTTTTGCAGGTGAGCCCGGAACTCTACCTCTTTCTTGAGCTCCAGCAAATCCCGGGTAAACTCTGACGCTTCTTGGTACCGCGGCTCGCGGTCTTTGCAGAGAGCCTTCTTTACAATTGCCCGAAGCGGACCAGGCACTCCCGGATTGAGCGCGGTAATAGAAGGCGGATCGGCGTTGAGAATTTCGCCGATCAGATCGCCCACCGTTTTCGCTGCAAACGGCGCTCGCCCCGAAAGCATTTCGTAGAGCACAGCGCCCAGAGAGAAGAGGTCGCTGCGGCCGTCGACCGGCATTCCGCGAGCTTGCTCCGGTGACATGTACTTCACGGTTCCGAGAACCGCGCCTGCCAGCGTATTTGTGGGACTGCTCGATGTCTCGGCAGGCTCTTCCGTCAGCTTCGCGATGCCGAAGTCCAGCAACTTCACCAGGCGGTCCGGGCGAACGATCAGGTTTTCCGGTTTGATGTCTCGGTGCACGATACCGTGTGCATGCGCTGCCTCCAGCGCCCTCGCCGTCTGCAAGGCGATGTCGATGGCCTCACCGCTGTCGAGCGCTCCATTCGCCAGCTTCTGCCGGAGAGTTTGTCCCTCTACCACTTCCGAAGCGATGAATACGAGGCCTTTAATCTCGGCGAATTCGTATATGGTCAGAATATTCGGATGATTCAGAGCAGAGGCGGCCTGGGCCTCTTGTTCAAAACGTCGCAATGCTCGCTCATCGCGCGTAAGCCACGGCGGCAGCACTTTCAGGGCGACCTTCCGTCTCAACTGCAGGTCTTGTGCGACGAACACTTGGCCCATTCCCCCGGCGCCGAGCTTTGCAATGATCGAATATCGACCCAGCCGGGATCCAGGGGTCAACGCCGGCGGTGGACCGTTCGCGACCTCTTTCACCACATCGAGAATTGGCTTATTGAGGAATCCTGAAGCGCGGTCGGATGAATGCAACAATGACTCGACTTCGGATCTTAGTTCCAAATCGCCATTGCAACGCCGATCGAGAAAGGCAGCTCTCGCCTTGGGATCAAGTTCGTCTGCCGCGTGGAATAGGGCCTCTACCTGTTGCCACCTGGGATTTTGGGACATGAACGCATCATCCCTAGGCCGTTCGGGCAAGCTCGCGATGAAGCCACGCCTTGGCCAGTTTCATTTCGCGGTGGACGGTAGCAGGAGAGATCTCGAGGGCGTCAGCTACCTCTTCATAAGTCAATCCGCCGAAGAAGAAAAGTTCAATTACCTCGGCTTTGCGTGCGTCTTGCAGAGCCAAGGCCTTGAGCGCGTCATCCAATTCCACAAGGCCCCGTGGCATCTCCGGCCCCACCAGCATCGCCTCGTCCAGGGGAATCCGGTCCGCGCCACCCCCTCGCTTTTCACGGTTTTTCGCCTTGGCATGATCGACCAGAATGTACCGCAACGTACGGGCGGCAACCGCGTAAAAGTGTATCCGGTCTCGGTAAGAAACATCCGCATCCACAAGCCGCATGTAGGCTTCGTTCACCAGGGCAGTCGCCCGCAGGGTGTGGTTTGGCCGGTCGGAAGAAAGGTACCGTCCCGCGAGTTTGCGCAATTGGTCATAGACGAGCGGCATCAACTCGTCGACCGCTTCCTTCTTCCCCCCGCTCCACTCATGAAGAAGTCGCGTTGCTTGTTGCGTGTCGGATGACATTCAAGTCCTGCAGTTTGGCCGCTCCGCCGACCTATGTGCTCTGAGACTGGGACGCTCCCGGATCAGATGGCTCCCCACGGGGCTTCAGCCGCGCAAACCCCCTGAAACGCCGCTCTTAAACGATAGGGTGGATAAAACGGTCGACACAAGAACCACCGATTAGGCCAAGGTTATAACGTAGTTCCTCGCGACGGTCCACGCCTTCTTTGCGGATTCTTTATTGCAATCTCCACTAGAAACGAAAAAGAAAATTCCTTCTCCGCGAGGGAATAGCCCCCACTTTGTCGATTATATAGATGAGCGAAGAGTTGTGCTATCGAATTTCATTAAAGGAAGGTGAATCCGCTTGGATGAACTCTGGGGGCAGCCCGGTGCTGATTAGGACCAAGCCCGTTCGGTAGCTAAGGACGTGAAGAATCAAGCCGGTCTCCATTGGAAGGTGAAAGACACCCTCCCACAAAACACCATTGTCGGCCAATCTGCATGGGCGGACCCGGCAAAGCTGTACGGTGCACCGCGGAGGAGCAGATCGAGGGGGTCGCCATCCGGCAATAATGAAGCATATGAAGGAGTAGCGGCCCAAGACCCCGGCTGGAGGAGACAACGACTGGAACACCGCTGAAGAATTTCGTCCCCATCGCACAAAACCGGTCCTGATTTTCGCCCACCTAAGTACGGGGAGTCTCGAACCACAAGGATAGAGGCTCATGGCTTGACTGTTACTCCGAGGTTTTGCAATGAACGCGATTGGCGGATCTCAAGGCCGCGAGCACGGGTCATCGCTGTACAAGCGAACGTCACGAAATCCGATAGCAACGGCAGGCCGGCCCGAAGTAAGTCGCGTTCTGCGCGAATTAACTCTCACCACGAAAGGGAGTCCATCAGTATGAAAATCGCACTTTCGGAAGGAACGATCTTCTCGGGTCAACCATTTGGCGCCCTGCGCGAAGCGCGCGGCGAAGTGGTCTTCAATACCGGAATGGTTGGGTATGTGGAGACTCTTACGGATCCATCTTACCGGGGGCAGATTCTTGTAACAACGTACCCGCTACAAGGCAATTACGGTGTCCCGGAGGGTCCGTTCGAGAGTTCACGAATCCAGATCCAAGCCTTGATCGTTCATCAACACTGTCCTAGTCCATCTCATCACACTTCGCAACGCAGCCTCGGTGCCTGGCTGAAGAGTCAAGGGATACCTGCGATCGAGAGCGTAGATACTCGAAGTTTGACCCGTCATCTCCAGAAGCACGGAACGACCATGGGCGAGCTTCTGTTTGAAGAACACGAGAAGGTAACTTCATCACGTCAAGGCGATCTCCCAGGTTCTTCGGAAGACATCAACATGGCAAAGGTTGTCGAGCTCGTGGCGGCAAAGGAGGTAACCCACTACCCAGGAGGCGAGTTAAGAATCCTCGTCGTCGATACCGGCGCCAAGGAGAACATCTTTCGATGTCTGCAAACGCTCGGAGCGACCGTTATCCGCGTTCCGTGGAACCATCGCTGGGAGACCTATCTCAACCAAGTTGACGGTGTGACGCTTACCAACGGTCCTGGTGATCCAGGCCAGCTGCCAGCGCTCGTGGAGCGCCTGCGGGCAGTATTGCAGTACGGCATTCCGCTTTTTGGGATTTGCCTCGGTCATCAATTGCTGGCGCTAGCTGCTGGAGGAGCGACCAACAAGCTGAAATACGGCCATCGTTCGCACAACCAACCTGTCGTGGATGTCTCCACGCAGCAAGCGTATTTGACGTGCCAAAATCACAGCTACGTTGTAGACGCAACACGCCTGGCGAGTGAATGGGAGACCTGGTTCGTGAACCTGAATGATGGTTCGAATGAAGGCATCCGTCACAAGTCGAAGCCTTTTCGCTCAGTGCAATTTCATCCTGAGTCGGCAGCCGGTCCACACGACACGCGATTCCTGTTTGAAGACTTCCTCGGGATTGCGGCTCAATACAGGACGACGCGAGCAAGAATTGCCTGAATGCACGATCAAGTTAGAAATCAAGAGAGGATAAAAAGTTATATGAGTGTGTCTTTTATATTTCCTAAGCGCGTTTTGGTCTTGGGCTCAGGTGCGCTCAAGATCGGCCAAGCCGGCGAGTTCGACTATTCCGGCACTCAAGCGCTCAAGGCGCTCAAAGAAGAGGGTATCTACACCGTTCTCGTCAATCCCAACATCGCGAGCATTCAGACTTCGCATGATTTCGCCGACAACGTCTATTTCGTGCCGATCATACCTCACCTCATTGAGGCGGTAATTGAGGCAGAGAAAGTCGACGCAATTTTGCTCAGCTTTGGCGGCCAGACCGCTCTCAATTGCGGGCTCGAGTTGGAGAAATCGGGTGTCCTCGAGCGCCATGGAGTGCGTGTGCTGGGGACTCCAGTTTCAACCATTGAGGCCACTGAAGACCGCCAACTCTTCATCAATAAACTCGATGAGATCGGTGTGAGGACGGCACGAAGCAGAGCCGTGGAAAATCCTGAGCAAGCCGTTTGCGCGGCCCAAGAGATCGGATTTCCTGTGATGCTACGCGCGGCATTTGCTCTGGGTGGGAAAGGTTCAGGAGTCGCAAGGAATGAAGCGGAATCCTTGAACCTGGCTTCGCGTGCCTTCGTTGGGGTTCCGCAGATTTTAGTTGAAGAATATCTTGGCGGGTGGAAGGAAATCGAGTACGAAGTCGTGCGCGACGGTTACGACAACTGCGTCACCGTCTGCAACATGGAGAATGTAGATCCGATGGGCATTCACACGGGCGAATCTATCGTCGTGGCGCCCTCCCAGACGTTGAACAACGAAGAATACCAAGGACTCCGTGACCTCTCTCTCAAAGTCATTCGGCATCTAGGCGTCGTCGGAGAATGTAATATTCAGTTCGCGTTAAACCCACAGACCTGGGATTATCGAGTGATTGAGGTGAATGCGAGGCTTTCCCGTTCCTCGGCGCTCGCTTCAAAGGCCACTGGATACCCGCTGGCTTATATCGCCGCTAAACTCGCCCTGGGTCATCGGTTGCCGGACCTGAAAAACGCGATCACTAAAACGACTACCGCGTTCTTTGAACCGGCATTGGACTATATCGTTTGCAAGGTCCCGAGATGGGATTTGCAGAAGTTCGAGGGAGTAGAGCAGAAGACCGGGTCGGAGATGAAGTCGGTCGGCGAAGTGATGGCCATCGGGCGGACATTCCCCGAGGCCTTGCAGAAAGCGCTACGCATGGTCGAGATCGGCGTCGATGGTCTAGATCCGAACGCGTTCTCGTTCACTGATTTGAGGGCGGCGATTGAAACACCCTCGCCGAAACGAATCTTCGCAGTCGCGCGGGGTCTGGCCGAAGGAATGAGCATTGATGAAATCTCGGGCTTGACCGCTATTGACCCGTTCTTCATCGGTGAGATTGCCCGTCTGATCGAGATTGGTCAGAAGCTTCCAGCGTGCCGCCCCGGTCAGAAGCTACCCACGAATATCGACGAGAGCATCCGAGACGCCAAACGCGCTGGATACTCGGATGGCTTCATCGCGAAAAGATTCACTTGCACAGAAAAGGAGGTGAGGGAGCTCAGACGTTGGTGTGGCATCTTCCCGCGTCTGGCGCAGATTGACACCCTTGCCGCAGAGTATCCCGCTGAGACTAACTATCTCTATTTAACTTATGGCGCTGATTGGGACGATGTCCCCGCATCGGCTCGAAAAAAGATCTTGGTCCTTGGTTCCGGCTGCTACCGCATAGGGTCGAGTGTGGAATTTGATTGGTGCGCGGTTAATACAGCCCTAGAGGCGCGGACGCTCGGCTACGAAACGCTCTTGCTCAATTGCAATCCCGAGACCGTCTCGACCGACTATGACATCTGTGACCGGCTGATCTTCGACGAGATCACGCTCGAATCTATCTTGGAGATCTGCGCCAAGGAGAATCCGGAAGCGGTGGTCGTCTCGATGGGTGGCCAGACTCCGAACAATCTGGCGATCGAGCTGCACAAGGCCGGAATAAAGCTTTTAGGTACATCGCCGGAGTCGATCGACCGCGCGGAGAGTCGCGACAAATTCTCGGCCATGCTCGATGAGCTGGGTATTGATCAACCAAGATGGGCTGGGGCAAAAGACTTGCGGGACTTGGACCAGGTTGTGGAGTCACTTGGCGGGTATCCAGTGCTGGTTCGTCCCTCCTACGTGCTCTCAGGCGCGGCGATGCGTGTCGTCCACTCGGCTGATAAACTTCGCCATTATGTTGAGCGCGCGGCACATCTGTCACCCGAACATCCGATCGTGATCTCTAAGTTTGAAGTCGATGCGCTGGAGATCGAATTGGACGCAGTGGCGAGACACGGAGAAGTCATTCTCTGGGCGGTTTCAGAGCACATTGAACGAGCGGGAGTACATTCGGGCGATGCGACGTTGGTCTTTCCCGCGCAAGATCTCTCGGCAGCGACCCTCCTGCGTATTAGAGAGATAGGAGAGAAGTTGGCGCGCGCCCTACAGATCACCGGTCCTTTCAACCTGCAGATGCTTTTCAAAGAAGGCGAACTGAAGGTAATCGAGTGCAATTTGCGAGCATCCCGAAGTTTCCCGTTCGTCTCGAAAGTCCTGGGCGTCAATTTGATCCGCGAGGCGACTCGCGTGATGCTCGGCGTCGAACCGGACCTCGCATTGAATCGCACTCAATTCGATCTGAATTATGTTGCAGTTAAGGCGCCTCAATTCAGTTTTGACCGGCTTAAAGGCGCCGCGCCAAAACGCGGTGTTGAAATGGCCTCGACGGGAGAGGTTGCCTGCTTCGGCGCGACAACAGAGGAAGCACTGCTCAAAGCGATGATGGCGACCGGGCTGAAGATCCCCTCAAAAGGGGCCTTGCTGGCGCTTGACTCTGCCGTCCAGTCATTTTCATTCGTTGAAGAGGTCCGACTGTTAAGAGAACTGGGTCTTGAATTGTTTGCGACTCCAAGAATGGCGGAATCATTGAGATCTTCAGGTTGTGTGCAAGAAGTGAGAGAAGAGGATGGAAGCGCTCACCAAATACTGCGAAGTGGAAAAGTGGACATCGTATTCAGCGATTCTGAAGTTGCGACCGCCTCGGCAGAGCAACCAAGCTATTCTTTGCAAAGACTGGCCATCGACCTGGGAATTCCCGTGGTGGGTGAAGCTATTCTTGCGCGTCGCTTGATCCGCTCGCTCGTGAGCACACCACTCGAATCGTTAGAGACCAAACCCTGGAGGCACTACCTGTCACAGGCAGTACGAGAAAGAAGCATAAGACTGTTCGTTCGGCAGCCCTTCACCGAGACCAGCGAGAGAGAGGCAGTTGTCGTCCAGCGTGTTCTCAATGTTCTCCACGAGATCAACGGCACACCCTACAAATTGCAGTTCTTAACGGGGCAGCAGGCACAGAATAGCAGTACGTTTCGACTTCACTTTGAAAAAAAGACGGGTCAAGCGTTTACCCCGCAGAATTTTCGAAGGGATCGTCTACAGCTAATCGATCAGGCGGACGCTATAGTCGTTATTAGAACCGGATTGAGTGAAAGCACGGCATTCGAGCTTGCATACAGTATGTTTGGACGCCCACCCGCCCCCATCTTCTTCGCGATTTGGGACCAAGCTCCAATCAAGACCACTCTTCTGCGCGACCTAAATGAGATCGTACCAGTTCGATACGTCACGTTTTCCAAGCCGGCCGAGCTTACCGGGCCGCTGCTGGATTTCTTCGAGACATGCGCAAAAGAAAATGGGACGCACTCAACAGAATATGAACAGAAAGTACCCTTGCGAGAAGGAGTCCAGGTTGTTGCATGAACAACGGACTCACCAGCAATTTGGAACTAGAGTTTGCGCGACAAAATTGATAAAGGAGATTTATGCCGACTGAACTACGAAATTTTCTTGCACTCTCTTATGACGAACTGGAAGAGCTGAACCTCGAAGCCAAAGAGCAACGCAAAAAACGGGTGGCGCCACAAAAGATTCAGGAGGAGCGTCTTAAGTATCTTACGGACGAAAAGCGCATCAAGGCCGTGACTGTGCTGTTCAGCGACCTTGAGGGGCGCCTGCACATGCTCGATTATGACAAGAAATTCTTGATTGAGAGCTCGGACAATTTGACCTTTGATGGCTCGTCCATTCGCGGCTTCACCGCGCAACGAGAGAGCGATCTGCGATTGGGCATTGATTGGAGCGCATTCTACTGGGGTCCGGCAGATATTTTTGGTCCGGGAAAAGTACTGGTATTCGGCGATGTGATCGACAAGAACGGACAACCTTACGCTGCTGACATTCGCGGCATTCTAAAAGGATATGCGGACGGGCTTCACAAGAAACACGGCCATACGCTCAACGCGGCCAACGAGATTGAAGGTTTTCTCTTTCGAGGCACAGACGCGGAGCGTCGCTATCACGAAACCGGCAAGTTCGAGTACGTCAACACCGGCGGATACTATCACTCGTTGCCGGGAGACATTTTGCGCATGTTTATCGACACGACGGCAGAAGTGCAGCGCGCGATGGGCCTTCAGAATGAGAAGGATCATCCTGAGGTGGCGCCATCGCAGTTCGAGATCAACTACAGCTACGCAGACGTGCTGACGGCAGCCGATCAGATTCAGCTCTACAAGCTGATCTGCCGCCAGGTCGCAACCAAGATGGGCTGCACGGCTTCGTTTCTGCCTAAGCCGGTGGTGGGTGTGAATGGCAGCGGGATGCACACCAATGTCTCCATCAGCAACGGCCAGAACCTTTTCTGGGATGCCAAAGGCGAAGAAAAGCTCAGCAAAATGGGCTGGGAGTTCGTTGATCGCATACTCACCCACGGCAACGACATCTGCCTGCTGCTGAATCCTAGCGTTAACGCGTATCGCCGGCTGGATCCGCATTTCGAGGCTCCGAATCAACTCAAGGCATCGCCCACCGATCGCGGTTCCATGGTGCGAATTCCCATTGGAAATGAGCGGAGCATGCGAGTGGAAGTGCGCTCGGTGGCTCCTGATGCGAATCCGTACATAGTCATGTATTCGATTTTCAAGACCGGTATCGACGGCGAGACGGCCGACATTAAGAACTTGCGTCAAGCAGAGCGCTATCTGCCTGACAACATCTATGATGCGCTGGATAGTTTCCGCAAAACAGAGTGGACGGCCAAACTTTTCGGCGAGGACGTGAAAGGCCGCTATGCCGATCTGAAGCAAGGATCAGCGGATCGCTGTCCGCGTGTGCTGGGAACTTTTGTGAAGGCTCCCGAGGTCCAATACCACCACGATGTGTACAACCAGTTTTTGTGGAATTTGTTTTAGAGGCGTTTTTTGAATGCGGCGGGTTTGAAGGGCCTGAAAATTGGACCTAAGCAACGCAGAATCAACAACAGACTCTTGAGCTACAGGCCCTTCGAAGTACAAGCTAGATTCTAGCTGTCCCTGGCGAACTGATATTGTGGAACTTTTGAGCGCAATGTAACAATGTACATTGGTGAAAACTGCTGAATCGGATTTCCGGTAGGCACAAACGTGCACTTCACACCCGGGCTCCGGCATTCTCATACTCTGGGCCCTGTTAAGTGGAACTTCTGTTTCTATTATTGGCATGCCCCAGTGCTGCCAGAACGACATAAAAGGAGCATGCTGAATGGTTTTGTTGAATCACGGAGAGACGAAAGCAGTTGCAGGAGCCGCACGCAACGGCCTACGTGCCAAATTGGCGAGAGTCCGATTAGCCAGGGAAATATTTGATGGTCGCTATCTCCCCGGCGAGTCGGTACAACTCTCCGAAATCGCGGCCAAATATCAACTCGATGGAGATTCCGTGCTGACAATCTTTGCTGAATTGCAAACACTCGGGATGGTTACGCTTTCGGGAAAGTCTTCGGCGATCGTCCACTCCCCGAACCCAAAAGAAATGCAAGAAGCCTATGAGGTACGGGCCGCTTTGGAAGAAATCGCTGGACGGGCTGCGGCCAAAGCTCTAAAAGGCAATACTGCCACGTTACAACGCGAATTGGACGCTATGCGAATTGCGGTTCGCAATCCCAATCTCGATTCCTACGCGGAACACAACGCAAGATTCCATCGGAGCATCCTGCAAGCTTCACACAATGACGTCTTGCTCCGCGTATGGGACATTCTGGCCTTCGAACTCCGGATGCGAGCTGTCGTTGGTAAGGTGACGAAAAATCTCCCTGAAGTAGTTGAGTCTCACCAGCCGATCGTCGACGCCTTGGAAAGAGGGCAAGGGCGGGAGGCAGGGCTGTTGTTGCGCAATCACGTGGAGACATTCTTGGAGTTTCTCAAAAAATCAGAATCGGACTCGGGGTTTCACAGGGCGCTTCGTAAGGATTTGGAGGGTGCAAAAGATGTTCAACAGGCATTCTTTCCGCCACGCAGCCTGTCGATTCCGTGCATATCCTGCGAGACCTTCTACCAGCCCACTTATGGTATCGGCGGTGACTACTACGACCTCCTCTCCTTGCAGGGTGGGCGATGGGGCATCGCGATCGGAGACGTTTCCGGAAAAGGAATCGGTGCGGCTCTGCTCATGGCCAGTCTCCAAGCGTCCCTTAGAGCACAAGCTTTGCATTCCCATTTAGACCTTTCCACGCTCATTGGGGACGTCAATCGTCTGGTTTATCAGTCTTCCCCCACACATTTTTTTGCATCACTTTTTTATGGAGAATATGAGCCCGCCACTCGCGTCTTGAATTATGTGAACGCGGGCCATAATTCCCCGATCGTCGTTCGCCCGCGCAAGGAATCCTGCGAGATATACACCCTGAAATCCGAAGGAATACCGGTAGGAATTTTTGCAGACTCGCAATTCGCCACTACGACCTTTCAGTTCGAGATCGACGATGTGCTGGTTGCTTATACAGATGGAATCACGGAAGTTGAGAACCTTCATGGCGAACTCTGGGGACAGCAAAGTCTCGAGACTCTGCTGCGTTCTTGCAGCCGTGGGACCCCTGAGCAAATCATCCACTCCATTCTGGATGAAGTTTCAAGTTTTGCAGATGGCCAGAAACAACGGGACGATATGACGCTCGTGGTAATGACTGTGCAAGAGGGCTGCGACCTTCAAGATTCCCACATCCGCGGTCGCTAAAGCACCAGTAAGGCCGAAGACCTCAGGACCACACGTCTTGGCGAAGCATAGTTAAACCGATCCCGTTTCATAAGGCGTTTTGCCCGAACCCAACACGGGTTCTGGGAATGAATTCCGAGGCGTTGAATCGCGTTATCAGGCCGTCTTAGAAGAGTGGCTATTGGAGGCTAAGGACATCAACAAATTAGATAAGCATTAAAAGCGGGTGAGCACAGGAATGATCAAGCCAAGGAAGATCTCAATTTCGATTGGCAATTGGAGCCGAGGTATCGCCAGAGTAATTTTGCCATACTTCTGGTTGTGTTGCTTTCTTTCCCAGTCGTGTTGCGTTGGACAGGTGCCAGCGCTTAGCGCAGGTTTTGTGGAAGAATTTGTTTTCCGTGGTTATCTGCAAAGGCAGTTTCAGGCCCTGTGTAGTAATAGGGTTGTTGGCTCGGCCTACAAGTAATCGTTTTTTCGCTAGGACACTACTATCAAGGCTGGATTCGACTGGTGCCAGTTGCGCTCATAGGCACGTTGTTGACAATTGTAGCCTTATGGCGAAAGAGCTTGGTCCCTGGGATGATTGCACACGGTTTAGGAGATGGCCTTGTATCTTTGTCAATCTGTCAACCATGGTCAATCATGGTTTGCTCTGACGTATACGAATGGAGTTTCAGGTTCATACAACCACCACAAAGCGGTGGCCCGTGCTCTTGACATACCTTTTTATAGGACTTCGGCGGTTTCCGCGTTTACCAAGACTTAGGCTGTCAGCAGTCGATGGTGAGGATTTGAACGCGCGCCTCGCCCACATCGGCCATTCCTGAAACACGCCACCGATAGACTCCTAACGTCAATTAAGCAAATGATAGACGTTTAGTGGTTAGTGATTTGAAAGAAATCCTTTTTAATGTGGTGCACGACCATTTGGCGAACTACAGTCTTACATTGGAAGGTTCATCTTCTTCAACAGTTCGCGATAGCGTTGGTCGCGGCGAAGGCTAGTCATATGCGGATCGATCTTCAGGCTGCGCAAGCCGGCGTCACGCTGTTCGTAGGCACGGTCCAACCACTCGAAGGCCTTATCGGGCTCGCCGCGATAAGCGTATACCTCAGCGATTTGATAAGCCATGTTTGCCTGGTGGTCCGCGATGAGCTGGGATACAGCGGTATTCGAATCGCCGATACGACCAAGGGCGTGGTAAGCCAGGGCTTCGCCGGTGAGTCTCCAAATCTCGGCTGGCTCGTGTTCCATTTCAGTAAGTGCTTCCAGCGGGCGATGCCGTTCCAAGAGGATCTCGCCACGAGTAAAGTGATCGTAGGTTTTTTGCGGATTCAGCTCTAAGGCTTGTTGCGCTTCGCTCTCCGCATTGTCGTATTGACCTGCTGCGTAATAGAGAATTGCCAGGTAGGAATGGGAACCAGCTAGAAGCGGGTCCAGCGCTATAGCCTGTTTATAGAATCCAATGGCTTCGTTCAATTGGCCAAGAGATTGACAAAGAAAAGATCGGAAGCGCAGAACAGCAGCGCTCCCAGGTTCTAGTTCAATTGCCTTGTTAAGGGAGAGTTCTGCGCCTTCCCAATTCCAGTCGCGATTCATCTGTACCCAAGCCAATGCTAGATACCCAGCAGCTCTATTCGGATCGAGCTCAATCGCTCGTTCTGCATCTTCTCGCGCCCTTCGGAACCCAACGGTAGGTTCTATCAAACCAACATCCGCCATTGTGTCCAGTATGTATGAACGTAGCTCCCAGGCCGGTGCGTACTTCGCATCCAGCTTGATAGCCCGCTCGACATAAGCGAGCGCATTGTCAAGCTCGGCCTTGCCTCGGCCGCGACTGCTAAAGTATCCGGCACGCAGGTAGGCTTCATAGGCCTTCGAATTGGTGCTCCGAGCGTTAGGAGAAAGGCCCCTGGCACTTAGAAGTTTCCCCTGGAGCGCTCCGGCCACCGCCTGAGCAATTTCGTCCTGCACGGAAAAGATGTCGCCGATCTGACGGTCATAAGTCTCTGACCAAAGCTGAAAGCCATCATCGGACTTGATAAGTTCCGCCATGATGCGGACGCGATCGCCTTCCTTTTGAAGACTGCCTTCCAGGATATTCGTGACGCCGAGCTTTCTTCTGATTCTGTTCCGTTTACTGGCGCTTATGGAATTTTCATCGATCTACTCGGAGAGGAACCGCAAGGCATTTCTGATCGCCGCTGCAATGTTTGTGGTGGTCATTGCTGTCGTCGACTGGCAGACGAAGCCGTTCATTTCCATTGGGTTTCTCTACCTGTTTCCGATCCTGTTGGTGGCTGGCTTTCTGCCCCGATGGCAGATCATTTTGCTGGCCCTTGTTTGCGCGGTTCTCCAGGAATTGTTCAGCGAACTCCCCTCCCGGGAAGCCATTTATCGCCTGCTGATGGCTTCTGCCGGATTTACAGGAACCGGCTTGTTTGTGTCAGAAATCATTCGCAATCGCCAAATGGCGCTCGATCATCTCGCAGAGGTCGAAAAGCAAGTTAGTCTCCGCAAAGAAGTTGAGGAGCAGTTGCAGATCCTGGTCGAAAGCAGTCCGGTCGCGATTGTTACGATTGACTCTTCGGGAACCATCTTGCTGGCCAACGAAGCCAGCCAGACGCTTCTAGCGTCGGGTGGCGCGACCATCGTTGGTCAATCCATTGGCGAGTTTCTTCCGGCGCTGCAAACTGCGGTACAAGCGCGCCGGTCGCATCAGTTTCGAACAGAACTTCGGTGCCGCGGGAAACGCAAGAATGGTGAAGTTTTTCTCGCTGCAGTCTGGTTCTCGACCTACGTGACGACACAAGGACCAAGACTGGCAGCCATTATCGTCGATCTTTCCGAGGAATTGAGAGATCGTGAAGACCTCAGCCTCGATCATCTCCTGAAGAACACGAAGATTCTGATGAGCGCCGTAGCTCACGAGATTCGCAACCTGTCTGGCGCCGTGCTCGTGGTGCATAAGAATCTGTCGCGGTTGCCGGATTTGCAAAGCAACGAAGACTTCCGGGCGCTCGGCACCTTGATCGAAGGTCTCGGGAAACTTTCGGAGATGGAATTGAGGCCGGCTGTTGACCAGCATCTGGATGCCATCGAACTGTCCAGCATTTTCGACGAATTGCGCGTCCTATTGGAACCCTCGTGTCGCGAAGCTGGAGTCGAAGTCGTCTGGCGGCTGAAAGATGACCTGCCTTTGGTCTATGCGGATCACTACGGATTAGCACAGGTCTTCTTGAATCTGTCGCTGAACAGTCTTCGGGCCATGGCCACCACCGAGAAAAAGCAATTGACGATCAGCAGTTCCGTCAAAAATGATTCAGTGCTCATTCGTTTTGAGGACACCGGAGTCGGAATCTCCTCGCCGGACGGCTTATTCAAGCCTTTTCAGAAAGCCGTCGATGCAACCGGATTGGGGCTGTATGTTTCGCGCGCTATTCTTCGCAGCTGTGGCGGCGACCTGACCTTCGAGCCGCGCTCGGCAGGGTGTTGCTTTGTGGTCAATTTGGGCACCGTAGTTGAGAGGCAAGAGGCTTCTCATGGCTAGGACCGACAAGAAAACCATCCGTCTGCTGATTATCGACGACCACGCACTTTTTCGTGAAAGTGTTGCACGGCTCCTGCAGGCCGAACCTGACTTTGAGGTGGTCGGTGAATGCGGCTCGGGTGCCGAGGCCCTCCGTATCGTGAAGTCACCCGGAGAAATCGACGTTGTGTTGTTAGACCTCGATCTCGGGCAGGAGCGGGGGGCGGACTTTTTGGTTCAACTCCAGAGGACGCATTTTGAGGGGAAGGTGCTCCTCGTGACTGCTGGTGTTAGCGACTGGGAAATTCCCGCTCTGATCCGGAAGGGGATCATGGGAGTTTTCTTGAAACACGGTTCTCCTACCTCGTTGATTGAGACCATACGAGATGCTGTGGCCGGAAAGATGCTATTTGGACAGGACCTGGTTCGGCGGGCGTTGGAGGAAGCTGCGGCAGTGAATTCCGACCAAACGCGTTCACGGCTTACCGAGCGCGAAAGGCAGGTGCTTTCCTTCGTGTTTGAAGGTCTGGCCAATAAACAGATTGCGGACCGACTGGAGATTTCGGAGGCGGCGGTTAAAGCCTCTTTGCAGCAACTCTTTGCGAAGACAGGGGTGAGAACACGTGGCCAGTTGGTGCGCGTAGCCCTGGAACAATACCGGGACCAACTTTAGAATGAGTTTCCCAGATAACGGAGACGGTCCGTTGCGAACCAACACCGGGCGTGGCACGAATAAAATACTCAGTCGCCGTCGGTCCCAGTCTTTACGATTCTTCGGCTCGGCAATAAAGTCCGCGTCCGTTACTGTTTTGTTTCTTCGCCGGGCTTGCGCACATCGGCAAGATAAGTCGAGTCCGATTTGAGTCCATTAGATGCCAAATAGCAACGAAAATCGGCATGTGAGACACAGAAGGTCACCTAAGCGGCCGGCCCGTCTGCGTCACTGACTACAATCCAGAAGAGCCTGTCCACGCAACCGTAGTAAAAACGTAGTACAAGTCGCCGCAAATCTCCGCAAATTGCGAACGCAAAGCGAACAAAAAAGAGAAAAACAACTTGCTGGGTTTTGTCACAACTTCCTGCGGTTTAGCGGGTTGCGCCGGCTCCGGCAAGATTTTGTAAATTTGCTTCTCTGCTTTGCAAGCAGGGGGTCAGATTCATACAACAACCACCCGAAGCGGCCCAGAAGGGGTGGCCAGCGCTCAAAGGTGTCGCAGTCAGGTAGATTTTCTTGTTCCATGATTCAGCACCTCGCTTTTTCTTTACCCGCTGAAACCTAAACCCCAAACTGAGGCTGAGGCAAAGTCAACGCGGAAGAATGGAAGAATCCCACTGCGGAAGAATCCCACAGGCCGGTGTGCACGTTCTGTGCACGAACGCGGTACAAAAGCGTACAAAAGCGAGCAACGCGAATACGCGAATTTCTTTTGTTTTCTTGGTGTTCGTTGTATGGGTTTGTCTCGCGTGTAGGCCGGAATTGCGCTCATAACCCGAAGGTCGTCAGTTCAAATCTGACCCCCGCAACCATTCAATTCGTTAATGCACAAGGGG
>Ga0306921_10000742_pt1 | contig 30004 bp, 30 predicted proteins | sample sta12Cox44000080_FD_203760 | JGI IMG/M metagenome (GOLD analysis project Ga0306921, IMG submission 203760) | Lab enrichment of tropical soil microbial communities from Luquillo Experimental Forest, Puerto Rico - statoxic.12C.oxic.44.000.080 (v2)... | ecosystem: Environmental > Terrestrial >... | reverse complement strand
ATGACGTGACGAGACTCCCGGTCGGCGTGAGACCGAACGGGCTTGCGTACGACTCGGATCGGAATCTCTTGCTTGCCGCCAACGTCGGCCAGCCGGGTGTTGCCGGCTCGTTCACGGTCTCGATTGTGGACGTCGCGACGCGCGCCCTGGTCGGGGAGGTCCCCGTCGCGGGTCGCACGCGGTGGGCGGTGTTCGACCCCATGAGTCGGCTGTTCTACGTCAACATCATGGATCCGCCGTGCGTCGTCGTCATCGATGCGGCCGCGGGCCGCCTCGTGCGAGCGTTTCCGAGTTCCGTCGCCGGGCCACACGGCCTGGATCTGGACGTGCCTCGGCGGCGACTGTTCTGCGCCTGCGACGGTGGCCAGCTTCTGGCGATGTCGATCGAGACCGGCCACGTCGAGAAGTCGGCACCGCTCAGTGGCGTGCCCGATGTGGTGTTCTTCAACGCCGAACTGAATCACGTCTACGTCGCCGTCGGTGACCCGGGCGTGATCGACGTGTTCGACGCCCTCGCCCTGCACCGGATCGCGACGGTGAAGACGGGGCCCGGTGCCCACACGATCGGGTTCGACGCCGCTCGGAACACCGTCTACGCGTTCCTGCCCGAGTCGCACGCCGCCGCGGTGTACCGGACCGCCTGACCGGTCCATGAAGTCCGGAGGAGGATCGAAGATGAGGGATGAGTCTCGAGCGCGACTGGTGCGCTCGCGCGTGCTCGTCGCTGTCGTCATCGCGAGCCTCGTGTTCACGGTGGCGGGAGCTCGCCCCGGCGCCGAACTCGCGGGCCGCGGGACGTCGCTGCGTCAGGTGGCGACGTTCGATCTGCCCGGGCCGCCTGGCCAGCGCTTCGACTACCTGACGTTCGACGACAGCGGTCAGTACCTCTTTTCCGCGCATCTCGGCCCGGGGCTGCTCCATGTGATCGACGTCCGTGTCAACGTAGTCGCCCGCACGGTGCTTGGCGTCCCAGGTGTGGAGGGCGTCGCCTACATCCCCGAGGGTCGGAAGGTCTACACGGCCAACTGGGGCGAGAACACGATCGGCGTGGTCGACCTCGATCGGTTCGTGGTGAGCAAGCGGCTTCCCACGGAGACGAAGCCTGACGGCATCGCGTACGCCGCGCCGTTTCGGAAGGCGTACGTGTCGAACGAGCGCGCCAGGGCCGAGAGCATCATCGACACGCGGACCGACACGATCGTGAAGGTGCTGAGGTTCGACAGCGAGACCGGTGTCCCGCAGTACGACCCCGTCGCCAGAAAGGTCTACGTCAACCTCCAGGACCAGAACACGATCGCCGTGATCGATCCTGGTAGCGACACCGTGGTCGCGCGGCATCGCGTCGACGGCTGCCAGGGCAATCACGGCATGGCCATCGACCCCGAGCGCCGCCGCGCGTTTCTGTCCTGCGAGGGCAACGACACGCTGACCGTCTTCGACCTCGACACGTCGCGGGCGATCGCGCATCTTCCGATGGCGAAGGGTGCCGACGTGGTCATGACCGATCCGGGGCTCGGCCGGATCTACGTCGCCTGCTCGAGCGGAGCCATCTCGGTCTTCCAGATGGACGATCCCACGCACTTCCGGAAGCTGGAGGACTTTCCGGTCGAGCCGAAGATCCATAGCCTCGCCGTCGACCCGCGGACGCATCGCGTCTACGCACCCGCGGAGCAGGTCGAGGGGCGGCCAGCATCGAAGATGTTCGTGTTCGAGGCGGTCACCAATCCGTAAGCTCCTGGCAGCCCTGCTGGGAGCATGGTCAACTCTAGGCCCTTGCTGCGGCGGTGGCCCCGCAGGGGGCCGCCGGTCCCCTGACGTAATCTGCCAGACTCAGACGCCAACCGCCCCAGGAGCCCCTGCCACAGCGGCCGGACGCGGCGGCGTTCCCTGACATCGCTGTCAGAGAATCGTCAGTTGCCGCGGCGCAGCGCACCCGGGATCATCGCGGCGGAGGTCCATGCCTTGAACGAGGTTGCGACGACGTTCCTCACGCTCGGCGCGGTGAGCTATGGTGGTGCCGGCATCCTCGGCATGATGCAGGCGGAGATCCAGCAGAAGCGCGGCTGGCTCAGCAAAGAGCGGTTCCTCGAAGGGCTCGCGCTCTCGAATCTCCTGCCCGGTCCAACGGCAGCGCAGCTCGCGATGTTCCTCGGCTACGCGCGCGCGGGATGGATGGGCGCCCTCGTGGCGGGCGTGTGCTTCGTCGTGCCGGGGTTCGTGGTGATGCTGACGCTCACGCTCCTCTACACGACGTTCGCCGCGGTGTCGACACTGCGCGGCGCGTTCTACGGCCTCGCACCGTCGTGCTCGGCATCTTCGCGATCGCCGTGTACCGCCTCGGGCGCGCCGCGATCAAGGACGCGGGGCCGCTGGCGTTCGCGGTGGCGTCCGCGATGGCGATGGCGTTTCCGCAGGTCGGCATCGTCACCGTGATGCTCGTCGCCGGGTCGATCGCGATCATGCTGTACGCGTCGCGCGCGTGGGGCGCGGTCCTCGTCGCGGCGACGCTCGCACTGGCCCCGCTGCTCGCGCTCACCTCGGGCGTCGCGATGCCGCTCGCGCTCGACTCGGGCACGGGGCTCGGCGCGCTCGCGCTCTTCTTCGTCATCGTCGGCGCGTTCACGTTCGGCGGTGGCCTCGCGATGCTGGGCTTCATCGAGCAGCACGCGGTCACGAGCTTCCACTGGCTCACGGCGCAGCAGTTCCTCGACGGCCTTGCGCTCGGTCAGCTCACGCCGGGACCGGTCGTCATGCTCGCCGCGTTCGTAGGGTATCACGTGGCCGCGATCACCGGCGCCGTCGTCGCGGCGGCGGCGGTGTTCCTGCCGTCGTTCGCGCTCGTGCTGCTGACCATTCCGATCCTGCAGCGCACGCGTCAGCACCCGTGGCTCCAGGCGGCGCTGCGCGGCGTGAACCCCGCCGTGATCGCGGTCATCGCGGTCGCGCTGCTCAAGATGGTGCCGGTGGCGATGCCCGATCTGCCGCGCGGCGCGCTCGCGGTCGTCACCGTGCTCGTGATGCTGCGGTGGTCGATCAGCCCGCCGCTGCTCATCTTTGCCGGCGCCGTGCTCGGTCTCGCGCTCGGTCGCTGACGGCGCGGTCAGGAAGATGTCAGTGGTGCCCGACGCGAACGGTCGTGATCATCGACGCGAGGAGGAGCAGAGCGATGATCAGACTGCTGACCGTTGCGGCGTGGTTGACGATGATGGGCGTGGTGGCGATACCCGCCGTGGGCTTCGGTTCTCGGAAGCTCCGCCCTCACGTCTGGTCCCTTGTCCCCCCCCACGGCACAGGAGGAATCGAAATGAACCGCCCAAAGAACTTGTTGCATCACTCCGTTCTGCTCGCGACCGCTTTTCTGGCCGTCCTGGTGATGGGCGCTCTGCCCGTGCGGGCCCAGCAGACCGCCGCCAGTCCGTCTGTCTCCGCGACCGAAAAACCGTATCTTTTCGAGTGGGTTTACAAAGTGAAATGGGGCCACGCCGATGAATTCTGGCAAATCTTCAAAAAGTATCAGGTCCCCGTCCTCAACCGCCAGAAGGAGCTCGGCTATGTGCTCTCATACACCGTTTATAGGCCAGGCTTTCACACCGGCGAAGACACTCGCTGGGAATACCGCATCGTGATCACCTTCAAGAACCTAGCCTCCTTCGGCCACCACAGAGAAGTCACCAAGCAGCTCTTCCCCGATCAATCCGCCCTGAACCGCGAAGAAAACCGCCGCTGGGAACTGACCGAAGCGCACTACGACCTCCCCATCCGCATCATCGACCCAAACGGCGATGGAGAAGAATAATGCGCGCCAACGCGCTGGAGAACAACTTCCGGCTCTACACGCTGATCAACGGCACCCGCCGCACGCTGGCTTCCGCGCGCGTCACCGAGCCGAAGCTGGGTGCGTGGCACACGCTGCGGGTGACTGCGACCGGCCCGCGCATCCAGGCCTGGCTCGACGGTGCCGCGCTGCTCGATCACAAGGACACGACGTACACCCGCGGCTTCATCGGGCTGTGGACCAAGGCCGACTCGGTGACCGAGTTCGCCGACCTCACCGCGACGGGTGCGCCGTGAGCACCGGCGCCTGGGAGGTCGGCCGGGTCTTCTTGAAGCTCGGCGCCATGAGCTACGGCGGGCCGGCCATGATAGGCATCATGCAGGCCGAGATCGAGCGCAAGCGCCAGTGGGTCACGCGCGAGCGCTTCGTCGAGGGGCTCGCGCTGGTGAACTTCCTGCCGGGGCCGCTGGCCGTCCAGTTGTCGATGGTGCTCGGCTACGTGCGGGCCGGGTGGCTCGGTGGCGTGCTGGGCGGCCTGGGCTTCATACTCCCGGGCTTCGCCATCATGCTGACGCTGACGATCCTGTACTCGGCGTACCGCGCGCTACCGGCGCTACGCGGCGTGTTCTACGGCCTGAGCCCGGTCGTCATCGGCATCTTCGCCGTGGCGGTGTGCCGCCTGGGGCGGGCGGCGATCAAGGACCGCGCGCAGATCGTCGTCGCGGCGGGTTGCGCGCTGCTGCTCGGGCTCACGCCGCTCGACATCGTCTCCACCGTGCTGCTGGCCGCCGCCGCCGGCGTGACGGTCTATGCCTCGCGCCGGTGGGAACTGGCCGCCGTGGCCGTTCTCGCCGTCGGCGTGGCGCGCGTCTGGCTCGCGCCGTCCACCGGGCTGCTGCTCGCGGGCGCCGCGACGGACACCGCCTCGCTGGCGGCGCCCGGGCTCGGGCGGCTCGGCGTGTTCTTCTTCAAGGCCGGCGCCTTCACGTTCGGCACCGGCCTGCCGATCCTGGCCGTCGTGGAGGATCAGGTGGTGCGGCAGTTCCGCTGGCTGACGGCGCAGGAGTTCATCGACGGCTTGGCGCTCGGGCAGCTCACGCCGGGGCCGATCATCACGCCGCTGGCCGCGTTCGTCGGCTATCGCGTGGCCGGTGTGGCCGGCGCGGCGGTGAGTGCCGCGGCGATCTTCCTGCCGTCGTTCGCCCTCGTGCTGGCCGTGCTGCCGTTCTTCGAGCGGCTGCGCAAGATCGGCTGGATCGCCGCGGCGCTCAAGGGGCTGTCGCCGGCCGTCATCGGCATGACGACCGTCACGCTCGTGCAGATGCTGCCGCACGCCGTGGTCGACGTGCTCACCGCGCTCCTGCTGGTGGGGACGGTGGCCGCGATGGTCGCGCGGGGCGTCGGCCCGCTGCCGGTGCTGGCGGCCGGCGCCGTGGTGGGCGTGCTCGCCACGCTCGTGCTGCGGGCGCGCTGACCCTTACTGGATCACCTGATCGGCGAGGAGCAACAGCGGCTGCGGCACGGTCAGCTCGATGCTCTTCGCTGTCTTGAGATCGACGGCGAGCAGGAACCTGTCCGGCGCGCCGATTGGCAGCTCGCCCGGGCTGGCCCCGCGCAGGATCTTGTCGACGTAGAGCGCCGCGGCCCGGAACAGGTGCGGGAAGCTGGGCGAGTACGAGAGAAGCCCTGCGGGTGGTTGCGGGCCCGCGATTTGAACCCACAAACCCGAGACTCTGCTGTCGAACTGGCTCGCGCGGGCTCTTCTTTCTGGAGTCTTCGACCGGAAAATGCCGGAGAGCCGTTACGGCGATCAAGTCCTCATGTAGGATGGACATCTAGAGCTTGCGCACGACTTGTGCAACCGAATGGCGACCATGTACACCACGGCTTTCGACGCCAGCGGGAAGGAAGACGACAAGGCTACGCCCTTTCTCGTCGTAGCCGGCTTTGCCTCCACAGCGAAGGAATGGGAAGACTTCGATCGGTCGTGGCGCGCCAGACTATTCGAGGATCATCTGCCGTACTTTCACATGCAAGCATGGCACCACTGGCGTAATACCAGCGAGCTGTTTGTAGATCGGGAGTATTGGAACCAGGCTCGCATCGACAAGCTGATGGACGATCTCTTAGAGATTCTCATTCGTCATTCGTTCCGAAAGTTCTGCTGCGTTGTAAGGAACGAATCCTATTCGGAGCACCTCGCCGCACCGCTGAGGGATCAGTTTCTCCTGAATGCCTACGTCCTCGCTGCTAGGGGAGTTGTCCAACTCGCGCATGAGTGGACTCTCTACCGCGACAATAAACCTCTTGAGCATATCTTTGAGAAGGGAGACAAGGGTAAGGGCATGCTCATGGAACGAATGAAGATTGAAGGATTAGCCGCGCCGGCATTCAGGTGGGGGAAAGACAGAGTCGACAAAAGGACCGGTGCTTTGGTTCCAGGTTTCACTCCGCTTCAGGCCGCGGACATCTACGCCTACGAGACGTTCCGTTTTGCGCGTGATTTTCCCGAGAAGGGGAACAACAAAAGTCGAGTCTTAAGGCAATTGGACAGCGTCCTTGGAGAGCCACGGACATTCGCTGTCCGAGATCTACAAGAACTCAACGACATGATCGGTCAAATCGTTGGGGATCCTGGTTTCTGGGACAGGCATCGCTCATTGTGAATGCGAGCTGGAGTGCTCCCCAGTTCATTGGAAGGCAGATTCATCGCCTCGAACCACCCTCAGAATTTGAATCCCCGGGGCAGGTCGTTGAGTCAACATCTTCCAACTCTGTGATACGAAACAGCTAGCGCGTGGCGGACACCAAACACGGGTTCGAATCCCCCGCGTGGCACGCAAGCACCCGTCCACGGCAAAGAAGCCGTGGACGGGTGAATGCCTGAAGCTAGGGACCCTCCGGATTAGTTAGTTTGCCTCGGTATTTTCGATGGGCCGCTGTGTTCTATCATGCTGAATCTGCTAGCATGCGCGTGGGGGCAAAGTGTTTCTGGAAGTTCCGCCCGGCGTGAAATGGCTGGATCTGCTCGCCGATAGGCACCGGATGATCTAGCCCTCAAGACATTGCTGGTCGCGTATTCGGAGATGATCTTTTGAGCCTGAGGCGGCAAGGCTACTGAGCGTCGTTTCCCTCCTTTACTTACAAAGCCGATGAGCCCTTGATCGCCCACGACGTTTCCCCACTTAACGTTCTGAATCTCCTCCGCTCGGATGCCGCCATAGAATTTGCCGCGTCCCGGCGGCGCACCACGCGGGGCTTCGCGACCCGCGTTGTTTGCGGCATTCATGGCGAAAACGTGGCGGCGACCAAGTAGGGGCTCACGCCGTGACTTCAAACCGGAATGTGAGTGATCTGTCCGCCTGCAAGTGGTTGCGAGCCCGCGACTTGAACCGACGACTAGCTTCAGGCTTTCACGCCGCGTGTCTTAGTCGCGCCACTTTTCCATGAGTCGGCGCGCCGAGAATCATGCGATATTGCTGGCGAAAACGTGACCGCGACCAAACACGGGTTTGAGCCGGGTCGGGCGGCCTCCGCCTTAGACGGCGCACCTCACGACGCCCCGGAAGGGAAGGTAGAGAAGCGCTCGCCTCGAGCGGTTGTGGGAGGGCTGAGCAGGTGAGGGAGGACCAAGGGAGGCACCATCATGTACGTCCCCGCACATTTCGAAGAAACCCGGCCGGAGGTACTACGCCGGCTGATTCACGACCACCCGTTAGCAGCGCTCGTCACACTTGGGTCCGACGGGCTCAACGCCAACCACATCCCGATGGAACTGGACGCCGATCCCGCCCCGCTCGGGACGCTGCGAGGCCATGTGGCCCGTGCCAATCCCGTGTGGCGCGACTTTTCCCCGGGCGTCGATGCTCTCGCGATCTTCCAGGGTCCGCAGGCCTATGTCTCGCCCGCGTGGTATCAGACCAAGCAGGAGACGGGCAAGGTCGTGCCGACCTACAACTACGCCGTCGTCCACGCCGGTGGCCCGATGCGGATCATCGAGGACCGCGCGTGGCTGGGGGCCTTCGTCGAGCGTCTCACGAACCGGCATGAGGCCGGGCGACCGCAGCCGTGGAAAGTGACGGATGCGCCCGCAGACTTCATCGAGCACATGCTGGGCGCCATCATCGGCATCGAGATCCCGCTCACGAAGCTCGCCGGCAAGTGGAAGGTCAGCCAGAACAGGCCCGCGACGGATCTGGACGGCGTGGTGCGGGGGCTGAAGGAGAGCGGAGCCCCGGCCATGGCGGATCTCGTGAAGGAAGCCGCGGGCGCCGCCAAGCCTCACAAGGACTGAGAGGCGGCTCGGGGACTGATCACGTCGGACCTTAGCACAAGCGCTCCCGGGCTACGGAAAGCCAGCGAAGGAAAACTCGGGCCGCGCCGCGTGTCGATAAATTCCTTGCAGCAGCGGTTGTGACTCCTGCTCGGTCCACCGCGGCGATCACTTGATACCCGTCGACGCCCGGAAGAACCGATTCACCTTGATGATGCCCAGCGCTGCGCGTGCGTGATGTGCCGCTCAGGTGTCTGGTCTTGCTCGCGGAAGAAGATCACGCCATAGCACGTTTGGCGGGCTGCTGGCGAACTGCACGTGGCCCACCTATGGTGCCCCAACGCGACACGATACCCTTTTGTACTCTGGAATTTCGCGAGGGTATACGAGTACGGCGGCCGCCGGGGCAAGCCCCAGTGGGTCAAGCCGAGACCCTCTCGCTGGGATTACTCGCGCTTCGCCGATCCGCGGGCCGGCGCCGTCACGCCGGACGACGTGATCGAGATGACGTTCGAGAAGCAGAACGCCGCTGATCAGGGCTTCAACCGGTGGACGATCAACGGCGTGGTGTTCTCGATGGACAAGATGGAGCCGATGTTCCATCTCCGCCAGCGCCGACGCTATCGGCTGCGCATGCGGAATGCCAGCGATGACATCCACCCGATGCACCTGCACCGGCACAGCTTCGAGCTGACCAGAATCGCCGGCAAGCCAATGGCAGGCGTGATCAAGGACGTCGCGATGCTCGGCGGCTACCAGGAGATGGAAGTCGACTTCACGGCCGATAATCCAGGGCTGACCCTGTTTCACTGCCATATGCAGCTACACATGGACTATGGATTCATGGCGCTGTTCGACTACATCTGAGGCGCTCTCTCAGGCTGGATCTGCGAGCATGCGAGCAGGGCAAAGTGCTTCTGGACGCTTCGCCCGGCGTGAAGAATCTGCTCGCCGATTTGCATCGCACGATCGTACGATCCGGGCGCGCCGCCCCGCCGCGCTGAGCGTCGCAGGGCCGCGACAACTCAGCGCGACGGGCGTGGGATCTAAGCGTAAGATGGTGTTGCTGCGCAGTGCCAGCAGCGGCATTGGGCTTGCGTTGGCGCTGGGGTCTGTGACGGCTGCGGCATCTGAGCCTCCGTACCCTTCCGTCGCACCTGCGCGAGGAGGCTCAACAGCGCGGTGCGCTCTCGGGTCTTCCGGTGCCACTCCATGAGCTCGATTTCTGCCATGTAGCAGTCCATGATGTATTTCCTTCCTGTCCCCGCCAGGCATCGCGGGGACGCTTCTTCAGCGTCAGTCCTCTCGCCGCAGCGCCCGCTCGCCGCCTGCGGCATACCATGCGGACAGGCCACCCTGGACGTAGCGCGCGTCGAAGCCACGCTGCCGGAGGACGCCTGTGACGGCACAGCCGACGTTGAAGCCGTACGAGCAGTAGATGGCCACCGGCGCATCGGGCGAGAGCTCCTTGCACCACTCGTCAACGCGCTCAGGGTCCCGGTAGATCGCGCCCTGCATCATGTCCGTCGACCTCGAAAAGTGATATCGGGGTCGAGCGTCGATGACCTGAATCGCTTCGCCTCCGGCGAGCCGCGAGGCCAGTTCCTCGACCGTGATCGCCGGCACCGTCTGGTCGGAAGGGCTTCGGACCACGGCCGATCCTCCCTGGGCCGCTTCCTTGAACCGGTTCGCGACCGCGGCCCAGTCGATGTTCCGCATGAACGCGTCGATATACGCTGTGGCGTTGCCACTGAACTCGACCTGATAGGCGTGCTCATACATGTCGAGGGCAAGGAGAGGGACGGAATCGATCATCACTTGCGAGTCGCCGATCACGATCTGATTCTGGAGGGTGCCGTCGCGGCGTGAGTAGCTCAGGAGCACCCAGCCGGAGCGGCCGCTGAGCGCTTGCCCTAGGGCGACGAACTCCCGCCGCCATGCGGCCAGGCTGCCAAAGCGCTGCTCCAGCGCCACGGAGATCGGCTCGGCGAGCCTTGTGCCGGAACCGCTTCCGGTGAAGAGCACGCCACCATCACCCCCCAAGCTGGCGAAGTACACCTCGTGGAGGGCGACGGAACCCATTGCCGCGACCTCCTCCTGCTTCAATGCCCGAAGGTCGTAGCCAGGCACCGCGGCGACGTCGAGCGTCGCGAGCCTGTCCCGAATCGCATTGAGGGACCGTACGGCGGCTCCGTAGACATCCTCGTAGTGGGTGACCATGAGTCGGTCGGAGAACCCATTGAGGGTCCAGGGCTTGCACGGAATTTGGATGACATGCTGCATGATCGTGCTCCTTTCTGATGGGTGAACGTCACGTCCATCTCTTGCCGGGCCAGCGGCATAGACTCCTTCGAACAGCGTAAGTTCGGTGCACGAGCACCTCCTGTGATCGAGCCCGCGCGCGACGCACGGGAGCTCGCCATCGCGCGGGCTCACTCTGAGCAGCAGCTTCGAGTTCATTATGTTCCGATACTGAAACTACTGTTTCACCCTGTCAAGCTCCCGTAACGCAGCGCAGCATCTGCTCAGAAGAATCTACCTAAGCGCTGGGAGATTCCCCTGCCTGCAAAGAGACTTGACGGGGTGAAACAATAGTTTCAAACTGAGAACAGAATGGACTCGAAGCTTCTTCTCCTCATCGTGAGCCTGCCGCCGAATCCATCGAGTCTCCGCGTGCGGGTGTGGCGGCGGCTGCGTGCGGTGGGCGCGGTCGCGCTCAAACGCACCGTCTACCTATTGCCCGATACCCCCGACCACTACGAGCATTTCCAGTGGCTCGCCCAGGAGATCCAGCGGGAGGGGGGAGAGGCCACGCTCCTCCGCGTCGAGCAGATCGAGAACATGAGCCCGCAGGATGTGATCCGCCTCTTTCATGAGGCGCGCGAGCCCGCGTTCCGTCGGCTTGCGACGCGGTATCGGAAGCTGCTGCAAAACCTCGATCGAAAGTCTGCGGCTACCAGCCCTCGAGTCCAGGCCGAGCTGACCCAGCTCGAGAGAGAGTACGAGACGCTCCACGAGCTCGATTTCTTCGACGCCCCGGCGGGGGCCGAGGTCGAGCGGGTGAGGGAGGCCATCGCCATGCGCACCAGACCATCGGAAGAGCCGAGGCGACGAGAGAAGGTGACGGATCTGCGGGAGCTTCGGGGCCGGCAATGGATCACGCGCCGGCGGCCCCACGTCGACCGCCTGGCCTCGGCGTGGCTGATCAAGCGGTTCATCGACCCCGAGGCGACTTTCCTGTTCGCCGATCCAAAGGATTTCCCGGCGGAGGCCATTGCCTTCGATGCGCCCGGGGCCGAGTTCAGCCACGTGGGGGAGGACTGCACCTTCGAGACGCTCCTCAAGCGTGCCGGGCTTCGGGATCGCCGCCTGGCCCGCCTCGCCGAGATCGTACATGAGGCCGATCTGCGGGACGGCAAGTTCCCTCGCGACGAGGCGCGCGGCATCGATCTCGTGATCCGAGGGCTTCTTGCCGCGAATGCCGACGACCATCAGGTCCTCGAGCATGGGCTGGCGCTCTTCGAAGGGCTCTATACGGGGGCCAGCCGGAAGGCGTGACCGTCCGGCGCGCGGTGCCACCATCGTGGGACGAGCCCCAGAACGGAGGGATATATGAGCCAGGAACTCTTGATCCTGTCGCGAGCCGATGTATGTGAGCTTCTGTCGCTCCGCGAGTGTATCGACGCTGTCGAGCGCGCATTCCGCCTCCACGCCGAAGGCCGAACGCTGGCGCCCGGCGTTCTCTGCGTACCAGCCGCTGGAGGTGGCTTCCACATCAACGCGGCCGGGCTGCTAGACGAGCGCAGCTACTTCGCGGCGAAGACGAATGCCAACTTTCCAGACAATCCGCGGCGTTTCGGGCGGCCGACCATCCAGGGCACCATCATGCTGGCCGACGCCACCAACGGCACCCCGCTGGCCATCATGGAGTCCGGCAGCGTGACCGCCTTACGGACGGGCGCGGCCACGGCGGCCGCGGCGAAGTATTTGGCGCGCGGCGACGCCCGGATGGCGACCATCGTGGGCTGCGGGGTGCAGGGCGAGCTTCAGCTGGCCGCGATCGCCGCCGTCCTCCCGCTCGAGCGCATTCGTCTCTACGATCTCGACCACGGCCGGGCGGAAGGCCTGGCCCGTCGCGCCGAGGAACGACACGGCGTTCGCGCCGAGGCGACCCGGGACCTGCCCGGGGCGATTCAGGCGAGCGACGTGTGCGTGACGTGCACGACGGCCCGCCGCGCGTTCGTCGAGAGAAAGGATGTGGCGCCGGGCTCCTTCATCGCCGCGGTGGGCGCTGACAGCCAGGGGAAGCAGGAGATCGAACCCACGCTGGTGGCCTCATCGACCCTGGTGGTGGACCTCCTTCAGCAGTGCGCGGAGATCGGTGAGCTCCAGCATGTGCTGGCCGCGGGCCTTCTCACGCGTGCGCAGGTGCACGCAGAGCTCGGCGACGTCATCGTGGGTCGGCGTCCCGGACGCACGCGGGTCGACGAGATCACGATGTTCGACAGCACGGGAACGGCGCTGCAGGACGTGGCAGCGGCAATCGTGGTGTACGAGCAGGCACGGGCCACCGGGCGTGGCACGGAAGTCAAGCTCGATGGTGAGCTGAGAGCCACGGAGGCCTGACCAGCAGTGCCCGCGGCCCGTGTGTCGAGCGATCGATGAAAGTGAGAACGAGTCTTCGCGATTGAAGAGTCATGCGATGAGCGAGTGCAAATATCGGGTGGCGATGATGTTTGCCGGCGATCTGGGTAGCCGCCCGACGCTGAAGCTCGAGGAGACTCGGCTCGGCGACATCGCGAAGGCGCTACGCACCGTTGGCCTCGACGTCGAGGCTGCGGTCTACGCCGACGAGGTCGCCGAGGAAGTGCGCGAGCAGTTGCTATGTGTCGACGGCGTCCTCGTCTGGGTCGATCCGGTCCGCAAGGACGGCAACCGCGCGAAGCTCGATCCGCTCCTGCGCGACGTGGCGAGCCACGGGGTGTTCGTGAGCTCGCATCCAGACCTGATTCTGAAGATGGGTACCAAGGAAGTGCTCTATCGGACTCGCCACATGAGCTGGGGCACCGACACGCGGCTCTATACGACGTTGGCGCAATTCCGCCGCAACCTCCCACAGTGCCTCGCCGAAGGCAACGCGCGCGTGCTGAAGCAATACCGCGGCAACGGCGGCATCGGTGTCTGGAAAGTGGAAGCGGTCGACCCGGGCGTACCGACGGGGCGTGTACGCGTACGGCACGCGCTGCGCGGCAGCCAGGAGTTCGAAGAGCCGTTGGATGAGTTCGTCGAGCGCTGCGCGCAGTATTTCCAGGGCGACGGCCGCGTCATCGACCAGGTCTTTCAGCCGCGGCTCACCGACGGCATTGTTCGTTGCTACCAGGTGCGCGACCGCGTGGCGGGCTTCGGCGAGCAGCTCGTCAACGCGCTGTATCCGGCAGCGCCCGGAGCCCCGCCGGCCGCCGCGCCGCCGCCCGGACGGCGGCTCTACTATCCGCCGACGCGACCCGACTTCCAGAAGCTGAAGAATCGGCTCGAGTCGGAGTGGGTGCCCGAAATGTGTCGCGTGCTGTCGATCGACCCCGCGGAACTCCCGGTCATTTGGGATGCCGACTTCATGTACGGACCGAAGAATGCGGCCGGCGAAGATACCTACGTGCTCTGCGAGATCAACATCAGCTCGGTCTACCCGTTTCCGGACGAGGCGCTGGGGCCGCTCGCCGAGGAAACGTTGCGGCGCCTGCGCGAGAGAGAACGCGGATTCAAAGGCGCGTCCGAGTCCCTTTGAGGCCCTCCGAACTCGCGTGACAACTCTTTGAATCGGTCGCAAAACAGCAACCGGTCGTAGAGCTTACGCGCACTCCATGGTGTAGACCTGCGTGGCGCCTTTGGGCAAGGGACGCTCCATCCAGCTCTCCCCGGCGTCCTCGCTGGCGAACACCTGGCCACCACTGGTGGCGCAGTACATGCGTCGGGGCTGGCGAGGGTCGAAGGCGACGGCGAAGATGGTGGTGTGCGCTTCGACGCCCATCTTCATCCGCGTCCAGGTGGCGCCCCCGTCCTTGCTGCGGAACAGAACGCCCAGATCGCTCTGGAAGCTCGCGCCGGCCGCGACCCAGATGGTCCTCGGGTCGCCGGGAACCTCGCGGATGTCGCGGCAGTAGGTCTGCCCCTTGGGGTTCAGCGGCTCGAGCCGCGCGCTGGCCCAGTGCTGACCCCGATCCGCGCTGCTGAACAGACCCGCCCGGCCAATTGCGAAGACGGTGCCTGGGCGCCACCGCCCGACCAGCACGCCGTGCATGTCGACCGTGTCGTCGTTCACGTACTGCCCGTGGCTCATGTTCTCCCAGTGCTCACCGCCGTCCAGGCTGCGGATGACTCCGCCGACCTCGATGGCGCCGTACAGCTCGTCGGGATTGGCCGGATTCACGGCGAGCTGGAGCACGCGCTTGGCCGGGTTGGCACCGGGAGCCACAGTGACCTCCGGAAAGCGCACCGTCACCGGGAGCTGCCGCCAGTGGTCACCGCCGTCTTCGCTCCGAAAGACCTCGCAGTTCTCATATCCCGCGTACAGGACCTCGGAGTCGCGACCGAACGACAGCGACCACACCGGCAAACCGTGATCCTGGACGTCGAGTTTCTCCCACTGCTCGCCGTGGTCGGTGCTCCGATACGGACCGTGCTGGGTGCCGACGTACACCATTTCCGGGTGGTCAGGATGCGCGGCGATGGCGCGGATGGCCGGCGCCTCCGGCAAGCCATGCGTCACCAGCTCCCAGCGAGTGTCGCCCGTGGCCATGCGATAGAGCCCCGACTGGACGGGCCGGCCCGAGCCGGTCTCGCCGGCCAGGCCTACGTATACGTAGGACGTGCGTTTCGTGGTCATGGCCTGCTCCTCTCTCGCCGGGGCGATGCGGCCCCTGGTCAGTCCCACAGCCGGGTCGAAAAATATCGCTCGCCAAGGTCGTTGAACAGCGTGACGAAGCGCCCGCGACGCTCGCGCTTGGCAACCCGCTCGACGCCCGCCAGGTAGGCACCGGACGACTGTCCGACGAAGAACCCGGCCGCGGCCAGGCGTTGGCACATCTTATACGCCTCTTCGACGCCGACCGACACGCGCTCGTCGATGACGCTCTCGTCGAGGATCGCCGGCACGATGTCCTCGGGACGGCCGAGCGGCTTGAGCCCTTCGACGCCGGGGAACGCCTCGGGGATGATGCAGACGACGCGCACACGTGCATCGTGCTCCTTGAGACGTCGCCCGAGGCCAGTGATCGTTCCGCCGGTGCCGACACCGACAACCAGGTGGCTGAGCCGGCCGTCGGTTTGGGTCAGGATTTCCTCGGCCGTCGTTTCGTAGTGGGCGCGCCAGTTGTCGTCGTTCCCGTACTGGTCGCAGAAGAAATACCGGTCGCCGTAAGTCTTGGCCCGGCGATGCACCTCCCGCAGCGCTTCGTCGTAGCCTAGCAGGGGATCGGTCACCGTGAGCTGGGCGCCGTGCGCGCGCATCCGCTTCTTGCGCTCCATGCTTGCGTTGTCGGGGATGACGATCTCGACGGGGATGCCGATGAGTCGCCCGATCATCGCGTAGGCAATGCCGGCGTTTCCCGATGAGCTGTCGAGGATGGTCTGGCCGGGCCGGAGTCGACCGTCGTCGAGGGCGCTCAGCACCATGCGCAAGACAGGACGGTCCTTCAGGGAGCCTCCCGGGTTGAGGCATTCCATCTTGGCCAGCACCTCAACCTCGGGGAGTTCCTCGCGGAACAGGTGGACCGGCACCAGCGGCGTCTGGCCGATCGCGCGCAGCGCCGGGTAGTCCGCCAGCCTTCGTTCGATGCGGGGGTCCCAGGACATGGCCCTCATCATACTCGGCAATCAGGCGGCCGCGCTCCGCCGTCCGATGCGAAGCGCATCGAGCGGAGGGTCGGCGGGAGCGCCCTGCCGCACCATGCTCGTGCCCGTGTCGAACTGAGCTCGAATCCCAGGCGCCGGTTCACGAGGGTTGTGCATCCGGTGGTCGCCCCTCGCGCGCGGCCTTTGCTGGACGATCCCACGTGTGTTTGCGACCGTCCCGGCTGGGCAGGATCTGCTAGCATGCGCGTGGGGAACGTGCTTCTAGGAGTTCCTTCCGTCATCACCCAGCAGTCGTAGGAGGGGCCATGTCGACCCATGCGCAGACCGAGGCCAGGGCGCTTCGTAGCCGCCTGAGTCATCCCATCATCGACGCCGATGGGCACTGGGCGGAGTTCCATCCGCTCATGCGCCAGGAGTTTCGCCGCATCGGGGGCGATACGGCGGTCGAGGCGCTCCAGATGGCGAGCGCCCGCATCCCGAACTCGCTCAACATGTCGCTGCGCGAGCGTCGCCGGCGTCGGATCGGCCAGGAGGCCTTCTGGTTCCTACCCACCGAGAACACACTCGATCGGGCCACCGCCATGATGCCGCGGCTGCTCTACGAGCGGCTCGACGACCTCGGCCTCGACTTCTGCGTGATCTACCCGACGGCCGGGCTGGGCTATTATCGCCTCCCCTCGGATACGCACCGCCGAGCGCTCTGCCGAGCGTACAACGTGTATGCGGCCGAGCAGTTCCGCCCCTATGGCGACCGCATCATTCCGGCCGCCATCGTGCCCATGTACTCGCCGGAGGAGGCCATCGAAGAGCTGGAGTTCGCCAGCAAGCAGCTCGGCCTCCGCGTGGTCATGCTGGGCAGCCTCATCCGCCGCCCGATCCCCGCCCTCGTCGAGGACCACCCGGACGCTTCGAAGTTCGTCGAATGGTACGATTCCATCGGCATCGACAGCGACTACGACTACGATCCGGTGTGGGCCAAGCTCCGCGAGCTCAGGATCGCGCCAAGCTTCCACAACGGCGCCCGTTCCATCCTGCTGCGCAACTCACCGTCGAACTTCTGCTACAACCACATTGGCCATTTCGCGTCGGCGGCGGAGGCCACGGCCAAGTCGCTCTTCTTCGGCGGCGTTACGCGCCGCTTCCCGGAGTTGAACTTCGGTTTCCTGGAGGGCGGGGTGGGCTGGGCTTGCTCGCTCTATGCAGACCTGATCGGGCACTGGGAGAAGCGCAACCGCGAGGCGCTGGAAGCCACCAATCCCGCACGGCTGGATCAGCCCAAGCTGGTGACGCTGGCAGAAAAGTATGCTGTGCCGGCCATGCTCGAGGCGGTACGGCGCGGCGAGGGGCTGGACGACAACGGCAACGGCACCGGCAACGTCGAGGACCTCGACGACTACTCACGGTGCAAGATCAGCGGCAAGCAAGACTTCGAGGATCTGTACGTCCGCCGCTACTACTTCGGCTGCGAGGCCGACGACCCCATCAACGCGTGGGCCTTCAACCGCAAGGCCAACCCAATGGGCGCGCGTTTGAACGCGTTCTTCAGCTCGGACATCGGCCATTTCGATGTCCCCGACATGACCGAAGTGGTGCCGGAGGCGTACGAGCTGGTCGAGCACGGACTGCTCGACGACGGCGACTTCCGAGACTTCACCTTCGCGAACGCCGTGCGCTTTTGGGGCGAGGTGAATCCAGACTTCTTCAAGGGCACGGTAGTCGAGAAGCAGGCGGCCGAGGTGCTCGCGGCGTCGAGATAGGGGAGGATCGACGCGGTTCCGATAACCTCTTCGGCAGCGACAATGCACATGACTCATATCCGCTCGCCTCGCTGCCCGCCGCGTCGGCTCGCTTCTCCGGACCTCGCGAGGTACGCTCCAATCCAGGAGGCCGGCCATGAGCCCGCGCGTCGCGGCGTGCCCGACGATCGTCCTGACGATCGGGCACTCGACTCGATCGCTGAAGGAGCTCCTTGAACTCCTCGAGGCCCACGGAGTGGAGCAGCTCGCCGACGTCCGGACGATCCCGCGCTCGCGGCACAACCCCCAGTTCAATCGCGAGAGTCTCGCGGGCAAGCTTCGCCGGGCCGGGATCGGCTATACCCACATGCCGGCCCTGGGCGGGCTCCGCCACCCTCGGCCGGACTCGCCCAACCAGGGATGGCGTAACGCCTCGTTCCGAGGATTCGCCGACTACATGCAGACGCCAGAGTTCGGGGCGGGAATCGTGGCGCTGATCGACGCGGCCGTCTCCGCCCGAACCGTGATCATGTGCGCGGAAGCCGTGCCCTGGCGCTGCCATCGCTCGCTCATCGCCGATGCGCTCTGCGCGCGGGGCATTCGCGTGGAGCACATCCTGAGCGCGACACGCGCCGAGCCCCACGCGCTCACCGCGTTCGCGATGGTCAAAGGCACGCGCGTCACGTACCCGCCCGAACCTTCGCCGCTGGAGCGAGCGGCCCGTCCCTCTCCCGCCGCCGACTGAGGGGGATCTTCTTCCTCTTCGGGTTTTCGCGGGCGTCGAAGAAGGGCTGCCGCTGTCGCTGGACGGCCGCCTACAGCTCCTCCAGCTCGGACGCCGAATCTTGGCCCGTGTAAGAACGACTGACGGTCACCAATCCTGTGAAGCGGACGGTCACCGTGACCGTGCGGAAGGCCCGGAAGCCATCGCCGACCAGCCTCCGATACACTTCCTGCTCGAACGTCTCCTGCTCTCCCACCGATTTCCGCTTCCACTCGTTCGATTCTCACGATCGACGATTCCAAGAGCGGCCCCTTCTGGTGCTCTGGGAGCCCGTTCATGTCCCGGGCTCCGCTGATGTCTTGTGGCACGAGGCGCAACGAAACCGCGACGGGTCGTGGACGTCCTCGACGCGCCCCGGCATGCCAGCTTGACGGCGGGGGCTGCCGGGTATCACCTCATCTAGAAGGAGGACATGCTATGGCTCGCGTGCAAGCAAAGCCCGTCACCAACTGGTGTTCACAGGCGAAGCCCGACGAGCAAGGTCAGTGTGGGACCGACAAACTGGCCGAAGACGGGAAGCGTCATCATTGCGCGAAGTCGCCAGGGCATGCCGATGACCTGCATGCCTGCAAGTGCGGGATGCAGTGGAAGCACATGATGTAGCACACCCGTCTGATCTCCTCGCCCCCTTCTCCGGGAGCATAGGCGTGTTTGCCGGGCCGCCTCGCCGTCAGGGGCGTGTCCCAGCCGGCGGCTGCCTTTCGGCGGCGAGCGGCGCGTGATACAAGCATCGTATCCGCGTCGATGCTACGCGCCGAAGGCGGCCGCGAGTCGCCGCAGTTACGTGATGATCTCGGAAGATGGATGTTTGCCCACCTCTGGGTACGATCTCCTGCCAATTTCATTGGGGAAAGAGGAATGGCAGGGGTGAGCCTGTGGATCCAACTGGAGCGGAACTGACTTGACCGCCGTGTGCCAGCCATTCGTATCCCGCAGCTTGGACTTGTCGAGCAGATCCATGTAGCGCTGCACCCACGCATCGGGCGCCAACCCGACGCGCTTGGTCACTGCATCCACAGCCGCTTCATGGGAGGGGAACTTCGTCTTCTTCTTCGCGAAGTCGTTGACGACATCCGCATAGCATCCAAGCGAGATGTCAAATGCATAGCGATAGTCCTGACCGTGCTCCTGCTCCGCCGCGGCGAGTCTCTTCTCACCGCCGGGAAGGATTCTCACGTCCTCGGCATACTGGCCGTGACATTGTTCGGCCCCCTCACGTTGCTTCGGATCGTTTGGGTCAAGGGTGGAGGTGCGCGACATGGTCTTCATATCGTCGGCCTTGACAAAAAATGACTCGCAAGAAATCTGGACGGCTTTGGTCTTCTGAATCACGAATGCTTTGTCCTTGCCGGTGCGTATCTCTTTCGTGACAAGTTCGGGAGGGGGAAAGTCTTGGGGCCCGTACCGGGTGACTCCCAGCGCATTCGAGGGCGGGCCTTTCTTCAGAAATTCATCGATAGAGAGACCCTTCGGAGTGCACGGCAACGCGCCGCCGTCGGATGGAAGCTTGCACGGAGCGTTGACTGATGTGGAGGGCTTTTCCCCACCCTCTTCCTTCTTGGGTATCGTTTCCAGCGAAGGTGTTTTGAGTGTGCGAGGGTCTGGGTCCGGCTGCCGCTGCACCGTCGGACGGCCATTCAGTCGCAAAACCGCTGCGGCGTGGGTCGCCCGGGTATCGTGAGCAACGGCGCCGGTTTCCAGCATGCGATGGACCGCTCGATTACCAATCGTGCGCTGCAAGTGGAGGAGGGGAGCGGAGTAATGGACCGGCCCGCATGATGCCGCGTGCGACGGAGCCGAGCGCGATGACGCTCGCTCATGAGGTTGGTCTTGCCTTCGGACAAACATCCTCATGCGGTATCTCCTACCGAGGGGCGGCGCTGACGCCCAACGTATCACGGGTACTCGATGGAGAGTGTTGGGCCACTCTGAACGAAGAGCTTCGCCAGGGTGCAGTCTAGGCGACGTTCACGACCCGCCCTCCCTCGTCAATGTGGGGCACTGCGTTCGGGGCGCGATACCTGGGATGAGCTGCGACCATGTCCGCGATGACAGCCTGAAGCATATGCTTCACCCGTGATGGCCAATACTTCGATTTATCGCACCTACTTCGCGTCTTTGATTGACGACCCTGAAGAGCCTTGTTACCGTGCGTCCAGCATTGCATCTCCCGATTTGAAGCGCGCTTGGCCGAGGTCAAAAGGGAGCACATGGGCTCTCCGGTCCCACTGGCTGACCGGCTCCATCGAGCGCGCTGCCGCGTCTTGGTCGAGGGAGTTGTCCAGGGTGTGGGGTTTCGCCCTTTCGTCTACCGGCTGGCCAAGATCCATCGGCTCGGCGGCTCAGTGCGTAATGGCCAACACGGTGTGGTGATCGATGCCGAAGGCGATCGAGAGGCGCTCGCGCGCTTCCTGGACGACCTCTGGTCCACCGCACCTTCCGTGGGGCGTCTTCGCCGGATCACGACCACCTGGACCTCGCCCGATGGTCATGGCGAGGAGTTTAGAATCGACCCGAGCTCGGGCGAGGGAGACCCCGCGCTTTTTCCCGCCCCCGACCTGCCCGTCTGCGTCGCGTGCCTCGCGGAGATGTTCGATGCGGGAGATCGACGACACGCCTATCCGTTCCTGAACTGCACGGCCTGCGGCCCGCGCTACACGATCCTCCGGGCGCTCCCGTATGACCGAGAGCGAACGTCCATGGCCTCGTTCTCGATGTGTCCGCGCTGCCGCGAGGAATATGAGGACATGGAGGATCGCCGCTTCCACGCCGAGCCCACCGCCTGTCCGACGTGCGGTCCTCGACTCGCTCTGCTGGACGCCGCCGGGCGGGCGCTCCCCGTGGCCGATCCTCTTGAGGAGACAGTCGCCGCGCTCCGCGCGGGCCGGATCGTCGCGGTCAAGGGATTGGGCGGCTATCACCTTGCCTGCGACGCGACCGCGTCCGAGGTGGTCAGCCAGCTGAGACGTCGCAAGGCACGCGACGCGAAGCCGCTGGCGGTGATGGTGGGCACCCTCGAGGCGGCGCGCCGACTGTGCGTCATCTCGGACGCCGAGGCGACTCTGCTCCGGTCACCTGCCCGTCCCATCGTGCTCATGGCGCGGCGCCCCTTCGGGGTAGGTCAGGGGGTGGCCGATGAGGTGGCTCCGCGACTGCGTCATCTCGGTCTGATGTTGCCCTACACGCCTCTCCAGCATTTGCTCTTCGGACGCATCGACTTCCCGTTGGTCATGACGAGTGGGAATCGCCGGGACGAGCCAATCGCCTTCGAGGATGGCGATGCCGTGGACCGACTGAGCGGCATTGCGGATCTCTCTCTGACTCACAATCGTCCTATACAGGTCCGCTGTGACGACTCGGTCGCCCGATGCATCGACGGGGTCCCGCTCCTTCTGCGCCGTGCGCGGGGCTACGTGCCATTGGCGATCTCCCTTACCCATGAAGCGGTCCAGCCGATTTTGGCCTGCGGCGGCGAACTCAAGAGCGTGTTTGGTCTGGTTCGTGGTCGCGACGTCTTCCTCAGCCAGCATCTTGGCGATCTCGGCGATGAACGCGCCTACCGTGGCTGGATGGAGGCCATCGATCATTTTCAGCGTCTCCTTGCGCTCACGCCTCGCGTCGTCGCTCATGACCTCCATCCCGGCTATCGGTCAACCGCCTATGCGCAGAGACTCGATGGCGTCCGGCTTGTCCCGGTCCAGCATCATCACGCGCACATCGCGAGCTGTCTTGCCGACAACGGCATCGATGGGCGAGTGATCGGCGTCTCGTGGGATGGCACGGGCTATGGTACGGACGGGCACGTGTGGGGCGGCGAGTTCCTGCTCGCGGACCTGGAGGGGTTCGAGCGTGCCGGGTCCTTTCGAGAAGTGACCATGCCGGGCGGGGAAGCGGCCGTCCGCGAGCCGTGGCGCATGGCCGCGGCCCTCCTGCAGGCCGCCTATGGCGAAGCCATGGACGAGCTCGATCTGGCTTTCGTGCAGCGACTCGACCGGGCAGCGTGGCGACGGCTGAGTCGAGCCGTCGAGCACGGCGTCAATGCTCCGCTCACCTCGAGCGTGGGGCGGCTATTCGATGCCGTGGCGAGCCTCCTCAATCTTCGGGATCACGTGGATTTCGAGGCCCAGGCGGCCATGGAGCTCGAGGCCCTGGCCGAACCAGAGGCTGATCGCGTGTACGGGGTGGGCCTTCACGAGAAGGACCGGGGTCTCAGAGTGGAGACGCCAGAGATCGTTCGAGGGGTGGTCGAAGACATCCTCGCGGGAACACGGGCGGAGCAGATCGGGAGTCGCTTTCATGCCACCCTGGCCAACGTGATCGTCAGGACCTGCGGTCGTCTCCGGGAACGCTCTGGTCTCGAGCGAGTCGCCTTGAGCGGCGGCGTGTTTCAGAACATTCGTCTCCTGCGGCTCACGGTGGACGGCCTCCGTCGTTCTGGCTTCCATGTCTATACTCATCACCAAGTTCCACCCAATGACGGCGGTCTCGCGCTGGGCCAGGCCGCGATCGCGGCCCGACTGTGCCACGACGGGAGCGGCGGCTGATGTGTCTGGCGATCCCCGGTAGGGTCATCGAGGTCTTCGAGGACCACGGGCTTCGGATGGGCCGTGTCGATTTCGGGGGGACGGTGAAGAAGGCTTGTCTCGCGCAGCTCCCCGAGGCGTCCGTGGGCGACTACGTGCTCGTCCACGTGGGTTTTGCCCTCAGCCTGGTCGATCCCGCGGAGGCGGAGCGGACGTATCAGCTCCTCGAAGCGATGGGCCTGCTCGACGAGCTCAAGGCCCCCGAGGGCCCGGCGTGAAATATTTGGACGAGTATCGGGATGGCCGGGTGGCCGCCAAGATCCTGTCGGAGATCAGGCGCGTGACCACGCGGCCGTGGACGCTGATGGAAGTCTGCGGAGGTCAGACGCACTCCATCGTGAAGCATGGGGTGGACCGCATGCTCCCGTCGGAGATCGAACTCGTTCACGGGCCGGGCTGTCCCGTATGCGTCACCCCGCTGGAGCAGATCGACAAGGCCCTGGCCATCGCGAGCCGGCCGACCGTGATCTTTACGTCCTTCGGCGACATGCTGCGGGTCCCGGGGTCGCACACGGATCTTCTCCGGCTGAAATCACAGGGGGCCGACGTACGGATCGTGTATGCGCCGCTGGATGCGGTCCGCCTCGCGCAGCAGCATCCGGACCGTGAGGTGGTGTTCTTCGCGATCGGCTTCGAGACGACGGCGCCCGCCAACGCGCTGGCCGCGACCCGGGCCGCCGCGCTCGGCGTACGCAACTTCTCCATGCTCGTGTCCCACGTCTTGGTGCCGCCCGCCATCGCCTGCGTGCTGCAGTCCCCGGGCAATCGGGTCCAGGGATTTCTCGGTCCCGGGCACGTCTGTACGGTCATGGGCTATCGCGAGTACGAAGCCCTCGCCGCGCACTACCGCGTTCCCATCGTGATCACGGGTTTCGAGCCGGTCGACCTCCTGGACGGCGTGCTCCGTACCGTCCGCCTCCTCGAGGCGGGAGACGTCGGCGTCCAGAATCAGTACTCCCGCGTCGTGACCCGCGCCGGCAATCTGGCCGCTCAGTGTCTGGTGTGGTCGGCGTTCGAGGTGTGCGATCGCCAATGGCGGGGGATCGGCAGCATCCCCAAGAGCGGGCTTCGCCTGCGCTACGAGTTCCGCGAGTACGATGCCGAGCATCGATTCGAAGTGGGTGCTCTGCAGACACGGGAGCCGGCCGCCTGCATAAGCGGGCAGATTCTCCGTGGCTTGAAGAAGCCGCACGACTGCCCCGCCTTCGGGGGCACCTGCACGCCCGAGCATCCTCTGGGCGCGACCATGGTGTCGGCCGAGGGTGCCTGCGCCGCCTATTTCACCTACGGCCGCCGCCGCGAGGAGGTGGTCCGATGAAGGACGCGATCCTCCGCAAGGCGCGCGAGAGCGGCGACGTCAAGGAGCAGTTTTTCCGAGCAGAGGCCGATCGCATTGAAGCTCTGGTGCGAGCTATGGCGTCACGCTTCTCGAACGGCGGCCGCCTCTACGTCATGGGCAACGGCGGCAGCGCCACGGATGCCCAGCACATCGCCGTCGAGTTCTTCCATCCGATCATCGAGAAGCGGAAACCCCTGCCGGCCGTGGCGCTGGGCGCCGATACGGCTCTGCTCACCGCGATCTCCAACGATCGCGACTTCGCCAAGGTCTTCGCCGATCAGCTGCGCGTTCTCGCCCGCTCCGGCGACATGGCGATGGCCGTGAGCACGAGCGGCAAGTCGCCCAATCTCGTGCAGGCGCTCGAGACAGCGGGTGCGCTGGGTCTTCTCACCATTGCCTTCACGGGCAAGGACGGTGGCCGTCTCGTCGATCTCGCCGACTACTGTTTCGTGGTGCCCTCCTTCAGCATCCACCGAATCCAGGAAACGCACGTGGCCCTGTATCACATCGTCTGGGATCTCGTGCATGTCGCCCTGGGAGAGGACGATGTTATCTAACGGCGGGCCCGGCCAGTTCGCCCTGAGCTGCCCTTTGCCGCTCACGACCACCGATCGCGTGCTCCTGGGTCACGGGAGCGGCGGGAAGATGACCGCGGAGCTGATCGCGCGCTATTTCCTGCCGGCCTTCCGCAATGCGTATCTCGAGCGCCTGGACGATCAGGCCGTCCTGAATGTCACGGGCGGCCGCCTGGCCTTCACCACGGACGCGCACGTGGTGACGCCGCTCTTCTTTCCGGGCGGCGACATCGGGACGCTTGCCGTCAACGGGACGGTCAACGATCTCGCCATGGCGGGCGCCCGGCCTCTGTACCTGAGCGCGGCCTTCATCCTGGAAGAAGGATTTCCGCTCGCTGAGCTCGCGCGCATCGTGGAGTCAGTGAGCGCGGCGGCGCGGAAAGCAGGTGTCCTGGTCGTCACCGGCGACACCAAGGTGGTCGATCGTGGCAAGGCGGACGGTTGCTTCATCACGACGAGCGGTGTCGGCATGGTGACGCACCCTCAGGAGATCACGGCCGCTGCCGCGCGGCCCGGAGATCTCGTGATCCTCAGCGGCGCCATCGCCGAGCACGGCACCGCGATCATGGCGACGCGGGCCGATCTCGAGCTGGAGTCCCCGATCGAGAGCGACTCGGCACCGTTGCACGAGCTGGTCTTCGCCATGCTGGAGTCAGGGGGTGAGATCCACTGCCTCCGTGACCCCACGAGGGGCGGGGTGGCCACTGCTCTGAATGAGATCGCGCGCCAATCCTCGGTGGGAATCGTGTTGGAGGAGGAAGCGATCCTCGTGCAGGAGCCGGTGCGAGGGCTTTGCGAGCTCCTCGGCCTCGACCCGCTGTATGTCGCCAATGAGGGAAAGCTTCTCGCCGTGGTGGCGCCGGAGAGCGCCGAGCAGATCCTCGGCGCCATGCGGCGCCGGAACGAGGGGAAAGATGCGCGTATCATTGGAGAGGTAGTCCGCGATCCTGATCGCCTCGTGGTGCTCAAGACACGCGTGCGCGGACGGCGGGTCGTGGACATGCTGCAGGGGGATCAGCTGCCGCGCATTTGCTAGCGCGGGGCGGGAGCCGAGCCATGGCGATGCTGGAGCGGGAAGTCCTCGAGGTCAAGGAGCCGGCGGGGCCCGAGACGCAACCGGAGCCGAGCCGAGAGCGATTGCCGCTCGGGCCGCTCAAGACCATCCATGTCTACTGGCTTGCCGGCATGAGCTGTGATGGCTGCACGATCTCGGTGGCCGGGGCGACCAATCCAGGAATCGAGGGTCTTCTCGCCGGGGTTGTTCCCGCCATGCCCAGGGTGATCCTCCATCACCCGGTGCTCTCGGTTGAAGCGGGTGCGGAGTTCGTGAAGTCCTTCTCCGACGCGTGGGAAGGTAAGCTCGGTGTCCCCTACGTGGTCGTCTACGAGGGCTCGGTGGCGGACGAGCGGATCGCCGGGCGGACGGGCGGGTATTTCTCGGCCATGGGTGTCGAGGCCGTGGAGGGCGGAAGTCCACAGCCGGTGCCGACCGCGACCTGGTTGCGCCGCCTGGCTCCGGGAGCAGCCGCCACCATCGCCATCGGAACCTGCGCCACATGGGGCGGGGTCCCGTCGGCCGAGGGCAATCCTACCGGCGCCATGAGTCTCATGGACTTCCTCGGCAAGGACTACCGGAGCGCCTTCGGTCTGCCCGTGATCAACATCCCGGGGTGCGCGCCACAGGGAGACAACTTCACCGAGACGGTGTTCGCCGTGCTCCTCTTCCTGCAGGGCCTGGGACCTCTGCCGACGTTCGACGAGCTCGGCCGGCCCGCTTGGCTCTTTCGGGAAACGGTCCATCATGGTTGCACCCGGGCGGGGTTCTACGAAGAGGGCATTTTCGCCGAGCGCTACGGCGACCCACAATGCCTCGTGGAGATCGGCTGCTGGGGCCCGATTGTCAACTGCAACATCGTGCAGCGCGGTGCCATCAACCACATGGGTGGGTGCATGCGGGCAGGCGGCGTGTGCATCGGGTGCACCATGCCAGGTTTTCCCGACAAGTTCAGTCCGTTCTACAAGACGCCTCCCGGCGCTGCCATCTCCACCCTCGCCGCCAGGGGCGTGGGCGGGGTGATCCGGCGGCTCCGGCGGCTCTCCAACCGCGAGGCCAACCGCGAGCACCGCTGGGACGTGACCCATGAGGTGCCGAGCGGCTGGGCGCACGTGCAGGCGCAGACGGCGATGGACCGCACGATGAAGTTCTTCTACAACATGTGGCAACACCTGGGAGCCAAGAAGCCCGGCCGCCCAACCAGCGAGAAGGAGCGGTTCTGGGGAGCGGATCGCCCGGGATACCGGAGTGATTATATCGATAGCAGCGTCGCTCGGGAGGACACCGATGGGCGACGCTGAGCTCTGGGCGGCCTGGCCACTTTGGATAGTGGTGGCGGCCATCGTGGTCGTGGTGGCGGCGGCTCTGCTCGTGGCGATCTGGCTTACTGCGCGGAGCATTGCCGCCCATGCCGGGCGAGCCATCGTCGCCCTCGAGGCAATTCGCGACAACACGCGGTCGATCTGGGAACTTCAGACGACGAACGAGGTGGCCGAAGAGCTGCGCGCCACGGTACGCGACATCGAGACCAAGGCGACCGCCCTGGCCGAGGCGCTCCAGGGACACACCGCGGCCAGAGGTCGCAGGTAGGCGACGAGTATGCCCCAATCGAGCGTCGAGACCATCCAGCAGATGTGGATCGCGACCCTGATCATTTATGCGGTCGTCCTCGTGGTGGTGGCCGTGCTGCTGACCCTTGTCCTGCACGCCGCCCGGAAGGTGCGAGACGGAGTGGCCACGATCTGGACCATCGGACAGCAAGTCGCCAACAACACCATCCATATCGCGTTGCTCGACACGACAAATCATCTCGCCGGGGACATCCTTGCTTCCGCGAAGGGCATCGTGGGGGCGACAGCCGCCATGGGAGCCCATGCCGCCCAGTGTCCGGGATGTCCAGACTGCGTCCTCGGCGGGGAGGCGAGGCGATGAATGTGTTCGTGGTGCTGGCAATCCTCTCCGTCATCGGGGTGGTGGCGCTGTTCGTGGTCCTCGCGCTTTTCCTGCGCGCGATCGACGGAGAGCTGGAAGCGATCGGGGGGCCGGCCACCCGCTTCGTGACACCGGCCAACTACCTGTCGAAAATTCGCCTGGGTGTCCGCGCCATCGAGCGGCAGACCGACGCGCTGGCCCCGCAGGTCCGCCAGCTTAATGAGGGGCTCAGCGCCACACGCGACGGGCTCAAAGCCATCGACAGCAATCTTGGCGCGCTGATCGCTTCGGTCTCCAGGCAGCCACGGTCATGACCTCGCCGACCATTCCCCACGCCGTCTATATCATCTGGTGGATAGGGCTGATCGTCACTCTCGTCGTCCTGGTGCCACTGGCCGTCTATCTGCTCCACCGCACGTGGCGGTCGGCGCGGTCCATCCAGCGATACGCGGCGGAGACGTTGCAGGCGGCCGGTGGCATCGCACGCAACACCGTGAACATCGCGGCCCTCGATGCGACCATCGGGGTGGCGAGCGACATGCTCGCGGTAGCCGGATCCGTAGAAGGCAGGCTCGACACCGTGGCCGCCGTGTTGGAGGAGCGGGCGCCATGAAGAGGTCGTCATGCTGCTGATCCTGACCTTGATCACCGTAGCCCTCGTGGTCCTCGCGCTCGCCGGCTATCTCATCGCGATCGCCTGGGCGTTGCTCGATACGAAGAAGAACGTCGCGGCCATCGCCGATGGGCTCGAGGCCGTGCGCAACCACACGGCGCCGTTACCCGAGAAGCTCACCACGATCAACGGGGCGCTCGGGGCACTGCTGGGCGGCCTCGAGGCGGCCGATCGCCATGTGGGACGGGCGGCCAGGGTGTTCCGGCTCTCGTAACACGACGAGGATTCCATGTGCTTTAAGAACCTTCCCATCGAGTTCGACGAGCAGGGCAAGCCGTTCCTCCGGGCGGGAGTGGCCAATCCGTACGGCCCCGCCGCGGCGATTCCTCGCGGGGCGCCCGCTCAGCTGACGGCGGAGCGCATCGAGGAACTGCTCAAGCGCAACGGCTACATCAAGGATCTCAACTTCGACCCCGTCACGCGCGTGGCGGGGGCGCTCGCCTTCCACACCGTGGCCGACTTCCAGGGCCGCAAGGTGCTCGAGGCGCGCTCCATGGCGACCCTGTTCCGCGGCTACGAGGTCATCATGATCGGGCGCGATCCGCGGGATGCCATTTTCATCACGAGCCGGGCCTGCGGGGTCTGTGGAGGCGTCCATTCCACGACGTCGGCCATGGCGATCGAGATGGCCATCGGGTGCGTGCCGCCGCCCCTCGGCGTGCTCATCCGCAACATCGCGCTGGCCCTCGAGTTCCTCTACGATCATCCGCTGCACCTCCACCTGCTCGCCGGGCCCGACTACTCCTCGGCCATGGTCGGTCCCACCAATCCCTCGGTCCTCGAGCGGGCGCGGCGAAGTGAAGCGCCCCACGCCGAGATCCACGGGTTCCGCACGATGGGCGAGCTCATGGACGACCTCAACCCGCTGAGCGGCAAGCTCTACCTCGAGGCGCTTCATATGACGCGGGTCGCTCGGGAAGCCTACGTGCTGATCTGTGGCAAGTACCCGCATCCGCAGACCATCGTGCCCGGCGGCATGAGCTCGACCATCAGCCTGACCGTCATGAACGAGATGTTCACGCGCCTCGCCCAGTTCTTCGACTACTCGAAGAAGCTCGCGGCCATCTGGGACGACCTCACCGAGTTCTTCTACGAGGCCAATCCGGCGTACAAGCAGGTCGGCGCTCGCCGGGCGAACCTCATCGACTCCGGGATCTTCGACCATCACGAGGCGTACGACGCCACCTACGCGGGCGCCGCCGCGTGGGGAGAGAAGCGGTGGGCGACCCCCGGCGTGGTCATGGACGGCCAGCTCGTCACCACGGATCTCCATGCCCTGAACATCGGAGTGGAGGAATTCGTGGAGCACTCCTACTACGAGGAGTGGACGGGGGACGGGCAACGTCAGCACTTCCCGACTGATCCGGCCGGCAATCCTCTCTCGCCGTACCACCCCTGGAACAAGGTGACCAAGCCACGCCCCCAGGGC
>Ga0306921_10000741_pt1 | contig 30025 bp, 25 predicted proteins | sample sta12Cox44000080_FD_203760 | JGI IMG/M metagenome (GOLD analysis project Ga0306921, IMG submission 203760) | Lab enrichment of tropical soil microbial communities from Luquillo Experimental Forest, Puerto Rico - statoxic.12C.oxic.44.000.080 (v2)... | ecosystem: Environmental > Terrestrial >... | reverse complement strand
GTGCCTGGGCGACTCTGGCATCGGCTTGGCAGCCGAACCCCGGGTTGACGACATCGGGGTGAGTTCCGCGGAAAATGTGAGGCCGCTGCCTGAGCCTTCTTCTGTGGCTGAAGGCGAAGCTGCCGCGCCATTCGTTGATCCGATATCGCGCCCCCGGCCCAAGCGCAAGGTCATTGCTTTTCCCCGTCAACTGTCGCTCGCCCCCGCGGCCGTGCACCGGTTGGCCGATCCCGTCACCACGGAGGCCCCGCGCATTCTCGACGTACCTGAGGAATTGGAGGCGATTCCGGCCACGCCGTTTCTCGATGGCCTGCAATTCGATTTGCCGAATGCAGCCGAGGTCGCGAAGGATCGCGACCATGTGGAGCTGCCATTCCAAACCGTGGCAATCTCCCGCCGTGTCGCGGCCGGAGTGGTGGACCTGGCCGTAACCGGCACCGGTGTAGCGATCTTTGCCGCCGTGGCATATAAAATTCTCGGAAGTCCACTCCTCACCAGGTCGTTAGCGCTTGGATTGACGGTCTCGGCCATCGTGTTATGGAGTGCCTACCAGTATCTGTTCCTGATCCACGGGGGCAAGACCCCGGGCATGATGGCCGCGAGAATGCGGCTCTACACCTTCCAGGGGAAGGTGCCCAATTTGTCGCAGCGGCGTGTTCGTTTGCTCGGCCTGTATCTCTCGACACTTTCGCTCGCCATGGGATTGATGTGGGCACTTGTCGATGGGGACGGGCTGTGCTGGCATGACCGCATCAGCCATACCTACCTTTCGCCGTACCCGTGAGGGACATTCGATGGCCGGCGCCCCGCGGCTCTTGTTAACATCGACGTGTGAACAGGAATCCCAAGGTACGTGTGCGATTCGCGCCGTCGCCCACCGGGCAGTTGCACGTGGGCAATGCTCGCACTGCGCTCTACAACTGGCTTTTCGCCCGCAAGACCCAAGGCACCATGGTGCTGCGCATCGAGGACACAGACCTGGAGCGCAGCGAGGCCCGTTACGAGCAGCAATTGTTGGAAGACCTTAAGTGGTTCGGAATCGAATGGGAGGAAGGACCGGATGTCGGCGGGCCCTTCGCCCCATATCGACAAAGCGACCGGCTGGCGCTTTACCGAGAACACGCCGAGCGGCTGGTGCAAGAGGGCAAGGCCTACCTGTGCTTCTGTACGCAGGAAGAGCTGGAGAAGGAGCGGGAAGCGGCCCTGGCCGAGCACCGCTCCCCCAGCTATTCCGGAAAATGCCGTGGGCTTGATCCTGGGGAGGCCAAACGCCGCCGCGCCGGAGGCGAAACGGCCGCCATCCGGCTTGCGATTCCCGAGCACCCGATTCGCTTTCACGACATGGTGCGGGGCATAGTCGAGTTCTCGAACGAAGCGGTGAGTGACCCCATCATTCTGCGCTCGAGCGGGGTTCCGGTTTACAACTACGTGGTGGTGGTGGATGACGCCTTGATGCAGATCACGCATGTTATTCGCGGTGACGATCATCTTTCCAACACCCCGAAGCAGGTTGCGCTCTATGAGGCGTTGGGATGGCCGGTGCCCGAGTTTGCCCATCTGTCGACCATCGTCGGCAGCGATGGAGCACGGCTGTCGAAGCGTCACGGAGCGACTTCCATCGCCAACTTCCGGGAGATGGGAGTGCTGCCCGAGGCGCTGGCCAATTACCTGGCGCTGTTGGGCTGGGCTCCGGCAGGAGGCGACCGCGAGGTGTTTACCACGGAGGAGCTGGCGAAGGCATTCAGTCTCGAGCGTGTGACCCCGTCGGCGGCGATGTTCGACATGGAGAAGCTGTACTGGCTCAACCGGCACTACATCAAGCGGAGCCCGCCGGAGCGCATCGAGCGGTTGGCGCAGCCGTATTTCATCAAGGCCGGGCTGCTGCCCGCGAACCCTGACCACCGCACGCGGGCATGGTTCGGCAAAGTGGTGGCGCTGCTTGCGCCCTCGGTAAACAAGCTCGATGAGCTGCCGCAGCGTGCGGGGTTGATCTTTCGCTTCGACGCCGCTGCCGCATTGAGCGCCGCCGACAACGCCGAAGTGCTCAGCGGTCCGAAGACCAACGCGGTGCTGGCGGCGTTCGCCGCACAGGTCGAGAGCGACCGGTCGCCGATGACCGCGGAGCGATTCAAGCTCCTCATGAATGAAGTGCGGGCGAAGACGGAGGCCAAGGGGAAAGACCTGTTCCATCCCGTACGTATCGTGTTCACCGGCTCGCACTCTGGCCCGGAGTTCGACAAGTTAATACCCATTCTCGAGGAAGGCTCGCAGCTGCCGCTGCCGGGGCATGTGATGAGCACGCACGAGCGCCTTGCGGCCTTTAAAGCGGCGCAAGCCGAGGTGCCTAAATCGCTACCCTGAACCGCTCAGTGATTCACGAGCTCGGTGAAAAGCTCCCCCTGGGGGGCGACGTCCGGGCGTTCGGGAAGGCGGAAGGACGGCCGCGAGCAACGCTTCGACGATCAGCACACATATTTTGACAGTGCTCTGACGTTGGCGGGGCGGTGTTTCGTCGCCGGGGATTGATCGGCGCCGGCTCAACCATCCGCAAAAGTTCCGCTACTGCAATGCCCTCTCGAGCGCCGCCCGCGCCAGAATGCGGGTCGAGTCCAGGGTAGGTAGCGGCGACGTGCTGTCTTCGATGAGCAGCGGAATCTCGGTGCAGCCCAGCACCACCGCGTCACAGCCTTCGCTCTGTAACCGGCTTATGACCTGCAGAAAGTAGGCACGCGATTCCGAGCTGATAATGCCGCTTACCAGTTCGTCGAAGATGATGGCGTCGATTCGCGCCCGTTCGTGGGCAGAAGGCACCCGGTACTCGAGCCCTGCCGCCGGCAACGTTTTCTGATAAACCGTGCCTTCCATGGTGACCCTGGTACCGGTGACCGCCAGCTTCCGGAAGCCTCGCGACTTAGCCACATCGGCAACCTCCTGCACAATGTGCAGCCAGGGGAGCGGGGAACGCGGTACCACGAGATTCAAGGCATGATGAATTGTGTTGTCCGGACAAATCAAGAAATCCGCGCCCGCCTTCGCCAGTTTGTTGGCGGATGACAGCATGAGCTCGGCCACCGATTGCCAGCCATCGCGATTGATGTGCTCCATGTACTCGCCCAGGCAGTGCGTATGCATGGTGATCTCAGGATGCATCTGCCGACCCATGCGCATCTGGGCTTGTTCACAGATGTGGCGATAGCAGAGGGCTGCGCCCTCGGCGCTGCAGGCAACGATTCCGATATGCTTGGGCATGAAGCGTACTTGGTACACCAGATTAAAACAAACGGCTTCCGGCGAGACCGAAGCCCGCATGCCGGGCTAGCGCAAGGAGCTCTCCACCCCTGCCCCTTCCTCGTTGCACTGTCATGTGCCCGCTATCGAGCAAGCTACCCGGTGGGGCAGTCTTCCGGCCGCAGGTCGCTTCAGGCCTGCAAGTCGGCACAGGGGTTTGACAGATTCAGCACGAACTTCTGCTTCTTTTCCTCGGGCAGGAAGGAAGAGCGGAAGGAGTTTCGCGCCATGCGGCACAACTCCGAATCGCTAAAGTTTAGCTTATCCTGCGCCAATTGGTATTCATGCGACAAGCTGGTGCGGAACATGTCCGGGTCGTCGGTATTCAGGGTCACCAGTACTCCGGCGTCGAAGAGCCTGCGCAGGGGGTGCTGCTCCACGGCGGCACAGCAGCCGGTTAAGATGTTGCTGGAGAGACATACCTCGACGGGAATCTGCTGTTCCGCGAGATAGGCGACGAGCCCAGGATCGTCAGCGACGTGCAGGCCGTGGCCGATGCGGTTGACTTTCAATTGCCGTAAGGCGGACCACACCGATTGAGGACCGGCCGTCTCACCGGCGTGGGCGGTGGTGCGCAGCCCTTCGCCAGCGGCGCGGGCATAGACATCGCGAAACAGCTCAGCTGCGGCCCGGCGCTCGTCGCCACCGAGGCCGATGCCCACGATACTGTCAGCCCCCTTCCGCAGTGCCAGGGCTTCCTCCAGCACCCGTTCCGCGGCCTCAACTCCAAAGTGGCGGACGGCGTCGAAGATCCAAAATAGCGAAGTGCCGAAGTCACGCTGCCCGCGCTTGCGTCCCCGCTCCATGCCCTCGAAAAGCGGTGCGAACTCAGCGCCACGCCAGTGGACGACCCCCACGGAGACAAACACCTCCGCGTGGAGCACGTTTTGCGCGTGCAGCCTCTCGATCATGCGGTAGGTAACCAGCTCAAAGTCTTCCGCCGCGCGCAGCCGTTCGGTGACCGCCTTAAACGCCAGCAGGAACCCGGTGAAATCCTTGTACTGATAGAGCTGGCGGGCTTCTTCTTCTGTCAAGATGCGCCCGCTGTCGGCGACATTGCTGTAGCGGCGGTTGGTTGTGGACAGCGGCGTGGGATAGCGACGGCTCAAGGCAGCCAGCGTTGCCGGATCAACCGTGCCTTCGAGGTGCAGGTGTAGTTCGGCCTTGGGCATGCCCTGGATGAATGGGCGAGGCTGTGCTTCCATCTAGCGCCTGCGGTCCTCCGGGCAGAATTCGCTGCGGTAGCGGCTGTAGAGCATGTACACCATCATGCCGATCACCAGCCAGACGAAAAACCGGATCCACGTCAAAATCGGGAGCCCCGCCATCAGCAAAATGCAAAACAGGACGCTAAGCACCGGTGCTGCAAGGCCCAACGGTGCGCGGAAGCCGCGATGACGCGCCGGTTGCTTGTAACGCAGAATGATGACACCGAGCGCGACCAGCACGAAGGCAAACAAGGTGCCGATGTTCGACAAGTCGGCAAGGGTGCCGATATCGAGGATGCCGCTGGGAATTCCGACAAGCAAGCCCGCGATCCAGGTCGCGGTGGAAGGGGTGCGAAAGCGGGGATGCACGCGCGCGAACAGCTTGGGCAGCAGGCCGTCGCGCGACATGGCAAACCACACGCGCGCCTGTCCCAACTGGAAGACCAGAAGCGACGAGATCATGCCCATCATGGCACCGAAAAGCACCACCAGGCGCACCCAGTGCAGCCTGACGGAGCCGGTGCTCATTCCCAGCTGCTTGAGGCTGTTCACCACCGGCGCGGCATCGTCGATCAGTCGTTGCCAGGGGACGATGCCGGTAAGCACCACCGCCACACAAATGTACAGAACCGTGCATACCAGCAGCGTCGCCAGAATCCCGATGGGAAGGTCGCGTTGCGGATTGCGCGCCTCTTCGGCAGCAGTGGAAACCGAGTCAAAACCGATATAGGTAAAGAAAATGATCGAGCCCCCGGTAAGAATGCCCGACCATCCCTGCGGCGCGAAGGGGTGGTAGTTCGAGGGGTGGATGTAATGCGCCGCCGCGAATACAAATGCCAGGATGGCGCCGATCTTCAGCAGCACCATCACGTTATTGGTTTCCGCCGACTCGCGAATGCCGCGCACCAGAACCACCGTCAGGATCATGACCACGAGGAATGCGGGTATGTTGAAGCCGTAGTGCCATCCCGGGTGGTACAGCATGTTCCCCTTGAGATCGGTCATGCCCGCAGGCAGATAGGCGGGGGAAATCCAGCGTAGGGGGGGATGCCATCCGAACCAGTCGAACATGTCGACCAGGTGAGCCGCGAAACCTACGCTCACCGCCATGTTGCTGACGGCATATTCGAGAATGAGATCCCAGCCGATGATCCAGGCAATCAATTCCCCCATGGTGGCGTAGGTATAGGTGTAGGCGCTGCCGGCAATCGGAATCATCGAAGCCAGCTCGGCATAACACAGGGCAGTAAAAGCGCAGACCACGGCCACCAGTACGAGGGATAGGGCCAGGGCGGGTCCCGCCCCTGGACGGCCCAGGGTGGGCGCGTGGTGCACCAGGTAGTCGGCCAGCGGGGCGTTGAGGATGGAAGAGGTATCGAACTTCTGCCCCGCTATGGCGGTGCCGATGACGGTGAAGATTCCCGAGCCGATGACGGCGCCAATGCCCAGTGCGGTCAATGACCACGGGCCGAGGGTCTTTTTCAGTCGATGTTCCGGTTCCTCGGATTCGGAGATCAGATGATCGATGGACTTGCAGGCAAAGATTTGAGTTGCCAGAACGAAGCTCCCAGGATTGCAGGAATCGATGCCTCAGGATTGAAACAGAAAGCCGCGGGAGTGAGCAAGTGTACAAGCGCCGACGGGCTCATTCGCTCCTGTAAACCACCCCGCCCTTCATCACGAACTTCACCCGCTCCAGGGTGGTGACGTCCTGCAGCGGGTCGCCATCGACGGCGATGATGTCGGCGTAGTGATTGGGCTCGATCACACCCACCCTGTCGGACCAGCCCAGCAGGTCGGCGTCGTTCACCGTCGCCGCCTGGATGGCTTGCAACGGCGTCAGCCCCAGCTTGACCATGACGGCGAATTCGCGGGCGTTGAGACCGTGGGGATAGACGGCTGCATCGGTACCGAAGCCGACCTTCACCCCGCTGGCGAAAGCATGGGCGACGTTCTGCCGTGCCGCGGGCATAACCTCTTTGGCCTTGGCAAGCATCGCCGGCGGGACGCCCGTCTTGGGCGCGTTTTCCAGGAACCAGTCGCCGAGATAGAGCGTGGGAACGAGATAGGTTCCGTGTTCCTTCATGGCCGCAATGCCCGCATCATCGATGTAGGAGCCGTGCTCGATGGAATCGACTCCCGCCTGCGTAGCCCAGAGAATGCCCTGCGCTCCGTGGGCGTGGGCTGCGACTTTGCGGCCCAGGCGATGGGCGTCGGCGATGATGGCCCGCAGCTCTTCCTGCGTATACTGCGAAGCCTGGGGATTATCGCCCAGCGAGAGCACCCCGCCGGTCGCGCAGACCTTGATTACATCTGCGCCATACTTGATGATCTCCCGCACCTTATGCTGCACATTTTCCACCCCGTCCGCTACACCGACTTCTGTGGCGTGCCACTCGTAAGGCAGCAGGTTGTCGTCGCAGTGTCCCCCGGTGATGCTCAGCGCTGGGCCGCTGGCGTCGATTCGCGGGCCGGGCACATCGCCGGCATTGATAGCATCGCGCAGGGCGATGTCGGCAAACTCCGACGCACCCACATTGCGGATGGTGGTGAAACCGGCCAACAGCGTGACCCGAGCATTCTTGGCTCCGATCAGGGCTTCGCGGGGCAGAGAAATAGCCAGCCGGTCGTAGCCGAACCTGGGATCGAAGGTAATGTGGGTGTGGGCGTCGATCAGGCCGGGAAGGACGGTCTTTCCTGAAAGATCGATGAGCTTGGCGCTGGCGTCGGCGGTGGCGGAATCGGGGCCGACGCTGACGATCTTGTCGTTCTCGATGACGATGGCCTGGTTGGTAAGCATCTTGCCGGAGCGAAGGTCGAGCAGGCGTCCAGCGCGAATGACACTGCGGGTGGGAGCCGTCTGCTGTGCCCAGGAGGCTGCCAGCAGCAGGCCGGCAATCAGGGGAGAACGAAGCAACTTCGCGACTTTCAAGTTATTTGGCCTTCCGCATGATGGAATCTTGTTGGCGCTATTTTACGGGAGCAAGGTTCTGTTCGAAATGATCTTCGATGCGGCGAAACAAATCGATACGTGCGGCCTTTCCCGCGATGCTGTGTGTCTTGCGGGGATAGAGCATCAACTGGAATGGTTTGCCGGCATTCACCAAGGCATTGGTCATCTGGATGGTGTTCTGCAGGTGCACATTGTCATCGCTGGTGCCGTGGACTTCCAGCAGGTTGCCGTGCAGATCGGCAGCGAAGTTCACCGGAGAGCTGTTGTGGTAGCCCTCGTCATTGTCGCCGGGAAGCCCCAGATAGCGCTCGGTGTAAATTGAGTCGTAATTGCGCCAGTCGGTGACCGGCGCGACGGAAACGCCGGCCTTGAAGGCATGGGCTTTCTCCATGGTGTACAGGGTGAAGTAACCGCCATAGCTCCAGCCCCAGAAGCCCATGCGTGAACCGTCCAGTTGCGGATACTGCTCCAGTGCCTGCTGCACCGCCGCCATCTGGTCAGCCAATTCCACCAGGCCCAGATGGTTCTTGATGGGCAGGGCGAACGCCTTACCGCGATTGGCCATGCCCCGGTTGTCGACCTTGAGCACCGCGAACCCCTGGCGGACGAGAATCTGATCGAACAATTGCCGCTCGTTGCTCCAGGCATCGCGCACATATTGCGCGCCCGGGCCGCCGTAAGGATTCACGATGAGCGGCGCTTTGCCCTTGGCCATCATGGGGCCGTCCTCGGGCAGCAGCAAGGTGCCCAGCAGCGGGGTCGTGCCGTCGGCAGCCTTGAATTCCACCGGCCGGGGCGCGATCAAGTGGTAGACATCCACGTTGCGCGACCGCCAGAAAGGCGCGCAGACGCCCTCGGTGGTACACAGCGACACGCTGGGGGGAGTGGTAAGGGCGGAGTAGGTATCCACGTACGCTTTGGTCTTGGCCGGTCCGAAATTGGGCCCGTGGGTTCCATTTTCCTTGGACACACGGTGGAAATTCGTGCCATCCAGGGCAACGGCATAGACATTCGCCTGCCGCCAGTCGCCTTCGTTGGCGGTGAAGTACACCAGGCCCGCCGATTCGTCGACGCCATCAAGACCTTCCACTTCCCAGTCGCCCTTGGTCAGTTGCGACACCCGTTTGGCTTCGCCGGCCAGCGGGTTCTGCTTGTCGAACTGGTAGAGATAGATATGGTAGTGACCGTCGCTCCAACTGGTCCAGAGAAAGCGGTCGCCGGACGATAACAGTTCGAAATCGATCTGGGGATGCATGTCAATCCACGCGTCCGTGGTTTCGTGAAAGACGCGCTTCGACTTGCCGCTCTGCACGTCGACAAAATAGATGTCGAGCCGGTCCTGCACGCGATTGAGCACCATGGCCCACAGCAGTCCTTCGTGCACCCATCCGAATCGCGGGATGAGGACGTTGGGGTCGTTGCCGAGCGCAAGCTCCCCTTCGTTCCCTCCTCCCGAGATCCACTTCACCTTGCCCCCGTTCGCAGGTATCACACCGAGGCGCACCAGGGGATTGGGGTCACCCGCTTTGGGATACTTCATCATGTCCACCGTGGGGTGAGTCGGGATCCAATCGCTGATGGGATAATGCGGCACCTCTTTCTGGTTCATCTCAAGAAAGGCGATACTGCGGCCGTCGGGCGACCAGAAGTAGTTGCTGCGCGTGTACAGCTCTTCGCGGTAAACCCAATCGACCTCGCCATTCAAAAGGTTGTCATTGCCGGTGCGCGTCAAGGCGTCTTCCTGGCCGCTCTTGATAGCGCGGACGAAGAGGTCATGCTTCCGGATGTAGGCAACGCGCTCGCCGGCGGGAGAAAATTTCGGGTCGGATGCAGCGTCGGCGCTGGTCGTGAGTTGCACCGCAGTTCCCGTCTCCAGACTGTAGAGCCAGAGCTGTCCGAGCGAGTCAAACAGCAGGTGTTCGGAATCGGGAGACCAATGGTAGGCGGCGACCGCGTAACGTTGCATGGCCTCCTTCTGCCGCTCATCTTTCGTGGAATTGGCGGATGGAGCCAGCATGGCCAGCTTCTCGCTCGATACCAGCACCGCCGATTTTCCCGTGGCCAAGTCGATGTAATACAGGGCGCCGTGTTCGCCACTGTCGTCGCGTTGAACATAAGAAACCTTGGCGCCGTCGGGACTCCACTTAATGTCCTCCGGGAGGCGACCGGTAATGCCGCCTTCGGCAAAGAGGTCCTCAATCGTCAGTTTCTGGCCAGGCGGTGAAGAAGACGGTTGGCCAGCTTGCGGCTGGGCGAAAAGCGAAAGGGTCAAAAAGAGTGGGCACAAAAAGCTCACACGACAGGTTTTCACTGCGGCTCCGGGAAGTCATATTCCTGCAGGCAAGCAGTTTATCGCAGGGGGCAAAACCGGCATGGATTTAAGGCTTCAGTCTGTCGCCAACCATTTGCTGCGAGCGGGGGGAGTTTCCCCGGTGGCAAGAGTGGTCGGGTGTGGTTTGCCGGTCGTGCTTCGAGACTCCGGGGCCGGGGTGAGAAAAGGAGCCCGATCGTCGATTTCCCCGCCTCTTTGCCACCCACCGACACGATCTCCGCCTGAAAAACCCGACATGGTGGTCACGGTGTGGGGGTTCCGGCCATGTTCCGGACAGCGGTCCGGAGAGGAAAAACCCGCGCCGCATCTGGCTGCAACGCCAATCGCGGCGCTTGCCGCGCGCCTGGGATGGCGTTTTAGCATGCTAGAATCCAATAGATTCGTAGCCTTTCCATGACCTCCGACTTGCAAAACCTCATTGAGCTGCAAGGGATTGACACGCACATCGCGGCGCTGCGCGCGGAAATCGCCTCCCTGCCCCGACATGTCGCCGAGATCGAGGCCAAGCTTGCCGGATCGAAGGCCCGGCTGGAGGCGGCGGTGGCGGCGGGAAAAGCCGATGAGGCAGCCCGCCGCAAGCATGAATCGGAGATCCGGGAACAGCAGCAGAAAATCAGCAAATACCGCGACCAGTCGCTGATCGTAAAGACCAACGACGAATACCGCGCCCTGATGCACGAGATTCAGTTCGCCGAGCAGAAGATCGCAGCCTCGGAGGACCAAATCCTCGAATTCATGGTCGCGGCCGACGTGCGCAAGGAGGTCTTAAGGAAGGCTGAGGCTGAGCTGAAGGCCGACAGCGCGGAAAACGACCGGGAGAAAGAAGAGGCCCGCCGGCGCACGGCCGCCGATGAAAAGGAAATGGCCGAGCTGAGCGCGAAACGCAACCAGGTGCGCGGAGCCTTGAGCGAAGACGTTCTGCGCCATTACGACCGCGTGCTCAAGTTGCGGGGAACGGCGCTTGCCGCCGTGTATGAGAACCAGATGTGCTCGGCATGCAGCGTCGTGCTGCGTCCCCAGGTCTATCAGGAGGTTATGACCAACCAAGGCTTCCTGACCTGCGATACTTGCAAGCGCATCTTGTATTACGTTCCGCCGCCGCCCCGGCCGGAAGACGACAAGGCTGCCAAAGCCCCGGTCGGGCCCGGGGCTGCTTCCCCGGGTGACGGCGCTGTCCAACCTTAACCTCCCCCCGCGCGCCACCAGGGTGCAGGAATCCAGGTTTATGCCGGCGGCCCAGCCGCTCGGGGCAGTCCGGGCGCGTAAGCCAGGGGTAGGAGTGCGATAGAAACCGGGAGCCGGTTTCGACCGGCGGCAGTGCGGTGCTCCGACATCGAGACGAAGAACACCCTTGTCAGCCCACGGTTCCATTCCGGCTGTCATCGTGACCGGTCGCGGTGCCCAGCGCCTAAAGAGCGGCCATCTCTGGATCTATCGCTCCGACATCGCGAAGGCAGACGACATCGCGCCCGGGGCCCTCGTGCATGTTCGGGACGAGCGCGGTCGCAACCTGGGTTCGGCGCTTTACAGCGGCGCATCGCAGATTGCCATTCGATTGCTGACGTCGAAGGTCATCGCCGACAGTGAGCTCGAGGCGCTGCTGCGCCGGCGCATCCACAAGGCTGTGGATTTTCGCCGGCAGAATGTGGCTGATAGCGACTCCTATCGGATCATCTTCAGCGAAGGTGATCTGCTGCCCGGCCTGGTCGTGGACAAGTACAACGACGTTCTCGCTATGCAGGTGCTGACCCAGGCATTCGACCGGGAAGAGATACGAAGAGTGGTAGCTACAACGCTGAGTGAGCAGTTTCCCGGCGCCAGCCTGCTGGAGCGCGTGGACCCGCACATCCGCCGGTTGGAACAGCTTCCGGCGCGCGAGTCGCAACTGATCTACGGCGGGCACTCGGCCACGTTGTTCACCCTGAACGGCGTGCGCTTCCACTTCCAGGGTCTCGGCGGCCAGAAAACCGGCGCCTTCCTCGACCAGCGCGAGAACTACGCCGCGACCGCGCGTCATGGGCACGGCGAGGCGCTCGATTGCTTTACCTACCAGGGAGGCTTCGCGCTTCACCTGGCGCGTGTATGCAGCAGCCTGACAGGAGTCGATACTTCCCGCGCGGCACTGGAAGTCGCCGAGCAGAACGAGGTTCTGGACCGTGATTCTCACGCCTGCGGCGAGATCGAGTGGATCGAGGGCAACGTTTTTGACCTGCTCAAGGACTACTCCAGCGCCGCCCGGCAATATGACACCATCGTTCTCGACCCGCCGGCATTTGCCAAGAGCCGGCGGACAGTTGAGACCGCGCTTCGGGGATACAAGGAGCTGAATCTGCGGGCCCTTAAGATGCTGCGGCCTTCCGGCGTACTGGTGAGCTGTTCCTGCTCTTTCCATGTCGCAGAAGGCGAGTTTCTCGCCGTGCTCGGCGCGGCGGCGGCGGACGCCGGCCGGCGACTGCGAATCCTGGAAAAGCGCGGGGCAGCAATCGATCACCCTGTGTTGTCGGGCGTCCCGGAAACGGCATACCTAAAATGCTTCATCCTGCAAGTTATTGATTAAAGGGTACTTGAATTGAATCTCAAGGAGCCGGGCGAACCCCTTTCTTTAGCTTGACATTAACACACTAAGATTTTATGCTTCCTTTTGGCTAACGTAGGCATCTACGCTAGTGGTGGTCAGCCGGCCACCAGACTTCTTACCCCTTTGATTTGGAGGTTGATGACATGACTGTGTTGACGCGTTGGGACCCCTTCCGTGAATTGACGACACTGCAGAATCGTATGAGCCGGTTGTTCGAAGAGCAATATGGCAGCGGGCGCGAAGACTCGCTGACTACGGGGGCCTTCGTTCCCGCGGTAGACATTTACGAGGACGAGCACACCATCCAGCTCAAGCTGGAAGTGCCGGGAATCGAGGAAAAGGACCTGGACGTGAAGGTCGAGAACAACGTCCTGACGGTAAGCGGCGAGCGCAAGTTCGAGAAGGAAGAGAAGGAAGAGAACTTCCGCCGTGTCGAGCGCCGCTATGGCAGCTTCAGCCGCTCCTTCACCCTGCCGAACTCGGTGAACGCCGAAGACGTCAAGGCCGACTACAGCAACGGCGTGCTGAAGATCACGCTGGGCAAGCGCGCTGAAGCCAAGCCCAAGCAGATCAAGGTGAACGTCGGCAGCGCCAAGGTCCTGGAAGCCAAGAAGGGCGGTCAGGCAGCGTAGGCGCGGGGCCGGAAATTCCGGTTCGCATTTCAGGAAAAACTATAGGGGAGGCGATTTACATCGCCTCCTTTTTGTTCGTAAACCTGCAACGGAATCACAGCTACAATTGGGTGCGTCGATCGCCCGGCATTTCGCCTGGTCGGCCGTGAACGCCCCGCCCCAGGTTTTGTGCCGGGCGGAAGATTGCGCAAGGGCGGCGCGCGCGGCTTCAGTCGTGGCGAGTGGGGTGGTCAGCAACTAGTGGCTACTGGAGCTTATATGGCAATTCGATGGGACAAACTGACGGTAAAGGCACAGGCAGCGGTACAGCGTGCGAATGATATCGCCAGCGAGCACGGTAATCCAGAGCTGCAGCCGCTGCACCTGCTGGCGGCGCTGCTGGAAGATCGTGAGGGCATTGTCGCGCCCTTGTTGGAGCGGGTGGGACTGCAGGTCCCGGCGGTACAGGCGCAAGTCATGTCGGCGATCGAGCGGTTGCCCAAGGTGTCGGGGGGAGGCGCGGCCCAGGCCTCGTTGTCGGCTGCGACCAATCAACTGCTGGAAGGCGCCTTCCAGGAGGCATCGAACTTCAAGGACGAGTTCGTCTCCACCGAACACCTGTTGCTGGCCATGACCAGGCTCAAGCGCGATGCTGCGCAGGAGATCCTGAGCAAAGCCGGCGCCAGCTACGACCACATCCTTCGCGCGCTCACCGCCGTTCGCGGCAACCAGAAGGTGACCGACCAGAATCCCGAGGCCAAGTACCAGGCGCTGGAGCGTTATGCCCGCGATCTGACCGAGCTGGCGAGAAAGGGTAAGCTCGATCCCGTGATCGGGCGCGACGAAGAAGTGCGTCGCGTGGTGCAGGTACTGTCCCGCCGCACCAAGAACAACCCGGTACTGATCGGCGAGCCGGGCGTGGGCAAGACCGCCATCGTCGAAGGTCTGGCCCAGCGCATCGTGTCGGGCGACGTTCCCGAGCAGCTGAAGAACAAGCGGGTGGTTTCTCTTGATCTCGGCGCCATGCTGGCGGGCGCCAAGTACCGCGGCGAATTTGAAGACCGGCTGAAGGCGGTGCTGAAAGAGATCGAGCAGTCGGAAGGGCAGATCATTCTGTTCATCGACGAGCTGCACACGCTGGTGGGAGCCGGCGCCGCCGAGGGCGCGATTGACGCCTCGAACATGCTGAAACCCGCGCTCGCCCGGGGCGAGCTGCGGGCCATCGGTGCCACCACGCTGAACGAGTACCGCAAATACATCGAGAAGGATGCTGCGCTGGAGCGCCGCTTTCAGATCGTGTTCGTGGGTGAACCCAACGTGGAGGACACCATCGCCATCTTGCGCGGATTGCGCGAGAAGTACGAGGTGCACCATGGCGTGCGCATCAAAGACTCGGCCATCGTGGCGGCGGCGACGCTGTCCCATCGCTACATCTCCGACCGATTCCTTCCCGATAAGGCCATAGACTTGATCGACGAGGCGGCAGCGTCGCTGCGCATCCAGATTGACTCCATGCCGACGGAGATTGACCAGCTCGAACGCCGGGCGACACAACTCGAAATCGAGCGCCGGGCGCTGAAACGCGAGGACGATCCCAACTCGCGGGAGCGGCTCAAGATCCTGGACAAAGAGCTGGCGCACAACAAAGAAGAAGCTAATGCCCTCAAGGCGCGCTGGAAGCAGGAGAAGGAGACCATTGCCACTGTGCGCGCCAAGAAAGAGCAGTTGGAGCGGCTAAAGCTTGACATCCAGGAGGCGACGCGCAAAGGCGACTATAATCGCGCCGCCCAGCTGCAATACGGTGAGTTGCCCAAACTCGAGGCCGAGATCAAGCAGCTCAGCGCGCAGATGGATACCAAGCAGTCGCGCATGCTCAAGGAAGAGGTGGACGAGGAAGACGTCGCCAAAATCGTGAGCAAGTGGACCGGCATTCCCGTCTCCAAGATGCTCGAGGGCGAGGTGCACAAGCTGGTCACCATGGAAGATCGCCTGCGGCAGCGCGTCATTGGCCAGGATGACGCCCTGGCACGCGTCGCCAACGCCATTCGCCGCTCCCGCGCCGGACTGAGCGATCCTCGCCGCCCCATTGGCTCGTTCATTTTCCTGGGCCCCACCGGCGTGGGCAAAACGGAGCTGGCGCGGGCACTGGCGGAGTTCCTGTTCGACGACGAGCATGCCATGGTGCGAATCGACATGTCGGAGTACATGGAGAAGCATTCGGTGTCGCGCCTGATCGGCGCGCCTCCGGGCTACGTCGGTTACGACGAGGGCGGGCAGTTGACCGAGGCGGTGCGGCGGCGTCCTTACGCCGTTGTGCTGTTCGACGAAATCGAGAAAGCCCATCCCGACGTGTTCAACATCTTCCTGCAAATCATGGACGACGGCCGCCTGACCGACGGCAAGGGACGCAACGTTGATTTCAAGAACACCATCATCATCATGACGTCGAACATCGGCTCCAGCTATTTGCAGCAGGCGGGAAGCGCGCCCGACAAGCAGGAGGAAGCACACCAGCAGGTGATGGAAGCGCTGCGCGCCCACTTCAAGCCGGAGTTCCTCAACCGCGTCGATGACATCATCTTCTTCAATCCCCTGGGTAACGAGCAGTTGACCAAGATCGTCGACCTGCGGCTCGAGGACCTGCAGCGTTTGCTGTTCGACCGCAAGATTACGCTGGAGCTCACACCCAAGGCAAAGGAGCTGATCTTCACCGAAGGCTACGATGCCAACTACGGCGCGCGTCCGCTGAAGCGGGCGATTCAGCGGCTGGTGCAGGACCCCCTGGCCATGAAGATCCTCGATGGCGAGGTGCTGCATGGCGATCGGGTGAAGGCGGATGTGGACAGGAGCGGCGGTAAGCTCCGCTTTGAAGCCACGCACCGCGAAGCCCCGGCCGAAGCCGTAGCCGCAAAGTGATCCCGCCTCGCGCCCACGGCGGCACAGTCGAGGGGCTGTGGCGCTTTTTTTTGTTGCCCGCGGATTTGTGGACACCGGCAAACCAAAGCCAATAACTTTGCAATGCAAAGTACTTGACAACCGCGGCTAGGTCGCGATAGAGTCGCTTGCCATGAAGGACTCCCGTCCCTGCCGGCAAAATTCCCGAAGATGGAACGTCCCCGCCGAGCCTTCGGCGCTGGAGCATCTGGAGGTCATCCGCCGGACCATGGAACGCAGCACGGCCTTTACCGCCGTGTCGGGCTGGGGATACTGCGCCATGGGGGTGACCGCGCTCATCGCAGCAGGGATCGCCATGCGGCAGGCTACGACGGAGGCCTGGCTGGCGGTGTGGCTGGCTGAAGCCCTGGTTGCGGTCACGCTTGCCCTGGTGGCGATGCACTGGAAGGCTGCCCGCATGGGTACGCCGATCCTCTCCGTGCCGGGGCGCCGACTTTTCGTTGGCCTGCTGCCGGCGCTACTCGCGGGCGGAGTTATGACCGTGGCGCTGCTGCGATCCGGCGATGTGCGGCAGATCCCCGGCGTTTGGCTGCTGCTGTACGGAGTGGCGGTAATGCAGGCAGGCGCATTTTCGGTGCGCACCATTCCCCTGATGGGAGCAGGGTTTGTCTTGACCGGAGCGGTTGCGCTGCCCCAGCCATGGTGGTGGGCCAACGTCTGGCTGGCCGTGGGATTCGGGTTCGTGCATATCGCTTTCGGGGTATACATCGCCAGGAGACACGGTGGCTAAGCAGGCAGCTGACTCGCCAAGATCCGGACTCAACCTCGCGCGCAGGCGCCCCGCGCCGCGCGGAGCAGCGGCGCTGGAGCTCGATCCCGTGATTCATGAGCGGGTGCGGTTGGGCATCATCAGCGCCCTGGCTGTAAACGATGAGCTGGCCTTCAACGACCTGAAGAAACTGCTGGAGATCACCGACGGAAATCTGAGCGTTCACGCCCGCAAGCTGGAGCATGCAGGCTACGTGAAATGCGCTAAATCCTTCGTAGGCCGTCAGCCGCGCACGCAGTTTCGCCTGACCAGTGCCGGCCGTCGCGCGCTGGAGGGGTATCTGCAGCAGATGGAGTCGCTGATCCGCTCGGCGCGTAAGCGTTAGCGCCGGACCCGGGCGCCGGGTGGACTCTTAGCTCCTAGGGAAAGGAGACAATCCGTGGACGGGCAGCGAATCAATCGCGCCAGCAGCAGAGTCGTACTGGTGCTCTCAGTGCTAGCGCTGCTTACTGTGCTCGCCGGACTTTCCCAGCCCCGGCAAGCGCCAGCGACGGACGAAGGTGCGTTGGCCCATATCTTCCAGCTTTCAATCGTCGCGCTGGGGCCGGCGATCTTACTATTCCTCCTCACTGCCGATTGGAGGCAGCCGTTAGAAAGCGTGCGATCGCTGGTTGTTCCGGCCGCGGCTTTGGTCCTGGCATTTGCCGCGCTCTATTACCTGGAGCACTACCGCTGAACGCGCAACCATTCCCGCCCACGATTCCGAGCTGCAGCCGGATTCTCCTGGACTGCTTAGATTGCGCTTGAAACTAGCCTGTGGAGCTGCCCCTGATGTACACCAATGTCAATCTGGAATCCCACATCGCTGCCCTGCTGTTGCTGGGCAGCGGCGGTCTGATCGTACTGCTGCTGATCATGGCTGCGGTTTTGTTCTTCGCGCGCCCGGGCTGGGTGCGCTATCCCCTGCTGGCGGCGGCCGCGGTTGGGCTGGGCTACGGGCTGCTGCTGGCGGCCTTCTCTTTGATCAGCTCCGAGCAGACGCTGCCGCGCGGTGAAGAGAAACACTTCTGCGAGCTCGACTGCCATATCGCGTACTCCGTGCAGGACGTGCGGCGGGTGAAGGCGATTGGCGACACGGCAGCCAGCGGTGAGTTTACCGTCATCACGCTGCGCACACGCTTCGACGAGGACACCATTGCCTCCTGGCGCGGGCGGGAGAGACCGCTCATCCCCGATCCGATTGCCATGGCTCTAGTCGACACCAACGGGCACAGGTATGCGGTTTCCGGCGCGGGCCAAACTGCCTGGAACGCCGCTCATGGCCAGGCACATTCGATGCAGGAGTGCTTGCGCCCGGGCGAATCTTATGAAACCACCTGGGTGTTCGACCTGCCGGCCGAGGTGTCTTCACCCCGCTTGTTGCTCAGCAGTGTTCAGAAACCGTCGCTGGTGCTGATCGGGGATGAGGACAGCCCCTGGCATCAGAAGACGTACCTGGGACTGTAGTTAATGGGGTTAGCCGCTTGCGGCCGTGATTTTTCCGGGTTGGGATCAGCCACCGGCACAACTCGAGTTTTCCCGGCAATACACCATTTCCCTGCCTTTCTCGGGCCCTTTTCCACTCGCGGCTTCGTTGACAGAGGCCGCGCTGGTGGGCTATTCTTAAGTCTTTGGTAGTCCTGCGTTTGCCCGCCTAGGGGTTTCCTGCGCGATCCAGCGCCACGAACTCAGCGGCTCTTTCGCGGTCTTTCTTAAACTCTGGGAGAGTTCACGATGTCAACGTATTTCCCCAAAGGGGAAATTGCGCGTAAATGGTTTGTTGTCGATGCCTCGGGCCAGACCCTGGGGCGGCTGGCGTCGCGCGTGGCGCGCATCCTCAATGGCAAAGATAACCCGCAATACACGCCCTTTCGTGACACCGGCGATCACGTGATCGTGATCAATGCCGACAAGGTCAGGATTACCGGGCTGAAGGAAGACCACAAGACGTATTACAGCTACTCGGGGTATCCTGGCGGCATTAAGGCGGAACAGTACAAGAAGCGCTTTGAGCGCAGGCCGGAACTGGTGGTGGAAGAGGCGATCAAGGGCATGTTGCCCCACACCAAGCTGGGTAGGGCGATGGCCTCGAAGTTGAAGGTTTACAAGGGCGACAAGCATCCCCACGCGGCGCAGAAACCGGCGGTGGCGTAAGACCCGCACCCAAACCGGCGGCAACGGGAGCGATTGATGGCCCGTTTCCTCAAAAGGGGAAACGGGCCGAGAAAATTCAAAGTAAGGATTGAGAGAGCGAGATTCTCGACGGATTCGAAATGGCAGAACTGGTTCAGTATTACGGTACGGGACGGCGCAAATCCAGTGTCGCCCGCGTATTTCTTCGTCCCGGCAGCGGGGAATTTACGGTCAACGGCAAGCCCTTCGATACCTACTTCGTGACCGAGGCGCAGCGCATCACCGCGAAGTCGGCGCTGGTGCTGACCGAAACCTCGGGCAGCTTCAACGCGGTGTGCACGGTCAGCGGCGGCGGGGTCAACGGCCAGGCAGGCGCGGTGCGCATGGGAGTAGCCCGGGCGCTGCAGGAGTTCAATCCCGAACTGCGCGGCAAGTTGAAGTCCGAAGGATTCCTGCGCCGTGATGCTCGTGGTAAAGAGCGCAAGAAGTATGGCCAGAAGGGCGCACGTAAGCGCTTCCAGTTCTCGAAACGGTAAGAAGTTGCCTGTGGGGTAGTGGATGCGGGTAACCGAGCCCCGCCTTGTGGTTCCGGGGGCGGGAGGGAAGTGAACCGGAACGAATTTTTCCCCACCCGCTGACGCAACGGGGCGGGTGCAACAGGAAATGTAATCCCGGACGTTCCGGCAGCGGGCGCGGAAAAAGGGTGTGTCACCCGCGCGGACGAGAGTCCGCTGGGGATGACCAGGAATGGTTTTCCAGCAGTCTGTGTCGCCGCCGCGAGGGATGCAAGCTAGGAGGTAGCTTGGCGAATATCACGATGAAGGAGTTGCTTGAAGCAGGCGTTCACTTCGGCCATCAGACCAAACGTTGGAACCCGAAGATGAAGGAGTACATCTTCGGTGAGCGCAATGGGATTTACATTATCGACCTGCAGAAGACGCTGAAAATGTTCAAAGAAGCGTCGAAGTTTGTTCAGGACCAGGCAGCGGAAGGCAAGCTGGTTTTGTTTGTCGGCACCAAGCGCCAGGCGCAGGATGCCATCTCGGAAGAGGCGACGCGCTGTGGCATGTTCTACGTGAACCAGCGCTGGCTGGGTGGCCTGCTGACCAACTGGGTCACGGTACAGAAGTCGGTGAAGCGGCTCAAAGAGCTCGACGATATGGCCACCGATGGCCGTTACGATCTGCTGCCGAAGAAAGAGGTCGTCAAACTGGAGCGGGAGCGCAAACACCTGCAGGCCAACCTGGCGGGTATCAAGAACCTGAACCGGCTACCGGATGTGGTGTTTGTGATCGACTCGAACAAAGAGCAGATCGCGGTGAAGGAAGCGCGCAAGCTGGGGATCCCGGTCATCGCGGTGGTCGATACCAACTGCGATCCGAGCGAAGTGGATTATGTGATTCCCGGCAACGACGACGCTCTAAGGGCCATCCGGCTGTTTGCATCGAAGATCGCCGATTCGGTGGTCGAGGGAGCGCAGGCGGCGACGGACAAGCAGTTGACCGACATCCAGGCGGGCGTGCGGTACAGCGAAGGCGCGGAAGCAGGCGCTGCCGCCACGGGCGAGAGCGAGAAGGCTGCCGCCGAGTCGGTGGAGAGCGAAGAGGTCAGCATGGAGGAGGTCCTGGGTAAGGGTGCTCGGCGCACCTCTGCTGCCGAGGAAACCATCGAAACTCCAAGCGCGTAACTCCGAGCCAAGATGCTGAGAGAAGGGTTTCATGACCCGCGCTGCCAGGTGGCGCGGGTCGTTTTTGTAAGGATGGGTCGTCAGCTGTAGCCTTCGACTGGTGCGGGCAACATCCTGCAGTGAGACGGCCGGCGATTAGGATCATCCAATCCTTATACGTGGTTGAAGCTGGAAGCGAAAAGGCTAGAGGCTGGGGCTGATGGCAATCGCTCCCAACCAGAAGGAATACTAAGAAATGAGTACTACGAGTGTGAACATTACTGCCGCCCAGGTGAAAGAGCTTCGCGACAAGACCAACGCTCCCATGATGGATTGCAAGCAGGCGCTGACCGAATCCAAGGGTGACGTCGAGGCCGCCATCGTCTGGCTGCGCAAGAAAGGTGTGGCCACCGCCGCCAAGAAGGCGACCCGCACCACCAGCGAAGGCTCGGTGGCGAGCTACATTCACGCCGGAGGTAAGATCGGCGTGCTGCTCGAGGTCAACTGCGAGAGCGACTTCGTCGCCCGCACCGACGACTTCAAGGCCCTGGTGCACGACATCGCGATGCACATCGCGGCGACCGATCCGCGGTTCATTCGCAAGGAAGACGTGACCACCGAGGCCTTCGAGAAGGAGAAGGATATTTACCGGGCGCAGGCGGCGGCGACCGGCAAACCGGCGCAGGTAGTGGAGAAGATCGTCGAGGGCAAGATGGCGAAGTTTTATGAGGAAGTCTGCCTCTACGAACAGCCCTTCATCAAGGACCAGACCATTACAGTGTCGCAGTTGATCGCGACGGTGATCGGCAAACTTGGCGAGAACATCTCGGTCAAGCGCTTTGCCCGCTTCAAAGTGGGCGATGTGGGAGAAACAGTCGCCGTCAGCAAGGCCTCCGAGCAGGCCCCCGAGTAGATAGCTGGGTAACACTGGGCGGGACAAAAATCCCGCCCTTTCCTATCGCGGCGTATCACCCTGCGCCCTATTTCCCTGCGACGTCGTCGTTCGGGCAACTTGGTCCCCGCTTCATCTTTACTCTAGGACAGGTTTGACTGCCCTTCCCACTGCTGACAAGCTTTCCAGCGCTGGCGGGGTGGGTAAGGGCGTTCTTTTCCATCTCCAGACACTCCCGGGACACGCGTCCTACCAGGTCCCGATCCGCAGCACCACGCCGGTGCGGACCTGTATACCCTGGGACGCGTCGATGCCGTGGACCGGGGGAAGCCAGGAGTGCGAATAATCCACGTCGAGCACTCGCCAAGCGAAGGCGCGCCCGAAGGCCATGTCCAAGCCGCCGCCCATGGTCATGTTGAATCCCAGTGCCTGATATTGGACCTCGTAGGCGCTCCGCTTGGGGTAATGGGGAAGTGGTCCGTTGCCGTCGTTCCATGCGTTGAGGAGCGTGTTCTCTTTTTGCAGATCGACAACTTCGTAGGTCAGCCGTTGTCCGCCGAAGAGTGCTTGGGCGAAAGGTGAGAAGCGATGCGCCGCGCGAGGCGTCCAGCGCAGTCCGGCAGCGAAGGTCACCGAATCGGCACTCTCGTTCGTCGGGGTATCGATCTTCATGCAGCCGTTGACTTCGCTGACAATCTGCCAGGCGGGGGCAATGCGCGCTGCTCCCTGGCCTCCGCCCCCCAGGCAAGTGCCTCCGTGCGTGAAGCCGGTATAAAGCGCGTAGACCTGTAACTCGATGGGCGCTTCCTTGGAAGGGGTACTCTCGACGGTCTTGTTCATCGCCGCGCGCTCGGCGGGGGTATGGGGACCGAAGGGCGCGCTGATGAGCCCCTGTTTGTACTCGCGCACCAGTTCCTTGCGCATCTCGTGGTTGGCGCCGAAAATGCCCGGCCGGGTTGCGCGGGTCCAGCCATACTTAAAGGCCATCAGGTTGGCAAAGCTGCGCGCCGGATTCATGAGGGTACGGCAGACCAGAATGAACCAGGGATTGGCGGTATGGTTCTCGACGGGAATGACGACATAACGGTCGAGCATGTCTTCGCCCATCATCTCCATGACCCCTAAGCCCGGGGTATTGACCAAGTCGATGAATCCGGGAGAGGCGTGCAACTGCACGTTGCCGAGTGAGGCCTCGCTCATCGGGCCGAGCGTCCACTGGGTACTGGCGATGGCGGCAAACGCCAGCGCGCGGACGCGGCTCATCCAGTAAATGCGGCCGTCACCCCACTCCACTTGCCGATATAGAGGATCGTTCTGCTGCTCAATGAATCCATAGATACCGCCGTTGAGGGGGTGGCCAACGTAGCTGGCGTGCCAGCCGTCAGCGTCGTCCCAGCCGCGGGTCTCGCCGATAGAGCCAATCCAGTCATGGAACCATGGCCCGTAGGCCGTGGCGTCGATCGTGCCGTTCTCGTGAACAAAACGCCAGGCGTGCTGAATAGAGATTTCCAGACCATATTGTGCCACGGCGGGCTTCCACTGAAAGCGATTGGCACGCTGCTCCAGACGAGGCAGCTGCGAGGGATTGGCAGGCAGGGCACTATTCGCGGTTTGCCCGTCGCCTGCATCCGCCACCTCGGCGACCCGGCCAGAGTCCTCGGGCAAATCTTCAGACCCACCCTCTTCAGCCAGGGCCGAATAGGTCCCGGCAACATCAGCAGGAGCATCCGAGATCTGTCCGGCGGCACTCCGAACGAGGCAAGTGAGCATGATCGCGACACAACAGGTTCGGCAGGCAAGCACTACCATGATCTCTCCCATAATTGGTTAAGAGACTGACGTAAGGTCACCATTGACGCAGTGAGAGGCGGATATTGTACATCGGTTTTTGCATGGCAGCGGACCGGTCTCGGAGTAGTCACTCTTGCTCCGTGGACAGAATGACCGCTGGGCATCGAAAGCCGGACGGCAAATTACGCCAGGGTCAAGATCACCATGACCTCAGCAAAAGCCAGGGAGACATCCGGGTCGCCGGCTGCCCGCTTGCGGGGCCGGGGCAGCAGAAGGAGAGCGCGAAACGTTTCGCGCGGATGAGGGAATTCTGCGAGCTCTTTAGCAATCGTGAAGGCACGCCAAGATCACTCAGCCGACTGAGCTGGTCGGCCACGAGAGCAAGCAGGGCCGCCGGCAGTACGACGGTCTCAGGCCGACGAGAAAGCCCGCACCGGCGGACATGACACAGTCGACATCATCGCGGCAGCTGGTCAGGGACTTTGCGCTGACCAGGAAAAACTGCGCCCGCCGAAATGTGGCAGTTACACCAGTCGCCCGCAGACTCAGAACCGCCAGAACGGCATGCATTGTCGGCAGGTCCTGTTGATCCTCACACCTGCTAGACTGATAAGTTGCCCGTAATGGGCGTCTTCTCTCGATGAGCACACCTGCCTACAAGCGCATACTTCTCAAACTCTCCGGCGAGGCATTGGCTGCCGGCCAGGGATTCGGAGTGGACAACACCCGGGTGCACGAGATTGCTGCCGAGATCGCCGACGTGCACCGGCTGGGTGTGGAGATCGCCATCGTCGTTGGCGGCGGCAATTTTTTTCGCGGCGTGGCCGAGCAGGCCGAGAGCATGGACCGCGTATCGGCGGACCACATGGGTATGCTGGCCACGGTGATCAATGCCTTGGCGTTGCAGGACGCCCTGGAGAAGCAGGGAGTATGGACGCGGGTCATGAGCGCGATCGAGATGCACGAGGTGGCGGAGCCGTTCATTCGCCGTCGCGCGATCCGGCACATGGAAAAAGGCCGCCTGGTGGTGTTTGCGGCGGGAACCGGCAGTCCGTACTTTTCGACCGACACGGCGGCATCGCTGCGGGCGATGGAGATTCATGCGGATGCCATTCTGAAGGCGACCAAGGTCGACGGCATCTACACCGCCGATCCGGTGAAGGTGAAGGACGCCACCAAGTTCGAGAAGATCACCTACATGGATGTTCTGCGTCTGGGCCTGCGGGTAATGGACGCAACGGCCATTGCCATGTGCCAGGAAAACAATCTGCCGATTGTGATTTTCGATCTCAACCAGCCGGGAAACATCCGCCGGGTTGTGCTGGGGGAGAAGGTAGGTTCGCTGGTGTACCAGGGGGCGGACTAAGCTAGTTGCCAAACTCTCGCTACCGGAACCAGGGGAGTACACCTTTCGGGGTGCCGCCCAGTCAGTGACCTCAGCCGCTGTGGCAGGTTTTCGAATGCGATCGTTCGGCACCGACCGGTAACCAATTCTTCTTTAAGAACAGCAAAGGTTGAAATAGGCTCCCACGACAGGCCTTAGCGATGGAGAGGTTTATAATCGTCGGTTTGCGACGTCACCAATACCCGCGTATGAGGTGGAGTGGAGATGGCACAGGTTTCCATGGCGGCGATTCCCGCACTGAAGGACAGCTTTGCGCAACTCAAGACCAGGATGGACAAAGCCGTAGAAGATTTCCGCAAGGAGATGGCGGCGACGCGCACTGGCCGGGCATCGGTACACATGCTTGACGGCGTGATGGTCGACGCCTACGGTTCGCAGATGCCGCTGAACCAGCTGGCGAACGTGAGCGCTCCGGAGCCGCAGTTAATTACTGTGCAGCCGTGGGACGTAAGCCAGATTGGCGCCATCGAGAAGGCTATTCGCAGCGGGGACCTGGGTCTGAACCCGATGAACGATGGCAAGCTGGTACGGGTTCCGGTGCCGTCGCTGACGGAAGACCGTCGCAAGGAAATGGTGAAGCACCTCAACAAAGTGCTGGAAGAGCATCGAACCGCGGTGCGCAACATCCGGCGGGACGGCAACGATGCCATCAAAAAGGCGATGAAGGATAAGAAGATTACCGAGGACGAAGAGCGCGGCGCCCTGGAAAACCTGCAGAAGCTCACCGACGAAGAGATCAAGAAAATGGAAGAGATGGCCAAGGGCAAGGAAAGAGAGGTAATGTCGCTGTAGTTTTGGTTTTGGCGGCGGTCTCGGCTGCTAGGTTTGCGCTTTGCGGCGCTAACATGGATACATGCTGGTTGATCTGGGCGACGTGAAGGTGCGCTCCTGGCGCAAGGAAGACCTGAAGTGGCTGGTGAAGCACGCCAACAATCAGAAGATTGCAGCCAACCTGCGTGACCAGTTTCCCCACCCCTACACCCGGCATGACGGGATCGATTTTCTTGAGTTCGCACGTACCCAAAATCCAGAGTGTGCATTTGCCATCGAGCATGGGGATGAAGCGGTAGGCGGAATCGGGTTCCTGATAGGTCGCGACATCGGGCGCACGGGCGCGGAGATGGGTTATTGGCTGTGCGAGGAATTGTGGGGACGAGGTATCGCGACGCGGGCGGTGACGGCGATGTCGGAATGGGCATTCAACCACTACCAGCTGACCCGCGTGTTCGCCATGGCGTTTGCCCGCAACGCCGCGTCGATGCGTGTGCTGGAGAAAGCAGGATTTGAACGCGAAGGGTTGCTGCGGAGGAGTGCGATCAAGAATGGCGTCATTCTGGATCAGGTATTGTTCGCCAAAGTCAGGTAGAGCATGCTAGAGCGCTCTTCTCCAGGCTAGCGGCCAAAGCCAGAACTCCGGCTCTGCCGTCAACCGGGGCGGGAGCTATTTTCTTTCCGCGGCGGCGACCGAAGTTGTTGGGTCGGCGGTGTCCCAGGTCTGGTCGGAAGTCGGACCGTATACGGCGGGTACGGCTTGGTTGAGCGCCCGCAGGTAAGCCGTGAGCTGGGTGCGGTGATGACAGGTGTGCAAGAGCCGCCGCCAGAAGACCCAGATGCGCTGGCGAGAGACATCGAAGAACAGCACCTGCTGAACCCACCCTTCCGCCGAGCGGCTTGCGAGAAAGCTAAGTCTGGGCCGAGCCAGTTGGGCCATCCGGTTGATGCAGGCATTGAGTTCCAGCGATGCCGGAAGGACTTCGGACGCCGGTGGTTCGGGCGCGCCGATGAACTCGCCGAAGAACCTGCGCTCGGAGAGTAATTGATGCTTCAGGATGTCCGCCACGGTGGAAGACCTGGGATGCGGACGGAAGCTGAGGTCGGCGGGGTCGAAGCAGCGCCACACGGAAATCACCTCGTTGGTTTCGCTGGCGTAGGTGTCGAGCAGGTGCTGGAACAGTGGATTGGCGGCGCGCGGAATTTCTGCTTCGGGATTGGCGACAAAGGAATATAGCATACGGCCCAACCCGGGCAAGTGTGCATCCATTTCCGTCAACGGCCGGAGAGAACTGTCTCTGCGCCCTCAAGCCGGATGTATTTACGCCCCGGCAGGGCGGAAGGAGGGTGGCTGAAAAGCCCAACGACGCAGCGCCCGCGCAATGCCCAGTACAGACCCGGGAACCGTTCCACCCCTCCGCTATCGTCTCTGTCCCGCAGGACTGCCTGCCTCAGTCCCCCGACCGGTGCGAAGCCGGGTCAAGATTGTTTACTGTACCAGCATTCCGCTTTCGCCGTTGCCGTTGACCTCTTCGGGAGGAATGACCGAGGCGGCGGCCACGTGGTCGCCCTCCTCCAGGTGGAGGAGTCGTACTCCCTGAGTGGAGCGTCCGGCTTCGCGAATGTTCTGAGTGTCGATGCGAATGATCTTGCCATACTGGCTGATGACCATGACTTCAGATTTTTCGTTCACCAGCATGATGGCCACGACCTTGCCGTTGCGGGCGGTGGTCTTGAGGTTGATCACGCCCTTGCCGCCGCGTGATTGCAGTCGGTATTCGTCCACATCGGTGCGCTTGCCGTAACCCTGCTCGCTGACGGAGAGAATAAGGTTGGCCTCCTCTTCGCCGTCTTTCACCTTCTTGCGGACTTTGGGAGTGATGGCCATGCCGACGACGTAGTCGCCTCGCTGCAGGTCCATGCCGCGGACGCCGCAGGCGGGGCGCCCCATGGGACGCACGTCGCTTTCGTCGAAGCGAATCGCCAGGCCATCGTGGCTGGCGAGAAAGACAATCTGGTTGCCATCGGTGCAGCTGGCGGCTACCAGCTCGTCTTCCTTGTCGATGCCGATGGCGATGATGCCCCGCGACAGCACGTTGCTAAAGTCCTTGAGCGGGGTTTTTTTCACCGTGCCGCTGCGGGTGGCGAAGAAGACGAACTTACCCTCCTCTTCCAGGTCGCGCACCGCGAGTACCGCGCGCACATTCTCTCCCGGTTGCAGGGAGACCAGGCTGGCGATGGCTTTGCCTTTGCCGGCAGCGCCGAGTTCGGGAATCTCGTACACCTTGAGCCAGTACACGCGTCCGGTGTTGGTGAAGACCAGCATGTAATCGTGGGTGGAGGCGATGAAGAGCTGCTCCACAAAATCTTCTTCGCGCGTACTCATGCCCTTGCGGCCAGTGCCCCCGCGCCGCTGCTGGCGATAGGTGGAAATGGCGGTGCGTTTCATGTAGCCGGAGTGGCTGAGTGTGACCGTAACTTGCTCGTCAGCGATCAGGTCCTCGAGGTTGATTTCGGCAGCTTCGTCCTGGATAACGGTGCGGCGGTCGTCCCCGTATTTCTTCTTGATTTCTTCCAGCTCTTTGACGATGACATTGCGCAGCTTTTTCTCGGAGCCGAGAATCGCTTCGTACTCCGCGATGCGCTCGCGAACTTCCGCCACCTCCTTCAGGATTTCGTCGATGGAGAGCCGGGTTAAACGGTGCAGTTGAAGTTCGAGAATTGCGTCGGCTTGGGCAGCGTCGAAGGGACGCGTCAGGGTTTCCGGCGTGACCCCTTTCAGTGACGCGAGCCTGCGGCTGGATGCGGTGGTTTCGCTGACGGTGACGGTGCGGCCGGAGAAGTACTCGACCAGGTTGTTGCGGGCTTCGACCCGGTTTTCGCTGCCGCGAATGATACGGATGACGTCATCGACGCGATCGAGCGCTGCCTGGTAGCCTTCGAGAATGTGCTCACGATCGCGCGCCTTCTGCAGCAGGAAAGCGGTGCGGCGGCGCACCACGTCGATGCGGTGATCGATGAAGTGCTGGATGGCCTGCACCAGCCCCATTTCCTTGGGCTGGCCGTTGACCACGGCGAGGAAAATCATGCTGAAGCTCTCTTGCATCGAGGTGTGCTTGAAAAGCTGGTTGAGCACGATCTGGGGCTCGCCGCCCCGCTTGAGTTCGATGACGATGCGCATCCCCTCGCGATCGCTTTCATCGCGGATGTCGCTGATCTCGTCGATGACCTTGTCATTAACCAAGTCGGCGATGCGCTCGATAAGGCGCGCTTTGTTGACCTGGTAAGGAATCTCCGTGACGACTATGGCTTCTCGGTCTTTGGTGAGATGCTCGATGGCGGCTCTGGCCCGCATCATGAAGCGGCCGCGCCCGGTGCGATAGGCTTCGGCGATGCCGGCGCGCCCATGAATGAATCCGCCGGTGGGAAAATCCGGACCTTGCACGAACTTCATGAGGTCGGCCAGCGTGGCCTGGGGGTTGTTCACCAGCGTGACGCAGGAGTCGGCGATTTCCCTGAGGTTGTGCGGCGGAATGTTGGTCGCCATGCCGACGGCGATGCCATTCGAGCCATTCACCAGGAGGTTGGGAATCTTTGTGGGAAGCACCAGCGGCTCAATCGTGGTGTCGTCGAAGTTGGCCACGAAATCGACGGTGTCCTTGTCGATGTCGGCGAGCAACTCCTCGGCAATCTCCGTCATGCGTGATTCGGTGTAACGATAGGCCGCCGGCGGGTCACCATCGACCGAGCCGAAGTTGCCCTGACCATCGATAAGCGGGTAACGGAGGTTCCAGGGCTGCGCCAGGCGCACCAGCGCGTCATAAACCGCGCCGTCGCCATGAGGATGGTATTTCTTGAGGCATTCACCTACCACACCGGCGCACTTCATGTGCTTGCGGTTGTGCAGCACTCCCATGTCGTGCATGGCGTAGAGAATGCGACGGTGCACCGGCTTGAGTCCGTCACGAATGTCAGGCAGTGCGCGCCCGATGATGACTGACATCGAATAGTCGAGATAGGAGCGGCGCATCTCCTCTTCGATGTTGACGGGTTGAATGTTGCCGGCGGGACGGCCGTTATCGAGTGGAAGCTGGTTGCGATCGTCTGCCATAGTGTGAGTGTGATCCGGTCGGGCGCCGCTGAAACGAGCTTCAACAGCGCTAAGTCATGGAAATAGGAGAAGAAAACCCGCCCGGCGGCACTCCCTGATTATACCATGGCTTAACCACCCTAAAGTTGCCTTAAGTATTTACTTTTCAGTGTCTTGCAGGTCATCAACGAGAGCACTGTTGGGGCGTTTTCCGTGCCGGCGCCAGTGGCCGTTGCGAGGCAGCAGTGGCCCCCAGGATTCAGCTTCGTTTGCGATTGGGAAGCTGGAAGTCGACGCCGCGATCGCCGTTAACTTTGATGGTTGCGGGCAGGTCGAGGTCACCGAGGGAAATCTTCTGCTTGTGATCGTCGAATACGTAGATCGTCTGTCCCATGACGGCGTAGTTGGTCACATGTTGTTCGTGGCCATCGCGAAATACCAGCACCGTAGCCTCAAGCGGTAAGACTTCGCGCTCGCCGGCGGGTTCAGCTTTCGGGCCTTGGGTGACCTCGTCGTCAGCTTCCAGCGAGCGTTTCTCGGGGGGAAGGTCGACCACCACGTGCGACTGCGGGTCGGGAGGAGGACCCGAGTAGAGATACGGACC
>Ga0306921_10000740_pt1 | contig 30049 bp, 29 predicted proteins | sample sta12Cox44000080_FD_203760 | JGI IMG/M metagenome (GOLD analysis project Ga0306921, IMG submission 203760) | Lab enrichment of tropical soil microbial communities from Luquillo Experimental Forest, Puerto Rico - statoxic.12C.oxic.44.000.080 (v2)... | ecosystem: Environmental > Terrestrial >... | reverse complement strand
CTGGCGTCGAACCGGAATGAAGGCGGCGATCTTGCGGTTAATCCACCAACGCCTGAATTATCCAGCCGAACACAGGCCGGGACTTGGCCGCTACGGCCCCGCGCATCGAACAACGTACCGCCCTCATGTTTCGGCGCTTCCGCAATGTCGGCAGCGGCACGACATGTCCGCCAACACCTTCAATGGCAGCAGCGCTGATATGTTGCTGTCGGCACAATGGCGAGGGTAGACCAATGCCATTTTACACGGCGGAAGCAAACGGAAGGCCCTTCGTGGTTTTTAAGGCGGCGGATAGAGATGACGCCGTTTCCATCCTCAACAATCCGACGGTCGTTACCGAACTGAGCACACGGAATGATGCTGACGGCAAATTGATTTGGGCTGGGGTAACGCCGCTGCATGTTCGTCCGGCCGCAGGCCAAGAATACGCAAAATGGCTGGCTGCCAAGCAGGCCGCGTCGGCTTTAGTATTTTTGATTGATAACACCACAAGGGCACCGACAAGACCGGGGCTGACGCCCTACACATGATGCACGGCGGGGTTATCCGGCTTTGCTGTGAGTCGCGGCCCTTGCTGATCGGCGTTTGCCGCTTTATCTTGCGGGCATGAAATTCAGCATCGGCTATTTTGCCAAACCGCGCGCCCCAGGCATTCCGGCGACCTTGCTTGCCACATACACAGGCGACTTTAATACGGTAGACGATGCCAGAAAGGCCGCGATCGCCGACGCCGATAATCCTAAAATCGGTCCTGTCGATTCTATCACTATCGACCCCATAGGTGAGCGCTGGGTAAAAGGCGAGAGCTTGGTGAAAACGGGCGGCGGATGGGAGCGCAGGCGCGAGCCCGAGTGAGAGCAAACAAATGGCAGAATCTCAAAATAGTGTTGGCACCGATGCCATCACCGCACTTATCGCGGCCATACTCGCGCTGGCCAACGCGCTCGACAAAAAAGGCGAGCTTTCATTCGAAGAATACCGCGATGCGCTTTTGAGCATGTATAAAGAAATGCCGCACGAAGATGCCAGCGGGGATCCTGGTCAGATATTCGATGGCATGCTGTCCCAGCTCCAACGTGCGATAAGGAATCGCCCAAAACAAACGTGAGCCCAATAAGGCGGGCTAATAGCAGAACTTCCGCGCCGGCTCAGTGATAAGCGCGCACCGTAAGCGGCCACGTCGTTGCGCCACCGGCAAGCGTAACGAACTCGCGCCGCCTCACAACGCGGTATTTCCGACCACGATGTTGTAGGGCGCAATCCCCGCATTGAGCTCTAAGGTTCGGCCGCAGGTTCCGCCGCAATCAGATGCGTCACCTTGGGCGCACCCCCGATGTGAAAACGCGCGATCGCCTGCTGCAGCAAACGGTCGGCGTTGGTGACGCGTTCGTGCTGGCGCAGGTGCTCAAGCCACGACTCCACCAGAAACGTCTCGACGAACCGGCTTTCCTCGGCGGCATCCTCAAACACTCCCCAGCGATAGGCACCGTCTCGGCGCCGCTGGCGCGCCAGCTGATAAAGCGCTGAGAGAAACGCGTTGCGATCCTTCGGATTGATCCGGTATTCAAGGGTGACCAGCACCGGTCCGCGATCGTGCTCGACCTCGCGCGCGGTGACCGGAGCGGGCCAATGCATGGAAGGGGTGAGGTCCACTCCCGCTCCGGTAAGGAGCTTCCATCGCCATGTCAGCGGGATGGCGGCGACCGCCGCCGCGGCCGCGGCAAAGTGGGTGGCGGGAAGGCCGATGATCGCCGCAAGCTTGCCCCAGAGCACGCTCCCGAGCGACAACGCTCCGAAGAACACCGTCATGTACACCGCGAGGCCGCGCCCGCGCACCCATTCCGGCAGCGCAACCTGAGTCGACACGCTCAGCGTCGCCAATACGCCGATCCACGACGCCCCCGCGATGAAGCTCGCCAACAGGCCGGTCGCGGTATCGCGGGCGAGGCCGAACAGGACGAGCGCCACGGCGGTGCCGAGCGTTCCTGCCGCTACCAGCCGGTCCGGACCGAGCGCTCCTTTGAGCCAGGGCAGACCGAACGCGCCGCCGACGGCGCCCGCTCCGATCGCACCGAGCAGAATGCCGTAGAGCTCCGGCCCGCCGGCAATCCGGCTGCGCGCAACCAGCGGAAGGAGCGCCCAATAGGCGCTGCCGAACAGAAAGAATCCCACGGCGCGCATCAGCGTGGCTCGCAAATGCCGGTTGTACCGGGCGTAGCGCAGGCCAGCGACGACGGCGTTGGCAAGCCGCTCGGCGGGCAAACGTTCGCCCTCCCGTTGCGGGGAGCGCCACCACCACAGGGCGCCCACGACCCCAAGATTGCTGATGGTGTTGATCCAGAACGGCGCGGCGATCCCGAACCCGGCGATGATCGCTCCTCCCAGGGCGGGACCGATGGCGCGGCTGATGTTGAAGCCGACGCTGTTCGCCGTGATGGCGGGAGCGAGGTCTTGCCGGGGTACGAGCTGCGGCACGATGGCCTGCCACGCCGGAGCGCCCAGAGCGCCGCCCACCCCGATCAGGAACGTGAACAGAAGAAGCGATAGCGGGGTCACCAGATCGAGGCCGACCAACGCGGCAAACAGCGCGCTAACGATCGTGGTCGCAATCTCGAGGACGATCAGGAAGCGCCGGCGGTCGGCGACGTCCGCCAGCGCTCCGGCCGGCAGCGCCAGCAGGAATACCGGCAGCGTGGTTGCAACCTGCACTAGCGAAACGATCAGGGGGTCCGGGTTGAGGCCTGTCATGAGCCAGCCGGACGCCGCGTTGTACATCCAAGTGCCGACATTGGCGACGACGGTGGCCGTCCAGACCACGGTGAATGCCGCGTGGCGGAATGGCGCCCATGGCGAGGGCACCGGCTCTGCCCTCACGCCGGGTTCTCCAGGCTGAAGGTCTGCGACTGGTCGTCGTAGGCGAAGGCTTCCGCAAAGCGCGCCCAGCCGATCACCGCGCGCAGCGTCTCCTCCGCCGTCTCCGAATCCATGTAGTCCTCGAGCTCGTCGAAGAAGCGGCTTTTCGGCGCCGCATGGGTCGAGCGGTCCTGCAGCACGCGGCGGACATGGGCGGCGAGCGGCACATTGGCGAGCAGCGCGCGCTGAAAAATCTGCTTGCGGTCGTCCATGTTGGCTTCCGCAAACTGCCGGCCGGCCTCGGTGAGCTGGATATCGCCGCCCTCGATCTCGGCCAGGCGCAGCAATTGCAGGCTCTCGGCGACCGGAAACAGGTCGTCCACCTCCATGTGCAGCGAGCTAGCGATGACCGGAAGGTCGGCGCGCCCGTTGTAGGGCGCCCCCGCCACCGCCTCGATCAGGCCGGAGAGCAGATTGGCGGAGACGCGCGGCAGCACCGCATCAAGCCCGATGGCGCGAAACCGGTCGGCGGCGGGAGCGGTGGCGGCGGAAGCGGCCCGCCGCGCGGTCATGGCGACGTAGATGCGCTCAACCAGATCGCGGAATTTCGGATCGAGCCGGTTGCGCGGCTGCGGCAGATCGACCTTGATCTCGTTGATGATGTGCCCGGGATTGGTCGAGAACACTAGGATGCGGTCGCACATGAGCACCGCCTCCTCGATGTTGTGGGTGACCAGGATTACGCCCTTGATCGGAAGCTTGCCCTCGCTCCAGAGATCGAGGAAGTCGGTGCGCAAGGTCTCGGCGGTAAGCACGTCGAGCGCCGAGAACGGCTCGTCCATCAAGAGGATGTTGGGATGAACGACGAGCGCGCGCGCAAAGCCGACGCGCTGGCGCATGCCGCCGGAGAGCTCGCGCGGATAGGCGGATTCGTAGCCGTCGAGCCCGATCAGGTCGATGGCGGCAAGCGCGCGCCGGCGGATCTCCGCCGCCGGCAGCCCGAGCGCCTCGAGGCCGAGCTGCACGTTCTCGAGCACCGTCATCCAGGGAAACAGCGCGAAGCTCTGAAACACCATCGCAATGCCGGGGGCGGGTGCGACCACGGGCTTGCCGAGATAGCTGATGGTTCCCGCGCTCGGGCGGGCAAGCCCCGCGATGAGGCGCAGCAAGGTCGACTTGCCCGAGCCCGAGCGGCCGAGCAGGCCGACGATCTGGCCCTGGGCGAGATCGAGATTGAGATCGTCGAGCACCAGCAGCTGGCTGCCGTCGGGCCGCGGAAAGGCCTGGCGTATGGAATGAACTTCCAGCAACGGCGCGGCAGCGGCGTTCATTTTCTGATGAACGTGTTCCGATGACATTGAGGCAGCCCCGGTTTACCTCTCCCCGAAGGGGAGAGGTGCCGCAAGCTGCAACACCGTGAGATAATCAAACACCATCGAAATCTGCTCCAGTTCATTTCCTCATCCCAGCCGGAAATTGCGCTCGGCGTACCAGTAGAGCGGCCGCCACAGCGAACGGTTGATGATGACCACGAACAGGCTCATCACCGCAATGCCGAGCACGATGCGGTGAAAATCGCCCGCCCGCGTCGCCACTGCAATGTAGGCGCCAAGCCCGTAGGCCTCCAGGTGGCGGTCGCCCCAGGAGGCCACTTCCGCAACAATGCTCGCGTTCCACGACCCGCCCGACGCCGTGATCGCCCCGGTCACATAATAGGGAAACACGGCGGGCAAGGCCGCGGTGCGCCACCACAGCCAGCCGCGCACGCCGAGATTGGTGCAGCAGTCGCGCAGCTCCGAAGGGATCGCCGCGGCGCCGGCGATGACGTTGAAGAGGATGTACCATTGCGTGCCCAGAATCATCAGCGGGCTGAGCCAGATGTCGGGATCGAGGCGCAACGCCACGATGCCGGAGACGACGATCGGGAACAGCAGGTTGGCCGGGAATGCGGCCAGAAACTGTGCGATCGGCTGCACCATGCGGGTCGCGCGCGGACGCGTTCCGACCCAGATGCCGATCGGCACCCAGATCACGCTCGCAAGGGTAATGAGAATGACGATGCGTGCGAGCGTGGCGAGCCCCATGGCAAACGCCTGCCCGATATCGGCGCCCGAGAGACTGGAGATGACGAAGCGCCCGACCTGCCAGAGCACTCCCGCCGCCACCGCCGCCATCATGGCCGCCCATAGCAGATCGGCGACGCGCCGCTGCCTGGGGAGATTTGCGACAGGCACGGGCTTACCTGCGCCCATCGGCGACCATTGAAACGAGCGCCGCCAGAGCGCCGCGCCCGGCTGCATCAGCAAGGCGATGATGCCGGAGCGGCGCAGCACGCTCAGTACCCACGACCTGGGCGGAGGAACGCCCGCATCCTGCTCGAAGCGGAAGCGGTCGGCCCAGGCTACCAGCGGACGGAACAGCACGAAGTCGTAGATCAGGATGACCGCCAGCATGGTGCCGATCGCCCAGCCCACCGCCACCAGGCTCTTCTGCTCGATGGCTACCGCGATGTAGGAGCCGACGCCGGGCAGCAGAACCGTGGTGTTGCCGACGCTGATCGCCTCGGACGCCACCACGAAGAACCAGCTGCCCGACATCGACATCATCATGTTCCAGATCAGCTGCGGCATGCCGAACGGCGCCTCGACCCGCCAGAAGCGCATCCAGGGGGAGAGCCGGAACACGCTGGCCGCTTCCAGAAGCTCCGCGGGCACGGTGCGCAGCGACTGATAGAAGCTGAATGCCATGTTCCAGGCCTGGCTGGTGAAGATCGCAAAGATGGCGGCGAACTCCGCGCCGAGCACCTTGCCCGGCGCGAGCGACATGAAGAAGACGATGGTCACCGATACGAAACCGAGGATGGGGACGGATTGCAGGATGTCGAGCAGCGGCACCAGCAGGAGCTCGGCGCGGGCGCTCTTGGCCGCAAGCGTTGCATAGGTGAAGGTGAACAGGAGCGAGAAGAGAAGCGCGACCAGCATGCGCAGCGTCGTGCGCGCCGCATATTCGGGCAGGTGCGCGGGCGCGAGCGAAAGCGGGGTCGCCTCCAGCTGCTTGAGAGGCTCGAGCAGATTGACGCTCGCCTCGGCCAGAAAAACGAGCAGCCCGAGAACGAGCAGCATCGCAAACGCGTCCCAGCGGGTAAGCGAAAGCGTCCACTCCTCGACGGAAATCGGAATCGGCACAATGCGGCGCATGACCCCATCGAGTTAACCGAGAAGGTGCGAAAACACACGGAATAAATTGCGCGCCGGCAACTCGCATGCTGAGGATAATCGCGAAGCCCAACATGGGGATGGAATGGGCGCATGTGTCAGCGGTGTGACAATTCAAGCAAAATGTGCGGTAGCATCCGGCACGCGCATTGAACAATCGGCCCAGGAATGAGCCGCTACTTCGTTGCCCGCAAGTGGTTGCGCTCCTGGCTGCGGCAGCACCGGGCGCAGCTGCGCTTATGCCTGCGGATGAGCACCTCGGCCGTGGCAGGCCTCGCGGTTGCGCAGCTCTTGCAGCTGCCGCTGCCACTGTGGACTGTGCTCACCGCCGTTCTGCTCACCCAGATCAGCGTCGGCCGATCGCTCAAGGCAAGCACGGATTATCTCGCGAGCACGCTCGGCGGGGCCGTCTATGCCGGCACCATCGGAGCGCTAGTCCCGCACGACAACGAGATCGCACTGCTTGCCGCTGTTGCGCTCGCGGTCGCACCGGCCGCGCTGGTCGCCGCCAGCAATCCGCGTTTCAGCGCCGCACCGGTCAGCGCGGTGATGGTATTCTTCGGGCCCACCATCACGCATGCGGGCCCGATCGTGTCCGCGGTCGAGCGCGTGGCGGAGGTCGCAATCGGCGCGCTCGTCGGCCTCGTCGTTTCAGTCGTGGTGTTGCCGGCGCGCGCGCAGGAGCTCGTGATCGAGGCCGCCGGACGCATGCTCGCGCTCATGGCGGGAGCGGTGCGCGCGCTGTTCGCGGGCTTCACCGCGAGCCTTGATCAAGCGGCCATTCACCGCATCCAGGACCCGCTCGGCGATGCGCTGGCGCGGCTCGCCACCATGGCTCCGGAGGTGAGGCACGAGCAGGTCGCGCGCCTTGCGGTCGCGGCGGAACCCGGACCGCTCTTGCGCACGATGCTGCGGCTGCGACACGACCTTGTGATGATCGGCAGAGCGGCGATGGAGCCGCTCGACGAACCGGTGCGCACGCGGCTCGCGGCGCCGATCGAGCGCGTGGCCGAGACCTCGGCCGATTACCTGCGCGCCAGCGGGCTTGCGCTCACCACGCGCCGCGCGCCGCCTCCGCTCGACGATGTTGATGCCGCTCTCGACGGTTTCGCTGCGGAAGTCGCGGCAATCCGCCGCGAGGGCCTCACCCGCGGCTGGAGCAACGAGGCGGTGGAGCGCCTGTTCGCGCTCGGCTTTGCGCTCGAGCAGATGCACCAGAATTTCCGCGACCTTGCCCGCTGCGTCACCGACTTTTGTCGCGAGGGCACGGGCTGAAGGCAAAGGCGCGGCAAACTGAAGCGGCGAAATCGTCGCGCGTTAAAATTCCCCACCCGGCCTCGCTTCGCTCGGCCACCCTCCCCTTCGGGGACCCTTCGGGGAGGGATAAACGAGTTTCTAGCGCGACACGCCTAGCGCAGGGTCAGCGGACCAGGCTTTGCCGCGGCGCCCTGGCCGGCATTGCGCCTTGCGCTCTCGGCCGCCTGCTGCTCCACCTCGAGCAGTGCGCGCGTCGGATCGACCAGCCCCCAGCCGAACTGATCATCGCGCCCTTTGGGATCGAGGCTTTTCGCGCTTGAGGTGAGTATCTCGTTGACGGTGTCGGGATCGAGCGCGGGATTGCGCTCGATCATCAATGCCGCGATGCCGCTCACGTGGGCGGCGGCAACCGAGGTTCCGGTCGTCACCTGATAGCCGGCATTGGGTGCAGGCTCGAGAATGTCGACACCGGGCGCGGCGACGGCGATATGCGGGCCCTGGCTTGCGCCCGTGAACAGCTGGTCGTTCTGGTCGACCGCCGTCACCGCGATCACATTCGGATCGGCGGCCGGGTAGAGCGGCGGCGATTTCGGCCCCAGATTGCCGGCGGCGGCGACCAGCACCACGCCCTTGGCGTGCGCGTTCTTCATCGCCAGCTGGAGCATGGGATCGTACGGCCCGGCAAAGCTCATATTGATGACGCGGGCGCCCTTGCCGATCGCCCATTCGAGCCCAGCCAGAATATGCTGGGTGGTGGCCTGCGGCGATTCCACGGCGTCGGGACTGAACGCATGCACGGCGAGGATCCTGGCGGCTGGGGCGATCCCCATGAGCAAGCGATGCGCCACGATCGCGCCGGTCATTCCAGTGCCGTGGGAGTGGGGCTTGTCGGCATGGCCGACGGCATCGAACCGCTCGACGAATGCGCCGGCTAGATCAGGATGCCTGGCATCGATCTCGGAGTCGATCACTGCGACCAGCACGTTGCTTCCCGTGGCGAAGCGGTGAACCTCTCCCAGGTGGAGCTTGTTCACCACGTACTGGCCGAGATCGCCGCTTTTCGTGCGCGCCGCGAGCGTCGGATCCTGTTGCAGCTTGTAGACATAGTTCGGCTGCGCTACCCCGATCTTCTCCGCCTCGAGCGCGCGCACGGCATCGGCGACCCCTCTGCCGTCGGCAACCCGGAACCGGAACAGGGTGCCCCCGGTCAGAGCGACGTTGTGCGAATCAACGGTGCTCAGCCCGAGCTTGCGCGCAACGCTGTCGACCGTTTGCCGCGACACGTTGGGCGCAACATGGAACACCATCTCATTGGATATGAATCGCGTCTCGCCCGCGGGCGGCACGCCGGTGAAGCCGCGCTCGCCCGGCATCGGCCGCTGCGGCAGGCGGCTGCGCGCCGCGAGCAGCGCCGCCTTGTGCTCGACGCGGTGTCTTTCGTAATCCTGCCGAAATGCTGCGGGCGACGTGAAGGGCCGATGGAGCGCTCCGGCCGCGCCAAACCGGTTGGCGGTGCCCAACGAAGGGGTGTTGAGGCGCGTCCCCTCCGCTCCCCGCGCATCGGCCGCCCTGACATTGGCGGGCCTGGCAACAGCCCTCGGATTCTTGACCGCTGCGGTCCTGGCCTTGCGCGGTGGAGGATAAGACCGATCGCGCGCCGCGGCATCGCCGGCAAGGCTCAACGCAATCGCCAAGCCTGCCAATATCGACAAAGCCCGCACCCCGACCGGGTGCGTTGCTTTCGAGGGATTTCTCATGCCTCAATCCCCAAGCCTGGACCGTGTGGTCCAGCCCGCGCAGGCTCGCTCATCATTGTGTCGGAGTCTTGGACATCCTGCGGCGGGGGTGGGGAGGAGCGCGCTTGACGTGGCCCGCGCGCAGAGAGGTAGCCCGCATTGAGCGAAGCGAAATGCGGGGAAAGATTTGGAGTCGTCCGCCAAAGAACCCGGGTTTCGCTTTGCTCAACCCGGGCTACGTTCAGCGGGCTCGGCCGACGTTTCCTCGCCTATGCGGCGGCGTCCCATCATGTAGGCGCGCGCGCTGTTCACCGCATCGACGGCGATCAGGCGGCCGCCGCGGCGGTACTCCACCGAGAACTGCGCCGAGGCAGGATCGCCTTTGAGCTCCGCGCTGTCGTGGTCATCCATGATGCCGGCGATCTGAAACTTGAGATCGTACTGGTCGGACCAGAACCAGGGAACGGGATCGTAGGGCTCGCCTTCGCCGCGGATGGCCGCCGCCGCCGCTTTCGCCTGGTCGATCGCGTTCTGCACGCATTCGAGCCGCAGGCGGCGGCCATAGCGCCGGCTGGGAAAGCGCGCGCAATCGCCGATCGCATAGACACGCGGCAGCGATGCGCGGGTGAGCTCGTCGACGAGGATGCCGTCCGCGCAGGCAAGCCCTGCCGCCGCCGCAAGCTCGTCGTTCGCGCGCGCGCCGGTCGCGATGAGAACAACGTCGACCGCGAATGCCTCCGTGGACGACGCGTGCACTGCCAGCGCGCCCGGCTTCTCCTCGATCGCCAGAAGCCGCGCGCCGAGCCGAATGTCGACCCCGCGCCCGCGGTGCTGGCGATCGAAGAAGGCAGCGACCTCAGCACCGGTGACGCGCTTCATGACGCGGGATTCCGTCTCAAGCACCGTGACATCGCGGCCCTCGGCGCGCATCGCGGCGGCGACTTCGAGCCCGATATACCCGCCGCCGACGATGGCGATGCGACGCGCATTGTCGAGCGCGGGCCGCAGCCGCCGCACGTCCTCGATCTTTCGCAACGAGAAGACGTTCGCGAGGTCGATGCCCGGCAGCGGCAACGCACGCGCCCGCGTTCCGGTCGCGAATACCAGGGTGCCGTAGCCGATCTCCCGGCCGTCGCGCAGCGCAAGCCGGCACTGCCGCGGATCGACCTCCCCGACCGTGGCCCCGAGCATGAGACGCACGTCGTGATCGCGCCAGAAGCTCTCCGCGCGCAGCGCAAGCGATTCCGGCGTCCCGCCGTCGCTGAGAAACTTCTTGGACAAGGGCGGCCGCTGGTAGGGAAGGTGCGGCTCGTCGCCGATCATGCAGATGGCGCCGGCAAATCCGCCCTGGCGCAGGCTGGCGGCGAGCTGAGCCGCGGCCTGGCCGGCACCGATGATGACAACGTCCTCGTTCATGGCGTCCTTGCGGTGCGTCGGGTCTCGGCGGGAGTCCAGGCCGGCAGCATTGATTTCATTGCAGGACTTCTGGAATTTGTTTTGTCAAAATGCTCGGAAAAATTGTTCTAAGATAAAAATCTATCGCAGCTTGTGAACCGGCGATCACCGCATTCCGGCGGCAATGAACTTTTCCAGGCTCAGCGGGTCCCCCTTGCGATCAGGCACGCGCGGCTCGACACCGGCAAAGCGGCTGGCCTCGATGAACCATTGGCGGCGCGCCGGCAGCTGCCAGCGCCGCTTCATGGCAAGGCTTGCGTCCCAGCGCACCGGCTCGTTCTCGATGTCGATCACCTGATAATGCGTGTTGAACAGCTCGATGCGGTGTCCGTCCGGATCGCGCAGATAAACGAACAGCGCATGCCCGGGACCGTGCCGGCCCGGGCCGAACTCGACGTTGGCCGCAAAGCCCATCTCCGAGGCGAGATCGCAGACATAGAAGAAGTGATAGGATTCCGGAATGCTGAACGCGGCATGATGCAGCCGCGGCCCGGCGCCCGGCGCAAACACGATATCGTGCGGATTGCCCTTACGCTGCAGGAACACGAACAGCAGCTCCTGCGTCCCGTCCGGAGAAATGTACTCGGAGAGGCGAAAGCCCATGCTCATCCAGAACTCGCACGCCTTCTGCACGTCGGGCACCAGCAGCTGGAAATGATCGAGCCGCTGCGGCACGGCGCCGCGGTGCTCTGCGAAGGCGACCACCAGGCGCGGCTTGAGCTCCATGGTCGCGCAGAATTCAACCGGCGCGCCGCTTGCGTCCGCCGCATGCAGCGTGCGCCCCTGATGCGGCACCTCGACCCATTTCGCCGGCAGGCCCGATCTCTCGAAGAACGCCTTGGCCCGCTCCAGATCCTCCTCGGTGAAGACGCGCATGCCGACGCGCTCGGCGCAGGGCTCGCCGCGCGCGCGCTTGAGGACGAGACTGTGATGGCACGCCTCCGCAACGCCGCGCAGCCAGATCGTCTCGCTGTCCTCGTCGCTGACAATGAAACCCAGGAGATCGACGTAGAAGCTGCGGCTGGCCGCAAGGTCCTTGACGGTGAGCACGGCGTGGCTCGCGCGCGTGATGTTGAAGGGCGGATTGTAGACCGGTCTCGGGATGCTCATGGCGCGCTCCGGTGGGTGTAGTACCAGCGATGTCGGACGATAACTCTCGGTCGTCATCGTCCGCGAAAGCGGACGTTCCAGTAACCCTCCGGCGTATCGATACAACTTCAACCGCTGTGGTTTACTGGATACCCGCTTTCGCGGGTATGACAAGATCAGAGACAGAGTTTGTTGCCGCTGGTATCGGCTCTGCTAATACGATTTCGGCAGGCCGAGGACCTTTTCCGCGATGAAGTTGAGGATCATGTGCGGCGTGACCGGCGCAATGCGCGCTATCAGCACTTCGCGCAGATACCGCTCGACGTGGAATTCCCTGGAATAGCCCATGCCGCCGTGCGTCATCACCGCGGTCTCGCAGGCCTTGAACGCCGCCTCCCCCGCCAGATACTTGGCGGCGTTTGCCTCCGCCGCACAATCCATCTTGCGATCGTAAAGCGTTGCCGCTTTCATCGCCATCAGATTGGCGGCCTCGAGCGCCATCCAGCATTGCGCAAGCGGATGCGCGATCGCCTGGTTCTGCCCGATCGGCCGGCGAAAGACCACGCGCTCGCGCGCGTAATGCGAGGCTCTGCGCAGGGCCGCGCGCCCGATGCCGACCGCTTCGGCGGCGATCAGAATGCGCTCCGGATTCATGCCGTGGAGAATGGCGCGGAAGCCTTCCCCTTCGGCGCCGATACGGTCGGCCGCCGGCACCGGCATGGCGTCGAAGAACATCTCGTTGGAATCGACCGCGTGGCGGCCCATCTTGTCGATGACGCGAATGGTCACGCGGCTGCGGTCGAGGTCGGTATAGAAAAGCGAAAGACCGTCGGTCCTGCGCTTGACGTCTGCGAGCGGCGTGGTGCGGGCAAGGATGAGGACCTTGTTTGCAACCTGCGCCGTGGAGATCCAGATTTTCTGCCCGGAAAGGACGTAATGATCGCCGTGGCGCTCGGCGCGCACCTTGAGCGCGGTGGTATCGAGCCCAGCATCCGGCTCGGTCACCGCAAAGCACGCCTGGTCGGTGCCGGCGATCAGCGGCGGCAGCATGCGGCGTTTCTGCTCGTGCGTTCCGAGCACGACCACGGGCTGCAGCCCGAATATGTTCATGTGCACCGCGGATGCGCCGCTCATGGCCGCGCCGGACTCCGCGATCGCCTGCATCATGATTGCGGCCTCGGTGATGCCGAGACCGGAGCCGCCATGCTCGGGCGGCGTGGCGATGCCGAGCCAGCCGGCGCCGGCCAGCGCGCGGTGCAGCTCATGCGGGAAACCGCCTGCGCGATCCTTCTCCAGCCAGTAGCCGTCGTCGAACGCCGCGCACAGCTTGAGGATCGACTCCCGGATCTGCTGCTGCTCCGCGCTCAGTGAGAAATCCATTTCGCCGCCTGCCCTGCTCGAGGAGGCCATTGTAGCCGCATTTCATTCGGCCTGAATTGGCTTCGAGGGAGACTTGCCGGGCGCGGACGAGGTATTGGCGAGAAGGCGAGCGAAGAGCCCATCGGATCGTAGTCGACGACACCGTCCTAGGTCAGCGCGGTCTGCCGGAAAATCGTCAGAGTGCTGTAGGTCGCAGAGCCGACACCGAGATAACCCTGGCCGTTGTACCATTGCCCTGCTCGACTCGAATCGGCCCAGGCGGTTTGCTGGTTAAGGGGGACGCCGGCGTTCGCGGCAGCCGATCCCGGCCCATTAGAGCTGGAACGAATACGGGTCCAAACAAGCCTCCACAGCGAAGACACGTGAGAAGCCCCCGCCGATCGGCTCAGTGCGCGGCGCCGGCGGCTGCCAGCATCACTGCAGCAAAGATACCGAGCTTTGTACTACGAGCCCTCCGCCTCGACATGGATGAATTGTGACTTGGTGGCAGCTTGTCGACAAGCCGCAGTCGGCGCCATATGCGGCCACGGCGGGGAAAATCCTGATCCATGTGGCGGCCGCGCCACGTGACTTTCCGGCCGATCCCATCCCGTGCGAGCAGCGGCTGATGCGAGTACCTGTTTCGGGGCACTGCAGTCAGCTGAAAAGGCGAAGGATCAGCGTAAGCACAATGGAGAGAACGATCGACGTTACAACAGGAAAATAGACGCGGAAATTCCCGCTCGGACTTTCGTATTTGATGTCGCCGGGCAGAAGCGAAAGTCCCGGCGTGACATCGGACTTTTGAGTGGCCGCACGGCGGTCCGCGAGCCAACCGACAAAAGCAAGAGCCAGGAGCACGACTACGAAGATCTCGAGGAAGGTACCCATGACGATGTTGACGCCATTGTCAGGCGTCCGGACAGATCTTGATCCATCCGGACGCCGGGCGGCCCTCCTTCATCATGATGCTTGGAATGCCGGCGGCCGGCAATTCCTGCCCCCAGCGTATGCGATTGCCTGCCAGTGTGCGACCCGCGATCTGGACGCGCATACCGATCACGCCGCCAGCTTGAGTGCGCCGGAGATTTCCTTGAGCGTTGCCTTCTCGGCTTCGCTCACCGCAACGCCGCCGATGCCAAGAAATCCCCCTTCCTTATCTGCTTCGGCAACGTGCTGGCTGATCTGACGCAGCCAGCCCTTGAAGGCAGCTGCATCGCCCGGCGCCTTGGCGTCGACCACAGCCGCGGCTTGTTGCAACGTCTCGATGCACTTGGCCTTGATATCGGCAGGCTTGCGCCCGGTAAGCTGTTGCTTCACGCCGTCGCGCGCGATGCCCCGCCCTTGCGAGGTTTCAAAATCAGCAACCACGGCCTTGACGAGCGGATTTGCCTTGGGATCCATCCTGGCCGTCGCCAGCTCCTTGCCCTCGGCGAAGCTCTCCTTCAAAAGGCCCCAGAGCCCGCTCGGCTCGGCCGCCGTGATGGCGATACCCGCCATCGTCACGCTCTCCAGAAGCAGCTTCCATTCGTCGGGGGTAAAATTTGATTTGTCCGTCATGAGCAATACTCCTCTGCTTGGGACTGGCACCATGCCAGCGATTGGCAACCGCCGACTTGCCGGAATCAGGCTGCCAACGCCTCAAGTTTTGCTTTCAGGGGGTCGATGGCGGGCTTTAGCAGTTCGGCGACGCCCGGAATCGCCAGCACCTTGTCGAACAGCTGGTTGAGTACCGGCATCACCGGATTGACCAATCCGGCGAGAAGCTTGCGCTGTTCGGACGACAGCTGCCCGATCATGCCGTCGACCTTGTCGATCTGCGCCGTGACGTCCCGGAGCTTGGGCAGCGCGGCTTCCGCGGAGGCGGTGTCGGTGACGCCGTTGAGGGTGGTGCGCAGGCTGGCAATGCTGTCGGTGACCTGCTTGCCGAGATCGAGCCCGCCGACCATCAGGCTCTGCACGGGGGGCACGCCCTGCTGGACCACTTGCTCCGCCTGTCTGCCATAGAAATAGATGAGCAAGGCAGCAATCGCCGCAATCGGGATCAGCCAGTAGAGCCAGTTTCTGGACGCCGCCGTGCCTGCCGCACGCCGGCTGGTATCGCCGACTGCCCGAGCCGCGGAACTTGCCGCCCGCGCGGCCTCGTTCCCCGCGGCTGTTGCCGTGCGCGCGGCACCGCCGAGGGCATCGAGCAGACCTGTCCCGCCAAGCAGGTTGCTGAAGCCCGGCGGCAGTGCCGCGGCAATATTGTCCTTCTGGCTCGCGAGGAGATCGGAGATGCCGCTTGCATCGAGAGACCGGCCCTGTTGTCGTTGTTGCCCGATGGTGCCCAGCACAACCGGAGCCAGCATTCCGAGCAGCGAGCCGGCGGCGCCCTGATTTACTCCTGCAAACTTCGCAACCGCCTGGCCGAGCGAATTCTGGTCGTGGCCGCCCAACAGCACCGAGAGCATCTGTGATCCCTTCTCGGCGAGCGAGGATTGGCCCCCTCCACCGAGCATGTTGGCAAAGTTGCCAAGCGTGCCGGTCTGCTGCCGTGCGGCATCAACGAGCTTTTGCGCACCGCCGGATTGAGCGGCGGTTTTGCTGAACCCGGCCAGGAGCGTTGGTACCACAGCACCGATCGCGGCTTGTACAATGTTGCGATCAAGACCGAGCGCGACAGCAATGCGCCCGATCATTTCGGGTGTCAGGAACTGATTCACGAGTGAGACAAGATTGATGGCCATTGGGCTTCTCCTCTCTGTCATTGAAACAGGAGCAAACCACAGCGTCCGGCATGCGAGCGGGCCGACGGCGGGAGGCCACTCGGAATGGTGCGCTTACTCATCCGATAATGGGAGTCACGAACCAGTGATCAAACAAATAAAAATGCGACAGCGATACTGCCGAAATGCCATCACGAACAATTATCGTCTTGTAAACATCGACTCCTATGTAACTATGACACACTTATGACAACAGACTGAAAGGCGAAACAAGTCGAACGCTGAAAGCAGGCAAATGCGGCTCACGTTCTCGACCGACCCCGCAGTCGGCACGGCAACAAGGCTTCCGTGCTCGTGCCGCGTGCGGTCAGCCACGCGGGATGCAAGGGTAGCCGGTCAGAGCTGCGCCACTCCGATCGCCCAATTCGAGAGCTTTCCTGGCACCGCGCTCATCACGCGCGTCGGGGTGCCCGGTGCCACACAAACAGAATCAAAATCGCGCCAATGGTTGCGGCCACCAAGGTACGAAAGAAGCCGAACACCGGGATGTTCAGGATGCTGGCAAGCACCCCGACCACAAAGGCCCCTGCTATGCCGACCAGGATATTGGTGAAAATGCTATGATTGGATTGCGTTATCTTCTCAGCAATCCATCCGGCGATGGCTCCGATCAATAACATTTCCAGGAACCCAACACTTGGATTGCCGAGAAATGCCTGTGCGTCTTCCATGGAACTCTCCACAAGTTGCAGGGGCAGCTTCGTGAGGTACCGATATTCCCGCCAAGCGCCGTAACCGAATGGCGGCTCGCGTCGGCACTGCGACTGCACTCTGCGGCGTGCCGGCAGCATTCGCGGATTTCACTGTCGAGCTTCTGGAGCACGACACGGATTCCCAAGCATCCACGCGGGAACACCGATAGTCAGCGCGCCTGGAACCAAGGATGCTGCCGGTGAGGCGGCAGCATGCGCGTGCCCCGCGGAGTTGGCGAGTCATTTCTTATGACAGTCTTACGACAGCTGGGTGGGCAGCCGGTCAGCCTCGACAGAGAAGGCGGATGTCCGCAGGCATAGTGCATTTCAGAGTCCCCGATAGCAACCGGTACCCAGATGCTAGAAAGGGCTTGCTCGGGTAATGATCCGCGTGACGGAGACAGAGAGCGCATCAATTCTTGATTTCGGTCGGACCGGTCGCAGCGTTCGGCGCAAGTATCGCAGCGAGCGTCGTTATTGCCTCGTCGATCAACGCTTGCTGATAACGATAGAACATTTCATCCCCCATGGGGGTCACGATGGAGGCGACCTGGCGCTGGCAGCGCAAGCGCAGCGCGGTCAGCTGCTCCAGGATTGAGTGGGCGACAGCGCGCTGCTCCGGCGCCGCGACCATGCTTTCGGCGGGAGCGGAACGCATCTGCGCGTGGGTGGGCCCGCGGTCAACAATCTTCTTGAGCGCGGTCTCCAGCTTCTCGCGCGCGGAATCGATCCGCCACAGGCGAAACCGGCTCAATCCTTTCAGCACGTTAAAAAGAACGGTCACCGCCATGACCAGATAGACCCAGTACACCGGCGACATGAGATTCACCAGCCAAGGAAAATATCGGTCGGCGACTTCCGGTTGGCCGGTGCGAAAGAACTGAACAGCCTCGGGTGCGAGCGGCGCGACAGTGGCGGCAGCCGTCGCACCCGGCGGATTGTTGTGCACAAACCTCGGGAACTGGGCCGCGAGCAGCATGAGCAGCGCGATCCGGTCGGCCCGCTGGGCGCATTGGTTCGCGACGACGAGCGTTGCAAGCTGCGCGACCTGCTTGTCCGCCGCCGGAATGCGCCGCACCAGATCATAGCGCCCGGCCGCAATGGTACCGAGACTGAGCCAGGGGTAGCGCGCAACCAGTCCCCGCAGGTCTTCCGGCGCGACGATGTCGAGGTCATTTTCGCGCACGACGCCGCGCAGCAATGGCGCGTCTTCCTGCATCACGAAGGCGGCAACGTCGAGTTGCTTGCGGGCCACCAGCGCGGCCTGCTCGGGCAATTGGTGCTGCGAGAGGCGCACACCCAGCTCCCGCAAATCGGGGTCCTGGAACAGCTGACGCATAAGGTACGCCGTGCCGGAACCTTCCGGCCCGATCCCGATGGAGGCCCCGCGCAAATCGCTGAAGGTGCTAATCGCGCGGTCCGATCTGCCGAGCAGCAGCAGGGTTTCCGGCTCGGGCACGCGACCGAGCAGCTCGAGCCGCGCATCGGCAGGCACGGGTATTCCGTCCTGGATGAGCGCAAACATCTCCCTGCAGTGTCCGCGACCGGCGGCGAGGCGGCTGACGTTCTCTACCGAGCCGGCAGTCGTCACGGCAACAAGGCTTCCATGCTCGTGCCGCGCGCGGTCAGCCACGCCGGATGCCAAGCTGTAATACCACCCTTCAGGAGATCCGGTCAGAATAGAGGCGTGCAGATAGCCGTAGTCATGCACGATTCCGAAAGCCGCGGCGACCGCTGCAATGACCGCGCCCGCGAGCAGGAGAATCGCAGCCCGAACGAGTCCCTTCCCGTGCATGGCGGCAGGCAGCATCCGCTGTTACTCCCCATCCGAGTCAATATGCGCATCCTGCAAAAAAATACATGGCCCCGCCGGCCACTGCGGGGCCATGTCCTCCTGAGTGGATCATTTCACCACCTGCAGATTGCGCTTCCGATCGGGCGACAGTCAACCAGATCAGAACACCAATTGCCGCATGGCTCGTCGAAACGAGCTGACGCGGCGTTTCCGGCGCGGGAGATTTCTGATCCGCTATGACCTCGATCTGTAATAATCGAGCTCGGCCCGCAGCTTGTCCATTGCCGCGGTCTGCTCCGCCACCCGCTTCGACATCCCGACGAACTCGCCGGTCATCGCGACGAGCTCGACAACCAGATGATCCACGCGCTTGGCCGCTGCCTGGCCTTCCTGACGCTGCTGCTCGGCGAGCGCTTCGGCTTTGACGATCGTTTGCTGCAGCGTTGCGATACGGGCTTCCAGCTCCGCGATCTTCTTGGCCGCTGTCTCGGCCTCCTGGGCTCGCTGCTCGCCGAGGGACTCGGCCTTGGCGAGCGCTTCCTCCAGAGCAGCAGTGCGCAGCTCCAGGACCTTGTCGCTGCGCTGCCCGTCCGCAAGGCGGTATTTGAGAGGCGTGTGGGCGATTTTCTCCGCTTCCAGATCAGCGCAGATGCGCGCCTGCAGAGCCTCGGCGAAATCGGGACAGGTCATCCGCAGCATCCCTTCTATCTGGATAACCCAGCAGGTCGACAGAGCATCAAGACGGTAAACAAAACGTTAAGGGCCACAGCAGCATCATACCGTTTCGCGAAAGATCAAAATGCAGCCCGGCACCGCCGACCGCTCTCAGCCGTTTCGTTGTTGGGGCAGCTCAACGCCTACGGCGGTTTGCGGTCGTGTTGATTCGCTCGTCATTGAGGCCCGCCGCGCTCGCACGGTCTTTCGCAACAAGCCCGCGCATGACGGTTCTAAATGAGAGGCGAGGCAATTTTCAGAAACATGGCGCGCGCTTCGGTAACTCGCTACCCGGCAAGCAATCTTATTTTACCGCGCGATGCTCGACTGTGTGACTTTGGCAACAGCTGAGACTTTTTGATCGAATGCCATGGTGTTTCTTAAATTCATTGTTCGGATGTCTCGCAGCTACAACATTATTTGGGGGTGCTATGAAATCTCTGGTCATGAAGCGTTCTGTCGTTCTAGCCGGCCACAAGACAAGCGTCAGCGTTGAGGACGCCTTCTGGAATTCACTGAAGAAGATTGCGGCGCGCCGGCATTTGACTTTGTCGGCTTTGCTCTCTTCGATCGATTCCGGGCGCGATCACGGAAATCTGTCGTCGGCCATTCGGCTCTTTGTGCTCGCCTTCTATCGCGATCAGATCGAGGGCGTGCGCAAGGTACACGAAACCGCAGCGGCGATTATCAACGACCGCCCTGCGCACGGATATAGTTGAGGGGGCCCATTTTGCCCGCCCGAGGTTCACCACCCCGGGCGTAGCCCCGACCACACGACCAGGAGGGCATGATACCGGCCCCGGCCGCATAGCCGGGGCCATTTGTCAACGCGTGATGATTGGGTGAGCGAACTGCCGGCGGCAGCGGCGTGGAAAGAGCACGCGGAAACGAACTAACAAGCCGCCGCCACCGACCAGCAGATTGTACCACCGGCGGCGGCCAACCCATCATCACCAGAGTACCGTCGCGCATCATTTATACCACCGCAGCAGTGCGATGATACCTAGGCAAGCGCTGTCCTGAGCCGGCCGTCTTGGCTGCGGGCTGTCAGGTAAGCTTTGCTACTCCGCCGCGTCGGCGCGACCAAGCAACCCTGCCGCCTTCATCTCATCATGCAATGCGAGAGGATCCCAATCGTATCCGCTCGGCCAGGTGAGCGCTCCCTTCTCAATAAAAACGCGCGCGAAGAAGACCGGGTCCTTAAGCGGCTCGGCCATCGGTCCGGTCTTTTCACGGATGAACGCAAAATCACGTGTACCGATAGTGGCATCTGAAAATTCAATTTCCAGCTTGTAGTCACCGAGGGAGCGAACGCCAATAACCTCTATCATCATTTCGGACCCGCTATCACGGCCGGCGATACGACGTTCTCGATCGCTGCCGCGATGGAGAGAAGGCGGCGGTCGCTGCCGTGCTGGCCGAAAAGCATCAGGCCGGCCGGCGCCTCGCCGCTACGATGACATGGGATTGAGATGGAGCAGGCATCGAGGAAATTGGCGATCGAGGGATTGCGCAGCACCAGCATGTTGATGCGGCGGTAGGCATCGTCAGGCTCGAGGTCGGCCATGCGCGGCGCCGGCATCGGTACGGACGGCATGACAAGCGCATCATAGGGCGCTGCGATTGCGCTCACCCGGCGGGTGAAATCCGCGCGCGCGTTGACAAGATCGATGTAGTCGGCGGCATCCTGCTCGCGCCCGCGCAGGATTCGGGTGAGCACCCGCGGATCATACATTTTTTCGCCCTTGGCGATCAGCGGGCGATGGAGGGCGTAGGCCTCGGCCGTCACGATGCCGCCCTTGGCGTTGATTCCCCGCAGCTCGTCGAGCTCGCGCAGGGGAAGGTCGACGATGCGCGCACCCTTGTCGCGCAGGCGCATCAACGCCCGCTCGAAGGCGTGCGCCACCGCGGGCTCCACGTTGTCGAGCACCATGGTCTGCGGCACTGCCATGCGCAGCGCATCAAGCGGGAACGGCGCCAGCTCCTCCACCGGTTCTCCCGCGAGGACGGCGTCGAGCGCTGCGCAGCAGGCGACCGTCGCCGCCAGGGGACCGACCGAATCGAGCGATGTCGAGAGCGGGAAAGCGCCCTGCGTCGGAACGCGCGATGCCGTCGGCTTGAACCCCACGATGCCGCAAAAGGCTGCCGGGATGCGGCACGAGCCGCCGGTATCGGTGCCGATGGCGCCGAGGGCCATGGCGTCGGAGACCGACACCGCCGCGCCGGACGAGGAGCCGCCCGGGATGCGACGCGAGCCGCGGTCGTGCGGGCTCGACGGCGTGCCATAGTGGGGATTGATGCCGATGCCGGAGAAGGCAAACTCCGTCATATTGGTGCGCCCGATCGGAATGAAGCCTGCCGCGCGCAGCCGCGCCACCGCCGGCGCATCGCGCGGTGCGGGCGGCGCATCGCGCAGCACGCGCGAGCCCGCCGTCGTCACGTCGCCGGCGATGTCGAACAGGTCCTTGAGCGATAGCGGGATGCCGGCGAAGCGGGAAGGCACGGCGCCGCTTGCCCGCAAGCGGTCGTAGAAGTCCGCCGCCGCAAGCGCCTGCTCGGCATGTACCTTGAGAAACGTGCGCGCGCCCTCGCCCGACTTGTCGTTGATGCGCGCAAGCGCCTCCTCGATCAGGTCGCGGCTCCTCGCTCCGGCATCGAGAGCGGCCGCTGCCTCGGCAATCGTCTGCATGATCACTCGCTTCCCGTTGACGCAGGATCAATATTCATAAGCCCGGCTGCAATGAAAGGGCAGCTTTGACCTTCCCCGCCCGCCTGCTACGTTCCAGAACCATCCTGGCTGGAAAGCACGTGCCGCGCGTTCTCTCTCTCACCCTGCAGAGCCGATCGGAGGCCTCCCGCGCGGAGGTCGCCATCGAGCACGCGGTGATTGCCGGCTGGACCGGACGCGACCCGGCCGCGGTCGAGAAGCACATCCGGGAGCTGGAAGCGCTCGGCGTCAAACGGCCGGCGACGACGCCCATCTTCTATCGCGTCGCCGCCGCGCGGCTCACCACCCAGGAAGAGATTGAGGCGATCGGGGACAGCTCCGGCGGCGAGGTCGAGTTCGTGCTTCTGGCGCATGCGGGCCGTTTGTGGGTCGGCGCCGGCTCCGACCACACCGACCGTGAAGTCGAAAAATACGGGGTCACGGTCTCCAAGCAGATGTGCGACAAGCCGATTGCTCCGGTGCTGTGGTCCTATTCGGACGTCGCTTCGCACTGGGATCGGCTGATCCTGCGCTCGCATGCGATCGAGGGCGGCAAGCGCGCGCTCTACCAGGAGGGCTCGGTCACCGCCATGATGGAACCGCAGGCGCTGATCGCGCGGCACGCGGCCGACGGCCGCCTTGCCGATGGCACGCTGATGTTCTGCGGCACGCTCGCCGCGCACGGCGGCGTGCGCCCGACCAGCGCCTTCGCGCTCGAGCTGGAGGATCCGGTACTGGGGCGCAAGATTGCGCACAGCTATCGGGTCCGCACGCTGCCCATGCTGGGCTGACATCGACTGGAGGAAACGATGCCGATGAACAAGCCGCATCTCGAATTCACCCGCGTCGACATGAATGCCGGCTGGGCCACGCCGCCCGGTTATCCGGCAGGCATCCAGCAGAAGATTCTCGCAAGCGATCTCGACGAGAGCCGCAAGATGGGAAGCCGCACGCGGCTCCTTCGCTTCGCGCCAGGGGTCTACACCATTGCACCGTTCGTGCACGATCATTGGGAGGAGGTTTATCTCGTTTCCGGCGATCTCATTGTCGGCAACGACAAGGAGGGCAAGGGCGGCGAGGCATTCGATGCCCCGACCTATGCCTGCCGGCCGCCGGGCGTCCGGCACGGGCCGTTCAAATCCGAGCGCGGGTGCCTGCTCTATGAGATTCACTATTACGACGAGAGCGCGCCGGCGGCCGGGTAACAGGCTGTCTCCTCTTGATTCTCAATGAAAGCACAGATCCTGCTCGCACTCGCCGCTCTGCCGATCTCGACCGCGCGAGCAGCCGAACCTGCCGGAACGCTGACACTGGCATGTCAAGGCACGCAAACCCGGTGGACCGCCGAAGGAATGAAGTCCGAGCAAGTAACAATGACGCTCATCGTTTTCAGAAAAGACTGTCGTTGGCTTCCCAGGCACTGACGGCCCCGTCAATATCTCCGACGAGATGACGATCTCTTTTTTCCAGAGATGTCGGAAGCTCGCGCTTTAACGGTATCATCCACAGGATGAGGAGTACGGTCGATTGCTGTCTCGTTAGATACGAGCCCGCCGGATTTTGGGTATGCACTGAAATGCAAATGATCGCCCGATGGGCCACCGGACGGTATCGAGTTGCCGAGTCACTTCCACTTTCAACGACCTCGCATAAAATTTTTTGTTCAAGGACAGGCACGGCCGCAATTCAGTCGCGTTGTCAGTCTGGAATTTCGCAGCTTTGGGGGAATCAAAAATGACCATCGATCTTGACAGCTGGGAACTAGGCTATGCGGACGGCCAATGCGGTCGCCCATTGCAATGTCCGACAAATCTCGACTGCTTTTCATATTCCAGCGGCTATTGCGAGGGCCGCGCATATCTTGCAGACACGTACACGAATAAACCTGTTCACAGGTCAGTGCGAAGATTCCAACCGCCAGCGTAATTTCCAAAAACGCGCTGTGCGCAGGTGTTATGTTATTTAAGCGCAGAGCTTAACTAAAAGCGCAAATATGCGGCCGCGGCTACCTCCGGGTCGCGGGGCGAGCCGGATAATATCGGCGGCAATGAGTGAAAGGCGCACAGCGCAAATAGTTGGAGTGGCGCTCGGTCTCATATTCGCTGTGACCCTCATTCTCAACGCGCTCTTTTGACCCGGCACCGCGCGGCACGCAGTGCAGGCGTTGCGCCCCTCCATTTCACGGATGCTCGTAAGCTTTTCCAATACCCGGGTACAGTCACGGGAGATTCCGCACGTTGTCGAGGCCCCGGTATAAACCCTGCGGTAATCTTTGCGAGCGCACCATCCGCAATATGATCGGCGGATCATCATATCCCGCAGTTGCAAGGCCCAACTCTGAGAGAGGAGCTACACCCCCTGCATCATCCGGTGGTGCGATGCTCGAGGCTGAGATCGCGGACCTCATCAAAGACAAATTCAGTTTGTCGGGCCAGCCTGACGATTGGGATCGTCAGCGTGCCGCCTGGGACCAAACGAGTGCCACGCAGCGGCGGACCGACGCCACGCACGAGGCTGATGACTCAGCGCTCGATCCCAACGGGGCTTGTCACGAGCGACCTGCACGGAACGCCGATGTCAAGGTCTATGACCCTGAGAAGCTCGCGGGCTTGGCTTCATCCTCTGCACAAATGAGATATCCCGTAGCCGTGGGCTTAGTCTCACTGGTTGCGCTCGGCACCGCAGGGTTTGGCGCCTGGAACTCCAGTCACTTGGTCGGAGCCGTTCCGAGCTCAATTCATATCGACCAAAAAGCTGCTTCTTTCAATTCCGATCGGCCGGTTTCCACCCTTCCTCCAAGCGCAGCCGAGCCACCTCGACAAGCGATGCCAAGCGTGTCAACGAACAGCAAAATCGATGATCTCATAGCAAGGGAGTTGGGCAGTCGACGCGATCCTGCGCAAATGACTGTTCCGAGTACGGGGGATACTAAAAAAACCGCCTTGGCGCTGCAGAATACCGCACCAGCGCCGGCAGCGGCCGCTGTTCATCGTCAACCGAAGCCATTACCGATCCCATTCCCGGAAACGAAGCCTGCTACCATCGATGGTTGGGTAGTGCGTCAGGTTGCTAACGGTACGGCTGTGCTGCAGGGACCTAATGGCGTCTGGAAGGCTGCCCGGGGCGACACCGTGCCCGGACTTGGAAAGGTCGATTCCATAGTTCTGTGGGGTAACCGTTGGATAGTTGCGACCAGCAGAGGTTTGGTCACGACCCAATAGCACGGCCGGCACGGCTGCTTGTTTGCACGCGGCGCTACCCGCAAACTACTCGATGACCTCGTCGGCGCGGGCGAGCAGCGTCGGCGGCATGTCGATGCAGAGCGCCTTCGCGGTCTTCGCTGCCCTGCGGAATTTCGAGCCCGCCTTACGCGGCCCCCGGGATCAAGACCCGAACCCCTCTTTAGCACTTGCACGTCCGGTTACGCCGGGTGCAGACATGGCCGGGAGAGCGATGCGTTGGGCGCGTGCGACCGGCCACCTAAGGGCAACGCAAACGCGCTGCGTAAGCCAGCACAGGGAGAACGGTTAATGGTCTCGCGCAACCAGGCAACCAAGGTGGCGGAGATGATCGGCCAAGGTTGGCATACCGTTCCGCGTACCGTGTTGACGAAGGTCATGGGCGGCCCGGTACTTATGCGCAAGGGCGACAAGCACATCATGATCCATCCCAATAGCGAGCTGACCGAACCGACGCCGGAAGAGATCGCCAAGTGGTAATGCCGTAGCATATCAGCTGTCATAAACATCAAGTGATCGTGCTTCCTCTGTGGGTCAAAGACGATCGGTCGTACGAATCTGCGCGGGGGGTGCGAGGCAACTCCCATCCCGACAGCGACACGCCGGTTACTTCCGCTTCTTCCGCCTTACCGACCCTCGCCGTCCCGCATCAACCGATTGGTGGATTCTCGCGGGGTCTGATGAAGTCTCGGAGAAGGGCTGCGCCGGATCAGAGGTCGCCGGTGCAGGCTCAGGCTGGAGCGGGACGCCGACGATTTCTTCAGAGGGCGCCCGTGCAGACGCAGGTTGGAGCAGAGCCGTGCCGCCGATGTCTTGGAGATTGGCCCAAGCCAGCCACTTCTCCCAGTTTTCTTGCAGCTCAGTCATGGCCTGTTCAAAAGACGGGGCAATTCCTGCAAATCGCATTATGGCGGGCTCCGCCCACACCCCGTTAATGGCCCAAAGCCACTGGGAATCCGATTCGTTTGGAGTGTCCCGCTTGTAAATGCGTCCGACCGCCAACTGGCCGTTCATCACGAGATGATCGGTGTTCTGACCCGCGGGTGTGTTGGCGGGATTCGGATGAAGCGCGAGAGGCATGCTGAGACCCGGAGCTGGATTGATGACGGATTCCCAAACAGGGTCGCATGGAGTGCCGAAGCGGGTCTCCCTCAATCATCCAACAGGGTTAACGGGCCTTAGAGGAATCTGGCCCCCAACGCCCTTTCCCGCCGCTGAGCGGTAACATCGCCTTGCTGTAATCCGACCGCAGACCGGTCGTGCAACAGACTATAACGGATGCGAGAAAAACCGATCGGTCACAGTGTTAGCGCGGTGACAGCAGTTACGAGGGTGGGAAGGCCTACCGCCGGTCTGTGCCATGAGCAGCCTCAACGCGGTGCGGCAAGCACAGCGGGCGACCCCGTTCCCTTGGAACCGGCGCCGCGATAGGTTCAGAGGGGCCAGATCTGTCATGGTAACGGCCGGAAAGCCCAATATGGTATCCGGTTCAATGGAGAAACCAAATGAGACTGGTCGCATTCCCATTGGTTGGAGTTGCAACGCTGGCCGGGGTTGTCGCCTTCACGCCACCCGCAACTAATCAAGAGGGCGCCCCGATCTTCGTTACCAGCATTCCCCCTGGATACCGCGACTGGAGGCTGATCTCCGTGGCCCACGAGGAAGGCAACTTCCACAGCTTCTCTGCCGTTTTGGGCAACGATCTGGCGATTCAGGCCTACCGCAAAGGGAAGGTCCCGTTCCCGGACGGCGCGATCATTGCCGCTCTGCATTACCGTCACGTGCCGTCGGAGGAAAACAACAAAGTCTTTGGCCAGGACCAATCTTTCGTACCCGGCAACCCAACGAACATTCAGTTTATGGTCAAGGACACAAAAAAATACGCCACAACGGGCGGTTGGGGTTTCGCTCACTTCCAGGACGGCAAACCTTCTGGCGACGAGACGTTCATGAAAACCTGCTTTCCCTGCCACAATGAGATCAAAGCGCGCGACCTTGTCTTCACCCGTTACGCACAATAAGCACTACCGTTCGCTAAGCGGAAGTCTGACGCAGGAACGAGGCCTTGTCGCTCCTGAGGTTGATCACCAAACACAGCAATTTCCTAGTTGTCGTGTCTCAGCGAAGGGGTGCACCCCAAGTCATCTCCTCAAGCTTTTGCCTTGTCTTCCGGGCAACGAGGCAAATGAGGCACGCCGTTGTGAGCAAGCCGAGCAGGAGGTACGCAATGTTGGAAGCTCCCAAACCATCGCTGAACGCAATGGTACGTCCGACTGTCCCGAGATAAACGTACATTGTCGTAAAGGGCACGATGCCGAAAAGCGTCGTTATGGTGTAGGGCAAAAGGCCGATGTCCGTCGCGCCGAAGAAGTAGTTCTGGAAATTGAACGGTACCAGCGCATTGAGCCGCAGCAGCATGGCGACTTGCCAGCTGTGCGATCCAATGGCCGCATCGATTGCGCGCAGCAGCGGGCGTCTTGCGAGGAGAAGCCTTACTCTGGGCCGCAGCACATGACGAGACAGCAGGAACACCACCAGCGACTCGATGACGGAAGAGACGACCACCAGCGGGGCGCCCCAGGCCCCGAAGGTGACACCGGCCGTAACCCACATGAGCTCGGAGGGGGCAAGCAGAAAGACCGCAATCACGACATAGGCAATTGCAAATGCGAAAACCCCTACCGCTCCCTGCGCCTTGATCCATTCATCGAAGGATAGAAGGAAGCCATGGCGGTAGAGATAATAACAGGTCGGCAATGCCGCAGCGAAAACGACCGCAAACGCTGTCTTTGCCGGCCAAGATCTTGGCGGTCCGAGAAGCGTCCTGAGCTCGTTTGCCAGCATCGCCCGCCTGCGCGTTAACCAGGGCATGCGGGAAAAGCGGGCCCGGTGATGATTGCGCCCGCAACCGGCGCGGCGGCAAGCACCACTGCCATGGCGTGGGTCCCCATTCCCACTTTCGGAGACGCTCAGCGTGCCAGCCGGCAGCGTCGCTATTGGGGCGCCGATTGGGGAAGATTATGGCGTGGACTTTTGTCGAGGGCGCCCAGGCCCGCAGACCGGGCGATTGAAGCGTGGTAGCGTGCAGCCATTGCCGGCACGACCCGCTGCCGGTGGCGGAGTTCCATCATTGCAGGGAGACCTTCATGCGTGTCCGCGGCGGAATACCGACCCATCGGAAGCTCGCGAATTTGGCTGCGCTGCTGCTCATTTGCAGCGTGGTCATTGCGCGCGCCCAGAGCAGCGGAGGCCTCAACCCTTCGCCAGCAGGAGCGGAGGCCTTTTTCACTGACCTCAAGGACGGCGCGACTGTTCCGGCGCAACTGAAGCTCCATTTCGGCTTGCGCAACATGCGTGTCGCGCCGGCCAGCTCGGATCTGCCGAATTCAGGGCATCATCATCTATTGGTCGACACTGAGCTGCCCGCTCTCAATGCGCCGATCCCCAACGACTTTAATCATCTGCACTTTGGAGGTGGCCAGACCGAGACGGAGCTGACGCTCAAGCCCGGGCCGCACACGCTGCAACTGCTCATTGGAGACAAGGAGCACATTCCGCACAGGCCTCCGGTCATGTCAGCCCGCATTCACGTCAATGTCCCGCTGATCGGAGGCCCGACGCCATCGCCTTCTGGCGCAGAAGTCTATTTCGATGACCTCAAGGACGGGGCTACCATTCCTTCCAAGCTGACCGTCCATTTCGGCCTGAAAAACATGGGTGTTGCGCCGGCGGGTACGGATCGCCCGAACTCGGGACATCATCACCTTTTGATCGATGCCGACCTTCCTCCTCTGGATCAGCCCATACCCAATGACTTCAACCACCTGCACTTTGGTGGCGGCCAGACCGAGACCGAGCTGACGCTCAAGCCCGGCGAGCACACGCTGCAACTGCTGATGGGAGACAAGGCCCACATTCCACACACGCCTCCGGTCATGTCGTCGCGCATCAAGGTCCGTGTAGCCGGTCTGCCGGCATCAAGTCAGCAGGCGCCACAAAATCTCCGAGAGCTGGATATGGACACCGTGCCCGATCTCACTGAGAGCAATATTCGGCAGGTCCAGCAGGAATTACGCAAAAAAGGCTTTGATCCCGGCCCCATTGACGGGATCAATGGACCACAGACCAAAGGAGCCGTTCGCAGCTTCCAGGATCGGTATGGGATGAATGCAAGCGGCGATATCAGCAACAAGACGCTTTTCGCATTGGGCGCGGCCGAGCTGGCCCGTCCAAAGAGTCAATAGCCGAGAACCGGGCTTCCGGCGCCGCTTTCCGATCGCGCAACCCGCGCGCTTCCGGCGCGGATTCGCGGAGCGTCGTCCGGCCGCCCGGTGTCATCCTGGCGACATCGAGTGCAGGAAACAGCTCATGAAAGCGTTGCATGACCAGACTGTCCGGGTGAACAGCGGCGCGGCATGGGAGATGAAGAAAGGCCAGCGGGTTCGCATTACCTTCCAGTCCATCGTGGATTTCGTCGTGTTCAATCGCGACAACCTCCACGAACGGTTCGATCAGGCGAGGACAAAGGCAAACCAGGGCAAGATCTACTTGAGCACGGGCGACCTGTTGCTCTCCAAGCTGAACGCTCCGATGATGACCATCGTGGAAGATACCTTCAAGGGGACCCACGATCTTCAGTACGGCATGTGCAGCGAATGCTCTTACACGAGCCGCTGGAACCGCAGGCACCTGCCGCCTTGGAACAAGCTGTACCCGGAAGCCGGCATCACCTGTCGCGAAGATCTCCCTCTGTGGGGCTGCTACGAGAACATCATGACTGCGCTGCAGAATTATCCGATCATGCCGCTCGACATACCTTCGCCGCTCAACATCGGGCAGCACATGGAGCTCGACGAGAAGGGGAATCTGATTTGGGCGGTATTTGCCAAGCACAAGGAGCTCTTCGACCCGGTTCCGCACATCGATCTGCGCGCGGAAATGAATTGCTTGTGTGCGGCAAGCTGCGACCCCGGCAGCGGCAAGCTCGGAAGCTGCAAGGGCTTCTATCCGAAGCCGATTCGAATCCAGGTCTTCGAGCAATAAGGATGATTCGAGGCGAGGCGAACCGTCCCCGGCCGTCTCACGGCTCGATCTGAACGCCTTGCGGTGATGCAACATGTTCAGCACGCCGCGGTGGCGGGGGGCTGACGGAAGCAAGCACGGCGCAATG
>Ga0306921_10000739_pt1 | contig 30066 bp, 31 predicted proteins | sample sta12Cox44000080_FD_203760 | JGI IMG/M metagenome (GOLD analysis project Ga0306921, IMG submission 203760) | Lab enrichment of tropical soil microbial communities from Luquillo Experimental Forest, Puerto Rico - statoxic.12C.oxic.44.000.080 (v2)... | ecosystem: Environmental > Terrestrial >... | reverse complement strand
CGCGCAGCGCTGAGCAACAATGGTATCGATCGACAGTATGCGACCGGAAAATGAAGGCAAGACGTGAGCGTCGATCCAGGCTCGAAGGATGGCACCCTGCTTCTGGTCGCGCCGTTGGACCAGAAGCGTTCCGATCTCTAATTCCAATATCGAAACAACCGATAAATAGAGGCTCGCGGTGGGCAGCGCCTGCGCCCACATTCTGACGCTTCGCTGTGCTCTGGTGCCCTTTCTCAATTCCGATATTACGTTGGTATCGAGGATGTACATCAGGACAGATCCGGCTGCTGGTGGAGATCCCCAGTTAGGCGCGGGGGCTCAAATTCGACTTCGGCAGCTTCCGGCATTGCCAATAAGTCCGCAATGTTGTTCTGCCCACTGGTAATCCTCTCGTATTCCTCGGCTGTGAGCAGCACATGAGATGGGCGTCCCCGATCCGTAATGAAGACGGGACCTCTTTTGGCAGCCCTCTTCGCGCGGCTGGTGTCTTGATTAAACTCCCGGCTGGATAACTTTGTGATTGCCATATCGCATTCACTGATGTAGCAACGTTTCTACATTATAGCATGCCCGAAGAGAATCCAAAAGGAAAATGCAACATTCTTGTGTAGTTCCGGGTCGTCTGCTCCTAACAGGCTGGGGATGCCATCGGTGTTCATAGTACGGTTCGAAGTACAGATAGTGCACCGTGCGGGCCAGATGGTTGATAGCTTCCAGCTTGCCATCCATGAAGGCTTCATAACCCGCCAGGATCACAATACTTAATACAGCGAAATGGCGAATACCCTGTAGCTCTGACCACATCATCTTCAATGTTTTTGGTTCGCACGAATCTCGGCGAAGATCCGCTTACCGGCAGCAAGATGCGCCTAGCGGCGGTTGCACCCTCCCGTCATGGGGCAGGATAATTCTTGCGCCTTTCAGGAGGGGCGGATCATGAAGCGTCAACTTGGAACTGTAATCGCTATCGTGGGCCTAGTCTTGGGTACTGGCACACTTTGGCAAGAACCAGTATCCGCCAACAGCGCCACGGAAACATATCAATTGCACATGGATGTGCCGCAGATAACGCAAGCTGCAAATGGCGACACCGTCGCTCTTACCGGAAGCGGCGTGTTTTCGGTCAAACCCAAAACAGTCACTGCCACAGGTATGTACACGAGCCAGGCTAGCGGGAGTGGCACCTGGGTTGCCACGCAGCTTCTTGATTTTCAGCCCTACGGTTGTGGGGTCATATTTGGAATCCCACTTCCGCCAAATCTGTGTGGCGGGAAGGTGATTCTGCGTGTTGTGCTGACAGATTCCACCTCTGGCCAACAGTTCGATGGCACGATCTGGGTATTTTGTCTCATCGGTCCGAACCCACCCAACAGTGCCCAAGAAGGCGCCCGCCTAAACATTGTCGGGGTCAACAATTTCAACAACATCGTGAGCGGGGGAAATGTCTACGTTAAGACCAGTTAGCTGATCCCAGACTAACGAGGATGCCCCCGGGATAGATGCCAGAGAACTGAGGGAGTGGGAGCCTCGCATCCCGCTCCTAGTTTTTTGTGCGATCGAAGCACTCACATTCCTGCCCTTACGCTGATGGCCATCAATATCTTCTGGTTTGGGAAAGCACTTTGCGGAAAGACGTTCCGATCGGTACACGCGTGTAGGGTAGCACCTTGTCAAGTCTCGTGTCGGAACGGACGGTGCTGGTTCTGTCTCGATCGATATGGTCATCATTCAGTTTTTGAAAACGCAAGAAGAGATGACATTTTTTTTGCGTCCCGCTGACAATTGCGCGGTCTGATGTGATCAAGCTTTTCGCTTTGAGGAGGTGTGTTATGAAAGATCTACTGAAGAGACTAAAGAGCTCGATCAACCGACGCTCATTCATGAGGAGCGGACTGACCGCGGCTGGCACTGCAGCCGTGGGCACCGGGCTGCTGACCCTTCTCGGCGAGGATCTGGAGGCAGATAGCGGCGGTCTTACGCCGGGTGACGCCGCCCTCCTCAGGTTCGCGGCTGCAGCCGAAATCCTCGAGAGCGACTTTTGGGTGCAGTACAACGAACTCGGAGGAATCCCAGACAGCGAAGTTCCTGGAGGGAGTGGAAATCCAATCTACACCGCTGCGCTTCAGGTGCTTGACTCCGACATGCCCCAGTATATCCACGACAACACCGACGATGAGATCACTCACTTCACGTTCCTCAACGCCTACTTGGCTTCAAAGGGCAAGGCTACAGTCGATTTGGAGCCGTTTCGTACTTTGCCCGGCAGTACGGCGACCGGGTCCAGCGGCAAGCTACGGCTCACCAACCTCATGCAGCTCACCGTGGACACGAGCTGGTGGACGCGGTATCGCAGCGACGCGAAGAACCCCGACCTCGACCCCACGTTCACCTTTCCACAGGCAGTCCCCGATTTGTTTAGCCCCGGGGGTTTTCCGGCAATCCCTCGAAGCGACGCCGACCTAACCCCTGCTGACCACATTCAAGCCATCGCTAACACGGCGGGATTTCACTTCCCGACAATCGAACAAGGTGGCACCAGCCTTTACCCGGCGATGGCGCAAAGGGCAACCCATACGGAAGTCTTGCGAATCCTGATCAGCATCGGTCCTACCGAGACCATGCATTTTCAGACATGGGCGGACAAAGCAGGCAATGCACCTCCTCTGACCGACTCCACCAATGGGTTGGTTTTTCCGGACCTCAATGCCCCTCCCTTTGGCGGAGAAACCTTTAAGACCAACCTGATCATGCCAGAACCTTGCCCATTCCTCAGCCGAAAGCTCCCGGTCGTTTCGGTCATCCGCCCGACCAACACAAACGGTATCGCCATGGGCGTGGTCAACTTCTTGACGGCCATGGGGCTATTCATTGGCCAATCGCCTCAGTTCTTTGAATTGCTCAAGGATCTGGCGGCAGATGCGGATCACGCCAGACACGGAGTTATGTGAGAGGAGGGCTAAGTATCTACGAGACCGCAACCCTCTGCCGCTGCTACGCCAACGCGTGTAGCGGCTTTTTACTGAGGCTTTCCATTTTCAGTGGCGATCCGATCCGGGGTCGAAATGGCTTCGTTTCCTTTCTTTGCTTTCCCAAACCAAAGTCGTTTTGGAAAAAGCGGACCGGCAATTTCGGGACTGCAAAATCAATGGGTTCAGGAAGCGACGGCGGGAAGGTTTTTGGAACGCCCTAGGCGTTCTGAGTCTAGTGGCCTTGATGTTGTCAACTTGCCCGTGATCCGTTCTCCATTTAGATTCTCCACGGTACAATTTTTCGACACGCATGCCGTTAACGCCCGGAACTCGCCTGGGCCCCTACGAGATCGCAGCGCCCCTCGGTGCTGGCGGCATGGGCGAAGTCTACAAGGCGCGTGACACGCGACTAAATCGTACGGTTGCGATCAAGGTTTCCAACGACCAGTTCTCCGAACGTTTCCAACGTGAAGCACAAGCGGTCGCGGCGTTGAATCACTCCAACGTGTGTACGTTGCACGATGTTGGGCCGAACTACCTGGTGATGGAGTACATCGAGGGCACGCCTCTCAAAGGGCCGTTGCCGGTGGATCAGGCACTAAAATATGCCGTGCAGATTTGCAATGCACTGGAAGCGGCGCACAAGAAGGGCATTACTCACCGCGATCTGAAGCCCGCGAACATTTTGGTCACGAAGAACGGCGTCAAGCTGCTGGATTTCGGTTTAGCGAAGATGGGCCTGGCAACGACCGGCCAGCCCCATCGGGCCGGCTCTGCCACGTTCTCCATGGCATTGACCGGCAAGAATGAAATCCTGGGCACGCTGAACTACATGTCGCCGGAGCAATTGCAGGCACAGGCCACGGGACTCGATGTAGACGCGCGCAGCGACATCTTCTCATTCGGGCTCGTGCTTTACGAAATGCTTACCGGCAAACGAGCGTTTGAAGGAGCATCTCCGGCCAGCGTGATCGCAGCCATTATGGAGCGTCCGGCGCCGTCGATCGCAGATGTTGCACCTCCAGCTTTGGATCGCGTGCTGAAGAAGTGTCTGGCGAAAGATCCGGACGAGCGCTGGCAGACGGTGCGGGATCTGAGAGACGAGTTAGAGTGGATCGCGAGTTCTCCGGACAAAGCGAACAAAGGTTCTTCGGTGATCACGCAGCGGCCTCTACTGCTGCGAGTCGCGGTGCCGGTGCTCGCACTGGTTGCGGCCGGCGCCTCTTGGATCGCCTATCGGGCCAGCCGCCTGACAGAGCTGAAGCCCTTGGTGCGGCTGGATGTGGACCTGGGCCACAACGTCTATCTGAATGCGTGGGGCGGGTCCGATGTCATCATTTCGCCCGACGGCACTCGCATTGCATATCTTTCTCGCGGCCACATCTTTACTCGCAAGCTAGATCAATCGAGCGCCGCCGAGCTCTCCGTCACGCCAGGCGCGACCAGCCCGTTCTTTTCCCCCGACGGGCAGTGGATTGGCTTTTTTGCGGTTGGAAAGATGAGAAAAATCTCCGCAGAAGGCGGCACAGAAATCGCGCTCTGCGACGCCGGCGGGTCGTACACAGGTGCCGATTGGGGCGAGGACGGCAATATTATTGCGAGTCTTTCCCCTCGCACCGGACTCTCGCGCGTCCCCTCGGCGGGCGGCACTCCTGTCCCGGTCACCGAACTTCAAGGAGGAGACCGAAGTCATCGTTGGCCGCAGATTCTGCCCGGTGGCAAAGCCGTGCTTTTCACCGCCTCAGATTCTCTGACAGGTTACGATGATGCCAGCATCGATGTCGTGACCCTGGCGGACCACAGCAGAAAAATCCTGCAAAGGGGGGCAACCTTCGGAAGGTATCTGCCGGGATCCGGTAGCAAAGGGTATCTCACCTACGTGAATCGAGGAACCCTGTTCGCGGCTCCTTTTGACCTTGAGAAGCTGGAGACGAGCGGCTCGCCCATACCTGTATTGCAGCAGGTTTCTTATTCTCCCCAGTACGGTTCTGCGAAGCTAAGCTTTTCACGCACAGGAACGCTTGTTTACCGGAGCCGTGATATTGACGCGCCGCACGGGGCTATTCAATGGCTGGATGTAGATGGGAAGACGCAGCCCCTGCTGGATAAACCCGGGATCAGGATCTTTGTCAATCCGCGGCTCTCGCCCGACGGCGAGCGTTTGGTCGTAGCCGATACCAGTTTTGCTGATAGCGGAATTTGGATCTATGACCTTCATCGCGACACGCTGGCACGGTTGACAACAGGCCAGGGGTATTCCCGTCCGGTTTGGGCGCCCGACGGCAAGTACGTGGTCTTTCACAGCCCTGCAGGGATCTTCTGGACCCGAGCAGACGGCGGCGGCAAGCCTGAGCCTCTCGTGCCGAGCCATGAATCTGTTTTCCCCACATCGTTCTCGCCAGATGGGAACCGGCTGGCCTTTCATCAAAGCGGGCCGCAAGGGTGGAGGCTTTGGACCGTGTCAGTAGACCATGGCCCCAACGGATTGACAGCGGCAAAGCCCGAACCGTTCCTCCAAACTTCTTTTGAATCGCTTGACGCAAGCTTCTCGTCAGACGGGCGTTGGGTCGCCTATTCCTCCAATGAATCGGGAAATCTCCAGGTCTATGTGCGGGCATTTCCCGACAAAGGAGGCCGGTGGCAAATCTCAAGTGACGGCGGAGCGTTGCCCATCTTCTCTCGAAACGGGAGGGAACTCTTTTTCTACAACACCTCAGAAGATCGGATCATGGTGGTGACCTACTCGGCGAAAGCCGACACTTTCGTCGCCGACAAGCCGCGGGTCTGGTCGGAACAGGGTATAGCCGTCGCGCTTAACGCTGGCGTGGGCGCGCAATACGACGTCGCGCCTAACGGAAAGCGCATCGCCACCGGCAACTATGCCGGAGGCCCGGCGCAGCAAGACTCGGGGAAAGTGATCTTCCTGGAAAACTTTGTCGAGGAACTACAGCGAAGAGTGCCGCGGGGGCGGTAATTAAGAGTCAGATGCCTGACACAATCTGTGGGGGATTTGGGTTCTGTCCGGCGGTCGGCAAATCGGAGGTTACGGCCCTCCGGTGTCAGTTCTGGTGTCGGTTCGTTTTGGAATTCAGTGCAGGTTGATGGGTGGTGTTGCGCTTGACCCAAAAGGTAAGTCCTTCCGTTTGCAGAACAGTGCATCTTGGTGCGCTTAACTGCACTTATCGCCGCGGAGATTAAGAGTCAGTTGTTCCCGCGCGGATCATTAGCATTAGCTGCGGTCTAGAGTCACAACCCATAATGCAACCCACGACAGGCCCGGCTCCCATGTGCCTAGAAGGCTTTACGCAGCGAGACCAGACTTCGACAAGTTGTCTAGGAGAATCTCAGACTCTTAGGTTCGAGTGGCGTGCACTCCTCGATAATAAGCTGCCATTTAGCGGATGACCAGCCTGCTTACATTTTCGGGAAAACTCCGAATGTCTACAGCGCGATGAGTTTTTGACTCCGCTCCGGTATTACAAGTAAGAATCGATGCTGATCCACGGCAGCGCTGAAACGGAGGCCCATAGTGAACGAGTTCGCTAGCAACGTCGAACGTCATCGCCGCGAACTGCTGGTCCACTGTTACCGCATGCTCGGCTCTTTGCAAGATGCCGAGGACGCGGTGCAGGAGACGTTGCTTCGCGCCTGGCGGTATCGCCACACCGTGAAGGAAGGCGCGCCGCTGCGCCCCTGGCTCTACCGCGTGGCCACGAACGCCTGCCTCGATGCGATTGCTCGCGATGAGCGGCGCGCGGTCCTCGCGGCCAGAGCTGCGGAGCAGGATGAATGGACCGGGCAGTCGGAGGATGTCGTCTGGCTGGGGCCGATCCCGAACTCGGCGATCGAGCCACCCACCCCGCCGGAGAAGACGCCGGAGGCGATGACGCTGATGCGCGAAACCATCGAGATCGCCTTCCTGACCGCAATCCAGCTCCTCACGCCGCAGCAGCGGGCTGCCCTGATTCTGTGCGACGTACTGGATTGGTCCGCCAAGGACGCTGCCGACCTGCTCGACCTCAGCGTCCCAGCCGTAAACAGTGCATTGCAGCGCGCGCGGGGCAGGCTCCGCGAGCGTCTGCCGTCTCGCAAGCCAGCGTGGCCCGCCAACGTGGATGCCAGCGCGGCCGAGCGCGACCTGTTGAAGAAGTACATCGAGGCGAGCGAATCGGCGGATTTTCGGGCTTTCGAATCGATCATCCGCGAGGATGCGACCTTCCGGATGCCGCCCAATTTCGGCGCAGCCGATGGCCGTGACGAGATGTTCAGACTATGGATTGAAGGCGGATTTGGCTCCGAACGATTTGGTCGCGTCCGTTGCGTTGTGACTTACGCCAACCTGCAACCAGCGGTCGCTTACTATCGGTGCCAACCCGGCGATTCCACCTGGCGGGCTCTGGCGCTGGATGTTCTTCGAATCGAGGATGGGTTGATCACCGAGATCGTGGCGTTCATGCCGGAGAATTTCCCGGCGTTCGGGCTCCCGATGATGATGACGATGGAACCCGCGCCAGAGATGAACTGATGTCAAAACAATGGATCTGCTTTAGGAAAATCAAGAACTTAAAAAGGAAATTAAATGAGAAAGTTAATCTACGCAATCAACATCACCATGGATGGCTGCTGCGATCACACCAAAGGGACCGGCGGTGAGGAAATACTTGACCACTATACGCACCTCCTGAGCGATGCCGGCCTGCTCGTCTATGGGCGTAAAACCTATCAATTGATGGTTCCTTATTGGCCGGATGTGCTGAAAGACCAGTCTGCGACAAAAGCAGAGAAGGAATTTGCCCGAACATTTGACTCCATCAACAAAGTTGTTTTTTCAAAATCGTTGGACAAAGCTGAAGGAAATACGAGGATCGTTCGTACAGACCTTAAAGACGAAATCCTTAGATTGAAACAGGAACAAGGAAAAGATATTTGGACCGGTGGTGTAGCGATTCCTTCACAACTGATCGAGCTTGGTCTGGTGGATGAATACCGTTTTGTCGTTCAGCCAATCCTTGCTGGAGAAGGAAGACGGTTGATGGAGCGCGTCAGCCTGCCCGAGAAGTTGCAATTAAAACTTGTGGACTCAAAGATTCTTAAATCAGGATGTGTTGCGCTTCGTTACTTGAAACAGTGACAAAAAAAGCGCTGCAGCATGGCGTGCAAAGTCAAGTCTTGGCCTATCGCATCTCAGTTCACTGCATTCGACTTCGGCATCATTGCCGCGAGCATGTCATCTTGTGCTGCGAGACCATCCTCGCTATGCCGAGCGTAAATTCCGAGAGTCTTGAAGACAGCGTAAACTGTTGCCATGCCCTTAGGAGACAGATTGGAACGGCGTGCGGCTGAAGCACTAGCTGGCCGCCGCGCAGAGCTCGAGCGCTTGGAGGTTTTTGCCGTAGGAGATGAACCGCTCGTGTTGCATATTCAGGGCATCCCCGGCATAGGAAAAACTCACCTGCTGAATGCGCTGGCGGCAAGTATCGCCGGAAAGGGCGTTTTCGTTGTGCGGATAGACGCTCGCTGGTGCGAGCCTTCCCCGGCGGCTTTGTGTCGAGCGATCTGCAAAGAAATCGGTGCCTCGGAGTCCGAAGATTCCGCGGTCGTGGCGACCAGTCTGTCGGACGGGGACAAGCGAACTCTCCTGGTGCTCGACAGTTACGAATCTTTCCGTCTGCTTGACTCTTGGCTAAGACAGGTTTTTCTGCCCTCGCTCGGCGACAGTGTGCGCACAATCCTGTCCAGTCGCGAGCCACCCCGGCCAGCGTGGCGTATTGCCCCGGCGTGGAGAGGCCTGTTTGATTCTGTGCTCCTGGAAACATTTTCTCCGGAAGTGACTCTAGAGTACTTGACGTCGCTGGGTGTGCCGGAGGACAGCGCTCGGGAGTTGAATCGGCTTGCGCGCGGGCATCCGTTGGCACTTTCGCTGGGATTGGCACTCTACCGTGCGGGCGGGCAGGTGCGTGGGAGCGCAGCAACTCGTCATCAGGTACTGGAGCATATGGCGGCGCTCTTTCTAGAGGATGCCGATTCGGAAACTATCCAGGTCGTACAGGCCGCCTGCCTGGTTCGAACCGCTACCGCGCCGCTACTGGCGGCCATGCTTTCGCATATCCCGGCCGATGAGGCGCTCGATCGGCTGCGAGCCCTGCCATTTGTCAGCGTAGGTCCTCACGGACTGCTGGTGCATGAAGCCGTTCGCGGGGCAGTGACGGCTGCTTTCAAGTCCCGTGATCTGGCGCGATACCAGGCGTACCGGCGCGCAGCTTCGGAGGTCGTGCGTGACCAATACAAGCAGGCGCCGCGATCCGACCATTGGCGTTGCACGGCGGACGTACTCTACCTGCTTGAAAACGAGACCCTGCGCGAAGGTTTTTTCCCCACGACTGAGAGCCCGGTTTCGGTAGAACCAGCCCGCGCTGACGACGGGCCATCAATTTCAGCCATTATTCGCAACTTTGATGGACCACAGTCGTGTCAAGCACTTGAGCAATGGTGGCACTACCATCCAGACTCGTTTTTTGCGGTGCGGAATGAACAGGGCGAAGTGCAGGGTTTCTACCAGGCAATTGTGGCATCGAAGGTTCACAAGAATGTGATTGCGAGAGATCCGCTTGCGGCGAGCTGGGCAAGGGACCTGCCGCGTTCAGAAGACAGGGCCGTCTCTCTCTGGGTGAGGCGTTCGTTGGATCGCGACACGGGAGAAGGGCCATCATCGGGCCAGGCGGCCTGCTGGCTCGACATCAAACGTACCTATTTGGAACTGCGTCCGCGGCTGCGCTGGGTCTATACCTGTTACTGTGATGCGGAGCTTTATCGCCGGCCCATGGAGCAATTGGGATTCCGGGTGGTGGACGAAGGCCGCCCGGCCCTCGACCGGGCCATGCAACACACATTTCGTCTCGACATGGGAATGGATTCCGTAGATGGCTGGCTCGCCAACCTGCTTGCCCAGGAAACCGGCACAGCAACCGGCGACGCCGCGTCTTACTCGTCGTTGCTGGATGAGCAAGCGCGTGAATTAGTGGTGAACGGAAGCCGACTTGGCCTGACCCCGCTTGAGTTCGGAGTCTTCGCATACCTTGTGGCCAGGCCGAACAAGGCTGTGGCTCGCTACGAACTAGTGGAAGCGGTGTGGGGATATGGAAAGGAAGCGTCAACCAGCAACGTGGTTGAGACGGTGGTGCGCTCCGTGCGACAGAAGCTGGGAGCGCACCGGAACGCGCTAGAGACGGTGCGGGGAGTTGGCTACCGATATCGGCCAACAACCTAAATTTGCGCTCCCCGCACGGAGTTGATTGGCGGTTCAGGGGCGAGCCTCAAGAATCAGGTTAAACGGAGTTTCCATGGCCACCCTCGCGCTCCGGAAACCGGCATCCTTGAGAATTGCAAGCAACTGGGTAGCACCGGCCTGCGCTCCCAGTGAATAGCATCCTCCTTGCGAGAGTGCATTCTGGGTGCAGAGACCGGCGGAAGCCGAGTAGTACATCCTTGCTACAGGGCCGACATTTTCCTCAGACCGGTCCTTTGCGAACGGTTCCACCAGCATGAGTGCGCCATCGGGCGCCATTGCCTGCCGGGCAGCCCAGACAGCTTCCAGCGGGTCACCCATGTCGTGCAGTGAATCCATAAAGCAGGCCAGGTCGAATTTCTCCTTACTGCTCGCAAGCACTCGCGGGGTTGCCACCTCAAAGCGAATCTGATCGGCCACTCCGGCCTGCTTGGCTCGTTGCCGCCCCACGGCAATCGAAGATTCATGGTAGTCAATTCCCACGAACTTTGACTTCGGAAATGCCTGCGCCATGAGGATGACCGAGGCGCCGTGCCCACAGCCAAGGTCGGCGACAAGCCCGCCATTCGCTAACTGCTCCTGAACACCGCTGAGAGATGGAATCCAGCTTTGAGTCAGGTGCGCCCGGTATCCGTTGCGAAAAAAGGCCTCGGTTGCGCTGAACAGCCGGCAATTGTGTTCGTGCCAGCCCATTCCCTTGCCAGAGCGGAAAGCGGAGAGGATTTGGTCCTCGTCGTGCCACAACGAAGCAGCTACGTCGAAAGCCGGCGGAAGAAATGCGGGACTATCCGGATTCGCCAATACAAAGGCATGTTCCGGCGGAAGTAAGTACTGGTTGGTGTTGGTGTCGAACTGCACGTATCCCCCGGCGACCTGCCCGTTGAGCCACTCTCGTACAGAGCGCTCATTGGTGCCGGTGCGGCGTGCCAGTTCATCCGAACTGATGGGACCACTGTCTGCCATGGCCCGGTAAAGGCCGAGCTTGTGCCCAAGGTTGGTCATGACACCAGCCATGGCGGCTGCAAGATCGGTTACTACCTGACCGGCGAACTGCTCGATTCTCTGCTGCATGTCATTTGTACAGGGACTCTGCATTACCGACCTCCTGCCATAAAGGCGTGTGGTTCTGCATATTCCACACAAATTTCCGGGAGAGGCGCCCGCGTGAGAGCCGAGAGGGAACTCTCCACATCCCATAGCTGGGACTGGGTGGAGGCTACGGCAGGATTGCTGCACACGGCCTGGACTATCGGGTGGTTCAGGTAAGCCTCTGCGGCTGCGCGGTCGGCAAATAGATACATGCCCCCGATCTCAGACTCCTCCTCGTTCAAGACCCATATCTTCCAGATCAGACCTTCTACCGAGGCAATAATGGTAGCGGCCTCTCGGCTGTGGGCAAGCAAGACATCTGGCGGTACCCGCAACTTGAAGCGCAGGTGCAAGACGGTGTAAGTGGTAGCACTCTTCTCTGCCATCGTTTCTCCAATGTGTTTATTTCTGCCTCTGTGGTAGACGCAGATGAGTCTAGGACTCCTGAAACGTTTCGAGATGAGAGCATGATGAGAAGATGATGAGAATTGGGTACTGTGCCGATGAAGCCCCCGCAGCATGCTGGCTGCTTGAGGAGATCGATGGCCTTATGACATCCGCCGAGAGGAGTCCGATCGAAACCAACGCGAAGTAATGACATTGGCTCCTGCCGAAAAATCACCTGTGGTTCTCACCTGTGATGTTTCAGTTTTTCTGGACTTATGACGTACTAAGGCAGTCCTCGGCGGCTTGTAATGCGTTGAAAGTACTGAAAACTACGGTTCTGAAAAGACTGACGTCGGCGGTTCAACTCCGTCCCTGGCCACCATGTTTTCAGGGTCCTGACCGAACACATGGGTTACACAACGTACCGGTCACTTGGTCACAATTGGTCACACTCAGTGCACCAAGCGGCTGAGTCTTTCGACCGCTCGCTGCTGGCTTTCGGATACGAACTGCTGGTAAATGTCGAGTGTCGTGCTCGAACGTGAGTGCCTCATCTGTGCCTGTGCGTCCTTCACGTCGGCGCTAGCCATCTTCAGCCAGGTCGAGTGCGATGTTCGCAGGCTTCTCCAGTTCACCCACGGCAGGCCCAACCTGCATGTTGCGGGCTTGATAAAGCGTACGAGGATGTTGTTATCGCGAAGCGGCTTCCCCGATCGAACGCCTTGGAACACGAGATCTTCTGGACCATCGCGCTTAACAACTTTATGCCTGCGGATTGCGTTACCGGCTTTCACCTGGACGGTGAGCTCCCTCAGTCCATGAATCCGCTTGATGACGCTGCTGTTCACTCCGATGGTTGCATTGGAAGCTTCGCTCTTCGGCGGACCCCAATCGCCGCGGCAAAACCGCTCATCGATCGTGATCGAGTCTGTTCCGATGTCATTCCAGCGCAGGCCCGCCAGTTCACTGACTCGTAGTCCTGTATGACTTCGTCGTGAGGGTGGGATCGGGGATTATACCGATGGCGCGTCGGGAGGCCCTGTTTCTTTCTTTCCGATTCGCGCCGTTCAACCTCGATATACACATCGTCGGGATCTTCGCGTTGTTTTTCGTAGACACGTCTGCGTTTAAAGAACCGACCCGCATCTTTCAGTTCAAACTCAGCTTGTTCTTCGAGGAGATCAGCGTTTACCTCCGCAAGTATTTCTTCGATTCGTTCTGGGCTTCCTGTAAGAGGCTTTTGTGCACAAAAGAGAACTTTTCCGTCCGAGCCTAACATCATTGCTTCTGTCGTCTCTCCCTCTATACGGACTAGGGCGCTAGGGTCAGTTCTTGCACACAGGCAGCACACAGACCGATGTCAGCTGTTCAACGAAACAGCGAAGACAGAGCCCGAAAGAAATCAGCGGGGGTGGCAATCCGCAGCGATGTCCTTTCAGCGACGGCTTTCGTGAAGTGCTTGGTGTTGTGAGTGAGTAGCCAATCAGGTTTGCTGGCGATGGCCGACAAGAGGACCGGGACGTCGGCAGCGTGCCGGATCAAGTGACGACTTGATCGAACCAAGTCTTTGTCAGGGTACGCAACAACCTCGGGGTTGGTGAGTTTGATGAGAACCCGGTAATCCTCGACCAGTTGGTTCGCGTCGAGCGCAGGCAGACGTTGTGCGTGCAGAAGTAGATTCTCTTCGACTTCATCGCGGACCACGTCAGCCAGAACGAGCCTGCAAACCCTCGCTGCGCAAAGTGATAGCGTGGCCTTGTCGAGTCCCCAGGTGAGACAATTCCTCCGGTCAGGACATTTGCGTCCAGAAAGAGGCGAATTCTACGCTGCTCAGTCACTTCCCGCGGTGGATTCGAGATCGCCGTTGGGTAATGCCTGCTGAAAGCTTCTTTCCGTAGAAGCGCTGGTAAACTCGGTTACGGGCCTGAGGGAGGGTCGTCAGGAGGTCGTCCGGCTTCAGCCCAGCGCTTGTGAGGCGAGCGCTTACCTTTTCGCAGAGCTGCTCAAAGCGGCGCTGTTCGGGCAAAAGGATAAGACCATCCCCCAAACGCAAGACTGCAAAAGGCGCACCGCTACTCAATCCAAGGTCCTCGCGGAATTGCTTAGGAACGGTGAGCTGGCCCTTTTCGCCGATCTTGGTCGTGGTTAAGTATTCGAGAGTGGTATCGTGACTTGCCATTAGTAGGAAAATCCTACCGCACTTTTCGCCTACCACCCAAGCCTCATTTGGGCCGAGTCTCAGGCTCGGCCCAAAACGAGGAAGTTGGCCCCCACGAAAAACGTTCCAGACAACATCCAATAAGCCTTCCAAGGCGTATGACTGGGTAATTAAGGCGCTATCCGTGCCTGTGATTCCAGTCCGCTACAGCATCCTGCGACTCTGTCGCACCAGAGGCCGCATTTATCTAACCTGTATTTATCTGTTCTTCAATTCCCAGATGTTTCTAGGCCGATGCGTAGGCGAACATCGGCGCTGTGCGCGTAAATTCCGAGCGTGGTCGAAACGTCGCTGTGGCGGAGCATTTTCTGCGCCGCCTTCACGTCCGTTCCGTTCCGCACAAGGAAGCTCGCCAGCGAGTGACGCAGGTTGTGGAACCCGAATCGCACCTTCTCGCCTCTCGTTTTTCTGGTGGTATGGGCTGGAGCAACCCAAATCGTCCGGGAGGCAGCTCTCTCGTCCTGCTCGCGACTCTAGTTGCGCGTCCCGATGCTGATCCGGCAACTGAGAATACCGCGGCTACACAATTCCTGTTTCCTTAAGCGAGGGGCCTCCTTTTTTCCCACCAATCGCCCGGGCGCAGTAAGCTTGACTACAATCGTCAAGCTCGGCCCGGGGGTGCTCTGTGGCTCGTGGTCGGCCGCCTGTTTTCTACGGTTGGTGGGTGGCTCTGACTGCTGCGCTGGGACTGTTTTTGGGCGTTGCGCCTATCTTCGTCTTTTCCTTCAGCGTGTTTCTGAAGGCGTTTACGGGGGAATTTCACGCGACGCGCGCTGCCGTCTCGTTGGCCTTTACCCTTCACAATCTTGTGAGCGCTTTTACGGCTCCCTTTGCCGGGCGCCTTATTGACCGCTTCGGCTCGCGCAGAGTCATCCTGCCAACCACTGTGATTTTCGGATTGATCTTGCTTCTAGCCTTACTCACGCGGTCCCTTTGGGAAATCTACCTTTTTTACATGGCTACTGGGTTCTTCGGCTGTGGTTCGGGGCCGGTGGCCTATGGAAGCACCGTTGCACGATGGTTTGACAAACATCGGGGACTGGCTCTAGCAGTGATGATGCTCGGAATCGGAATCGGGGCGACGGTTATGCCGTCCTTGGTTCAACGCCTGATCGCCAACTTCGGCTGGCGGGCCGCGTTTGCTTCGTACGGCTGTGCGGTCCTGGTAATCGCGTTGCCGGTTGTCAAAGCCTTCCTAAAGGACAACCCGGCGCAGATCGATCTGCTACCTGACGGAGCCACTCTTCCGCAGGTGACGGATGATCGCCAGAGTTCTGGGTTGAGCTGGCCAGAAGCTCGGCGCAGCCGTTCGTTTTGGTTCATGGTTAGCGCGTTCTTCCTACTTGGAGCAAGCGTGCACGCTTGCGTCCTTCACATCGTGGCCATGCTCACTGATCGAGGAATCACGGCACAAACTGCCGCACTTGCCAGCTCTTTGACCGGCGCCGCACTACTCATGGGGAGAATCTGTGCAGGGGCCTTGATGGACCGGTACTTCGCTCCATTTGTCGCGGCCTCCTTTTCGACTGGCGTGGCATTGGGAATTCTCCTGCTCGCGTTCGGACATAGAACGTCGATCGCTTTCGCGGGCGCGTTCCTCGTTGGCCTTGGTATGGGAGCGGAAGCCGACATCATCGCATATCTCACGAGCCGCTATTGCGGTCTCCGTTCCTTTGGTGAGATTTATGGATATGCATTCGCGACGTTTGTGATTGCGGGAGCTCTGGGGACTTTACTGATGGGCGTGGGATTCGACAAGACTGGCGCATATGCAGTCCCTCTGACAGGATTCTTCGGTGCCACTGCGGTTGCCGCAATTCTGTTCGGTCTGCTCGGCCCCTACAAGTACGGTGTGCGCCAGTTCGGCCCGACTGTCAGCGATCAAGCTTTGGCAGCGGAGTCCTAAGTTCCAGATCTTAATGGAGGAGACGATGACTACCACAGCGCAGGCCCTGCCAACGAGTGCTGCAAGCCTTCTGATCCATGTGTTCGAGAACCTCTCCCTTCATCAAGCCGTGTTTGCAGCAGCCGAACTCGGGGTAGCCGACTTGCTTGCCGAGAGACCTCGCTCAGTGAAGGAATTGGCCGTTGCCCTCAAGGTGCACGAACCCTCCCTTTATCGCGTCTTGCGACTACTCTCTAGTCAAGGCATTTTCGCAGAGTCCTCTCCTCGCACTTTTTCAAATACCGATGTCTCCGACGCTTTGCGCACAGGAGTACTCGGTTCGTTGCGGTCCATGGCACGATTCCGGGGTTGTGATTTCTTCTATCGCCCTTTTGGGGAGATTCTGTACAGCTTGCAGACGGGCCATCCCGCTCGATCGAAAGTGCTCGGGATGGATGGCTGGGAATACTTGCGGCGCAATCCCGATGTGGCTGCCATCTTCGACGACGCGATGACTGATTTCGCGTCGCTGGCGGCGTCCGCTATCGCGGCTGCATACGATTTCTCTCAATGGGACAGCGTAATGGACGTCGGTGGTGGAAACGGCGTGTTACTTGCCGCAATCTTGCGAGCTCATCCGAACCTTACGGGCGTTCTAGCTGATCGGCCGCATGTCCTGGAGCACGCCCGCGAACGAGGATTTCTGGGCGGCGAATTGCAAACACGCAGCGTCATGAAAGATTGTGACTTTTTCAGCGAGGTACCTCCCGGATGTCGCGCGTACTTGATGAAAAGCGTCATCCACGATTGGAACGACGAAGATGCCCATCTCATTCTGGGCAACTGCCGAAAGGTGACGCCGAGCAACGGAGCCTTGTTGTTGATTGAATGGGATCTGCCGGAGGCCAATCTGCCATCGCGCGGTAAGTTCGCTGACGTGACGATGATGGTGCTGACCGGGGGTAAAGAGCGAACCATCGAAGAATATAGAACCCTTCTGGGTCGTGTAGGTTACAGTCTCAATAAAGTCACATCAACCGAAGCCGAACTCAACATTATCGAAGCTTTGCCAGTTTGAGTGATGGATCGAGCCCGAAGTCGCCATTCTGGGAAATGTTCCGCGCTCACCTGCTTGCAGAATCGTCGCTGTTCGCAATGTCTGCATGGATCAGCCACTGACCGTCGGCCTGACGACACCAAACGACGAGGTATTTTCCACTCGCGGCGTCATTGGTTCCGTTCGGCCGCCGGATGAGGTTGGAGTATGTCCCGTACTCCAAGGCGATGTCGTCAAACTGCTCGACACGGTTCGGTTCAATCCGCCAGTCACGTAATCCTGCCTCTTTCAACTCGCGAAAAAGAGCAGGCAGCTTGTCAGCGCCGCGAACAACCCCACGATGCGGGAGCATCAGCGTGGTGTCACGGCTGTAGAATTGCGCCATCTTGTCGAACTGACTCGTCTGGAAGAACTCAATGAATGCCCGTAATCCTTCGCGGATAAAACTTGCCAGTTCTCGGCTTGCATTGCCGCTGAATTCGGCGAGTTCACACATAGAGAACTCCCCCGGAACAAATGTCTTCCGGCAAGGACATCAACGTTCGTGATCACTGCACCAGCCGAAGCCCGAAGCGTTCCCGAGCCGCCCAATTGAAGGTCTCTGTTTTCCATGGTGGTAAGTGATGGCGGCCGCGATCCCGATCGCCCTAGCGACGCCTATCGTCCTGCTCGAACTCACTTCCCGCCGACGTGACGAGACCAGGAACGTCGAATGAACAACGAATTAGTGTGTTGCAGCGAAGAGCAAAAACGCCAGAACTTTCTTTCCCTCTCCGCTAAACCCCTGGGTCGGCGGTCAGTGATAGGATTCTGCCTCGATGGACGCAGACCGAGTACGGGTACAACTCAAGCGCATTCTGAGCAGCCCAGCCTTTGCCGATGCGGAGCGTGGGAGCCGATTTCTGCGGTTTGTTGTCGAGGCTACGATGGAAGGACGCTCGAGTGAAATCAAGGAGTCCGTCATCGGAGTGGAAGTGCTCGGCCGGAGTACGTCGTTTGATCCGAAGACGGATCCAATTGTGCGCGTCGAAGCTGGGCGACTGCGGTCGCGGCTGAACACGTATTACCAGAACGAGGGGAAAGCGGACCCCGTCCTGATTTCTCTGCCGAAGGGTGGCTACGTACCGGAGTTTTCCGAGAACAAATTGGCAACGTCAGCTCAAAAGACCACTCATCCAGCCCTGTTTCTAATGGCTGGAGCACTGATGGGTTTTGCAGCTTCAGCGCTTCTTCTATTCTATTTTCGAAAGGCTTCGGAACCCGCGGATGTGCTGCGGCTTTCCATACTTCCGCCGCGAGGCGCGGTGATCGAGCACTCCGCGATTTCCCCGGACGGGAAACGGATCGCCTTCTCTGCAGTCTCCGCAGGCAAGCTCGAACTCTGGATTCGACCGCTCGACTCGCTGGAAGCGACAGCGTTGCCCGGTACCGAAGATGCGAGTTATCCGTTTTGGTCGCCTGACGGTCGCTCCTTAGGATTCGTCGCCCGAACCACTTTAAAGAGGATCGGAATCTCAGGGGGACCAGCGCAAATACTTTGCAATGTCGGTCCCTTTCGTGGCGGGGCATGGGGATCGGCAGGCGTGATTGTGTACGGTCCGCACCCGGTCGGTGTCCTCTACCAGATTCCGGCAAGCGGAGGCGGATCGAAGCCAGCCACCGCCCTTGATCCGGCGCGGGGCGAGATAGCACATGAATTTCCACACTTCCTCCCCGATGGCCGCCACTTCCTGTACTTCGCGGTGAGCTCACGGTCGGGCGAGTCTTCGATTCGCGTCGGCGCTCTGGATTCGATGGATTCGAAATTCCTGGTGAACGCCGATGCGAGTGCTGTTTATGCGCCGGGACCAGGAGGTCAGCGGGGCTTTCTGCTTTTCGTCTATGGTGGGTCCCTACTCGCTCAGCCGTTCGACCCGCGCGCGTTGGAACTCGGGGGCGAGCGAATGGTCGTGGTTCCCAAAATCCCATACAGGATTGGGCACGCAGACTTCTCGGTCTCCGCAAGTGGCGTTTTGGCTTACCGGGCAGGCACTCTAGCGAATCGCCAGCTTGCTTGGTTCACGCGCGAAGGCAGGCTGCTTGGAACCGTCGGCTCGCCCAATGACTATTATGCGTGGAGCCTATCCCCGGACGAACGCCGCCTGGCCATAATGCAGAGTGATCCGAGCGGCGCAGGATCGTCAATCTGGATCATGGAGTTGGCCACCCTAGCGTCTTCAAAGCTTACCGGTGGCTCAGGATTTGCTTTCACCCCCGTCTGGTCGCCGGACGCCAGCGAAGTTCTGTTTAGCACAGGCACAGAACGTGCTATGAGTCTCCGGCGCCAAGCGGTGAATGCGCGCGTCTCCGTGGACGTACTCGAATCTGAGGGGCCCAAGTTTTTGAGCGACTGGTCTTCCGACGGGCGATTCGTGGCCTACTTCACGCCTTGGCCAGACTGGAAGAAGCTGAATCTCTTCTTCGCGGACGTTGCACGGCCAAGTGGAAAGGAAAATCCGCGGCCAGCGTGGCCCAGTGATTATAGCGAGGCGAGCGGCTCCTTCTCCTCATCACGGGTAGCCGCAGCAGCGCCTCGATGGATTGCTTATACTTCGGATGAAACCGGCCGCGATGAAGTCTATGTTCGGAATTTCCCAGCGGGCGACCGTAAGTGGCTGGTTTCGACCGCAGGTGGATGGCTGCCCCATTGGCGCCCTGACGGAAAGAAGCTGTTCTATTTGACGCTAGACGGAACCCTGACAGCCGTGGATGTCAAAGAGGGCAGGATGTTCGAATCCGGTTCGCCCCAACCGCTATTCCACACTGGGATTCCACCCTGGGAAGGTCCACCCGAAGTTCCCACAAGCGACTACGCCGTAAGCAAAGATGGTCAGCGGTTCCTGATCAACGGCACGGTCGAGGCGGGAACCGCGTCTCCGATCACGGTCGTAATACAGTGGCAAGCAAACCTCCGATGACGCGCTGAATTCGATGCGTACGTACGTGTACGATACCTTTCACTTAACCCCTAAGTACTTCCAAGTCCAGCGTTTCAGGGTGCACTCTCAGCGGGCACGGCAAGCCGTGAAAGAGAAAGAGGAGGCGCACCATGAAACACGTCGGAACGAAGGCTTTTGCAACGGTGGTTCTCTCAGCCCTTGTGGCTTTGGGCATCCCGCTGAGCGTCCAGGCTCAGCCCAATTGCTCAAACGCCACCCTGAACGGAAGCTTTGGGTACACCAATACGGGAACGATCCTCGCCGGGCCGGACGCCGGTCCTTTCGGGGGCGTGGGTCGGCAGACATTCGACGGGAAAGGTAACACGGAGGCAACTGCCACCGTGAGCGTGAACGGCACCATTTCTCACGCGACGATTAGAGGTACTTACGTCGTGAACTCGAACTGCACGGGATCAATGACGCTTGTTGTTTCTGCCGGGGGTGAGACATTCACAAACCATGTGGACCTTGTGATTGTCCGCGGGGGGACGGAGATTCGAGCCATCAACGCAGATCCAGGAATTGTCCTAACCACTGTCGCCAAGAAACAGTCTCGCGGCGACTAGTTGAGACAGAACCTGCAAAGACTGGCGAAAGCAGCCCGATTTTCACGCAATCGCTCTGCCCCGTATGAAACTCCCCCGTCATATGGGACCGAGCGATTTGACGAAATGGATCGATCTTGGCAAACCGGAGAATGTGAAGGGTAGACCGTCGGCGCAGCACCGGCGCGACGGGCTCACTGTTCCGCCCGAGCGACGAGCTACGCGGAAGTCAGCGACACGCTCGAAAAATCATCTGTGGTTCCCACCCGTGGTGTTTCCGTTTTACAGGACTTATCACGTGCTAAGGCAGTCCTCGGCGGCTTGTAAAGCGTTGAAAGTACTCAAAACCACGGTTCTGAAACGGCTGGCGTCGGCGGTTCAACTCGGTCCCTGCCCACCATGTTTTCAAGCACTAGCTCCCCTCAAAACTCAAATCACGTTCCAAAACGTTCCAAAAAATCTGCGAACGGCTGCCGGTATTTGCCTCAACAAATGCCCCAGCCGGGTCGGAGAAATTCGCTGGCGCCGTGAGTGAGCGCGGCAGCTTGGGGCGCAGTCGTCCGCCGGTATGGGGGCCAGTTCTGCGATATAGGCAGCCAGGAAGTAGAGGCGGTGCCGAATCCAGCCGCGGGGACATGACCGAACGAAAAAGCAGAACTGCCGAGCGTTTGTGCATGTCGACAGGGCCGGAGTGCTCCCACATGGAGACTCTTGGCCAGTGCGCAAGCAGAGGAACACGTGAAAGCCGAGAACTCGTCCGGTACGGCGTGGGCGGCGCACGGAAACCTAGGCAAAGGGTGTTCGTGTGCCTCGAATCTGAACCGGAGTAGCGTTGGCTCTACGAACAAAGACATCTTCCGTTTTGAGCCGGGATGGGGGTGCGAGGGCAAGGGACGGCGCTTGAGTTCCCTGCCCCTCGCATCTCTGTAGAACTTCAACAATCACAAACGAACGAATTCGATCACGACGGGCTCGGCCAGACTTTTTCCCGTGGATGCCGGTGCGGACCACAAGGTGTGCTACGCACTTCCCTTCGTGTAACGGATGCGAAGGGAGAGGAGAGAGAACGGATCGCCATCTCACGACCTTAGCGTAGGGGACCGGGGCAGAGACTGTAAGTACTGCCAGCAGTTTGTGACGACACTCGAGGTCTACTCTAGAAGTGGGTTTTTGCATGATGTTGAACGAACGACAGCGTCAGTACCTGCGGCAATTCACTGAGAAGTAGTTGACGGCGAAGGAACCTGTACGGGGAACAATCAGGAGCCCGCACATCCGGGCGGCCCACCATACTGTTAAGTTCAGGAAGACAAAGAGGGAGATCCTATGATTCAGAGCCAGAACTCTCCAATTGCGTATATGGAAACGAACGAGCAACGGCGCCTGAACGAAGCCCGTGAAAAAGGAATTCAGTGGAAGAAGTGGGGACCGTATCTGAGCGAAAGACAGTGGGGGACAGTTCGCGAAGACTACAGCAAGGACGGCAATGCCTGGGACTACTTCAGTCATGACCAATCCCGTTCCCGCGCCTATCGCTGGGGTGAAGACGGTCTGGCCGGAATCTCCGATGACAAGCAGCAGCTCTGCTTCGCGATTGCGTTGTGGAATGGCCGGGATCCGATCCTGAAAGAACGTCTCTTCGGATTGACCAACAGCGAGGGTAACCACGGCGAAGACGTCAAGGAATACTACTTCTATCTTGACAGCACACCGACGCACTCATACATGAAGTACCTGTACAAGTATCCACAACGGGAGTTTCCGTATCGTGATCTGGTGGAGACGAACCGTCGGCGATCGCGCGAAGAGTTCGAGTATGAATTGCTCGATACGGGCATTTTTGATGACGACCGCTATTTTGACGTCTTTGTGGAATACGCCAAGGCCGAACCCGAAGACCTGCTGATCCGTGTATCCGTTCATAACCGTGGCCCGGAGCCTGCAGTGATTCATTTGTTGCCGACGCTCTGGTTCCGCAATACCTGGTCCTGGGATAAGAACGAGGCCAAGCCCTCCTTGCGTCAGGTGGAAAAACAATCTATTCGTGCCTCGCACGCTCTGCTTGGAGAAGTGACCCTGGACTGCGAAGGCAATCCGGAACTGCTGTTCACCGAAAACGAATCCAACGCCGACCGCTTGTGGCAACAACCAAATCCATCGCCATACGTGAAAGATGCATTTCACGAATACGTCATATCAGGTAAGGGAGAGGCGGTGAATCAAACCAGGACCGGCACGAAAGCCGCTGCCCACTACCGGGTGGAAGTGCCAGCTGGGGGTAGTAAGGTCGTACGGCTGCGCTTGAGTGCGAAGCCCTCCGCTGATGCATTCAGCACGTTCGACAGAACTTTCGCCGCTCGTTTAGCGGACGCGGATGAGTTTTACGATCGCATCACACCAAACTCGTTGAGCGAAGACGGGAGACGTGTTCATCGCCAAGCTTTGGCAGGAATGTTGTGGTCCAAACAGTTCTACTATTTCGATCTCGACAGATGGTTGGTGGAACACGAGTCTCACCCGCTCACCGGACTTGGCCAAGGGAAAGCGCGAAACCCAGAATGGTTTCACATGCTCAATCAGGACGTTATCTCCATGCCCGACAAGTGGGAGTATCCCTGGTATGCGGCTTGGGATCTTGCCTTCCACACAATTTCGCTTTCCTTGGTGGACTTCGACTTCGCGAAGGAACAGCTCCTGCTGATGCTGCGGAATCTTTACGCTCACCCCAACGGACAGATTCCGGCGTATGAGTGGAATTTCAGCGATGTGAACCCACCTGTCCATGCCTGGGCGACTTTGTTTCTTTACCGGATTGAGACTGAGTTGGGCCGCGCCGACCTACGTTTCCTGGAGCGCTCGTTCCAGGGTTTGATGCAGAACTTCAACTGGTGGGTCAACCGAAAAGACCCACAGGGACGCAATGTATTCGCCGGCGGATTTCTGGGACTCGACAACATCGGAGTTTTCGATCGTAGCGCGCCCCTACCCACCGGAGGATACCTGGATCAGGCCGACGGCACTGCTTGGATGGCGTTTTATTGCCTTTGCATGCTGGACATCGCACTGATTCTGACCGAGTACGACTCGATGTATGAAGACATCGCCTACCGCTTCCTCGAGCATTTCGCATGGATCACCTACGCCATGGACCGCATTGGAGTGCATCACGACGAGATGTGGGATTCAGTGGACGGATTCTTCTACGATCTGCTTCATTTCCCGAACGGCGATGCCGCGCAGCTAAAGATCCGCTCGATGGTGGGGCTGCTCCCGTTGTGTGCTGCCACAGTATTCGAGTCGGGCATCGGCGCGAGCCATCCCCGCTTGATGGAACTGATCGAGCTATTCCGGAAGCGACATCCCGACGTTTCGAAAACGATTGCGACAGCCGATGATCCCACGGTCGGCGGATATGCCGGGCGCAGGCTGGCGGCGGTCTGCAACAAGGAGAAGCTACAGCACATTTTGGCGTATATGCTCGACGAAAACGAGTTCTTCAGTCCGTATGGCATTCGCTCGCTGTCGAAGTATCACCGCGATCATCCCTTTTCTTTCTGGCTCAGCGGGCAGGAATACAAGGTGCAATACCTTCCTGCCGAATCGAATACGGGAATGTTTGGCGGTAACTCCAACTGGCGAGGCCCGATCTGGATGCCGGTTAACGGGCTGATCATACGCGGGTTGCTGCAGATGTATCCGTTCTATGGTCCCGACTTTAAGGTCGAATGTCCGACCGGCTCTGGGAAGTACATGACACTGTTTGAGGTTGCCAAAGAAATCGGCCGTCGTCTTTCGAGCGTCTTTGTGCGCGACTCCAATGGGAAGCGCCCCGTATACGGAGGAACGAAGAAATTCCAGGATGACCCTCACTGGCGTGACTACATCCTGTTCTACGAGTACTTCCATGGTGACAACGGCGCAGGACTAGGCGCCAGTCATCAGACGGGTTGGACGGGGTTGATCGCCCGGATTCTTGATTTGTTTGCGCGTATGAACCCGGCAGATGCACTAAAGGAACCCACGAAAGTCATGGCCCGAATGACTCGTGAACAAGTTGAAGGAACCAAAAAAGCTGGGTAAGGGGCGGCGCAGCATCGAGAACCATGCGATTACCCCTTCGTTTCTTTGCCGCCGGAGTGATTGCAAGCTGTATTTGGAAGACCGCAGCCGGCCAGGATCTTGCCCCGCGCGCTTATATCATAACGCCCATCCATTCCAATGCGATCACCCTAACGTACGCCTTTTACAGTGGGAATCTTGATTTCGGAAATGTTCCGATTACGGATGCAACCGCGCGTGCCTCGGTTCCGGTGCTCAGCTACTTTCATTCCCTGAATTTCTTCGGACGCACAGCGAGTGCTGTTGTTTCGTTGCCTTATGGAGTGGGCAATTTCCGGGGAACGGTATTGGGTACGGAAACAAACGTCTATCGCTCAGGACTGCTGGACTCGGTATACAGATTGTCGGTAAACCTCAAAGGTGGCCCCGCCATGACGGTCCAGGAGTACGGTGGCTGGCGGCAGAAAACCATTATTGGAGTAAGCCTCCGTGTGGTTGCACCAACCGGACAGTACGATTCCACGAAGTTGATCAACTGGGGAAATAACCGCTGGGGCTTTAAGCCCGAGCTCGGCCTGTCACGGCGGTGGGGCTACTGGGTGGTCGACGCCTACGGAGGAGTGTGGTTTTACACGACCAACCCGGAATTTTTTTCCAAGAACCACTACAACCCAAGGATCACGGCGCAAACTCAGGCGCCGATTGGCGCCTTCGAAGGACACCTGAGCTACGATGTGAAGCCCCGGCTTTGGGCTTCCTTCGACGCCAACTTCTGGTTCGGCGGCACGACGAGTCTAAATGGAATCGAAAACGCCGCTTCATCCCTGCGCAGCTCACGCCTTGGCGGGACGGTATCATTTCCGATAAGCAAACATCAGTCCATAAAGGTTAGCTACAATAACGGCGCCTATATCAAATATGGAGGCGATTTTCAGAACATCTCCGTGGCCTGGCAGTATTCCTGGATAAGTCGTCCGAAATGAGCTCTCACCTTCTATTCCGACCCAGAGCACAAGTGGGAAACGGAAACTCGCTGGCGGACAACCTTGAAAAACCTGCGCCGGATGGGGTTTGCGGGGACTACCAGCGTAACGAACCTTCAACGGGCCCACGGAGCGACCTGAAGTTTTAAGGCAAACCGCCTACCCGAATTCAATGATGTCAGCGCACTTCGATGATTGATGGCCACACTCATCTCACCGCCTAGTGAAATCCGCTGGGCGCTGTCTGATGGGCACCAATGAGCGATGAGACCATTCTGCGCTATCGTTCGCAAGGCAACGGTCGTATAGCGACGTCCTCTTACGAGAGTTGCCAGGGCTTTGGGGGCACCGTCGAGAACTCGATGACTTTGGGCGTGATTGCCCGCTTCGTTTCCGCGAGATAACTCTTTCAAGCGAGGGACAAACACATGCTTTCGCCAATACAAGACCGACGCACACGAAGCAACTTATCGAAACAGAACCGCGTTTTGGTCATGGGGCTGGCCCTTTTCTTATTCGCCGGTTCATCGGCGACTGGTTTGGCACAGCTTCCACAATCTCCGGAAGCTCCGTCGGCTAAACCCGAGCATAACGATCCGCTCCAACGCGAGACTCCCCGCAGGGCGCTGGAGGGGTTCCTTAAGCATGAGCAACGCGAGGATTTCGCGACCGCCGCTCGTTACCTCGAGGCACCGCCGGGCCAAGAAACAGATTTGCCCGAGGTGGCCAGGGAACTGGCGGCTTTGCGCGGCAGATTCAAGAGTAACCTCGCTTTGGTAAGTGATGAGCCCAATGGCACGGTTGAAGCGGGACTCCCACCGGGACAAGTACGGGCTGGTGTGTTGCAGGTGGGAACTGCAAGCGCGGACGTCATTCTGGTGCGGGTGGACGATCCTTCTTACGGCAAGATTTGGCTCCTTTCCAAGGAGTTGGTGGCGAAGGTCCCTCAACTCTACGCTGTAAGGCAACACGAACGGCCAACAGCGGTTGAACGGATCCTGCCAGCCGCTTTATCCAGTGAGTACATGCTGGGAATGTCACTCGCGCAATGGCTGGGGTGGCTGCTCTCAATCCCGATCTCATGGGTCCTGGCCTGGCTAGCGGCGCTCTTGCTGAGTGTTCCCCGACGAATCTGGCGCAGAATCCGCAAGGCTGACTTGAAATTAGTATGGGAAACAGAGTTTGGCCCGCCGCTGCGGTGCACCATCGCCATCCTGATACATAGCGTTTTGGTATATCTTCTGGGACCTCCGCTCTTGTATCGCGAGTACTACTTCCGTTTCCTGGCAGCGCTGCTAGTGGCGTGTCTTGCCTGGTTTGTGAGTAGGATCAGTGACCGCGGATTCAAACATGAGGTGAACCGGCGCCGAGCCCAACGTAGAGGTGGGGAGGCGATTGTAGTTTTGGTGCAGCGAGTGATTCGAATTGTCTTGGCGATCATCGCGATCGTTGCCGCGTTAGCCTTTTTGGGTATCGATGTGAAGACGACACTCGCGGGTTTGGGAATCGGGGGAGTCGCGATTGCACTTGCAGCCCAGAAGACGCTTGAAAACCTGATTGGCGGAATCTCACTGTTGATGGACAAGGCTATACAAACCGGCGACTTCTGTTCGATCGGCGGTCGACTGGGTACGGTCCAAGACATTGGACTTCGCTCGTTACGGCTCCGGACCCTCGACCAGAACTTGCTGGTTGTTCCTAACGGAGTGCTGGCGTCTTCGCAGTTCGAAAACATGAAGAATCGCAGCAAATTGCTGATCAGCCAAAAATTCTCACTGCGCATCGAAACGAAGGTCGAACAACTGCGCTTGGTGCTAGATCGCGTGCAGCGCATGCTCGATCAGCATCCGTCTATCGAATCCGGAACCTCACGAATTCGCGTGGCTGATTTTGCTGACGCCGCGTTTGAGTTGGAATTGTGGGCGTATGTGACAACCGGCGATTGGGCATCACTTACTGTCGTCCGCCAGGACATCGTTTTGAAGATAGCGGAGATCGTCGAGCGAGCGGGTACTCAGTTGGCGGGGCCAACGCGTTTAATGTACATCTCGGCGCAGGCAGGAATGGGCACGGGGAAAGTGGCTGGCCTCGAGGCGGCATGAGGGAATAAAGGCAAGTCGAACGCAGACCTTATGCCACATGCTGCCAGGCCTCAACCCTCCATGAGCAAGAGTGTGATTCGCGACAACTGGACAGACTTCTTTCAATTGAAGAACGCCAGCTACCCAACTACTGCCGACAAAATACCTGTGACGGCGAAGGAAAGGCAGCGGCATCCAGCAGGTCCTGAACGCCCCAAATTAGCAATGCCACAGCTACGACGTCCTCGTCAGCCGACCGATCAGGGAGGAAAACTGCGGATACTGATCTTGCAATGCGCTTCGCGCTCCCAGTTCAAAATCCTGGTAGTCGAACCCGGGAGCCACGGTGGTTCCCAACAAAGCGTAGCGTCCACCTTCAAGCAATCGTGATCCCTGCCACACGCCTCCTGCCACGACGTGCTGCAACTTCATGCCGCGGGCAAGATCAGGGCCGAGCGTAACGATCTTGGCCTTGCCCTCGGGGCCGAGTTGGAGCATCTCCACCGGGTCGCCGCGATAGAAGTGGAAGATCTCATCGCCCTGAAGGCGATGGATCGCCGAGAACGTTTCCGGGGTCAGCAGGTAATAGATGGCCGTACACACGGAGCGTGCTCCGGAATAACCGGGCGGCAACGCGCTTTTGGGGACGAAGTCCTTCGAGCGGTAGGTTTCGACGAAGAAGCCGCCCTCTTGGGGCAGGGGCTCGAGATGCAGCAGTTCGATGAGTGCGTCTGCCTTGATCACGTAGGTGACGTTAAGGCCGTCAAGTGGTCAGTGGCAACTGGTTTTCGGGTCACTAGTGCGGAACAGTTTATCCAAAGCCGATGTTTTGAAGCTTGCGACGCTAGAAAGAGAACCAAAGCCAGACCACTGCCGACGAATTTCATTTCGGCCTCTTCCGTCGGAGATTCTTTGGGAAGCGGGCTCGATCTTCAGTGGCGCCCTGTTCCGCACGTTCACGCAGACGTTCTAGCGCGAGAGTCCAATACTTCTGGTACTTCGCAATCCACGGTGTCAGTTCAGCGGCCAGGGTATCGGGCTCCAGCTGATAAATCTGCTTGCGACCTTTACGAGTTGCAGATACCAGACCCGCTGCCCGCAGGCTCATGAGGTGTTTGGAGATGCCCGATGCCACCAAGTCGGGGAACTCAGCGGCCAATTCACCAACCGTCAACCGACCACGTTGGGCCAAGAGGTCAAGGATGAGCCGGCGCGTAGGGTCGGCCAACATCCGGAACAGGACATCGCTATTGCTGGACATCAGCTGCGCTCACGAGATCGCCCAACTTATCGAGAACTCGGTGGAGGTCAGCGCCGCGCTCGTAATCTTCTAGTGTATCGGGCCAGTCCGGACGACCAATGCCCTCGAAACCATCGTGAATGAGAGTAACCCGAGTGCCGGCATCAGTAGGAACAAGTGTGATGACTAAGCGCGCCGGATGCAGCCACCCACTGCCCTCCTCCAGCCAGGAGAGACTCAGGTTTCTCTCTGGCTCCAGTTCAATGACAGTACCGCTGACCCAAGTCTGATCATCGGGGCCGAGAAAGCGGTATGCGCCGCCCACACGCAAATCAATCTCAATATTGGAACTAATCCAGCGACGCAGTGCTGCCTGTGTAGCTAACCAGTGCCAGACTTTGCTCGGTGCCGCTTTGATCTCAATCGAACGAATGACTTGTGGCATGCGCCATCTCCATATATTACCGCCTAGTAATATATTACTGTATGGTAATGCTTTCGTAAATGTCAAATTGTAGATGTGGTTCGTTGTGTGCCGAAACCCGGCCGTTGATGTCGGAGTTGTATGGATGTGACCGATATTAACGGATCTATCCACGCACGATCGTTGTTGTTGTTGCGCACACCTCAGAAAACGGGTAAGCTTCGCCCCGTTTATCGGGACTGACAACCAACGGGCCGAGCCTCCGCTGCCTTCCATTTGCCATGATTCGTATCGATGAGCGGCGTGGTTCTCTGCGTGCGTTTGCAGCTGCGCTTGCGCTCTTGGCCGTCTCTGTTCTCATCAATTACATCGATCGCGGCAATCTCGGTGTCGCGGCGCCGGTGTTGAAAGCCGAGTTGCAGATTTCTGGCTCACAGCTAGGTGTGTTGCTGGCAGCTTTCTTCTGGACCTATACGGGACTGCTGTTCGTGGTCGGATGGGCCGTGGACCGGTTTGACGTCAACCGGGTTCTTGCCGAGGGATTCTTCTTGTGGTCACTGGCTACCATCGCAACAGGATTTGTCGCCGGCTTCGCCAGTTTGCTACTGGTTCGCCTGTTACTCGGGATCGGCGAGAGCGTTGCCTTCCCCTCATACTCAAAAATTCTGGCACGTCACCTACCCGAGTATTACCGCGGTTTCGGAAACGCCGTGATCGGAGCCGGCCAGTATTGCGGCCCAGCGTTTGGAACGTTCGGGGCGGGGTTGCTGATGGGGCGCTACGGCTGGCGCTCTGTGTTCGTTGGTATCGGCCTCGTGAGCCTGCTGTGGCTGCCGGCCTGGAAAAAGTGGATGCCGCGCGGCCAG
>Ga0306921_10000738_pt1 | contig 30077 bp, 29 predicted proteins | sample sta12Cox44000080_FD_203760 | JGI IMG/M metagenome (GOLD analysis project Ga0306921, IMG submission 203760) | Lab enrichment of tropical soil microbial communities from Luquillo Experimental Forest, Puerto Rico - statoxic.12C.oxic.44.000.080 (v2)... | ecosystem: Environmental > Terrestrial >... | reverse complement strand
TTCGCTCGCTCCGCGTCATCAACGAGGATCGCGTCGCTCCGGGCTCGGGCTTCGGTACGCACCCGCACAGCGATATGGAGATCATCACCTATGTGCTCGAGGGCCAACTGGAACACAAGGACAGTCTGGGCACCGGCTCTGTCATTTTGCCGGGTGATGGCCAGAAGATGACGGCCGGGCGTGGCATCCGGCACAGCGAGTACAACCCGTCTCCGACGGAGAAGGTGCACTTCTACCAGATCTGGATCTTGCCCGACAAGAAGGGTCTCGAGCCCAGCTATCAACAAAAGACCTTCCCGGCTGAGGAGAAGCAGGGCAAGTTGCGCCTGATCGCTTCCTCCGATGCCAGGGACGGATCAGTAAAGATCAACCAGGACGCGCGGTTGTATGTGACCCTGCTCAAGCCTGGCGAGCGAGCGGAGCACGAGTTTGGCAAGAACCGCTATGGATGGTTGCAGGTCGCGAGAGGCAGTGTCGAGGTGAACGGCAAGTTCCTAACCGCCGGCGATGGAGCGGCCATCAGCGACGAGCAGGCAGTCGCGTTCACAGCCGAAGAGGATAGCGAAGTGTTGTTGTTCGATCTGGCGTGAAGGGAAAGTTTCAAGGTTTCAAAGTTCAAAACGTCAAATCAAAGGCCCAGCGATCCAGCACCAATTAGATGACTGGGCCTTTCCTTTTTTCCGATAAAACCGGCGAACAAAGCGTCCGCCCCACCCTTACTCCCTCGCCTTCGCCGTTCCCCTCTGGCCGACTCTCGCACTCACCCGGAAGGCCAGCTTCCCGGACTTCAGGTCCGCGTCGACAATCACGTGATCTCCGTGCAGCACTTCGCCATCGAGGATCTTCAGCGCCAGTGGATCCTGGATCAGCCGCTGGATCGACCGCTTCAGCGGACGCGCTCCATACGCCGGATCGTAGCCTTCGCTGAGCACCATCTCCTTGGCGGCATCAGTGAGTTCGAGCGAAATCTTGCGCTCCGCGAGCTGTCGGCGCAAGTCTTCCAAGCGCAGGTCGACGATCTTGACCAGCTGCTTCTTGCCCAGCGGATGGAAGACGACGATGTCGTCCACACGGTTCAGGAACTCGGGCTTGAAGTATCCCGCCAGCGCGGCCACTACTTCCTTCGAGGCCTTCGCGAAATCTTCTTCAGTGCCGAGGTTCTCCGCCACCAGAAACGAGGAGCCGACGTTCGACGTCATGATGATGATGGTGTTGCGGAAGTCCACTTCGCGGCCCTGGCCGTCGGTGAGGCGACCGTCGTCCATGATCTGCAGCATGATGTTGAACACGTCGGGGTGGGCTTTTTCGATCTCATCGAACAGGATTACTGCATACGGCCGGCGGCGGATGGCTTCGGTGAGCTGGCCGCCTTCTTCGTAGCCCACGTAGCCCGGAGGTGCGCCGATCAGGCGAGCCACGGCGTGTTTCTCCATGTACTCCGACATGTCGATGCGTACCATGGCATGCTCGTCATCGAACAGGAATTCGGCGAGCGCCCTGGCTAGTTCGGTCTTGCCCACGCCGGTCGGGCCCAGGAAAATAAACGATCCAATCGGCCGCTTGGGATCGCTCAGGCCGGCCCTTGAACGGCGAATCGCGTTCGAAACTCGCTGCACAGCCTCGTCCTGACCGATCACGCGCTGGCGTAGACGGTCTTCCATCGTGACCAGCTTCTTGACCTCGCTTTCGAGCATTTTCGAGACGGGAATGCCGGTCCACTTGGAGACGATGCGGGCGACGTCTTCCTCGTCCACTTCTTCCTTCAGCATGCGGCGCGCGCTGGTTTGCTCGAGGCGCGCGGTGAGTTTTTTGAGTTCTTCTTCGGTCTGGCGGATCAATCCGTAGCGGATTTCTGCCACGCGCTGCAGGTTGCCCTTGCGCTCTTCAGCCTGTTCCTCGATGCGCAATTGTTCGAGCTTTTCTTTCCAAGAGCGCTGGCGGGCGATCAGGTCTTTCTCCTGTTTCCAGGCCGCTTTGAGCGTGGTCGACTTCTCGCGAATCTCAGCAAGTTCCTTGTCGATTGCGGCCAGGCGCTCGCGCGAGTTGGGGTCGTCTTCCTTCTTCAGCGCCTGCTTTTCGATTTCGAGTTGCATGGCGCGGCGTTCAAGCTGGTCGATCTCTGTCGGCATCGAGTCGATCTGGATGCGTAGCGAGGCAGCGGCTTCGTCGATCAGGTCAATGGCCTTGTCCGGCAGGAAGCGGTCGGTGATGTAACGATGCGACAGCGTGGCCGCGGCGACAATCGCCGAGTCCTTGATGCGCACGCCATGATGCACTTCGTAGCGCTCTTTCAGGCCGCGCAGGATGGCGATCGTGTCCTCGACCGTCGGCTCGCCGACGTACACCGGCTGGAAGCGGCGCTCGAGGGCAGCGTCCTTCTCGATGTATTTGCGATATTCGTTCAGCGTGGTTGCGCCGATGGCGCGCAGCTGCCCACGGGCGAGCGCTGGCTTCAGCATGTTCGAGGCATCAATGGCGCCTTCGGCAGCGCCCGCTCCAACCAGCGTGTGCAATTCGTCGATGAATAGGACAATCTTGCCTTCGGACTCTTCTATTTCTTTTAAAACCGCTTTCAGTCGGTCTTCAAACTCACCTCTGTATTTTGCTCCTGCCAACATCGCGCCCAGATCGAGCGCAACCACACGCTTGTTCTTCAGGACCTCGGGAACGTCGCCCGAGACGATGCGTTGCGCGAGGCCTTCGACGATGGCGGTCTTACCGACGCCGGGTTCGCCGATGAGCACGGGATTGTTTTTCGTGCGGCGCGATAGAACCTGGACCACGCGCCGGATCTCCTCATCGCGGCCAATCACTGGGTCGAGTTTGCCGCGGCGCCCCTGCTCGGTCAGATCGCGGGCGTAGCGCTCGAGCGCCTGGTACTTGGCCTCGGGATTCTGGTCGGTGACCTTCTGCGTGCCCCGCACGGAGGTCAGCGCCTTGAGAATGGCCTCATAGATGGCGCCATGCCGGGCCAGGATTGCCTGGGCGGCATCTTTTTTGGCCTGCGTTTCCGCCAGCAGCAGATGCTCGGTGGAGACGTACTCGTCCTTGAAGTTCGATGCTTCCTTGAATGCCCGCTCGATCACCTGATTCAGCGCGGGTGACATGATCGCTTGGGTCGCGCCTTCTCCTGAAACCTTGGGCAGGCGGTCGATCTCTTTGTAGGTATCGTTCAGCACGACCTGCGGGCCGACGCCCAGCTTCTCGAGAATTGGCGGAACGATGCCCTCGCGGTCTTCGAGCAACGCCGCGAGCAGGTGCAGCGGCAGCAGCTCGGGATTGCCGTGCTCGGATGCAATGTCGTTGGCGCGCTGCACCGCTTCCTGCGCCTTGACGGTGAATTTGTCCCAGCGGATCGGCATAAACTCCATCCTTGTCGGTTGTGCTTAGCTCAATAGCTGCCAAATGTATTTGCGGCACATTCCATGCAGGCTCGTGCAGATACTCCCGCAAGTCCCACGATCGAGCCGTACTGCAGCGGGTGTTGCTTCCCCCCCGCTGTCTCGGCACCGTAGTCGCTGTAAGTCAGGCCATCTGTCTCCTTGAGAAAGTAAAGCCATCCGAGGAGCTTGTCCTGTGTGGCGCGGACTGCTGGAGAAATTCCGGTGGAAACGCCTGGGGGCCTCAGCGGCTGAGCCCCCGCAAGTCTGCACAGCGCCTCACAATCCTTACCAGATCCGCCCGCATCCCTGACCACCCTCCAATCCTTTCTTCCCGTCAGCGTCCGCCCTGATGCGAAATGATGAGTACTTGCCGAACTTATCTGCAAGTTCCTTCCAGTCTCCGCCTCCGTCCCGCACTACCAGCAGATTGCTCGCCGCTGACTTCAGTCTCTCGTTTTCGGGTCGATCATTTTCGATCAACCATGCACGATACCAAGCGAGACGATCAGCCCGACGAGTGCAACAGCCCAGTACACGCCGGCCACACGTGATAACCGATCCCTTGGACCATTCCGAGAATGCCAATGAGAGTCCCGACGTGAGGATCGTGCCCCCACTGCTTCCTCACGGCATTTGCAAATCCAAAGCGCTGCCACACGGAGTGACAACTCCTTCTCGAATGCTATACCAAGAAAAAAGGAAGCGGTCACCATCCCCGCTTCCCGTCGCGATGTCTAACTCAAGTTCGGACAGTGCCGCAAGCGTTACGCAGCCTTGCCGGGGCCTTTGGCTTCCAGCGTCTTGCCGCCGACGTTGACCTTGATCTGTTTCGGCTTCGCTTCTGCCTTCTTGGGCAAAGCGATCTTCAGCACGCCCTTGTCGTAGTTGGCCTCGACCTTCTCGGCATCCACGGTGGTGGGCAGGGTGAAAGTTCGGGTGAAGCTGCCGTACTGGCGCTCCACGCGGCGGTAGTTCTCTTCCTTCTCTTCCTTCTCGAACCGGCGCTCGCCGTGCACGGTCAGGACGTTGTTCTCGATGCGGACATCGATGTCCTTCTCGTCGATCCCCGGAACTTCAATCTTCAGAGTGACGTTGTGCTCGTCTTCGTAAACGTCCACGGGCGGGGCAAAGCTGGTGGTAGTCAGCGACTCCTCGCGGCCCTCGGGTCCATAGGACTCGCGGAACAACCGGTTCATCCGGTCCTGCAAGGTGGAAAACTCACGGAAGGGATCCCAACGGGTTATGACAGTCATGATTCGAAAACCTCCTGAAATCTGATCTTGGGTTGGTGCTTGATCGTTCACTAGCTTAGATGAGTAGTTAGCGCAAAAGAAGCATAAAATATGAGTGTATTACTGTAAATCTATGATTAGTTAGCGTTTTCATTAATTTACATGGAGAATCAGGCACTTTAAATAGGACGTTTCCGGTACGGATAGCAGAATGGGGTGGTCCTTCGCCTGTCCCCGCTTCTCGATTACCCGGAGGCTCCGGTGGGCGTCCCGGGCTGCCTCACCGACCACTTCCAGGAACTCTGTCTCGGAGACGTGGTAGGAGCATGAGCACGTCACCAGAATCCCGCCGGGACCGAGCATCTTCAACGCGCGGAGATTGAGTTCCTTGTAGCCCCGCAGGGCGGTTTCGAGGTTCTTGCGCGTCTTGGCGAAGGCCGGGGGATCGAGCACGATGGTGTCGTACTGGCGCCCGGAGGCGGCGTAGTCGCGCAGCAGGTCGAAGGCGTTGGCCTCAATCCACTCGATTTCGCGCCCGTTGAGCAGGGCGTTCTTGTCGGCAACTTCCAGCGCCGGGCGCGAGCTATCGACGCCAGTGACCTGGGAGCAGCGCCGGGCCAGGTGCAGAGCGAAGGCCCCTTGGTAGCAGAAGATGTCGAGGGCCTCGCCGTAGGCGTACTGGGCGGCCGCGGCATAGTTCTCGCGCTGGTCGAGGAAGGCCCCGGTCTTCTGCCCCTCGCGGATATCGAAATGGAAGCGCACGCCGTTCATGGTGAAGACGGTGGTGGTCTTTTCTCCCGTGAGCAGGCCGGATTCGCGAGGCGGCAGCGTTTCGAGTTCGCGGATGTGCGGCTCGACGCGCTCGGCGATGGCGGCGGTAGGAAACCCCTCGGTCAGGCTGGCGAGCAGGGCGGCGCGGACGGGCTCGGCGTCCATGGCCTGAGTGAGGATCTGGAGCGAGAGGATGTCGTTGTAGCGGTCGACGATCAGGCCGGCGAGGAAATCGGCTTCGCTGAACACGATGCGGTAGGCGTCGGTGTCGCGGACCAGGGGCTCGCGATAGGCGATCGCGGCGCGCACTCGTTCGCGAAGAAGCTTTGGGAAGTCGGCGACTGGTTCCGGCGAAATCATCCGCAGGGCGATCTGCGAACTGCTGGAGTAGAACGCCGATCCGAAGAAGCGGCCGCGTTCGTCAGTGACAGACACGACGGAGCCGGGGGCAGCGGATTCGGTCGAGAGAATGTCGGAGCGGTAGATCCACACGTGGCCGGACTTCAGGCGGGTGACGGCGCGCGGAGAAATAAGGGCGCGAGGACCGGAGGGGGTTTTGGATGTCTCACGAATCTTCGGCCAGGAAGCCAGACGTCGACGATCAAAGGGCATGGGGTCATCTTAAATGCAAGTGAGATATGAGAATTTCTACTACGGAATCAGCTTTCTACCGGCGCTGTTCAAGCAATCGATAACCCATTGCGCATGGCGGGCAGGAAATCGATTCGAATTGCTCGCGATGTCGAGAATCTCCGCCCCGAATTGCCGATCGGTGCAGCTCCGCCACGTTCGTTCGAAGACACTCATGGCTTAAACAGAAGCGTAGCTATCAACCAGCGTAACAGCAGATATTGAAGGTATGGGTCCGTCTAGCTCGCCGCAGGATGCTCGCTCGGACTCTCTGCCGCGGCCGCGCGCGTGGAGTGCGTGGATTCCGCCCGCGCCAGATCAAGGTCCCGCTGCAGGCTGTCGATCACGACCATCGGGAGTTCGTCGCCCCAGCTGTCGATCTCCTCTTCGTCCCATTGGCCGTTCAGGCGAATCACGCCATTCAGGTCTTCGGGAAAGGCCAGGCGGAAGCTGCCTTCGCGGTTGAGGATGTCGCCGCTCTGGCGGCCGGTGTGCATTTCGTAGACGCGGCGTGAGGAAGTCGTGTCCGAATTAATGAAGGCGAGGAAGGCTTCGCCCGTCTCGCCGTACGACGGATGGTAGAACCAGGCCTGTTGCGAATCGACTTTTGGCTTGGCGCGGCGGCGATGCACCACGCTGGCTTTCTCGACTTGGGGTTCGTTTTCAGGATTGAAATACAGCAGGCGCTGGCAGGACTCGCACTCGATGATCTTCTGGCCCGAGCGCACATCGTTGTAGATCTGCGGACGCAGCATGACCTGGCAGGCGGTGCATTTCTGGTCGCGCACTTCCGAGAGGCCGGAGCCGCGGTACTTCATCACCCGCTCATAGCGCCGCAGCGTGTCGGGGTCCACGCCCGAGCGCAGCCCATCGCGCTTGGTGTTCCACTCGGACAGCAGCTTCTCGTCTTCGACGGTGCGCTTGCGGGCTTCTTCTTTTTCCTTCTCGATCTCGGCGGTTTCAGCCTTCAGTTCGGCTTCGGCGGCCTTGACGTCCTTGTCCCGCGCCTCGGTGTTCATCATCACGTCGAGGATCTTGTCCTCGTTGGCGCGGATCTCCTGCTCGGCGAACTGGATCTCATGCATCAGCGCCTTGTACTGGTCGTTGGTCTTCACCGCCAGCGACTGGTCGCGGAACTTGGAGATCTTGCCCTGCAGGTCCTGGATATTGGTTTCATACTTCTTGCGGGCGGCCTCGTCGGCCTTGGCGGCGCCCTTGGCTTTCTCCAGCTTGGCCTTGGTCGCGGCCAGCTTCTCCTCGATCACGGCCACGCGCCTGGGCAGCGCTGCGACCTCTTCCCTCAAACGCTGGATTTCCTTGTCGGCAACCTGCAATTGCTTGAGGTTTTCAAGATCCTGCAACATGGAATACTTCAATTCTAGCACGCGGCTATTGCCGACAACCGCTGCCCCCAGCTCGATAAGGCAGCGAAAGAAGGAACAAGATGAACAAAAAGCGGAAAACGGAACCAGACGACTAAAATCGAGAAGGGCACGAGTTTACTCGCGCCGCCAAGAAGTTGAAAATACAGGGGCGCTTTAGCGCCTGAGGTACGATCTTTTCCTCGTAGAACCCTTTCCCAGCTTCCTCATGAGGAAGCTGGTCGGTCCAGCCGGCGAGGTTTGCGGCTTCCCACGCCTTCACTTCCCCGCCAACTCCTTCTTGACCGTGTCGCTTACGACTTTTCCGTCCACGCGCATACCTGCAGCGGCGAACCGCGCCATGGCGTTTTTCATGACGGCGCCCATGTCCTTCATGGTGGGCGACCCCATGTCTGCGATCGTGGCCTTCACCCCGGCAACGATCTCCTGTTCGCCCGCAGCCTTGGGCAGGTAGCCCTCGATCACCTTGATCTCAGCGGCTTCTTTGTCGGCCATCTCCTGGCGTCCGCCCTTTGTAAACTGCTCGATCGATTCCTTCCGCTGCTTGATCAGCGTGGTCAGCACCTGCTGCGACTCCTTGTCGTCGAGAGGCCCCATCTTTTCCGTCTGGCGAAGGGTCAGCGCGGTCTTGACCATGCGCAGGCAGGACAGTCGCGCCTCGTCCTTCGCCTTCATGGCGGTCACAAGATCTTTCTGGATCTGATCGATCAGGCTCATGGCAGGAGATTATAACGGCAGCCGACTGCGAACCCCGTAGGCACAGGCCCCCTCGAGAGCCTGCCCTGAGCCAAGCCGAAGGGTTCGGCTGGCCGAAGCCCGGCTTTTTTATAGCGGTGCCACCTCAAACGTGCGTCCACTCCGCGCCTTCCGATAAACTATCTGCCATCCCGTTTTCAAGGACTCATCCGATGCTCCGCAAAAATCGTCTCTTCACCCCGGGCCCGACCCCGCTCCTGCCCGCTGCCCAGTTCGCCGAGGCTTCGTTCACCGCCCACCACCGCACCGCCGACTTCCGCAACCTGTTCACCCGAGTGCTCGCCGACATGAAGGAGTTCATCGGCACCGAGGGCGACGTCCTCGTGCTCGCCTGCTCCGGAACCGGCGTGATGGAAGCCAGCGTTTCGAACCTTACCTCTCCCGGGGACAAAATTCTCGTCCTGACCGCGGGCAAATTCGGCGAGCGCTGGACCGCGCTCGGCAAGGCCTACGGCTGCAACGTCGATGTGCTCAGCAAGCCTTACGGTGAAACGTTCGACTTGGATGAAGTGAAAGCGCGCCTCACTCCCGACCTGCGCGCCGTCTACGTGCAGGCCACCGAGACCTCCACCGGCGCCCGTCACGATGTGAAAGGCGTCGCGAAGCTCGTGCGAGCCACCGGCAACGACACCCTGCTTGTCGTGGACGCCATCACCGGACTCGGCACCACACACCTCGAGGTCGACGCCTGGGGCGTCGACCTCATTGTCGGCGGATCGCAAAAGGCGCTCATGATCCCGCCCGGTCTGGCCTATTGCGCCGTAAGCGAGCGCGCTTGGCAGCGCATGGAGACCACGAACTCTCCTCGCTACTACTTCGATCTGCGCAAGGAGCGGAAGTCCGCCGCCAAGGGCGAATCGGCTTACACGCCCGCTACTACGCTGTTCGCAGCTTTGGGTGCCGCGCTCGACTACATCCGGCAACTGGGTAACGGCAATCTCGCCGCCGGGCGCGAGGACTTGGTCAACAACGCCGAACTCGCCGCCGAGATGACGCGCGCAGGAAGCAAAGCTCTGGGACTGAAACTCTTCGCTGCCTCCTCGCCTGCCGCCGCCGTAACCGCGGTCGAATCCCCCGCCGGAGTCGACTCGGGCGCGATCGTCAAGGAGTTCCGCGAGACCTTCAACGCGGTTGTTGCCAACGGCCAGGGCGAGATGAAGGGCAAGCTGTTCCGCATGGCGCACATCGGCTACTACGACTATCTCGACACCATCGGCGCGCTCGCCGCACTCGAGCACGTGCTCGCGCATGTGACCGGCAAAGAAGTCGCCTTCGGGACCGCAGTCCGCGCCGCCCAGGAAGTTTTCGCGCGCCAGACCGAAACCGCTGGCGCTGCTCGCTGAGCAAGGGCAACAGGATCACGACCCAACTCCGAATGAAAATCATCATCGCCGAGAAGATTTCTACCTCAGCCATTTCGCTCCTTCAGGAGCCGCGCTGGAATGTCATCCTTCCCGAACAACTGGGGGGCAGGCTCAGTGCTCACCTGGAAGATGCCGACGCCCTCATCGTCCGCTCGGCTGTGCAGGTCGATGGGGCCCTGCTTGCACACGCTCCCAAACTGCGTGTGATCGGCCGCGCCGGAGTGGGCGTCGACAATGTGGATCTCGAGGCCGCCACCCGCAAGGGCATCGCCGTGATGAACACGCCCGGTGCCAACGCCGTCGCGGTTGCCGAGCACACGCTCGGCCTCATGCTCGGCATGGCCCGCTTCATTCCGCGTGCCGACGGCCTCATGCACGCCGGCAAATGGGAAAAGAAATCGTTGCAGGGAACCGAGTTGTGCGGCAAGACGCTCGGCGTCGTCGGCCTCGGCAAGATCGGCATGGAAGTCGCCCGCCGTGCGAAGGCTTTCGCCATGGAGATCGTCGGCCACGATCCCTTCGTCTCCGCCGCCGTCGCCAAACAGAACGGCATCCGCCTCGGCGCGCTGGAAGATGTCTATGCGGCCGCCGACTTCCTCACGCTGCACGTCGGCCTGACTCCGCAGACCCTCGGCATGATCAACGCCGACTCGATCAGGAAAATGAAGAAGGGCGTGCGCCTGGTGAATTGCGCCCGCGGTGAACTTGTGGACGAAGCTGCCCTGGCCCACGCCCTCAAGCAGGGCCACGTCGCCGGAGCCGCGCTCGATGTGTTCCAGGAAGAGCCCCTCAAGAATTCCCCGCTCACTGTCCTCGAGAACGTCGTCCTCACGCCCCATATCGCCGGCTCAACCCACGAAGCCCAGGAAGCGGTCGGTGTGCAGGTAGCGCGCCAGGTGAAGGAGTACCTGAAGAGCGGCGTGATCACGAACGCCGTCAACGTGCCTTCGGTCTCGCATGAAGAATATGTCGCCATGCAGCCCTACGTCGTGCTCGCCGAACGACTTGGTTCGTTCCTTGCCCAGGTGAGCGATGGCCCGCTGGAAGCAATTTCCCTTCGCTACAGCGGACACATCGCCGAGTGGAAGACCGAGTTAGTCCGCAACGCCGCCATCCAGGGCATCCTGAACCAGATGCTCGACGAGAAGGCGAACTTGGTGAACGCCGCATCGATCGCCTCGGCCCGCGGGCTGCGCGTCCTCGAAGAGCACAAGCCGAAAAGCTCCACCGGCGGATCGGGCAGCGTGCTTTCCGTCCTGCTGAAAACGTCGGCCCAGGAACACTGCGTGAAAGGAGCCGTGCTGCATGGGACGGCCCCGCGCCTGCTTGCGATCGATGATATCGACGTCGAAGCGCCGCTCGAGCGCAACCTCATCTACCTGCGCAACCGAGACGTGCCCGGCGTGATCGGCAAAGTCGGAACCATTCTCGGCGAGCACAAGATCAACATCGCGAACTTCTCGCTGGGGCGCACATCCGGGAACGGGGGCGCGGGCAAGAAGACCGAGCCGCGCCGGGCCGTGGCCGTGGTGCACATTGACGGCCGGGTGCCCGAACAAGTCCTGAAGGCTCTGCGGAAGATTCCAGCGATTGAGCAGGCCAAGGCGATCCGGCTGTTTTGAGGGTTTAATGCTTTGCGGAACTGCACTCCCCGTGACAGCCGAGGCGACTGTTCCGCAATGAGGCGCTACGAATTCAATGCTTCTTTCCGCAGCTTGCGGCTCTCCGCCAGCAGCGCCATCGAGTGCATCAGATTCTGCAGCGTGATGATGCCCACCAGTCGCTGATCTTCCACCACCGGGATGATGCTCAGGTTGCGCGAGTTCAGCTTGCGGAAGGCTGACGCCAGCGACTCCTGCTTCGTCGACACCTCGAAGATCCTATTCATCACCGACTGCACGTAGCCGTTCCCGTCCATGCGCAGGGCCTCAAGAATGTTGGCTTTCGAAATCACGCCCACCATGTCACTGCCCCGCACCACCGGAAAGTCGTCCTGCAGTGTATGCACCGCTTTCTCCAGCGCGTCTTCCAAGGTGTCGGCCGGCGAGAGCGTGGCGAAGTCGGTCAGCATGACGTCTTCCAGGTGCACCGTCTCGAGCACGCGATGAAAGACCGCTGAGCGCTCCTCCACCTGCGCACCGATCAGCAGGAAAAAGCCCAGCATCACCAGCCAGTAACCGTCCTGATGCCCGCCCTGCAACAGCAGCAGCATGCCCACCACGATCACCAGCGGCGCCAGCGCATGAGCAACCGTGACCGCACGCCGGGTCGCCGTGACCTCATCCATGCGCCGCAGGAACAGTGCTCGCAAGACGTGGCCGCCGTCCATGGGATAGGCCGGCAGCAGATTGAAGAGTCCCAGATACAGGTTCACCCAGACGAAGCTCCGCAGCAGGTGATTGGAGTGAATGTAAGGCTTGGTCCACAGGTGCGCGTCCGGGAAACGAGTCAATACGACCGCTCCGATCATCAAGCCAAGCGCGATGTTGACCAGAGGCCCCGCCAGCGCCACCAGCACGTCCCGTTTCCACTTCAGCGGAACCGGCCCGGAAGGGTTGGACCGCGACTCGTCGAGCAGGGTGATGCCGCCAATCGGCAACAGGATGATGGCTTTCGCCTGCATCCCCTGGCCCTTGGCCACCAGGGCGTGCCCCAGTTCATGGAGCACCACCGAGCCGAACACAATCCCCCCGAGCGCCAGCGCATGATTGGCGGAGCTGTGGCTTTGGGGCATCGTATTTTCCGCCATCCACACAAAAGCCAACAGAAATAGGAACGTCAGGTGCAGGCGGATCTCCACGCCAAAGAGCTTGCCAATCGGGATGGACCAATTTCGCATGAACCAGTCCCCAGTCGTCAGCCGCCCGTGGTCAGCTCAGGTGGTTTTGCTGACGACGGAAGACCAGAGACTGACGACTCTCTCTATTCTATATAGTTAGATTCCGGTGCGTATCGGGTCGTTGCTGCTTTCACCGTGACGAAGGACCAACCCTCTGAGAGTCATCGCCGGACAATTCCGGAGCCGTCTTCTACGTTCCTTACCCGGGCCCGACCTCCGCCCTACTGCGGATCGCCTGCGCGAGACCCTTTTCAATGTTCTGACCGCAAGCAACCCGGAAGCGCTCGCGGGCTCGATGTGGGCTGACCTCTATGCGGGAACCGGTGCCGTGGGCATCGAGGCGCTCAGTCGCTCGGCCGCCCACGTCTGTTTTGTCGAGTCCTCGCGCGCGGCCGTGAACCTGATCCGGCAGAACCTGGACTCCCTCGAAATCAAGACCGGATTCGACTTGCTGCACCGCCAAGCTTCTCTGGCCCTGCGAAGTCTCGAGGCGAAAGGGATCCAGTTCGACTATGTGTTTCTGGATCCGCCCTATCGGCTCGAACGCGAATACGAGAAAGCGCTGGGGATCGTAGGGGCTACGAATCTGCTCAAAGCAGATGGCGTCGTCATCGCCGAGCACAGCAAGAAATTCGAGCTGATGGAGGCCGCAGGGGAACTCAAGCGATGCCGAAAGCTGATACAAGGCGATGCCGCCCTGAGCTTCTATTCGAGGAACCAGCGGGAATAGTCAGGGGACTGGCAACTGAGAACTGCCGCCTTCCTCCTACATCAAAAGTTCTTTCGCCCCGCGCACAATCGGATGCTGCAGTTCTTCCAGTTCATTCTTTACCCGGTTCAGGCCGTACACGCACTCTTCGAAGTTCCGCGACAGGTTCGCGAACAGTGGAGCCACCTTGGCATACTCGAAATGCTCGAACTTCGAAACGATGTAGTAGCTTTCCTTGCCGGCCTTCACCCAGTCGATGAAGTTTTCCAGCCGCTGCCGGCGCAGCCGGTAGTGGTTCACGCTTTCAGGAAACATGCCCGCGAAGAACAGGGTGAAGTCGCCGATGTGTTTCCGGATCTGGCGCTCGCGATCGAACGACGGTGCGGGGCCGTACACCGGGTCGGACTCCAGGATCATCTCGCCCAGATCGTCGATCGGGCGGTTTGCCAGATTGCGAAGCTTGAACAGTTGCTCGGCATCGCAGAATTCGGTCAGCAACTGCGAGACGTACGCGATCAGTTCAGGATCGCGAATACCAATCTCTTCCGCGTAATGACGCCCCACCAGTTCGGTGAAAAACTCACGCAATGGATGCGACTCCGGAATCGTTGTCATAGGGCCCCCACGTACCGCGCTAGAAACACGACCTCCCTGCTGTTAACCGAGTACTTAACCTACGCCGTTTGCTCGCGCAAGTGACTTTTGTAAGCCACAAGAAAATCTGATCGCTGCTATTAGAAACACGCGCCCACCTTCCAGGTCGTCAGGTGTTTCCTTGGCACTCGCCAGCGGCGATTGCTAGCAACCGCCTACGTTCTGCGATTGCTTTCAATACACTTATCGGCGTGCAGGAATTCTCGTTGACTGTCGAGCGGAGAAACATTTCTAGCGGTACGCCCGGGGAACCCACCGTGGGTTACTCGTGTGCGGTGAAAGTGGGTCCTTTCGTGCACCTGGCCGGTACCACGGCCACCGGGCCTGGCGGCACAATCGTCGCAGTCGGGGTTGAAATCGCCTGACACAATATCTCGTGCTGCGACCATAAAGCTCTCGCGATTTCCGCCCTCCCAGGGCGTAAAATCCCTGTCCCGGGAGAATCTTGCATGCGACTCCGATGGTGTTTGCCGTCGCTTGTCCTCGTCACCACCCTGCTGCCAGCCCAGGAAGAAACCGAGCCTAAACCTCCAAACCTGAAGAACTTCACCGTCATTCGCGCGGGCACGCTCATCGACGGCAAATCTGATGCGCCGCTGCACGATCAGATCATCATCCTTCGCGGCAATCGCATCGATCACGTCGCCGACGCCGCCAGCGTCAAGGTCCCCGCGGGATCGACGATGATCGATCTGTCGAAGGCCACCGTGCTTCCCGGGCTCATTGATTCCCATACCCACATCTTCCTGCAGGGCGAAGACCCCGCGCAGGGCGGATATGATGTAAACATCCTGAAATACCCCGCCTCGCTGCGGGCCGCCCGCGCCACGGTCTCCGCGCGCCGCGCTTTGGAACAGGGCTTCACCGTGCTGCGCGATGTCGAGACCGAAGGTGCCGGCTACGGCGACGTCGGCATCAAGCAGGCCATCGAAGGCGGATACATTCCAGGGCCGCGACTCGTCGTTTCCACCCGAGCCATCTCGACCACCGGCGGGTATCCGCTCGAGGGGTACGCGCCCGAGTTGACCATGCCGAAAGGAGTGCAGATCATCGACGGCCCGGTTGAAGCGCGCCAGGCCGCCCGCGAGCAACTTGATCACGGGGCCGACTGGATCAAGGTCTATATGACCCACCGTTCGTGGGTCGGCAAGAACGGAGAACTCACGTCGCAGCCTACCCTCACCCTGGACGAACTGAAAGCCATCGTTGACGAAGCTCATGGCTGGGGAAAGAAAGTCGCCTGCCACGCCTATGGCGGCATCGGTCTGCAGCGTGCGCTCGACGGTGGCTGCGATTCAATCGAGCACGGCTTGCAGATCAGCGACGCGCAGATCGCGCAGATGATCAAGCAGGGCACTTGGTATTGCCCCACGCTCGCGGTCTACTTCACGGACTGGGGACCACCCGACACCGCTGCCGGTCAACGCGATCGGTTGCGCGCGTCCGCGCACGAAGAGAGTTTTCGCAAAGCCCTCAAGGCAGGCATCAAAATCGTCTTCGGGACCGATATCGGCGGCATTCCCTGGACCGAGCCCATTGCGCAGGAATTCCCCTACATGGTGCAGTACGGCATGACGCCCATGGACGCGATCCGCAGCGCCACGTCGCGCCCAGCCGAAATGCTCGATATGACCGGACAGGTCGGAGTTATCGCGCCCGGCGCCTATGCCGACATCATCGCCGTACCCGGTGACCCGCTCAAAGACATCAAGGAACTCGGCAACGTTCAGTTCGTCATGAAAGACGGCAAAGTCTTCAGGAATGAAATGCACGCTGCAAAATGAGCTGTTTTGTGTAGTGCGGGGAGCCTGCCCTGAGGCATGCCGAACGGCCCGGGCCCGCGTTTTTCGAGTAATTTCGGCAGAGCGTTAGAGGTAAAGCTCGTGCACCGTCCCGCGTCCCGAACCTCTGGATTTGTCATTGCAACCGGCGAGCGTAGCCAGCCAAGGAGGAATCTGCTTTTTCCTACGAACCCGAACACTCCTGGCTGGCGTCTAACCACTGTCCGCTGGCGACTGACGACTGACTGACGACGAGCGTCAGACCACCACCCATGGCCGATCCGAGCTCTGCTTCCGGAAAAACGATCTCCGCGGTCCGTATCGCGACCGGCCTTATCTTTTCTCTCTTCGGCGAGTACAAGCTCGCCAGCCCCGCGTTTGCGCACACTGGCTTCCAGCAATCCCTCCAGAGCTACATCGACCACGAAGCCGTCTCTTTCTATCGCCCATTTCTCGTACACATCGTCTCGCCCCGGGCCGTGTTCTTCGGATACTCCGTGGGCGTCATCGAATTAGCCATTGCCGCCTCCTTGATCCTCGGCCTGTGGGTGCGCCCGATGTCGCTGGTGGGGGCTCTGTTCCTGCTGAACATCACGCTCTCCAGTTGGTGGGCGCCGGGCCACGGCGCTCCTTTCTGGCGTTACTTCGGCGCCTCGCTCGATACCATTCCCCTGATCTTCCTGTTCCTGATATTCTTTGCGACCGATGCCGGCCGAACCTGGGGTGTGGACGGAGCATTGCACTCGCGCCGCTGACGGGCTGGCTGCGGAGGGTCCTCGCTTCTTTGCACCCGCTTCGTTCCGAGGAAACACATGACTCCGAAGCCGCAAGTGTGGCTTTTGCTTTTGCTGGGCGGCACGATTGCGTGCACGGTTTCGCTCACCGCCCAAACCTCTCCCGCTCCCGCCCCACACCGCGTGGTCGTGCGCGCCGGCCACGTTCTCGACGTCAAGACCGGCAACACTCTTAGCGACCAGGCCATCGTCATCGAGGGCGACAAGATCGTCAGCGTTGGAGCCGCCTCGAGCGTGAAGGCCGGCCCCGACGCCGAGACCTTCAATCTGCCCAATGCGACCGTGCTGCCCGGGCTGATCGATTCGCACACCCACCTCACCTACGATCCAAACAACCTGGGCTATGAGAGCCTCGGCATTTCGGTACCACGCGAAGCATTGATCGGCGCTAAGAACGCCCGCGTGACCCTGCTTGCCGGCTTCACCACGGTCCGCAACGTGGGCGCCAAGGGCTATAGCGATGTCGCGCTGCGCGATGCCATCAATGCCGGCGACATTCCCGGCCCCCGTATGCTGGCCAGCGGTCCGGCTCTCGGCATCACCGGCGGTCACTGCGACGACAACCTGCTCGCACCCGAGTTCCACGCAGTCGGAGGCGGTGTGGCCGATGGCGTTGATGCCGTCCGCCACAAAGTCCGCGAGAACATCAAGTACGGTGCCGACGTCATCAAGATCTGCGCTACCGGCGGGGTCATGTCGAAAGGCGACGATCCAAACGCATCGCAATATACCCGCGAGGAAATGAAGGCGATCGTCGAAGAAGCCCACCGCCTCGGCCGCAAAGTCGCCGCCCACGCTCACGGCGCTGAGGGCGTCATCTGGGCCTCCGAAGCCGGTGTCGACTCCATTGAGCACGGTCACCTCATGAACGATGATTCCATCGCCACCCTGAAAAAGAACGGTACCTACATCGTGCCGACGCTCTACTTAATGGACTGGAATCGCGAGAACCTGGGCAAGCGCAACGCCCCCGATTACGTCGTCCGTAAGATGAAGGAAGTCTCCGCCGTCGGCCAGAACAATCTGAAGAAAGCGTTCGCTGCCGGACTCAAAGTCGCGCTCGGAACCGACGCTGCTGTCTACCCTCATGGTCTAAACGCTCACGAGTTTGCCGTGTACGTGCGTCTAGGAATGACACCCCTGCAAGCCATCCAGACCGCAACCGTCAACGCCTCCGACCTGCTCGGATGGTCGAGCAAGATCGGTACACTCGAGCCTGGAAAGTTCGCCGACCTCATCGCGGTCGACGGCGATCCCCTCAAAGACGTCACCACACTCGAGCAAGTGAAGTTCGTAATGAAGGGCGGAGAAGTCGTGAAGAGCGACTATGGAAAGTAAAGCCGGCAAGGTCCGCGTAGGGACAGCCGCCTCGGCTGTCCGGCGCGACGCCCGCCGCTTTCACACCGAGCATAACAAAGGCCGGCTTAACGCCGGCCTTCCCAATCTCCAAACTCAAATGCAGAACCTACTTCTTCGGCGCGATCGCGTCCTTCGCGGCCTTTGCGAGATAGAACTTCGCGGTCGTCTTGGCCTTGATCTGGATCGGTTCGCCGGTCTGCGGGTTGCGTCCGACGCGCGCTTTACGATGAACTTTCTTCAGGCGGCCAAGTCCGGGCACTACGAAGATCCCGTTCTTCTTGGTCTCTTTGATTGCCGTGTCTGCCAGGTGCTCCAGAAACGCGGCAGCGGTCTTGTTCGGGGTCTCCAGCTTTTCCGCAAGATGACGCACCAGTTGGGTCTTGGTCATTCCAGCAGCCATGAATCCTCCTCGGTGAAACGTGTTGGTTTTGTTGCGAGGCCGCCATCTTATACCAGCTGTCCTGTGGAAAAACAGCGTCTCAGCCGCATTTTTAGCGGTTTTCGGTGGTGGGAGTGTCCGGAAAGGCACAAACCATGCCCCTTTCCTAATGCAAAGGCACTCAAACCGGCTGGCTGAGCGGTTCCCGGAGGGGCATAAGACCTTAAGACCGGTGCTGGGTCGGACCACTCCTGTCCGCCTCGGCCCGTCAAAGCCGTCCCATGCCTCCTGGGCCAGAAGCGCGCAGGTCAATGCAATAATAGAAATGGAAAGCTTGTTTTCTGATGACCTGCCCGATCTGCCAAATCCGCAAGGAAAAGCGTTTCTGCCCCGCCGTCCATGGCCGCATTTGCGCCCAATGTTGCGGCGAACAGCGCGAGGTCACGCTCGACTGCCCCAGCGACTGCCCTTACCTCCAGCAGGCCCGCGAACACGAAAAGCCGCGCGCCACCGGCGACCTCGACCCTGCCGCCCTGGTCCTGCAGGTCGAGGTGCCCGAACAGTTCCTCTACGAACACGAGCACCTCATCATGGGCCTGAGCTTCGCGCTTGCCCACAGCGCTCGACGCGAGCGCGCCGTGAATGACCGCGACCTGATCGCCGCCGTCACGAGTCTGGCTCGCAGCTATGAACGGCGGGTGAATTCCGGGCTGCACTACGACGAGCCCACCCAGAACCCCGTCCAGCAAGCTATCGCCGCCGAAGTTATCAACATGGTGAAGGAATATCGCGAAGCCGAGGTGAAGCACACCGGCTATTCCCGGCTGCGCGACTCCGAGGTCCTGAAAGCCCTGGTGTTTCTGGTAAGGATGGCGCACGCCCGCACTTCGGGCCGCCCCCGCTCGCGCGCTTTTGCGGACTTCCTTGCCAAACAGTTTCCCGAAATGGAATCGGCGATCGCGTCTCCCGCAGCCTCGGGCAGCCGCATCATCGTTCCCTAGCTCGCAATCGAGGAACAAGACCAGACTGACTGGGTCTTGGGGTAGACACCGATAACGACATCTGACTGCCGGGTAGCCCGTCATCCTTCCGCAACCGATGCTCAGGGTTTCCCAGCGGGCGCTTTCCTGGTGTGGTCAAAAAAATGGGCGAGAACCTCGTTTGGGCCGCATCAGCAACAGAGGCCTCGCACCCCGCCGTCAGATGTCCATCATGGCGCGATGTTTATAGACTTCCGGTTGGGACCGCACCTGCACGCTCGTAGTTGACGATAAGGACGCCCTTCGAGGTGACAGTACTTTCCGTTACCTTGAAAGCCGCCGGGATCGTGCCATCGGCAAACAATCGTTTTCCACCGCCCAACGTGATCGGAAATATCTTCAGCCAGAACGCATCGACCAAATCATGCTTGAGGAGCGTCTGAACGAGATTTGCGCTTCCATAAACGTGCAAATCCGGCCCTTCTTGTTGCTTAATTTTCGCGATCTTTTCCGCAATGTTTCCCTCTAAAAACACCGACGGCTGCCAAGCGTGAGAAGTCATGGTGTTCGAGGCAACGTACTTGGTCGCTGTGTTGACGGCCGGCCAAATGTCGTTATGTTGCGGCCAGAATGGTGCCCAAATGTCAAAAGTTTTCCGCCCTATCAACAAGTCAAACGGACTGTTCATCTGCTTTTTTATGGCCGTTGAAAGAACCGGGTCCGAATGTGGACTCATCCACCCGCCATAGGCGAAGCCACCACTGGTATCTTCCTCTGGCCCGCCTGGGGCTTGTATGACGCCATCAAGGGAGACAAATTCAAGCACATTCACTTTTCTCATGATTGAGTTCCTTCCAGTCTGATCTGATTTTGTTTCATTGGCGGGTGTCTACTTCGGAAAGGATGGGCCAGCGCCAGATGGTCACATTCACTGGTGATGCATGGATGCGGCCGTTCCGTCGGACCAATCCGCCACCGCGACTAGGAACACCAGAATCGGTGGCAGCCCTTTCATTTGGGATGGTTCCTTCGAAGAGAAGAACCAATAGGGGGCCGACATGACCGGCGATCCCGCAGCGCCAGAACCCCAATCCTTAGCATTCATGACGGCAGTAAAGAACATCAGATGAGATGCGTTGTGGTCCCCCTCGTCCGTCAGATAGGACGATTTCGACATCATGTAATCCATCGCGCTGCTCTCGAGGTCCGGCAGTTGCCTGTTCTCGAACGCCGCTTTGATTGCCGATAGGATCTCCGCCTTGGAACGACCGGCCATCACCATCCGGCTGCGCAGAAAAGCGATCGGCAAAATCGAACGTGCAGCCTGGGGGTTCAGGCAATCGGCGGCTCTCACCTTCGGGTTCCAGAATTCGGGTCAGTCGAACCCCGCCATCCAACTTCTTTCCACCATGCAGACAAACCCGTTCTTGCCTTCCACGGCTGTCTCGTATCCCTGCCGCCCCAGAACCAGGATCGTCGCGTCGCGGGATATGGAATCGGGAGCGGCGCTTCCCGCCAATTGAATCTCGGCGTTTTTTTCCATCAAGTATTGGTCGACTGGCGCCATCTTCGGATATGGATCCGACTGTGCTGCGGCATTCGGCACAAGGAAACCGATGCTCATGGCCAGCACTGGGGCCATGATCCAGATCGTTCTTGCCTTCGCCTTCATGGGCGTCCTCATCGAGAGTTATCCTTTCGCCGCCGCTGCTCGCTCGCCTTCACGATTTCGCTGATGTCCGCTGCTGGACGGATCTCGATGATTCCGCACCCCAGCCTCAGGCCCGGACTTTGGGAAATGAGCTGAATTGCGTGATGCAAATCGCGCGCTTCAAGCACCTGAATTCCACCCAACAGCTCCTTCGTTTCCGCGTACGGCCCGTCGCTGACGGCAACCTTTCCGTTCTTCCAGTCCAAGGTCACTGCCGTGTTGGCGGGCTGAAGCGGTTCCTCAGCCAGTAGGTGACCGTTCTTACGGAGTTCATCGTTGTAGCTGAAGCACTGGTCAAGCACGGCGTTGCGCTCGCTCTCAGACATGTTTTTCGAATTTGCCGGGTTCGAGATAGCCCAAACAGACGTATTTCATTGTTCTTCCCCTCATCGCGGATTGGCGGAGCCGGCAGCAGAGCGTTGCGCCGGCTCCTTCATCTCGTCACCGCGGCGCGTCTTCTGAGGCCGCAGTGGCCAGGTTATTTACTTGCTTTCGCCGGGTGCTTGTTCCGGAGCCGGGTAGAAAAGAAGCTCGCGCACCTCACCCGCCGCATCGCAGGAGATGGCACCCTTGCGCGCCCACGCGAGTGCCTCGTCCATACCAGCGGTTTCCAGTATCCAGAAACCGCCGATGTGCTCCTTGGTCTCGGTGTATGGTCCATCGGTGACGAGCACCGTACCATCAGGCTGCTTCCGCACCGTCTTCGCCTTGCCGGCCGGGGAAATTCCGCAGGCGAACTTCCTCACGCCGGCAGCAATCATTTCGCGGTTGAGCGCGTGGATCTCTTCCATCATCGCTTCGCTTACGGTGGACGGGTCGAAGTCGTCGGGGAGGTAGTTAGCAACCAAATATTGAGGCATGCGGTCTCCTGTAAGGGTTCTTCGCGTGGGCCGGTTGCCCAGCCTTCTCTATATACACGTCGAACGGCCAGACCGAAATTCGACAAAGCGTCCAAGAAAATTTTCTGGCCGCTGCTTCGCAGTTTCCTCCGATCAGATCCTGAGAACCGGGGTTGCAGGAAGTCCCGGGAGGCTTGTCGCCTGCGCGGAAACTACGAAGCCGTTGGTCAATCGCTGAAAAGTCCCCCCTTTCACCAGAAACTCTTCCGTCGTGACCGCTCTTTAGAAGCCGGTTCAACCCCGGGGACACGGGTCCACCACCGCTGCGGCCGCTCCAGCCGCCGCACGAGCTGTCCGTGTGGCAAAGCGTCGAGCAGTTGACGCACGGTTCTACCCAGCGCCGGATGCACTGCGTCCGGCGCAATCTCGGCCAGCGGTTCCAACACAAAGCGCCGCTGGGCCATCGCGGGGTGAGGAATGCTCAATCCGGTCTCACTCACTACCAGTTGATCAAACAGCAGAATGTCGATGTCAATCGCGCGCGGGCCTTTGTCCTGAGTGCGTTGCCGGCCCATCTCGCGTTCCACCGACAACGCTGTCTGCAGCAGTTCGGCGGCGCTCACGCCGGTGTCCAGGGCTACGGCACAATTCAGGAACCAGGCTTGTTCTGTGAATTCCACCGGCTCGGTCTCATAAAGGGACGAGACCTGGATCAAATTACCGTGGAGTAGGAGCTGTTCGGTCGCGGCTCGCAAGTGGGCCTCGCGATCTCCAATGTTTGATCCCAGGGATAGATAGGCGCGCGCAATCATCGTTCCACGCTCTTGGATTTCTTGACCCTGCAGGCCACGGGCGGCCAGCGATTTATCCCAACCGCACAAAGGACAATAACAACGTGCGTTCGGCACTTCAAACCCATGACCTTCGTGCCTTTGATCCCGCTCTGGCCGAGGGTAAAGTCGTAACTTATGAACCTGGAGTCTCTACTCGTTTGTCGCGACCCGGAAGTTGTCCGCGTGCTTTGTCCGACTCTCGAGAAACTTTCCATCGAGGTCGAAGTTTCTCCCGCCGCCCGTTCGGGTACGGAGATGCTGAGTTCTAGCAAATTCGACGCAGTCATTGTCGACTGCGACGACCTGCAGGGAGGCGCCGAGGTTCTCCGCAGCTTGCGTCAGAACGCCAGCAACAAGACCTCGGTGTCGTTTGCTATCCTCAATGGCAAGACCACTACCCAGCAGGCCTTCGAAATGGGCGCCAACTTTGTCCTCCAGAAACCAGTGACCACCGCCGGCACCCTGCGCTGCTTGAACACCGCCATGAGCTTCATGGTGCGCGAGAAGCGCCGCTACTTCCGCTGCCCCGTCGAGCTGCCCGTAAAGCTCACATTCGGGCCATCCCAAGAGATGAAAGCCGTTGCCACGAACCTGAGTGAGGGCGGAATGGCCATTCACTTCGACGGCTCATTGCCCAACAAATCCATCTCCCAGGTTCAGTTCACTTTGCCCGGGACCAAGACCGCCATGGAGCCCAAGGGCGAAATTGCCTGGGCGGATGGGGTCGGTCGCGCCGGTCTCAAATTCCAGGACGTGCCAGAGAGCTCCCGCGCCCAGTTGGAAAAGTGGATCATGAAGCGCCTGGAAGGCGATCCCCTCAACCCCTACTGAATTCACGGCATTCCGTCCACCGATCCGGGTATCCAGGTGATGACTTGCCTGCCCTCCACCCAGGCCGCAAGCTTTTCCTGAGTTCCTCTCAGGAGAAGTGCTTTGTCTAGTTTCCTCTACGATGCAAGAATTGCCCGCGTGCAGCGCACCTTGCAACGCCTCGAAGACGATGCTCGGTTGGTGGCGATGCGCGTGAAAGACCTCTCGCCCGAGCGACAGAGCTCTGCCAAAAGCTTTGCCGCCAGCATGATCGACCACACCCGCGCGGAATTGGAGCGCCTGGTGCAGGAACGCCGTCAGGAACCGGAAGAATCCGAGCCGCCCTGCGAGCCGGCAGACTAGAGTTTCCGTCGCCAGTCGTGAGTCGCCCGTCTTCAGCGAAGCCGATGTGGCGCGGGCAGCCTGCCCTGAGCCTGTCGAAGGGCCCTCGCCCGCGAAAAAGGTCCGACAACTCGCTGGCCGGATTTCCTCACCCCTTCAGATGAGACAAAGGCGCCAGCGTCCCCCGAGTCGCCTTCAGATAGTCCGACGGCGCCAACAGAATCTGCAGGCCTCGCATCCCCGCCGATATCGAAATCACGTCGAATCGCTCCACCGTCTCATCCACGAAGACGGGGTAGTCTTTCTTCCCGGCGAGAGCCGTTACTCCGCCCCGAATGTAGCCGGTCAGCCCCTGCAGTTCTTTGACTGGCACGAGCTGGATTTTGCGATTCCCCGAGGCCGCGGCCAATGCCTTCAGATCGAGTTCAGCATTCCCCGGAATCACCGCCAGGCAGGTCCCCTTGCGATCGCCCCGCGCGACCAGCGTCTTGAAAACCTGTTCCGCCGGCAAACCGATCTTCGCCGCAACCGTTTCCGCAGCCAGATCGTCAGGATCGACTTCGTATTCGCGAAGCTCGTAGCGGATCCCCAACTGATCGAGCAGCCGAGCGGTGTTGGTTTTTGCAGGCATGTTTTCGAGTCTCCAGTCGTCAGTCTCTGCTCGTCGGTTTCTAGCCGAAACAGCTGGCGGCTTGCAGCGATTCAGCTTTTGGCTTGCAGCGATTCAGCTTTTGTTTCCCCATCCTCGAATCTCGATTCCTGAATCTCAACTGACGAATCCAAACTGCCCGGTTCGTGTCCTTGCCGAATCCGGGAGATCGTGATTCGGGTCAGGGCGCGGCCTTAGGCGCGCCCTAATGCCGGCTGCCAGCCGCACGCTGCGAGCTCGAGACTGACCCATTTGCGCCCCCCTCTGCCCCCGCCGTATAGTCTCCCTGCATTTGTCGAAGCGAGGGCTGTGTCATGCGAATGTTGCTGCAATGGGTGGTCACCGCGCTGGCTATCTGGATTGTTTCGCGGTTGGTGCCGGGTTTCTCCGTAAGCGGTCCGTTTTCAGCGCTGATCGCGGCGGTAGTGATCGGGTTCGTCAATGCAACCCTTGGACTGTTCCTGAAGATCGTGACTTTCCCGCTGACCCTGGTGTCGCTTGGCCTGTTCTGGCTGATCATCAATGCCGTAATGATCAAGCTGGCCTCGGCCATCGTGCCCGGCTTTCATGTGGCCACGTTCGCCGCAGCCTTCTGGGGGGCGATCGTGTTGAGCCTGGTCAATATGGCGCTGAAGTGGCTGATCCTGCCGGAGAAGTCCTCGAGCTAGCTTGAGGTTTTTTTCGGCTTCATCATTGCCCACTCTTTCTCCGTCAACCTTCGCCCGACTGCGCTGAATTCGCCGGCGCCCTGCAGCCACTCGCCGCCGTCCATGGTGACGACGTCCCCGTTGATGTAGCCGGACCCATCGCTCACCAGGAACGCCGCCAGGTTGGCAAACTCCTCGACCGTCCCAAAGCGTCCAAGCGGCACGCGCGCTTTTGCCAGCTCTTCCAGTTCGGGCCTTGGCAGGAGTCGGGAAAATGCCCCCTGCGTAGGAATCGGCCCAGGCGCGATCGCATTCATGCGGATGCCGCGGTTGCCCCATTCCACAGCCAAGCTGCGGGTCAGCGCCTGCACGCCGGCCTTCGCCACGGCCGACGGCACCACGTATGCCGACCCGGTGGTTGTGTACGTAGTTGTGATATTGAGAACTACTGCTTTTCTGCCCGCAGCCAGCCAGCGCCTTCCGCAGGCCAGCGTGGTATGCACAGCACCCTGCAGCACAATCCCGACAACGGCGTTGAACCCGCCCAACGACAACTCTTCCGTGCGTGCCAGAAAGTTTCCGGCGGCGTTGTTCATCAGCACGTCGAGCGGCCCGTCCTGCCAGATTGCTTCGATCATTTCTTCGACCCGCGCGGCATCGCGCACGTCGCAAACGTGCGAATGCATCTGCCCGCCGGTTGCCTTGCGCAGCGCATCGACCGTGGCGGCGAGCACTTCCTGCCTTCGCCCGCAGATGTACACGATCGCCCCCAGTTCGAGGAAGCGCTGCGCAGCGGCCTTGCCCAGACCGCTACCACCCCCTGTAATCAGGATGCGTTTGTTCTGAAGCAGATCTTCTTGAAACATGGACTGACCTCGAAATGAATACCTCGGTCTTGAATCCGTCTGGGGCCGATCACCGGCGACTCCTCATGAATCGCCACATACGCAATCACCAGTCTGTGGCCGAGGACCGATGCCGAACGACCCACGACGAGTGTTAAGGCACCCCCACCCACGCGATCATCGGCACCGCCAAAAGCGAAGCTGCCAGTCCCACCATTCGCCAGCGCGAAAAGCGCTCCTTCAGGAAAAGCCGTGCCAGCAGCACCGTGATTACCGGATACAGCGAACTGATCACCACCGCCACATCCAGCCGCCCGACCTGGCTGGATCGGATGAATAGTGCCGTACCGCTGCTATCGAGTAATCCTGCGACGGCCGCCAGCGCCGCGTCAGTGCGGTCGAGAGGCCGGAATTGGCTTGCCGCGAGCACGAGCGCCGCGTTCACCACAAAAGATACGGATCGCGAGATTCCCGCCAGCCAGAACAGGTTCCCGTTGCCCGCCTGGTGAATGGCCAGAAAATAGGCCGCGAAGCAGAGGCCGGCAACCACAGCAGTCCCGATTCCGCGGGGCGTGCCCGAGACGCCCTCCGCGCGCGAAATCAGCCAGATCCCGGCGCCGGCAAGAACAAAGCCCGTGAGCGGAATGACTCCAGGCATTCCCTCCGTGAAGATTCCGAAGACCGTCGGAATCGCCGCCCCCAGCACAGCCGCGACCGGCGCCGTCAGCCCCATATTTCCCATCGACAAGGAACGATAGAAAATCGCCAGTGCCACTCCGCCAATGACACCGGCCACCGCGGCCCAGGTCGCGCCATGCCGTTCCGGAAACGCGGCGTGTGTGCGCAGAGCAAGTATTGCCATCAGCGCCGTACCCGTAACGTGCGTGATGGTGGTCAGCAGGAAGGCATTCGATCGCCGGGAAGCGTGTCCGCCAATGAAATCGCTCACACCCCAGGCGAAGGTCGCGGAAAGAGCAAAAGCTGGGGCGATCTGGATCGGAGCGAGCACGCGAATGGCGAACAGTCCAAACAGAGTAGCATGCGGTCCGGTGGACGGGCGGAGCCCCCGGGGCGTTAGACTTCGTTCTCTCTTGTATCCTTTCGCAGATCGATCTTAATCATGCCAATCGTGCTGGAAGTGTGCGTCGACTCGGTTGCTTCCGCGATCGCAGCGCAGAAGGGTGGAGCGCAGAGAATCGAGTTGTGCGGGTCGCTGGCGGATGGAGGCATAACGCCCAGCGCCGGCCTGATCGCCATGGCGCGCAAGAATGTGAATTTACAACTGCACGTGCTGGTGCGGCCGCGAATCGGAGATTTTTGCTATACCGCCGAGGAACTGGAAGTCATCAAGCGTGACATTGTTCTCGCCCGGCAGCTCGGAGCCAACGGCGTTTCCTTAGGCGTACTCACGCCAGAACATCACATCGACGTGCCCCGCACGCGCGAGTTGGTCGTTCTGGCCGGGCCACTCAGTGTCACCTTCCATCGCGCCTTCGACTCGACTCCCGATCTGGCGGCTTCTCTCGATGATGTCGTGGCGAGCGGTGCCGACCGGATTCTGACTTCCGGTGGCGCTGCTACCGCCGCGGAGGGCACCGCCACTCTTGCGCGGCTCGTCAGGTCCGCGGAACGGCGGATTGGCATTCTCGCTTGTGGCCACATCCGCGAGGGAAATGTCGCTGCCTTGCTCAGAGTCACCGGTGTTGAGGAAGTCCATGCCAACCTGCAAACTCCGATGCTGCGGTCCCCCGAAAACCGGCAACCCAACCCGTACGAAGCCGCGCCCAGATCTGAGCTTCTGGCCGCTGCGGTGAACTCCTTCCTCGAAGTCGCCCGAAAGGCCCAGCCGCCCGAGCGGCCAACCTAGGCTGCATATTCGAGAAACTCCGGATTATTCATAGGCTTGGGCGGGTGGCATGCTAGAATTTTCCAGGATTTCTCCCGCTGGTACCCAGGTTTGATCGAGCTCGCACCTTCCATACTTTCGGCGGATTTCGCGCACCTGGCCGACCAGGTTCAGCGTGCCATCGCGGGGGGTGCCTCGGTCATCCACGTGGACATCATGGATGGCCACTTTGTGCCCAACCTGACCATTGGCCCGCCCGTGGTGAAATCGCTTCGCAAAGTCACCGACCTTCCGCTCGACTGCCACCTGATGATCGAAAATGCGGACGAGTTCATTGCTGCCTTCGCGGACGCGGGTGCCAACTGGATTTCCGTGCACCAGGAAGCCTGCGTGCATCTGGATCGCACCTTGCACCATATCCGCGACCACGGTGCGCTACCTGGGGTCGTCATCAATCCCTCCACCCCGGTCGAGATGCTCTCCGAAGTCCTTGACTTGGTGGACTATGTGCTCGTCATGTCGGTGAATCCAGGGTTCGGGGCGCAGAAATTCCTCCCCAACTCGTTGCACAAGATGCGCCACCTGGCTGAGCTCCGCGCCCGGCGCGGGCTCAACTTCCGAATCGAGGTGGACGGTGGCGTGGCCCTCGACACCATCGCCGACATAGTCCGGGCTGGCGCAGAAATTCTGGTAGCAGGCAACGCAGTCTTCGGCAAAGGTGATCCAAAGGAAAATGCCGAGAAGCTGCTGAAGGCGGCCAGCGAGGCCACGCTTCTCAAGGTCTGATCAAGATGCGCAAGGGCGGACGCCCTGGTGAGCCTGCTCTGAGCGAAGTCGAAGGGTCCAAGTCGGGCAAGCCCGACAGATTTCTCCCGAGGTCTGAGGTTCTTATGTCTCGTCTTCTTTCGGTGGTCGCGCTCGCGGGTGCCCTGGTTTTCAGCGTCGCCTGCACCAACAAGAAGGTCAACAATCCCCTGTCCAACGTTGGCTCCAAGCAGCCCGACAAGGTCCTGTTCGATCGCGCCATGGACGCGCTGAAGCACAACCGCTTCGACGTTGCCCGCATGACCCTGCAGACCCTGATCAACACCTACCCCGATTCAGAATTCATCGCGCGCGCAAAACTCGCCGTCGGCGACTCCTGGTACGCCGAAGGTGGCACCGCCGCGCTGGCGCAGGCTGAGATCGAATACAAGGACTTCGAGACGTTCTTCCCGAACATGCCCGAAGCTGCCGAAGCCCAGCTCAAGATCGCCAACATTCACTACCAGCAGATGGAGAAGCCCGATCGTGACTACACGCACGCCAAGCGGGCCGAAGATGAATACCGCAACCTGGTCCTCCAGTATCCCGACTCCAAGCTGGTCCCCGAGGCCAAGCAGCGCCTGATGGAAGTGCAAGAGGTGCTCGGCGAGCGCGAATACGAGATCGGCCGATTCTATTTCCTGCGCCAGTCCTACCCTGCAGCCATCGCTCGGCTCGGTTCCCTGGTGGACCGTTACCCTCTGTTCAGCGGCGCTGACGAAGCTTTGTATCTACTGGGCCAGTGCTACGAGGGCGAAGTCGCCATCCTGCGCTCTAAGCCCTTCGACGAGACCGCCAAGGCCAAGATGATCGAGGCCTACACCAAACGCGCCGCCGATGCCTACTCGCGCATCATCATGCGCTATCCCATGACCGAGCGCGTCGAAGACGCGAAGCACCGGCTGGAAGCTTTACATCGGCCCGTCCCAACCCCCACCCAGGCTGCCATCGCGCAGAACAAGGCGGAAGAAGAAAGCCGGCACACTACGGGGATGGTTAGTCATGTTCTCGCCGGCTTTAAGAAACATCCCGACGTGGCCCGCGCCACCAAGGTGGGCGAGCCGCCGCTGGTCGACGCCAAGGGGATGAATCCTAGCGACGTCCCCAAGATCGCCCAGGCGGCTCTTATGGCTCCGGCTGGGGGCGAGAAATCAGTCTCGGTCGAGATCCCCAAAGATGGTTCAGTCCCCGCACCCAACGAGCCCATACCCCACGCCGACAACTCGACTGGCTTGCCCTCGCCCTCCACCGACGCGAGTGCTCCTGCGGCGGGGACGGCCGATCCAAACGAGCTGAAGCTGAACGCGGCCCCCGATTCCAACGAACTGAAGGTCGAGCCCCAGGACAGCACCGGCCAGGCTGCCCCGCCACCTCCCGCACAAGTGAACGAAATCCCGGGTGGCGCTCCCGCTGCGGCGGGCGACTCCAGTTCAAGCTCTTCGAATACAACCCCCAGTCCCACCTCCACCAGCAAGAAGAAAAAGAAGAAGGGCCTGGGCAAACTGAATCCCTTCTAACCAACGCCGGCAGTCTGGCTGCTGGCGGCCAACCGCTAAGCCGCAAGCCGCCAGCCACCAGCCGTCTTCCCAATCTCGTTGAGTCATGGCCGGGAGTAACCTTCGTAACCGCCCTGCGCAATTGACTTGCAGTATCGCCCAAGGTAACTTCGCCCTATCTCCCCCTTCAGCAAAGGAACCCCTTTGGCCCGCAAAATACTGCTCGCCGACGACAGCGTAAC